>Ga0308157_10001063_pt1 | contig 65492 bp, 47 predicted proteins | sample PhyBR1_FD_201035 | JGI IMG/M metagenome (GOLD analysis project Ga0308157, IMG submission 201035) | Phyllosphere microbial communities from UC Gill Tract Community Farm, Albany, California, United States - DLSLB.R1 | ecosystem: Host-associated > Plants > Phyllosphere > Unclassified | place: USA... | reverse complement strand
ATTTAATTGAGCGTATGAAATCGCATAATGTTTTGGGAACAAAAGGTTATACCATTAACTACCGACCTTGGATAGTTATTGATGTTCAATTTTTTGGATCAAAGAAAGAAGCTATGCAAGTGGAAAAGTTCTATAAAACGGGTAAAGGACGCGAATTGATTAAGCAGTTGATAGCCGAATAGGTTGGGCTCTTATCCGCCTGGGCGGACACTGGTTCGAGTCTCCGCTTTAGCTGACAAGTAGAAAAGCTTCAGAGAAATCTGAAGCTTTTTTTGATTTTAATAATATGGAAGAATTTGTAGTTTATATTTTGTTTTCAAAAAAATATATGAAAACGTATGTTGGTTTTACGAGCAATTAAATTGAGCGTATTAAATCGCATAATGTTTTTGGAACAAAAGGCTATACTATTAAATATCGACCTTGGATAGTTATAAATGTTCAGTTTTTTGCATCAAAGAAAGAAGCTATGCAAATAGAAAAATTCTATAAAACGGGTAAAGGACGCGAATTGATTAAGCAGTTGATAGCCGAATAGGTTGGGCTCTTATCCGCCGCGGCGGACACTGGTTCAACTCCCGTCTTCGCTACAAAAAAGAGAAATACGAAAGTGTTTCTCTTTTTTTATTTTACACCTGAATGTTTAGCAAATGTTTGAAATATCTGCCTTTTTCCAATATTCTTAAAGTAAGCATAAACGTATTGTCTTTTTCACTACACACCCAGTTAAGTTTCCAAGAACCTATAAAAGCAACATGCGATATTTTGGTTTGGCTATACGCATTAAATTATAGACTATGCCATAGAATACCGTACGTGAATTTAATAGTTTGAACTGCAATCTAAATTACAGCAGTAGAAAACTTAAGACGCTACGGTTACGGTATTATTCCAAATTATAATTTTCTTGGATAAAAAAAAGAATTGGGTAGTAACTGTTATATTGTACGAATAAAGCGTTATCAGTAATAATTTTTATTTTACTTTCTGTTCTTTTACAATTGTTCATGAAACCTTCAAAAGGTTCGGCTTGATTAGTGGTTTAATCATCATAACGAAAACGACCGTACTTTATTCCGTCCTCTTTAATCAACACAGCATATTGCCAATTAATCCTGCTCTATTACCAGCGTAAAGTTCCATTACTATACCAAAACGGACTTCAACCTTTGTCTTGTACTGAAGAGGTTTACACAAAAGTGTAACTTATGAGGTAGCTCATAAAACTATCTATACGACGGAGCATCCGGAGATTTCAGCAGATTTTCAGAGGCACGTTTGTGAACATTATCTGAGAAGTGTAAGGTATAAATAGGATTTAATTACAAACTGTAAACATTAGGTTGTGACAACATACCGTTAAAGCTACTAACGTTATAAGGCTATAGTAGGCTTATACTATGAACCGGTCATGACTTTGGTATGCTGTAAAGGCGGCACTGATGTGGCATTGATGTGGCATTAAGGCGGTATTGATCAGGGAAAAAGGGAAAAAGGGAAAAAGGGAAAAAGGGAAAAAGGGAAAAAGGGAAAAAGGAAAGGTAGTACTTTTTTTGTTATTTTAGATAATAGCAAAAAAAATATTAAAAAAACACAGATCTATGGTCAAGTCAGACAATATTTTTAGCATTCGGGCACGTGGAGGAAACTTGATCTTTTGTCAGCGCAACGGTAAAACATACGTAAAGCGCTATTCGGGCGGGTTTGCACTTGCAACAACCCAAAAACCACCCCAATATAAAAGCGAGTCACGGACGGTTTGCGTTAGAGATGTTAAAAATTTAAAGCACGAACTGCTACCGTACTTGTGGCGGAAGAAGGACGGCATTCCCGTGGAAGCAATAAGGAACATTCGGCAAAAATCGGTCAGTTTAACAGGGTGGCTTTTAAAAATTCAGGAGAACAGATTTTTGATAAAATGTTTGGTTTTGATCGTTTGTTGAAAGAATCGGTCAGCTATGCGCTAACTATGAAAGACGGTAGTGCTGTTGAAAAACGGGTTATGAATATATTGGATCAGTTGGAAACGAAAAGTTTAGATACGGAAATCAATTTTGATCTTGATATGGTAAAAAATGCTTTTGCAGATAATAATTCTGAAATAGTAGAGTTTAATGATCTTATTGATAATTCTGTGGCAGATATTTTCGCTGTTTTATTTTCGTCAGATCCATCGGTATATGAAAATAATGAAGATCTGCTTCCTCACTTTAAAAAGAAAGGGAAGAAGAGGAGGAGGTCTTAGAGGGGTATTAGGAGTTTTTTATTGTTTTAATACTTTTTCATAAACTTGATTAATAACAATATTTACGGGTTTCCTCATAAAACTTTAATCCATTTTCATTTTCTTTACATTTTAACATCTAGTAAATTTACACCAAACCCTTACACCAAACCCTTACACCAAACCCTTACACCATGCCTTACTAGGCATTGGTAATAAAACAAACACTTATGAACACTAAAAAAAGAATTTATATAGATCTGGACGGAGTCATCGTTGACCTCATCGGACAAATGAAGATCGAACTCGCAACTACAGTTACGCGATATAAAGAAGGAACTTGTTAAGAGTTATTTTAAATAGTTTTAACGCCGGCTTTTTTCTATCATACCCATGTCTTATATTTACAATTCTTATAATTAATAAATGAACCACGCTGTACACAATAAACTAGTCTCCTTCATCTGGAGTATTGCCGATGATTGCCTAAGAGACGTCTATGTAAGAGGAAAATATAGGGATGTCATCCTGCCAATGATAGTTTTAAGGAGACTTGATGCGTTATTAGAACCAACAAAAGATAAAGTTTTAGAAGAGGCCGCTTTTCAAAAAGAAACTTGGAAAGTTACTGAGTACATTGATAAACCTCTTATTGATACAACAGGCTATGTTTTCTACAACACCAGCGAATGGACTTTGCAAAGTCTTCACGGTTCGGCAACGAATAGTCAGCAGATTTTGCTCGGGAATTTTGAAGATTATCTGAATGGTTTCAGTGCCAATGTGCAGGAAATTATTGAGATGTTCAAGCTTCGGGCGCAAATCAAACATATGGCAAGCAAAGATGTGTTGCTGGATGTTTTGGAGAAATTCACTTCGCCTGATATCAATTTGACGCCTTTTGAAAAACTGGATACTGCCGGAAGAAAAATTCCTGCGCTGACCAATTTGGGAATGGGCTACGTTTTCGAGGAACTGATTCGGAAATTTAATGAAGAAAATAACGAGGAAGCCGGAGAGCACTACACGCCGAGAGAAGTGATTGACCTGATGACGCATATGGTTTTTGACCCAATTAAAGATAAAATTCCATCGGTGATTACCATTTATGACCCTGCTTGCGGAACAGGTGGAATGCTGACGGAATCTGAACTTTTCATTACTGATGAAGAGGGCGAAATTAAAGCGACCAATACTTCCGTGTATCTTTTTGGGAAGGAAGTGAATGATGAAACCTACGCCATCTGTAAATCGGATATGATGATTAAGGGTAAAGACCCTGAACATATCAAGGTGGGTTCTACACTTTCTACCGATGAATTTGCTGGAACGAAATTCGACTTTATGCTTTCGAATCCGCCTTATGGAAAAAGCTGGGCGAGTGAACAGAAATACATTAAAGATGGAAAAGATGTTATCGACAACCGTTTTCTCATTAAACTTAAAAATTACTGGGGCGAAGAAGAAGATGCCGATGCGGTGCCGAGAAGCAGTGACGGGCAATTGCTGTTCCTGATGGAAATGGTGGATAAAATGAAAGCCATTACCAACAAAAATACCATCGGAAGCCGAATTGCTTCGGTACACAACGGTTCAAGTCTGTTTACCGGTGATGCAGGCGGTGGCGAAAGCAATATCAGACGCTACATTATTGAAAGCGATTTGCTGGATGTGATTATCCAGTTGCCGAATAATATTTTTTACAACACCGGTATTACCACCTACATCTGGATTTTGAGCAACAACAAACCCGCTAACCGCAAAGGAAAAGTACAGTTGATTGATGCCAGTGAAATGTATCAGAAACTCAGAAAAAATCTCGGGAATAAAAACTGTGAACTGACCAAACAACATATTCAGGAGATTTTGAACTGTTATTTGGAATTGAATGAGCTGGATAAAAAAGAGACCGGAAACATTGGCAGTAAGGTTTTTGAAAATGCAGATTTTGGGTATTACAAAGTAAATATCGAAAGACCGAAACGTCTGAAATCCCAATTTACAGCCGAAAAAATTGAAGTGTTGAAATGGGACAAAGCACAACCCGATTTCAGCAAGGCTTTGTTTGAAAAATATGGGATGGAAGTCTATACCGGATTGGAAAAGCACAAAAAGGAAATAGAAGATTTTGCCGAAAAACAAGACCTCAACATCAATGCGAAACAGCTTGCTGCATTTCTGAAAAAAGAAAACTGGGAAAAGCAGGAAGCTTTATACCAAACGGCAGTTCGACTAATGGAAGTTTTGGGAACAGAAGTCTATACCAATTTTAATAATTTTGGAAACAAGGTAGATGAAGTGCTGAAAGGCGACAAAACCAAACTTTCTGCTTCGGAAAAAAAACAGATTTTAGATACCATAAGCTGGTACGATGAGGAAGCCGATAAAGTCGTTAAGAAAACAGAAAAACTGAGCGGGCAAAAACTGAATGATTTACTGGACTATTTAGGCTGTACAGAAAAAGATTTGTCTTATTATGGTTATTTCCCCGTGGCTTCGAGTGCCTCAGCCACCGGAAAAGGTGAATATATACTTTATGAAACCGAAAGTGATTTGCGCGACAGCGAAAGCATCCCGCTGAAAGAAAACATACAGGATTATTTCCTGAGAGAAGTGAAGCCTTATGCCGAAGAAAGCTGGATTGCGTTGGATTCTGTAAAAATTGGTTATGAGTTGAGCTTCAATAAATATTTTTACCAACCTGCCCCATTGCGCAGTCTGGAAGAAGTGACCAAAGATATTTTGGCGCTGGAACAGGAAGGCGACGGATTGCTGGCTGAAATCTTAAATTTTTAGACGATGCAGCGATACGAAAAATACAAAGACAGCGGTGTGGACTGGATTGGCGAGATTCCAGAGCATTGGAAGATGTTATCTAATAAATACATTTTTAAACTAAAAAAGAATCAAGTCGGTAAGAAATCTGCAGATTATGAATTATTATCTCTGACTTTAAAAGGTATTATTAAAAGAGATTTGGAAAATCCTGAGGGTAAATTTCCTGCTGAATTTGATACTTATCAGGAAGTTAAGAAAGGAGATTTTATATTTTGTCTTTTTGATGTTGAAGAAACCCCCAGAACTGTTGGCTTGTCCGATTTCGATGGGATGATTACTGGTGCTTATACTGTTTTTACTGCAGGTGAAGAAACAGACAGAAAGTATCTGTATTATTTTTATTTGAATCTAGATGAAAAGAAAAGATTGAAATTTTTGTATAGAGGTTTAAGAAATACAATTCCTAAAGACAGCTTTTTTACTTTTAAAACTACTTTTCCGCCTATAGAAGAACAACAAACCATCGCCACCTTTCTCGATGACAAAACCGCCAAAATAGACCAAACGATTGCCAACAAGCAAAAAGAAATAGAACTGCTGAAAGAACGCCGCCAAATTCTCAGCCAAAAAGCCGTTACCAAAGGTTTGGATGATACCGTAAAACTCAAAGACAGCGGTGTGTATTGGATTGGGGAAATTCCGGAGCATTGGGAGGTGAGGAAGTTGAAGTATTGTTTAACTATCAAAAATGGGCAAGACTATAAGCACGTCGAGACTGATATAGGTTACCCTGTAATAGGTTCAGGAGGACAGTTTGCTTACGCTTCAAAATATTTATATGATGGCGAAGCAATTTTACTTGGGAGAAAAGGAACAATTGACAAACCACAACATATCAATGGTAAGTTTTGGACTGTAGACACAATGTTTTACTCTATACCCAAGAAAAAGTTTTTAGGAAAGTTTCTCTTTTACTGTTGTCAATGCATACCATTTTCTTTTTACAGCACAGCAACTGCATTGCCGAGTATGACACAAAAAGATTTGAATAATCATCCTATTTCCACTCCAACCTTTGATGAGCAGCATCAAATTGTTTCCTATCTAGAAGGACTAGAAGAAAAAATCGCCAAAGCCATTTTGCTCAAGCAGCAGGAAATAGAAAAGCTGAAAGAGTATAAAACGGTGCTGATAGATAATGTGGTGACGGGGAAAGTGAAAATTAATTAAATTTGAATAAAAAAATTATGGACAAATATATTAGTAAACATATCGACAGACTGATGCTTGATCCTAATAATTATCGTTTTATTGATAATAAAGATTATGTTCCAGTATTAGAAGAACAAATAAGTGAAAAAAGAATACAAGATAGATCATTGAATTTTTTATTAGGTAAAAATGAAGATAATATTTCTGACTTAATTACCAGTTTCAAATCCAATGGAATATTAAAATTAGACCCTATACAAGTAAAAGAATTAGCAGATGGAAACTATTTGGTAATCGAAGGAAATAGAAGAACTGCAGCCTTAAAATATCTATATGAGCAATTTAAAAAATCGAATGATGTAGGTAAATTAACAGAAACAGACTTTAAAAGTGTTGAATTAGTTTTAATTTCTGACGAAAGTCCTGTACAGCATTTAATTACTATGGGATTGCATCATATAAGTGGGAAAAAGAAATGGAGCCCCGTTAACCAAGCCCAACTTATTCAAGATCTAAAAATTAAACATCATCTTAGTGAAGAGGAAATTTGCAATTCGCTAGCCATCAATAAGCATAATTTGAGAAGAAGCTTACGTATACTCTCTTTAATTGAACGTTATAAACAGAGTGATTATGGAGATCAATTTCAAACCAACATGTTTTCGGTTTTTGAGGAAGTTATTAAAAATGTTAAAATGAAAACTTGGTTAAGTTGGAATGATGCTGAAATGAGACCTACAGATGTTGAAAATGAAGAAAAATTATTCTCATGGATTTCCAAAGATGAGCGTGTAGAGGAGGATGAGTTAGGTAATGAACAAGAAATAATTCTTGAACCCATCATTACAAAGAGTCATGAGATTCGCGAGCTTTCAAAATTTATTAATGAACCTAAAGCTGTCGAACAGATGGAAGAATCAAGAAGCATAGCATCTGGATTCGTATTGAGCGATGCAGTTGGCGAATCCAGATTGAGAAATGCTTTAGACATGATTCAAAAAGAGGTAAATTCAGCTTTTCAGTTTAGTGAGTTTATGAACCAATCTGATTATACAATGGTTAGTAAATTAAGAGATAAGCTTGATAAATTGTTACCTACAAATTCTGATATAAAATTAACGGGATCTAATGCCTCAATTTATTTTGATTCTGTGATGTCGCATTTTAATTCAATAAATGTAATTCAATATCGAAAAATTCGTAACATAAGCATAGCTAACCTTGGTAGAGTAAATATATTTGCTGGTGGTAATAATACTGGAAAAACATCCTTACTTGAAATTTTTTACTTATTTACAAGACTTAATAACTTTAAATCAATTATTGATTTAGAGAGATTTAGAGGTAGGTTTTACCAAGATTTCCCTACGAAATGGTTTAATAAAATCTTTGTTGATGATATAGCTATTGAAGCTAAATTTAATGAAATTCAATGTTCAGTAAACATTAATAAGGAAGAAACTCAAGAGGATATAGATAAAGCTCACTATCTCAGCAGTATAGTTACGGAAGCTAATGTTAACGGTGATTCTTTTTCTAGTACTATACATTTATTTGACAATAAAGATCCAGAATTTTATTACGAAAAAAGCCAGTTTTTATGCCATGCAACTTTTAGCAGTCCATACAGGTATGATGGACAACTTCTAAGACAAGCTCACGCAAGAGCAGTTCAAGAAAAATACTTTGATGAGATTATGCTTTTTATTAATGAAAATCTAGATTCAACTATTGAAAAAATTGAAATGATTAGTATCGATAATGAAAGTAGATTTATGGTGAGTTCTTCTACCAATGATGTTGCAATAGACATCACAAAATATGGAGAGGGATTACAGCGAGTTTTTGAAATTGCATTATTAATGGGCTATAGTAAAAACGGAATAATATGTATTGACGAATTAGATAGTGCTATTCATAAAAGCTTATTGATAAAATTTACAGAATTTATACAACGATTAGCTGTTAAATTTAATGTTCAAGTTTTTTTATCTACACACAGCAAAGAATGTATTGACGCTTTTGTTGAAAATGGTTATCCCGATGAGGAATTAATGGCATATGCTATTACAGAAAACAAAGGTGAGTTATCAGCTAAATTTCTAGAAGGAAACAAGTTAAAACAATTGGTAGAAACAATAAATATTGATATTAGATAATATGGCAACACAAATTATAGCGTTGCTTTGTGAAGGAGCACACGACGTTGAATTTTTATCAAGAATTTTAAAGTCTAACAATTTCAGCAGTAATGATGGATTAAAAATAAAGGAATATCCCTCGCCAATTGATCAATTATTAAAAAGCGAAGCAACTAAAACGAATGTTGATGATTTGAATTTATTGTCAGTTAGGCAGGTGCTATTACCTGGTGCAACTTTAAGAAAAGGAGAAACTTTTTTTCTTCTATATTCCTTGGGCGGTGACGGAAAAAAAGAAATTAGAAAACAATTACTTTCTGATTTTTATATACTTATTCCAAAAGAAAATGAAATTAGTCCGCTACCTGACGATACCAGCTTAGGTATTGTTTATTTTTTAGATGCTGATGACAAAGGTATTGCAGCTAGAATTTCAGAGTTAAATGATGAAATCAATGAAGTTATTGGAATTACTCCTTTTACTAATCATAAAGAAATCTTTGATTATTCAGGACTTAAATTAGGTGCTTATATTTTTACTGGTTCCAATAATGATAAAGGTAAGCTCGAAGATGTTTTAATGCCTTTAATGAAAAAAGATAATGAGGATATTTTTGAAAATGCAGATTTATATTTGAAAAAGTATTCTAATGAAGAAAGAAAGGTAAAAAAATATGATAACGATAAGTCTATAATAGGACTTGTTGGACAGTTACAAATTTCAGGAGCATCAAATACTGTATGTATAAAAAGATCCGATTATCTGAATGATGAAAATATTACAGCAGATCAAAAATGTATTGAAATTGTTGCTTACGTAACTTCCTTATTATAAATACTGACAACTATGCCATCACAAACCAACGAACTCGCACTCGAAACTGCCATAGAAAAAGCACTTTGTGGCATTTCAACTGAAGATATAAAAAACGGAACGGTTGCCGAACCTCATGCAACATATACAAATAAAGATTATAGAATTGGTCACCCGGCAGATTTCAATGCAAGGTATGCATTAGATGAGGTGCGCTTTTGGGATTTTCTAGAAACCACGCAAAAGGTAGAATTAGAAAAGCTCAAACGCCAGTCCGATTGGAAAATAAAGATTCTAGACCGTTTCGATAAACTGATAAAAAAGTATGGTATTCTGCGTCTGCTTCGTAAAGGTTTGGCGGTAGACGATGCCCATTTTACTTTGTTTTACGTTGCACCCTTACAAAACAGCAGTCAAAGCATCATAGATAATTTTAAAAGCAACCAATTCAGCGTTACACGGCAATTACGATACTCGGTAAGCAATCCGTTGGAAGAAATCGATATGGTTATTTTCATCAATGGTATTCCCATTTCAACCATCGAATTAAAAAATCAGTGGACAGGGCAGAATGCCAAAGTACACGGTGTTAACCAATATAAGTACAAACGTGATAATACGCAGCCATTACTGAATTTCGGAAGATGTATTGTTCATTTTGCAATTGATACCGACGAAATCTATATGACTACGAAATTAGATGGTGCTAATACATTTTTCTTGCCGTTTAATATCGGTAACAATTTTGGAAAAGGCAATCCCACTAATCCTTTGGGGCATAAAACGGCATATTTCTGGCAAGATATTTTACGCAGAGAAAGTATTGCCAACATCATTCAGCATTTTGTGCGTTTTGACGGTGCAGAGAATGATGCGTTAAGCAAAAAGAATTTATTCTTTCCCCGCTATCATCAACTGGATGTAGTGCGAAGATTGATAAAAGACACTACTCAAAAAGGTGCTGGCGAAACCTATTTGATACAGCATAGTGCAGGTTCAGGTAAGTCGAACTCTATCACATGGCTGGCTTATCAGTTAATAGAAGCCTATCCCGAAAGCGACGCAGTCGCAGGAAATAAAAATACCAAGCAACCTCTGTTTGATTCCGTAATTGTAGTTACGGACAGACGATTGTTAGATAAACAACTTCGGGATAATATCAAAGAATTTTCGGAGGTTAAGAACATCGTTGCTCCTGCGTATAGGTCTTCAGATCTAAAGTCCGCTTTAGAAAATGGCAAAAGAATAATTGTAACAACAATACAAAAATTTCCATTTATAATAGAAGGTATTGCTGATATGAGCAGTAAGCAGTTTGCTGTTATTGTAGACGAAGCACATAGTTCACAATCTGGAAGCTCTGCCGATAAACTAAATGAAGCTATTGGGAATACTGGAGAAGATGGCGACGCTGTCGATTATCAGGACAAAATTCTGGAGGCTATGAAAGCACGTAAAATGACACAAAACGCATCGTATTTTGCTTTTACCGCTACACCTAAAAATAATACATTAGAGAAGTTTGGTGTAAAGCAAGAAGATGGTTCGTTTAAGCCTTTCCATTTGTATTCCATGAAGCAAGCCATCGAAGAAGGTTTTATTCTAGATGTTTTAGCAAATTATACCACATACAAAAGCTACTATGAGTTGGAGAAATCTATAGAGGATAATCCGCTATTCGATACCACTAAAGCGCAAAAAAAATTAAGGGCTTATGTAGAGAAACATCAGCAAACCATTGGTACTAAAGCAGAAATAATGCTCGATCACTTTACCAAATCGGTTGTAAATACAAAAAAACTCAAAGGCAAAGCAAAAGCAATGGTGATAACGCAAAGCATAGAATCTGCTATTCGTTATTATCAGGCGTTGCAGCATTTATTAAACCAGCGTGGAAATCCTTTTAAAATTGTGATTGCTTTCTCTGGCGAAAAAGAAATCGGCGGCATTAAATACACCGAAGCGCAGATGAATGGTTTTTCGGAAAGCGAAACCAAAGATAAATTTAACGAAGATGATTACCGAATACTGGTGGTGGCAAACAAATACCTTACAGGATTTGATCAGCCTAAGCTGTCTGCAATGTACGTTGATAAAAAGCTGCAGGGTGTCCTGGCTGTACAGGCGTTATCAAGGTTAAACCGTTCTGCTGACAAGCTGGGTAAGAAAACAGAAGATCTTTTTGTGTTAGACTTCTTTAATTCTGTAGATGATATTAAATCTTCATTTGACCCTTTTTATACCTCCACAACACTAAGCAGTGCCACAGATATCAATGTGTTGCACGAACTGAAAGACAGCTTGGATGACTCAGGAATTTACGAGCAGACGGAAGTGGAAGATTTCAATGAAAAATATTTCAATAAGGTCGATGCCCAGTTTTTAAGTCCAATAATCGATGTTGCTGCACAACGTTTTGTAACAGAGTTAGAATTGGCAGATAAGGATAAAGCAGATTATAAAATTAAAGCCAAACAGTTTGTAAAAATATACGGACAGGTGGCCGCTATTTTACCATACGAAATGGTCTCTTGGGAAAAGTTATTTTGGTTTTTAAAGTTCTTGATTCCAAAGCTTAAAATAGAGAATCCGCAAAGTGATGCGCTTGACAAACTCTTGGAATCAGTAGATCTTTCTACGTATGGCTTGGAAAGGGTAAAGTTAAATGAATCCATTTCGCTTGATGATTCGGAATCTGAACTGAATCCCCAAAATCCAAATGTGCGTGGTGCGCATGGCGAGAGTGAAAAAGATGAATTAGAGAATATCATTAATGGCTTCAACGAAAAATGGTTTCAGGGTTGGGAGGTTACACCGGAAGATCAACGGGTAAAGTTTATTTCATTAAGTAAATCTATACAAGCACATCCTGACTTTGATATGAAGGTAGCAAGGAATAATGACGACCAGAACAGGGAATTAGCATTCAAAAAAATTCTTGATGACGTCATGTCTCAACAGAGAAAACAAGAGTTGGAACTTTACAAGTTGTATGCACAAGATCCCTCATTCTATCAGGCGTTTTATAATACCTTAAAGCAGGTAATAGGTACAAACTTAAATGGTTAATTAAATAATGTTTTAAAAAAAATAACTTACACTTTGTGTTATTTAAAATATAAATTAATATATTTGCAATGAATATATCTTTTAAATATAAAAAGCTGCAAAAAATCGCCAACGATGATAAGCTTATGGTAAAGGAATTCGGATCCAAAAGATCTAAAAAATTCCAAATGCGCCTTCAGCAGATATTGGCAGCAGATTCTTTAGAAGATTTACGTTCAGCATCAGGAAAATTTCACGAATTAACCGGTGATCGAAAAGGGCAGTGGGCTTGTTCATTGGATGAGCCTTACAGATTGATTTTTGAACCTCATGAAAATCCAATACCTACTAATAAGCATGGTAAGTATATCTGGGTTGAGATTAAAGGGGTTGAAATGCTCGAAATTGTAGATTATCATTAATTAAAATGAATTGGTTATGACAAAGCAAAACACATATTTACCTCAAACAGTTTTTCATCCGGGAATAGATTTGGAAGAAAAATTAGAGGAAATGAAAATGGGTCCTAAAGAATTCGCAATCAGAACGAACAAGCCTGAAAAAACAATAAATGCCGTATTAAAGGGTGACAGCAGTATAACGCCCGAAATGGCGGTGTTGTTTGAAAATGTATTGCAGATTCCGGCTAATTACTGGTTAAACAGACAAAGAAATTACGATGAATATTTGGCAAGGCTTGCAGCACAGAATAATCTGAAAAAAGCGGTGGAATGGGCTAAAAGTTTTCCGTTAGCAGAATTGGTTAAAGCCGGCTGGATACCTGCGGTTAAAACAATTGAAGAGAAAGCGCATGCATTGCTGTCTTTCTTTGGTTTTTCAAATTTTGAAGCATGGCACGCTTATTATTGTGACAAGCAGTTAAAAGTTGCGTTCAGAATATCATTACACGGAACTAAAAATCCCCATGCGTTATCTGCGTGGTTGCGTCAGGGCGAATTACAGGCTAAAAAGATTGAAGTACAAGAATACAGCGATAAAAAAATAAAAAACAGTTTACACCTGTTTAAAGAAATCATGGTTGCGCAGACCACTGATTTTTTTGAAGAGTTGCAGAATTTATGTGCACAGCATGGTGTAGCACTTGTATTAACGCCTTGTGTTAAAGGAACACAGATTAGTGGGGCATCACGTTGGGTAAACGATACTCCGGTGATTCAGATGAGCGGTAGGCATAACAGATACGATATTTTCTGGTTTACCTTCTTTCACGAATTAGGGCATATTCTTTTACATGGGAAAAAGGATATTTTTTTGGAAGAAATAACCTATTCCGATGCGGACAGGGTAAAAGAGGAAGAGGCAGATAATTTTGCAGTAAAAATTTTGCTGCAGGAACATCAGGCAGATGAAGTAGCTGGCGATACACCGTTCAGTATCGAAAAGTTCAAAGAATATGCACTAAAATTTAATACCCATCCTTCAATCATTGTTGGTAGGTTAAGAAAATTACAATTGTTGGAACAGTTTGAATACAGTGAATTGATTATACCATTTAAATCAAAATAGTATAGTAATAAACAATTATAAAATATGAAAAGTTAGTTATAACAGAGAAGAGATTAAAAAAATAAACCCAGATTTATCGGCAAAATAAACCTGAGTTATTTCTTTGATATCTTAATCCTGAAACCAGAACAAAGAAGTTGATTTTTTCCGAAACAAAATTGCGGATTTCCTTTTTGGAATCCAATAAATTTAACTTCTTTTTTTCACGACTACAAAACCATTTGTAGACACACGTCTAATTTCCAGTTTTGCTTCACGTTTGGAAACCATTATTTATAATTTAAATATTAGCAATATGGCTAAGAATGGAATTTCTGGTGACAACCGTCGCCACGGAGCTGTGAAGCAACGCTCACAAACTTTTAACCCTAAAACAGAACAATGGGTTAAAAGAGATACTGCCACAGGCAGATTTATGGATGTTAAACAAAATGGTACTCCGTTTAAAGGAGTTAAAAAAGAAAAATAGAAGTTATGGAAGAAAGATTTGTACAGAAAGCAGTACAACTTATACCTGATGAAAGTACAGGGAAGTTAAAGGTTGAAAAGTTATGGGAATTAATGCAAGATCATCCCTATAAAAATGAAATGTCTAAGGTTTTTAATATTGATAAAATCAAAGACGAATATATAAATATCGATTTTGTAGACACGGTCTATAAGCGTGTTAAGCATTTCAGTGATAAGTATAAGCGCAGTCTTATTCGTGCTCAAACTAAAGACATTAATGTTTTTGAAGAAGACATGATCATTGATGGTAAGAAAGAAAAAGAAATTGTATTCCATTTTGATGAATATGTCGTGATTGATGAAGTGCACCAAAATTTAAAAACGGTTGCAAGGTATGATTCTAAAAATACTTATCTAGATGAGTATGTAATGACGAAATACGCCAACAATCTATTCAAAAAGGGATTATCTGATTTGGCACGTCAGAACATTCAGTATTTTAAAGATTTGGCAACAAGGTCAGATAATTATAACAAGCACAGAAGCTATAGGCTAGTAGAAAGCAACGGTATTACATACTTGCGCGGTATTACATCGATAGACAAATATTATGAATACGGTGTCGATTTTACGTTCGTTGTTTCGATGCTTGTATTTCATGATTTCATGAAAAAAAATAAGGGCGTGGAATATAAAATTACATCTGCACACATTAATGAGTCCAAACTTGAAGTAATTGTTGCAGAAAAATTTAAGAAAGCTGCAGGCGAGTTCGGTAAAGTTTCAAGCGCTGTTAAAGTTGCAACGAATGATTTAGGTCAAGGATCTTTAAATTTTTTAAACATTATTAATGTTGGCAAAACTAATAAAGACGGGTTTTATCTTTTTCCTAAACAAAATCCTTTTGAAAGTAATAGGGTAAATATTTCTCATACTATAAAACCTGAGAATGTTGCAACGATATTGAAAAGCATGGATAATGTTCTTAATACCAGTGACAAGTTCATAAAGGAATTGATGGAAGTAAAAACTATAAAAAATCCAGATGAACTGCGAGTAAAGATTCAAGCCAAGATTAATAGTCCGAGAAGCCCTTATTCAACTATCAAAGAACTTTCTGATATTTTTAAAAGAAGAATAGATAATAATATTACCAATTTTTCCAAACTTCTAGAAATGTGTAATAAGGCAGAAGAGTTGCAAATTCCGTTTGATCTTAAGGATAAATTACGGTATATTATATCTGATATTATTTTGTATGGTAACGTTAGATAGTATTATAACAAATACTTTAATTGAAGTGAAAGGATTATATAAAAAACTTGCGCTATAGGATAAATAAGCCTAACACTTTAAATGTTAGGCTTATATATTTAACCCGTTGGGTGTAATTAAATTGTTTGATTTTTAATATTGTTTATTGGTCTATCAAAGATGAACTTATTAATATATTGAACCAATGTTAATGCTGTTATTTTTGCTAAAATTCTTGTATTAAAACCTTCAAAAGTTTTAGCATAATTGTTTCTAATCCTGAACTGGTGGCATAGTTGTGAAAATAATGTTTCAATTCTTTTTCTTGATTTCCTAAAGATATAAGGTTGTGGCTTATAATCTTTCTGATTAGCTCTTTTTGGTGTTTCTAATTTGATATTTACAGTTTGAAACAAATCTAATTGAATGCTTTGAAATAAATAACCTCTATCGCCAAGTAACACACAATCAGACATTTGTTGTTTTATGTTTTTCAAAAAATGAACGTCGTGAACTTCTGCTTTTGTAATATCTAATGAATGAAAAATTCCATTTATAGAACAAACACTATGTAATTTATACCCGTAAAACCAATTGTTTTGAGAAGCACAAAACCCTTTTGAAGGAGCAGTTTCAAAATCATTTTTACAGATTTTAATTCTTCTATGACGTGCAAATTTGCAAATCTCCAACGGCAAACTATCCACGATGAAATAATCTTCAAATTCTAAAAACCCAGAGGCTAATTTTGTTCTTACTTCTTCTAAAAAGAAAAACAATTTTCGTCTTCGCTTATTGAACTGACTTTGCTCAATTAAATTAGATATTTGTTTCTTATTAATCTCTTTAAATAAAGAATTCTCGCTGTCAATTGACATAAATTCAGCAGTTAAACTTAATGCAACTACTTCTAAATCAGACATTTTTTGTTTTCTACCCACATCCGACTTATTCTCTAATTTACAATCCAAAGAACTTATAACTTCTAAAACTCTAAAATAATTTTTTACTATATTTGACATAGATATTGGTTTGTTTTTCGACTTCAAGATACTGAATTTCAGCATCTTGACCAATATCTAATCCGTTTATTTTACTGCAAATAATTACACCCAACGGGTTATATTTATGAATTTTAGTTGTAGTATCTTTTTAGTTAGTATATTAATTATTAGACACTATCCTATAAAGTTTATTAATTTCAGGTATTAATAAAAAAAAACAAACCTCGCTTAAAAAGGCTTAAACGAGGTTGAATATTTTAAATGTTTTCTGAAAAATTGAAGTTGTGTAACAGTTACCCTTGTTAGCGGTAGCCTTACTGTCCGTCAGAGTAAGTGTCGTTTCTATTTTGTAGAAGTTCATTGTCAGCGTTAGTAAAACTCCGAGATATTAAAACTTTGTAGTCGTCAAGAGCATATTGAACAGGGTTTGCAGCTCTCCTCATTGTTTCCATTGTTATCATTTGCATTGTCGTTGACTGTGCAACTTTATCGTCCTTACTGTATTGCATTGTAAGCCAAAATGTGATTACTGAGTTCTTGTCAATGCCCGCCTCGCCAATCGTCTTGCTTAAAGTTACTTGTTTGTCGTTATGAACGATTGAATAGGAAAGTGCGACTTCAACTCCTCCACTAAATTGTGTTGGTTTTGGCAAATTGAAAATGTTACGAAGAATATGCAATAGGTCTGAAACTTTGAAGTCGCTGGAAACAGGCAATCTGTAAACAGTGTTGTGTCTGTTTGAGTAAAGCAATAAGTCAAAGCAGTCGGTTTGAAGCATTGCTTTTAACTTTTTTGAATAACTGTCAACAAAACCATTCTGAATCTTCTCCTCCATCGTCTGCGGCTTGATAGGAATAATTCTCCTAAAATTTTCTTGAACCGCTGTCGGAAATTTCTCACATAAAGTTGTCCAATATGATTTAGTGAGAATGGTTGCATTCGGAAGCGCTTTTGAGAAATTCTCTTGTTGTGCTCCAGTAAGTTCAGTGTTTACACAAACTACATAATCAGTCCAGCCCAGCGATGTCTTAATAGTCAGAGCAGAGTTGTAAGAACTTTTAATTTTTGTCAGATTGAAACCTGAAGTCAAACCTGTTTCAACTGATTTGCACTGAAAAGCAATTTTCTTGCCGGGGTAAAAAAGGTCAACACCGCTTTCAGGTGGCAGCCGTCTTACAATGTCCGATGTCTTGTTCTCCAAGTTGAGAAGTTTGCAACAAAATACCTCCCAACTATCAGGAAAGTTTGTCTCCTCATTAACGATAAAAATTGGTGGATATAGTTGATACATTCTTTCTGTTTTTTACACTGTCGCTTCAAGTTCGCGCTGTCGTTAAAGGTTACCGCTAACGTACTGGCACTACAGCGGGTTTGGGACTAAATTAAGTCCTATTTTCGGATTTGCCAAATCATCCCGATTACAAAACCATCTTTCCATCAAGCCAATTGCCCAAATCCGTTGTAGTAGCTGTTATGCACAGCTTTTTTTATTTACTTTTATTCGCTAATTTTAAAGTTAGTTTTTCAGAGGCTGAAATTTCTTCTGATAAATCTTTATACTTATTCATAAAGGTTAGATTAGTTTCAATAAGCATTGAAATTGAAAGAATAATTAATGTAAGATGTTGTCTGTGAGAATTCAATAAATCTTCAGTGTTTTTAGGTCGTTGGTTCATTGTGGTTGCTCCAATTATGTAGAATAAACCAAATAATGTTCCATGTGCTATTTCAGAACCATGACGATATATATTGAATAAGCCAATATTAAGTATATCATTCACTTTATTACCGTACTTTTTAGAGATAATTTCAATCTTTTTAAATACATTTTCACCTGTCCACGCCCTAACTTCAAGACCTTTTTGAGTTGTGTATTCTTCTAAAGACTTTTTTAATTCATCACTTATTATTAGATTTTCAATACCTAAAGTTTGCACTGAAAGATTAATGCTTTCTATGTTTAATTTTCTTTCTAAATCTCGATAAGACTTTTGGTTCATATGTCTTTTAGCTTTATCTAAAGCACTTTTCCCTTCACAAGAAATGTAACCAATATTTAGAGTCAATTCGAAAACTGTTCGAGCAGTTAAAAATGAATCTCTTACTTGATAGTTGGAACTTAATATTAAAATTGATTTAGACGAATCATAGATTGAAAAAAGTAAAGTATATAGATTAAGTGCAACTTCATCCTCACAATCCATTAATTTTTTAAAGGCCCTTTGAATTATTTCAAGTTGCCCTTGTAAAACCAAATGAGCTTCGTTTAGAAGTTCTTGAGATCCAAAATTTGATTTATTCTCGTTTGTCATAAAGTTGTGCAAAACGTTTCGGGGCTTTGCGAAGTGGCGGAAAATCGAAGCGAAAAGTTTCGATTTAGACGACACGTAGCAAAAGCCAATTTCTATTTACTAAATTACTAAAAAAAGCCAATAAAATTGGCTTTTGCGGATTACGAAGACGAAACTTTCAATTTCTACCTTAATCCGCCATTTTGCCAATATCATGTTAGCTAGTAGTAGCTTTATTTTAATCATTTTAATCATCAATTTCTTCTATAAATTGATACATGTTTTTTCTATGTTCATGTTCCTGAAGAAAACACCCTAAAGCTAGACAGCTTATTGTAATAGTTAAATAGTCATTTTCTTCTACAATACTTGTTACATAACCTATAGAAGTTATAACTTTACGTCCAGCTAAATGAGTACCCCAAGCTGAATTACTTGTTGATTCATATGCATCAAATTCAAATTGTATTTTTATATGATTTTTTTTGTAATAACATAATCTAGTTTGTCCTTTTCCTCTATTAATTTTTGATAAATGTTTAAAATAAAATGCTGCTTGTATAGCTACTACAAAACCCGGATTAACTAAAGATTTAATTTCAATTCTTGAGAATTTATCGGTCAAATCGATAAGTGGAATTGTTTGTAATACCGAATCAAATAATTCCTTCATGTAATAATATAACATATAGCCGTCTCCAAAACTGTAAATTTGAGTTTTGTCACTATCATTAATGCTAAATGTGCCTAAGGAATTAATCAATCCTAATTGCTCAACAGTAAATGTTGTTTTAAAATTTTTATTTGAAATTGTTCTATCTAGATAAATTTCAAAGATTCTATTATGGTTAAAATAGTCCCAACGAGAGTTGCTTCCATTTGTTAAACCGAGAATTGTGTTCGTATCATTTAGTTTAACATCATCAAGCCATTTTTTCTTAATTGCTTTTAATCTACTTTTTGTCAGATTTAAAGTCAGTTCTTTTTTAGTATGAGCCAAATCATGATGTTCAGAACAAAGGACAACTAAATTTTCTTCACTATGATCTTTAGTTTGATTCCATTCGTTTATATGATGTATGACTACGCCTTTGGTCTTATCTCTACAAACAGAACAAGTCCATTTTGATTCATACAAAAGCTTTATGACTGTTTCAACAGGAATAGGTGGTCTTTCTTCTGAAAGAATTATTGAACATTCTTCTTCATTCAGACCTAAAACAGTTAGTTCCTCTTTAGTTAGTGTTTTGAGTTTTGAAATTGTAAACTTATTGTCAGAAAGTCTTTTTGCGAGAATTGAATTAACTCCCCTCGCCAATAAAGCATTGTAAGTTTTGCTCATTTGATTTATATTCTATTCACAATTTTGGGTGCTATTACCGCTAATGTTTTGGGTATTGCCGAAGGCAGGGAAATCGAAGCCGAAAGTTTTGATTTTGCACCGAGGTAATAAGCCAAAACGAATTTTATTCGTTTTTGGAGGTGATATAATTAATGACTTTGAATTTTATACATCAGCCCCGCTTTTGGCAGTACCTTGTTAGGTGCAGTACTATTTATTTTTTAGCTTTTTTTGTTATTTCATCTCCATATATATTCTCAATAATTTTAGAATCTGGTAAATCTTTCCAATCACTAAAATTAAGATGAATGTCTATATCGCTTTTATTTCCGATATTATGATTTTTCTTAATTAAGAAATCTAAGTTTACATCATTACAAACAATTTGTATTAATTTTATGGTTGTATTAAGTATTGAAGATGCAGCTTCTTTACTAACGGCTTTTCCTTCATGCACTAATTTATTACGAGTTTTTCTAGCGTGGTTTAAATTGTATAAGACTTCCTCATTCAAAATATTAGATTGAAATAATATCTCCTGCTTCACACTTGCAGACCATGTTCTATTATCTTCTTTCATAGATTTTTTTCTATTAGGAATTTCTTCAATTGGATGAAATGAACTATTAGATAGAAAGTGAAAATGCCACAAGTAGTCGATAAGTTGTTCCACTGTAATCCATAAATTTGATAAAACTAAATCCCAATTTTTATATCTAAATTCTGAAATTCCGCGAAGTAGAAATTTTGGAGTTAGATTAGGTATTTTTTCTAGTATTGTATTGCCATATTTTAGTTTTTCTTTTAGCTCAGATACATTTATAATTCTTGGATTAGTTAATTGAATAGTATCCATATTACTCGCTATTAACATTCTGATTTTCGAATGAGCTTGAGAAATTGAACTTTCTCCTAAATCAGTGGGCCAAATTGCCCATCTTTCATGTAATTTCTCAGTTACAATATCTTTATGATCAATACCTTCAATATTAAAACCAGAAAATAATAGTTTTACATAAAAGCTGCAGAAGTAATTAAGTGCAGATTCTTTGGAAGGAAAGTTTTCATTCATAGGAATAGCAATTGCACCATCATAACAAATCAAAGCTGGTAAATCACAATTTGGTATGTCAACTTTAGTAATGATTCTAACTAAATTACCACTACTGTAAGAAATATTATTTATATCTTCTAATTTTACTTCCCAAGGTTTTTCGTCATCTGGAACAACAAAAGTGAAGGGATGTATAAAAGCAACCCAACAAGGACTTCTTTCAATATGTTCTTTATGATTATCTTTCATTTGTAGTAGTTTAGAAGTATTTCACCTAACGTTTCTCGCATTTACGCAGGCGCGGAAAAGCGAACTGAGTTTTCTCTGACTAATATAATGTTTCTTCGTAAAAAACTAACGTTCAACTCACTAGAAACGAGCGCTTGCTTAAATGCGGTGTTACTGGCAGTCTATTTCAATTGATCTGGAATAGTTAGTCCATTTGTGTTTGCAATTTGATGAAATTCAATTTTTTTATCATTTTTTTCTTTGAAAAGATTTTCTAATCTTTCTCCTAGCCAGAATGAATATTTATCGCGTGTATACATTTCACAAATCACTTCAACAGTCTCTTTCTTTAACGGATATTTCTCTACATAATATGCCAATATATCGGCGCGAGGATTTACCCAAGTGTACCAATCATTTAATCTTTTTGTAGCAATTGCTACTTCAAAAATTGTATCTCCGAAGCCATTACTGGCTAGCGCAAAATGGTCTTCTTCATTTTTTGGTGATGGACCTTTTAATAGATCGAAAACATATTCATTAGCTTCCTTTATTTCATTCGCTGGAATAAGAGAATTACGAAGTAACGCTGCGTAAACTGTAAAAGCAGTATGTTCACTATTAAAGATTCTATTTCGCCATATACTTCTAATTTCTGCGGAAGAGTATTTAAAATAACTAATCAATTCTGGATAAATTATGATAATACTTAAATCTCTATTCTTACTTTTTAAATATTCCGATAAATTATCTTTAACTCGTTCAGAACTAATTTCAAAAACTCGTTTAAAAATTTTTGATATATTTGTTTCATTGTGGAATAACAATCCGTACTCATCAATACGAAAAAGCAGCTGCTTCCAAAATTCAGCTAGATCATTTGTGTTTACTGCACTTTCAATCTCTTGAACCAAGTCGCTAAAGTCTGCATCGGGTGGTGTAAATGTGGGATTGAAATGTTGAACAAATTTATTCAATAAGCTTTCCATTCCTCCCTCAATAGTAATTTTTGACAAATTACTTTTTATAAAACTCCAAAACGATTCAGTGTGGTGGAATTCAATTTCGTTATCTTTAAAATGTGCACAATCATTCCTTCGATCTTTCCAATATTTAATTTGTTGTCGGAGGTCATCATCTATATTGAAGATTGGCGATGAGCTATTTACAATCTCATCAAAAACTGTCTTTTCCCATAAATCATCGTTTTGTAGTTTTTGAATTATTGAGTCCCAACGAGACTGCGGAATTGCTGACGGTTTCGTAGACTTTATTATTTGTTCTTTAATTAAAGTGAATAATCCTAAATAGCTAAATAAAAGTGATGCTCGATAAGCAGAACTTTTAAATGATTTTATCGATTCCTCAAAAAGAATGGTAACATTGGGCGACTTAGTAGGTGCATTTATCCAGGCTTCAAATTGTATTTTCATATTTTACGATATGGTTGATTTATTATTACCGCTAACTTATTTATACACGCATAAATTTGACATGGTATATTCTCAACAGGCATGTTATGCGCATGTTTTTATCTTTTTTATTGCGTATAATTTTTTGTGAAATCACAAATTTAAAAATATTTACTACACATCAAAGGGATTAGTAATGTTTTTTAAAGAAGTACTGCTTACGTGTGTGTAGATCATTGAGGTTTTGGACTACTATGCACTAAAAGTTCTTGAATATATAGTAAATCGGTACCCGATTCTAATAAATGCGTTGCAAAACTATAGCGTGAAGTGTGTAAACTGATTTCTTTGCTTATTAAAGTGTTTTTTACAGCTTGTTGCAATACATTTTGTACGGTTCTACTACTGTATTGTTCATTGTCTGTTCTTCAAAAACAATTGTTTTAGGCTTATAATTAGCGTAGTATTAGTTTAAAAGTTTTATTGATAATAAAATCGGTCTTTCTTTGCCTTGAAAATTAACTTTCATTGCTGTTACAGTCGTTTGTAAATAAGTACATAAGGATGATTATCTGCAATGGTCATCTCATTTTTTGTATGACTATTAATTGTTATAAAAACCGGCTTTTGATAATAATTTCCGTCTTCTTGTTTTTTGATAACTTTTGATTCGAGTAAATGCTTAAAATATTTATCATTTTCGGGTATTCTCAAAATCAGTGCTATAGTATTATCTTTTTCATTATATGTCCACTTACCGGTTCCGACAGAATACTTGTTTGAACTTTTATAATCCCCATTTTTGAAAAAAGTATAATCATCTCTATTAATTACTTCCACGGTTTTTTGTCCTTGAAAGTACATAGGTATCTCATTATGCTTTATTCCGTTTTCATCTTGCAGCTCTATAAATTTCCATGAGCCTATAAAATCATTTTGCGATATTTTGGTTTGTGAATAGGAAGCAATAGAAAATGTACTGAACATTGCAGCCGTAATATATTTTATCATATTAGACTTTGCTTTAAACTTTATTAGATACAGTTTTGAATAACTTTTCAAATAATTCCCCAATGCTTATATCAATAGCTTTTTCAATCAATATTAATTCATAAGCTTCTGGAGCTCCATTTCTATAATATAATTCATTTAGTCTTGTTGTAGTTATGTCTGTCTTATGGGATATCTCTTCTATGGAATTTTGAATGGTTTCAAATTTCTGCATTAGAACGCCAAATTCATTTCTTTTTTTAGGTTTGTATTCTTTTAGTTTGAATTTATTTAAATCGAAAACAACTTTAATTGCATTTTCTAAGTTATCATTGAATGCTAATAAAATTGAATAAAAGGCTTGCGCAGAAAGCTTTGAAACATGCCCATTCTTCGGATTTGCCAAATCATCAGATACAAAACCATCTTTCCATTAAGCCAATTGCCCAAATCCGTTGTAGTAGCTGTTACCTGCCGTTTTATTGCCTGTCGAAGTTGTCACTACCAAAATTTGGTGTAAGTCCAACGAAGACACCCTTGTGTTTTAAATATAGTTCGTCCATTTCGTAAAGGTCAATAGGTTGTAAAATTAGAAAGCCGTGATTTTTTAAAATTAAGTTTGTCTGGTTACCAACGTATTTCATATTTCGGTAAGGTCTCCGTCTGAATGGAAAAACGTGCCAACTAAAAATATTATCGTTGTCGATTTCGAATGTGATTTTAATGTCACTTTTAGGAATTTCAAATGTAATTTCAGGGAAATTTATTTTGCCTTTGAGTTCCAAATATTCTTCTCCAAGTTGAAAGGGAAATATGATAGTTGTATGCTCTAAATAATCAATGAATTCAACTGGGTGTCGAAAATCGTCTAAAATGGGAATTGTAAATAAAACAGATTGATTTCCATATTCCTCTTGTTCTGATGCAAATACAAGTCCTGGTTTTCCGTCACTGCCTTGACCAAAAGTCATTTGATATATAGGAACTATTGAAATCATAAGATTTGTTTTGTTGAATTGTTGTTAAGCGTATTTTGTGCGGTTTGAGATTCAAACTTGTATTGATATGAAAAGTCAATTGTCGCAAAAGGAGCACAAACAACATCAACATTAAATAAATGTTGAAATGCTCTTGCTCTTGTTATCAAACTCTGCCATAATCTATACACATATTGTCTTCGATTTAAAACTCTTGTGTTTAGATTAACATAAGCTGAGTCGTCAATATCAAACTTAATAACCACACCGTTTGTTCCAAATTTACCTCTGGATAAAGAAGCTGCAAGTGCTATATTTTCTCCAAGATAAAATCCTCTACCTAATTCTCCACCGCCTCTTGTCACGTCAATGTTTGATGGAGGTCCAACGATATTGTTAGCCGATGCTCTGTCTGTCCCGTGATATGTAATCATATTTTTCTCTTTTATTTATTTTTCTTTTTGTATGCAGAAACAAAATCTTGAAGTGCTTTGACAAACTCTGGATTATTAATTTCTTTTAGCCCTCCAGATTCGTCTGATACTTTAATTTTTGTTTTAAAACCTCCTTTGATCAATCTTTTATATTCATTTTGAAGTTCATCGGCAAGCCCTGTTGATTCTCTTGGAACAGACTCAATTAATTCTACATTATTAACTTCTAAGACTTCTCCAACTTCATCTAATCTTTTTAAGCTTGGCTGTGCTGTATTTGAGTTCCATTTACTTATAGTGGTGTCATCCATATTCAAATAAAGAGCAAGCACTTTTACTTGTAAAGAAGAAGTACTTAGGGATTTTTTTATATTATTAATTTTTTTTGTCATTTTTTATAAAAAAACTTGCATTATATTCCAGTTATTTTGTTATATTTGTTTTAGCGAATTGATAATGAGTCTGAAAAGACAAATTAAAAACGATGTGTCTCGAATCGAAACGACCAAAATTTTCACCGAGAACTCGTGAAATCGCTCCATGTCTAAAAAGTTTTGTACTTTCGTATAGGGCATGTGGGCGGTTCTCACGTTAACTTTAGGTGAAAGCATTACACTGTAATGTATTAGGGTTTGGTCGCCCTCGGTTCTAAAGTGTGAAACCGCTCCTTGCTTTTTGCAAGAAATCTTCATACTCCGGAAACATCGTTCCATAACCACATAAAATCTTATTTATGAGAACGAAATTTGTACATACCGCCATAACCCATCCGCCTTAATGCGGTGCTAAACCATTTCCTTTTTGTTGCTCCTGCACCAAAAGGTATTACAGCAATAGGCTTACCGTATGATAGTCCTGTAATAGTCTGCTATACACAAAAGCCACCGCCGTATATACAGTACCACATTGCTTTGGCACTATATATTTGGGGCATTTTAACTTTTTTACTCGAACTCTAAAAGTATTGCCTTTATTTCTATTTTCCAAATCAAATGTTAAAATAATTAGGTACAAAGCAGGGGCTTCAAAAAGGTTATTAAAACAATATACATATGGTTATAATGAAGTAACAGCTTAAAGTCAAAGTGCAAGAGTTATAATTGAAAACGGAATAGCTATGTAGGAGAATCAAAGCGCCATTAGGTCAAAACAAACAGACTGCCTATTGAGAGAGTAAGTGGCTCAATTATTCTGATATGAGACCTGAATAGATTAATAACGAGAATCAAAGCGAAATCAAATAAACTCGCTTTTTCAAAGCTTCAAACAACATTTGATTTTACGCTATTTTCAGCGAATCGACACTCAATCCGTTGTGAATGCTCAGTTTTAGATCGTAGTAAATAGGATTACTGGATTTTGATTGAAAACGGAGATAGACGATGTATCCAGCGGGATTAAGCTTTGGGCGAGCGTCAAAACTGTGAAGTTGGCGTTAAGGAAAATCGGGTCGCGGAGCGATCGTTCCGATGGACTAGGCAACAAACATGATTTTGACCGTTAAAAGCTTGACATGAAATACATTTTCGGAAAAAAATATAGAAAACAGAAAATAATTCTAAAATTTTCAATTTAGTTCAAAAATACCGAAAATTCAAAAAAGGAAAAAACACCGTTTTAGCGAGTGAAAACACTTAAAGATAAGAAATTAAAAACAAACGGCGAAAACACCGTTTGCAAAAATGCTTTTTACAACATAAATACAATTTGTTCTTTGAGTAATGATCTTGTTCATTTTGCCTTGATGCAAAAACGAACCAATAAATCAAGACTCTATTTTTTCAACGGTCAACAAACTTTTCGAAAGGCAATCAAATAATCGCTCCCTTCGGTCGTATTTGATCTATACCTTTTCTTCAAAGAGTTTACACTCGCTGAAAAAATAATGTCGCTTTTAAAATCCGGATTTGTAAACAATAGGATTTTGATTGAAAATAGAATAGGAGTATAAACTAAGCGGTATGAGGTTTTGATCGAGCGTCGAACCAATGAATAAAGCGTAAACTAATCGGGGAGTGTAGCGACGTTTCGATTAGGTAACTTTAGAATTGAGAATCGACCGATTAAAAGATCGCCGCAATAAAGCACTTTTGGTACTTTTCGTGCAGGAAAAGTACAAAGGAACCGAAATGTATCAATGACGAACAAAGGAGATTGAAAAACGAAAGAGACCTTTCACTCCATTACGTACCGTTCAAGATAACAACAAAAAATAAAAAAGATAAAACCTTAGCGCCAAAACCCAATCATAATACACAAAAAGTGGCTGCTTAAGGTCGGAGCCAAGCACATAACGACTTCCAACCATCATATATAGAGTATTAATTTATACAAAGGTTAGTTTATTGAAAGTAGTTAAAAATTCTGGAAAAAAGTTATGTGCCGAAGCTCTTGTTAAAGTAAAATTTGTTCTTTGATTAAAATAGTGATTAGTAGAATAATCAGGATTAGTAAGACTTTTCTTTAACTTTTGTCTTGATACAAAAGTTACAAAAGATCAAGACTCTATCTTTTCAACGGTCAAATAAAGTCTTATTTCCTAAAAGAAATAAACTATTCATTCTATACTATTTTATGATATGGTATTCATGAATCTTCGATTTCGCTTTGCTCGGACAGCATTTCTTTTCACGGAAATTTCGCCTATTTGACACTCGTTGAAAAAATAATGTCGATTTTCAAATCTGGAATAATTGAACATCAAGATTTTGATTGAAAATTGAATCGACTACTTGGGAGAAGTAGAGCGCCATTATCAGTAAAACGAGCGTTGACAAGTTGAAGTAAGCGGAAAATCATAAGGGAGCAAAGCGACGTTTTTATGATTTAGCTTACAAAACGTAGTCGACCGTTTTAATGATACGGCAAGACAAAGAAAGAAAAGATTTTTGGTACTTTTTATCTTTAAAAAGTACAATAAAACCGAAATGTTCAGATTACGACTAAATGAGATTAATATTCCAAATAGTTCAACAAACGTAAATAAAAGAATGATGATTAAAAAAACAAATTAAAAAATAAACCTACAAGGTTTCCAAAACCTCGCAGGTTAAAAAAAATCCCCTCTAACAAAAGTTGGCGCTTCGCAGAAGGGATAAAAGTCAATTAATTATTAACTAACATCACAAAAGTATGAAAAAAATTACTTTTGCAGCACTTGCTGTACCCCTTATGTGGGTGTTGCTATTACTACTATTCTTTAACAGCAACAAATTGTACGCGCAGGAAACAATGGTTTTGAGCGGCGTGGTAAAAATTGCCGACGGTACACCAATAGAAGGTGTAACCGTGTGGCAGCAAAACACCGATAATGGTACCCAGACCAATGAAGAGGGCTTCTACACTTTAAGTATCTCACCAAATGCAGTCATTGTTTTTGAATACATCGGTTTTAAAACCCAGACTGTTCGGGTTACAGGCAAGGTATTAAACGTTACTTTGGTTTCTGAGGAGGATCTTTTGGATGAGGTGGTGATCAATGCGGGTTATTACAGTGTTCGGGATAAGGAACGGACTGGAAGCATTTCAAAGATTACTTCGAAAGAAATCGGTCAACAACCAGTTGCCAACCCGCTGGCCGCAATGCAGGGACGTATGGCAGGGGTGAACATTACGCAGAGCAGCGGTACCCCCGGCGGCGGCTTCGATATACAGATAAGGGGGCGCAACAGTTTACGAACCGAGGGAAATGCGCCCCTGTATATCGTTGACGGCGTTCCGTTTTTAAGCGATAGCAACAGTACGGGAGATCTTTCTGTGGAAATTCTACGTACTACGGCAAACAATCCCTTGCAGCTGATCAATCCCAACGATATCGAAAGTATTGAAGTGTTGAAAGATGCCGATGCTACTGCTATTTACGGTTCGCGTGGTGCAAACGGTGTGGTGCTTATTACAACGAAAAAAGGTACAAGCCAGCCTACGGTATTTTCCTTACAAAGTCATACTGCGGTAGGGGTGGTTCCAAATTTTATGAACCTGATGAATTCGGACGAGTATCTGCAGATGCGCCGTGATGCCTTTGCAAACGATAAGATTGCGGAATATCCGGCAAATGCGTACGATGTGAACGGAACATGGGATGCTGATCGTTATACCGACTGGCAGAAAGAATTGCTGGGTGGTAAGGCGGTGAGTCAGCAGGTGTCTGCAAGCGTGCGCGGAGGCGATAAAAGAAACAGTTTTATGGTGCAGGCAAGTACTGCTAAGGACGGTACGGTGTTTCCGGGGGACTACGGAAACAAACGCAAAAACATACTGGCACAGTTCAGCCATATAACGGCTGATGAAAAATGGAACATCAGTACCCAGTTTGTAAGGGGCGAAAGTGATAACCGATTGTTGGGTGTAGATTTAACAAGGGATGCCCTTACATTGGCTCCAAATGCACCCGCCTTGTACAATCCTGATGGAAGTCTCAACTGGGAAAACGGAACATGGAACAATCCCCTTCGTTGGACAAACCAGACCTATAAGGCAAAAAATATACAGTGGCTTACCGCCTGGAATCTGGAAGGTAAGTTAACACGCAACCTTACATTCAAGGCGGTTGCGGGTTACAACGAAATGAATGGTGACGAATGGAAAATTATTCCGCATACCATTTACAATCCGTCAATGGGTCTTACAAGTGCCAACTCCAGCAGTATGCAGGGTATCACCAAAGCAAGTGTATGGAACCTGGAGCCTCAGCTGCACTTTCAGGAACAGTTCGGCAGGCATAAGGTAACTGCTCTGGTAGGAACCACTTTTTTAAAACAAAATAATACAAAGCAGGTATGGCGCGGCTCTAACTTTGGTTCTGATGCGCAGATACAGAACTTTCTGGCAGCCAAAACACTGCGGCTTATGACCAATACGGCAAACGAATATGCTTATCAGGCTGTTTTTACACGTTTAAATTATATGTACGATGACAGGTTTATAGTAAATATAACCGGCCGTCGCGATGGTTCCAGTCGTTTTGGCCCGAACAAGCGCTGGGGTAATTTTGGTGCGGTGGGGGCTGCATGGCTGTTTGGCAGGGAAAAGATATTCGAAAACAGCAGCTGGTTAAGTTTTGGAAAGCTGCGTGCAAGTTATGGAACAACGGGAAGCGACCGCATAGGCGATTACCAGTATCTGGATACCTATCAGTACTCTGGTGGTGTTTATGAAGGAGGAGGGCTGGCACCGGCACGTCTTTACAATCCCGATTTTAGTTGGGAAACAAACCGTAAAATGGAGGCAGCAATGGAATTGTCACTTTTTAACAACCGCGTGAGCCTGTCTTCTGCTTATTACAGAAATGTTTCGGGTAACCAGCTTGTGGGGGTACCGCTGCCGGGAACTACGGGCTTTGCTTCGGTATTGGCAAATCTGCCGGCAGAGGTAGAAAATACCGGTTGGGAGTTCGAGTTTAAATACCGGGTATTGTCTGGTAATGACTGGAATTGGAGTCTTTTTGGTAACTGGAGCAGTAACCGCAACAAACTACTGGAATTTCCCGGACTGGATGCCTCTACCTATAAAAATATGTACGCCATAGGTCAGCCTACTTCCATGATTTATGTGTACGACTATACGGGAACCGACCCGGTTTCCGGAGTATATACCTTTCGTGATGTTAATGGTGACGGTGTGTGGAATGCAGCCGACGATAAAAAGAGGATCGTTGATCTTACACCGCGCTATTCGGCAGGTATCGGTTCTGAAGCATCGTACCGAAACTGGTCGCTTGATCTGTTGTTTCATGCCGTAAAACAGCAGGGTGCTAATGCTGCACTGGGCTTCGGTATGCCGGGTACGTTTACCAATCAGCCGGCAGATGCCGTAATTGTTTCGGCACAGCAGCCTTCGGCGGGGTATAATAATGACTTAAATGCTGCCTACAGCAGGTATGCTCAAAGTCAGCAGGCTTTTACCGATGCGTCGTTCATTCGTCTGAAAAATGTTACGCTTGCTTACAGTATTCCCAAGGTATTTGCTTCAAAACTTTCAGGCCGTATTTACATCTCCGGACAGAATGTTTTTACGTGGACAAAATACAAAGGGCTCGATCCAGAAAGTCAGGGAATTACCTCATTGCCGCCTTTAAGGGTGTGGTCTGCAGGTTTTATTCTTAACTATTAACTTTTTAATATACTGATCATGAAAAATATATATAGAAATAGAATACCGAATCTGATGGCAGTACTGTTGTGTTCGGTGGTGTTCACAGCTTGTGAGGAATTTGTAGAAACCGACCTTCCCGTGACCGAAACCACAGCTGATGCGGTATTTAACGACAAGGTTACAGCGGAAGCTGCACTGCTGGAAAACTATGTGTCACTGAGAGACCGTGTACTTACTACGGGTACTATTCCCGGTATAGGAAACCTCATGGGAATGTATGCAGATGAATCGTTAAACTGGCAGGTGGGCAGTATGGCAGAACAAGCGTTCTTTACCAATGCACTTACTCCTTCCGATGCGGCTGTGCAGAATTTATGGAATGATTCTTACAAAATAATTTACCAGTGCAACAGGATCATTGACGGAGTGGCGCAGTCCAATGCGGTTACCGCAGCTTCTAAAGATCAGCTTACCGGAGAAGCATTGTTTACACGGTCGTTCGTTCATTTTTACCTTGTACAGCTTTTTGGTGATGTTCCGTATGTAACATCTACCGATTACCGCGTTAACAAAACGGTGGCAAAAATGCCTGTAGGGGCTATGTACACACAACTTGCACAGGATTTGTTGCAGGCCGGTACATTGTTGGAAAACACTGCTGCTCCGGTTAATACCCGTCCTTCAAAATATGCTGCGGAAGCACTTTTGGCACGCCTGTACCTCTATGCAGAACAGTATGACAAGGCATTGGAATACAGTAGTGGGGTAATCACTGCAGGTTTCTCGGTAGACCAGCCGGTTGAAGATACGTTTCTCAAAGGTGGAAAAAGTATTATTTGGAGTTTGAAACCTGGTGTGGAAGGGGCAAATACAAATGAAGCACTTATCTATATTGTCACCGGTACAACTCCTGCTTCGCGCAGCCTGTCGGATAATCTTGTGGCAAGTTTCGAACACGGAGACCTTCGTAAGGAATTGTGGATTAAAAAAATGGGTACGGAAAATGCACCGTACTATCATGCATTCAAATACCGTGAAAAAGGTCCCACAGCTGCTACAAAAGAACATTCGGTACTGCTAAGGCTCGAAGAAATGCTGCTGATACGTCTGGAAGCCGATCTTTATTTGGGTAATAATGCGGCAGCCCTTCAGAATTGGAACAGTATACGTGAACGCTACGGGCTGGATCCTTTTACGGAACTGCCTGCTAACTGGAAACAGCTGCTGTTGGAGGAGCGCCGACATGAGTTCTTTTGTGAGCTCGGACATCGCTTTTTCGATCTGAAGCGTACCGGTACATTGGAACAGGAAATGGTGAAGACGAAGCCTTCGTGGCAGAAATCGTTTGCAAAACTGCCGTTGCCACAGGCAGAATTAATGTTGAACCCTAATCTGCTTCCGCAAAATGAAGGCTATTAAATTTTTAGGCACCATGCTGTTTTTTGCTGTAACATCAGGATGTTTTGCACAGGCGGACTGTGATGCAGTAAACAAACGTTTTTCTGCATGGCAAAAACAGGGGCAGGGTAAATTCTCTGAAAAAGGAGATTGGTTTGCCTACACCAAATCCGGTGCACAGGACAGCCTTTTTGTAGTTGATACACGCAACGGGATCGAGAAGGGATTAAACGGCGTGTCTTCATTTAACTTTTTAGATGCGCACCTTCTGGCTGTGAAGAAAGAGGGGGCTGATATGTTGTTTGATTTAAAGCTGGGGCAGTTAAAACAGATTGGAACTAAAGAATATGCTGTGTGGCACAGTAACAAAGGTCTTGTGTGGAAAAGTGCAGGTGAAATTGGATATACGTCTGTAAATGGTAAAAACAGGAAGCCGATACCTCAGGTGGATTTTTTCCAGCTGCACCCGTCACAGAATTGGGGTATATATACAACGGAAGTAGCAGGCAGTACGGAGGTGTATTCTCTCAATGTCGGCGACTGGAAGCAGCAGCAACTGCTAAGGTTTAGCGGAAAATTAAAAAGAGTAGTTTACAATCCGGACGATAACTTTTTTGTCATAGCGGTCGAAAAGGCAGATGGTAGTACACAACTTTTTGCACAAAATGTTACAGTAAAACAATCAATGGACAAAGTTAAAACGGTAATTGTAAAAGATATTGCCGTAAACAGTATATCTGTTGACAGCCGTAACGGGAAAGTGTATTTCAATACGTTGAGCGTACCGCAAGTCGCAACAGGTAAAGCGGTAGTGTTTGCAGAATCTTTGAAAGACGAATCTACCGTCCCACAAAACAAACGTATGGTTTGGAATACTTTAAACGAGGAAGTATATGTTTTAGCAGAGCCTGGCTTTTCTGAAATGATACCTACGGCAAGTCCAGACCGATACATCGGAATCAAAACCGATCAGTATGATCCCAGAGATCACAACGGACTTTCTTATGCAGATTATTATATAATTGGAGAGAACATAGATGAAGTACTTATAGAACGTAAATTGCCCTTGCTGTACAGACAGTTGCTCGTGGCACCTCATGCAGAATATCTTGCATATTTTAAAGAAGGTAATTGGTGGTCTTACAATATAGGTACTATGGAAAAAAGATGTCTTACCTGTAATGTGCAGGCGGAGTTCGAAAATACTTTGCCTAATTATCCTTACAGTGTAAGGCATTTTGAAACGATGGGCTGGTCTGCGGATGGACGGGATCTGCTGGTATACAGCAAATACGATATATGGCAGCTTGCACTCGATGGTTCTTCAGCTGAAGCTCTGACAACAGGCAGTAAAACAGAAACGGTATTCAGACACGCTGTAGAAAAAACACTGCCAAAGTCGTTTATTTCTAACCCAATGTTCGAGACTAAAATAATACCTTCGGGAAATAAATTTGTATTAACTGCTTACAGGCATGTGTCGGAAAAACAGGCGTTGTATCTCTTAAATGGTAAAAGGCTATTGGAGATATGCGGTTTTTTAAACCAACAGTTTGATTATGCGAAACTTACGGAAAAATATTTGGTGTATAAAGCCGAAAGTTTTAATAAATTTCCGTACTTTGTAAGACATGATTTAAAGACCGGTAAAACATGGTCGTCTGATAAACAGTCTGATAAGGTAAATTTTGGTAAAACAAAAGTGATCACTTTAGAAGGTACCGCAAATCGGGTGAAAGGTGCACTGCTGTATCCTACAGATTATAAACCGGGTGCAAAATATCCGCTGATAGTATCGCTCTATGAACGCGAAGCACAGGAGATTAATAAGTTCCGACTTCCAACATTGGCGAATCCTGCAGGTTTTAATGCGGCACTTTACATTCAGAATGGTTATTTTGTTCTTTATCCGGATCTCAGATATACACATGACAATGTGCTGGAGAGTTTTCAGACCGATCTGGATGGATTACTGGATAAGGTTGTTGCAGAAGAGCCGGCAGTAAATGCCGATAAACTTGGTGTCATCGGTCATTCTTTTGGAGGTTTTCAGGTAATGCATGCCGTGGGGCATACGAACCGGTTCAAGGCAGCTGTAGCAGGTGCCGGTGTTTCAGACCTGATGGATTTCTATTTTACCGAACACGGAAAGGGCGGTGTCGGTATGTTTGCTTTTGAATTTGCACAGTACCGAAGTAAGATGCCGGTGGGAAATTCAAACATACTGTTGAACAACCCGCTAAGTTTTGCAGATAAGGTAACAACTCCGCTTTTTTTATGGTCGGGTACAAATGATTCACAGGTACACCACAGAAACAGCGAGAAAATGTACAAGGCGTTGTGGCGTCAGAAGAAGGAAGCCTATCTCGCATTGTATGATAAGGAATCGCACGCATTGGAAAAAGAAGAGAATCAGAAGGACCTCAGTTGCAGAATATTGATTTTTTTTGAAGCGAAGTTGAAATAGTTGTTTTCATATTTATAATTATTTAGTTTACAAACGAAAGAGGCCAATTGGCCTCTTTCTAAATTTAAATTCAACGTATTAGTTAAGTCTGTAAAGGGTCTTGTCACAGGATACGTCATTGATATCCCATTTTCCGTAAGCCCTCATTTCAATACCGTTAACGCTCGCCGTACAAAAGGAACCGGTGTCAATGGTACTACACTGCACCGGTTCGTTACACGGATGTAACAGGTCGGTGGTTACGTACCCCGTTTCAGAAGCTAGGGTAGCTGTTTTACTGCTGTGTGAGGCAAATGCTGCCACTGCGCCTAATACCATTACTCCCAACGGTAAAAAGCTTTTTTTTAAATTTCTCATTATTATAAAATTTTCGTTAGTGCCTACTGTTTCACAGGGGTTCGGCTTATCCCTGACTGCTGCGCAGCAATATTTTTATTCGTAAAGAGATTTTTTAAATCTGGTGATGTTAAGTACGCTACCGCCTGTACCTATTAGGTAATCTCCGTCAGCATAGATTTCCGTTATGGGGGTGTTTTTAAAATGATGCATGTAAAAACTGTAACTGTAGGTAAGGTCTCTTACATCGTATACGTCAATGATGTCGGCTTGGGTATACATCTCTCTGCGCTCATTCTTGCCCATACGGTCACTTAAAATAAAGAGATAGTTCCCGGCGGTGGCTGCAGCTTTATTTACAGATACTGGTTTTTCAGACATCTTAAGCTCCTGTCTCTGTTTCAGGTATTCAATTTTGAAATTGGGTCTGCTGATCGTATCTATAGTTTTTAAAACCTGCCGATTGGTAAGTTCTGAATCGAAAATGAAACTTTTGTTTTTATAGTAGAACACATATATAATCTTGTTAAGATGCTCGTTATAAAGAAGTATTCCGTCGTTGGAAAAAAGATCCTGAGGCTGTCCTTCTTCGTCTAACAGTCCTTCGGTAGTAGTCATCGTACCTGATTCGGTATTCAAAATTCCGAGTGTTACATTGTTCTTTTTACTGTTGAATGCTCTTAATACGATTTTATTATTATTCATTGTTGTGATAGACGAATAACTGCGGGGTGAGACATTCGTTTTATGTACAAGAATTTTTTTTGCAATACTCCCTTTATAAAACAATCCCAAACCGGAATCATGTAGTAAGATACTGTCACCGCATGTACGCCATTTTATGGACTTAAAAAGATATTTGGAAACATCTTCAAGCTTCAAAGCGATGGTGTCTGCTACCGATGATTTAGCATTTACAGACAGCCCGTGCAGTGGCGCACTATGGTTTCCCAGATAGATTTCATCATTGTGGATACCGGCAATATAATACGAGTTGTAAGGCAATTCCATGCCTTGATTATCGGTTACGGGGTGGGGCAGAAATCTTCTCGTGAAAGGATTCTCTCTCTTCATGATATGCTCCGAACTCACGAACAGTCCAACCACCACTAGACTGCTAACTACCATGGTTAATACGATATAGAATATTTTTTTCTTCATAATTTTATAGTTTATGGTTATAAGTTTTTAGTTGTATGTTGTTTATTAGAATTCATCACCAATTCCATATACCCTTCAAACAAAACCTAATTTTAAATTAAACTGCAATCCGAAAAACCGACATTATAAAAAAAGCGTTAAGCGGCGATGGTTTTTATACGTTAAAAACAAAATGCCTGTTTATTCGAGCGTTTGTATTTGTTTTTGTTCTCATGAATGCTGCACTGTTGTTTGCATTTGAAGCGAAGCGAAATCGAAGATTCATGAATACATTATCATTAAATAGCAAAGAATGAATAGTATTATTTTGTTTAGTATAAAAAGCGGAGAAGTAGCTTTTTTTATGAGTCGAGGCGTTTTGTTTCTTTTGCGCGACAAACCTCAAGGTTCACGGCTTCCAAGCTGTAAAATAATGCCTAGACGTAAAAGAAAAAGGAATAAAAGTTGAACACTCCTCTGTTAATATTACAAGAACACATAAAAAACAAACAACCCCATTAAACCACAAATGTTCCCACCACCCCAAATCTTCCAAAACCCCTCCACAAGAGCACGGAACAAACGGACTATAATTTAAAATCAGAAAAATATAAACCGTAAACGCGGTCATAAACCCCAGAAAAAGATAAAGCCCCAACAGTCTGCTTTTTTTAAAGCAGAGCATCAGGGCAATAACCAGTTCACCGATAACGGTGGTATATGCAATAAAAGTGGCGAAAGCACTAAGTAAAGGCGATTGTGCTACCTGTACCCGGAAGTTTTCAAAGTCGGCAAGTTTGCTTACTGCTGCATATACGAACAGTATAATGAAGAAGTAGATAATTGCCTTTTTGCTGATTGATAGGATTTTACGCATAACATCTGTTGTTTGGTGTATGGTAAAATTCTGTAATTCAATGGTTTTAAAAGTGTCTTATAAAATGGATAAGGTGTCTGTTTGGATGTTTTTTAAATTTATGATTTAATCTTCTTCTGTATCGTCCTTTTTAGAACGTTGTCCGTGGTTACGCAGATCTGTTGGCAGGATGTTGTAATACTTCTTAAAGTATTTTACAAAGGCCTGATAGTTGGCGTAACCCACATCCATTGCAATCTCTTTTAAAGGAACTTCGGTTTGTTCTATCTGGGCGTATGCATAGTTCATGCGTAATGACAGATGGAATTCGTAAGCACCGCACTGGTAATGCTGTTTGAATAATTTTTTCAGCATGCTTTTGTTGGTAGGATACTTTGCATAAAGTTCTTTCAGATCCAGTTTTTTACTTAAAGGATATCTGGAAACGTCTTCTTTAAATTGTTCTAAAAGATCTTCGTTGCGCTTTTTTTGGATAAGCTTTGCTTTCTGTCTGGTTCTTTTTTTATAAGGCACTTGAGTTTCTTTTGTGTCTATATGCAGTTGGTACAGGTTGACTATGAGCGTGCCGCTCTTCATTTTTTTGATGCTGAACGAAAAGGAATCGTTAAAAAGGGTCAGTCGGTGTACCTTCTCAGATTCTTCTTCGGGCGAACCATAGGCTGCTGTAAGACGGTCACGGGTATCTTTTTCAATCAGGTCTAAAAAACTGCTGTCTTTAAGCTGGTTCACATCTAATTGGTAATGTGAAGCAAAATGCTCGCACATATTTTTGATCTTAAAGTCCTTATCTGTCATAATTGTGAAATGGTTTACATACCGCTGGAATGCTGCGGGTTTGGTAAATGAAAGGTGCAGCAGGCGGTGCTTCAGTTCTTCGCACATCATGTTGAATAGGGCTTCTATACCTTCAAATTCATCATTTTTCCCGGTAATCTGCAGTTGCTGGTCTACTCGTCCGCAACCTAATTCCAACAGACTCTGTATAAGGTTGTTCCAACGCTCTTTTTTAATTTCTATATGTATCATGGCTTTTTTGTTATTTGGTTGATGTATTTCTCTGCTTCTTGCTGGTTTTTGAAAATCCGTGTGGGTACCGTCGGATGGTTGTAAAAAAGATAACAGCGCCCCATGGTATAGATGGTAGTGTTGTCACTGACCAATGCTACGACGGTAAGCATATTGGATCCGTCGGTGGATAAATATTGACGCGCGTCGTAGGTGATGGATGTAAGACCACTGACATCACATATAACACTGTACCAGGCATACGCTTGGAAATTCATACGGTCTTTCACCACGTTTTTTGCTGCATCGAAGTTAAGTACCGCCTGCTTTTTAAAGGTGATGTATAAAACGGAATCTTTCTTTTGATAAACTGCATAAGCATTCTCGTGCCTATTGCTGTTGTTGGAGTTTTGTGTAGGATCTTTCATAATAGTTTGTTTAGTAAGGTGAATATTAAAAATTATTGGCATTTAAAAGTGTGTTATAGGAAGTAAAAGGTGTCATAAAGGAATTATTTGTGCACTCAATTATATTTTTGAACAAGAAAGTGAGGGAGCAAAGGGTAATTTGTCTGGAGATGGATAGAATTTTACGCATGATACAAAAGGTTAGTGTTTATTTTGTAAAATTCTGAAATTCAAATGACTAAAAGTTAGTGAATAGGTATTATTACATAGTAAATAGGTGTTATTTTTTGTTTTTTGGATAGTAAGTTGCTTATTGTCAAATTCTAAAGTTGGTCTTTGGTTTAACTTTTATTGTATTATAGTTAATCTTTAAATTAATTTAAATAAGTCAGTAAAAACCTAGGGTTAGGTTAAAAAGAAAATTTATTTTCATTTTATTTACATAAAATTTTGTTAACGTAAAAAAAGTTTTTATAAATTTGGAATAATAAAAACGCTAAACTTATGATAACCTTCCCGAGGGTCTTCCTTATATTCTGTATTTTTTTAACAGCTTTTAAGGGGTTTTCCCAGCAAAGAATCTTTTCACCACAGTTGTGGTTATCGAATCCCAAAGAGATTATAACGGCCCAACAAAGCTTAACGAGCCTTAACAATTACGGTAAATTGGTAGTTGATGCCAAGAATTTGAATTCCTCTATCAGTAAGATAGATGATGAAAACCACTTGTTTTTGGTTTATCGTTCTGAAGCACCCGAAAACATCATTTCAATTTTAAGCAGAAACAAGAGCTTGTTTTTAAATTCCGACAGGGTTAAGATAAACGACAGTGTTACGTTATCGGGTTATAACGAAAATTACGGGGAACTGCTTGACGTTAAATTCGGAGGTATGGAAAAGGGGAGGTTCTGGATGAATCCCAATCTTGAAAATACAAAGATTTATGAACTGATACTGGTAAAAGGCACTTCTAAGTTTTCAGTCAATGAGATCAGGACGTATCTGAGTTTAAAATACGGAATCGACCTGATCGATCCCAAACAATACGAATACAACAAACAGAAATTATGGGACAGTTCCGATAAAAAATACGGCAGTCATATTTTCGGTATCGCAAAATTAAGTGCGTTCAGTTTAGTACCCAACAATACTGTTCATTCTAAAGACCAAGACCTTCATATATCGATAAATAACGAAAATAAGAAAAAGCTGCAGGATGGAAGCTTTATATTATTTGGTCACAACAACAAAAGCTTTACGTTTAACAAATCAACAAAGCAAAGCAACAAAAGCTGGCAGGTACAGACAAATATCGGTTATGTAAAACTGGATATCTCTGTTCCGTTGTCAAAGCTGCAAAATGTCAATGCATCGTACAAACTGGTTGTAGGTGACGAAACCGATTTTAAAACCTACAGCGGCAGTGTTAGAGATTCATTATACGTATTTAAAAATGTTTCCTTCAGTAAGGAAACTGCAGCTATTTTGAGACTTTCAGAAGCGGTATCAGATATAGACCTTGACATCACCAATACCTGTGAGAAATTTATGGTACAGGTAAAACCAAAAGTAAGTCCGAAGTCTTATTCCATAACAATTAAAAATGATAAGGGAACACAGGTATACAATTCGCAAACAGTTTCGTCTGTATTTTCAGTAGCGGATGTTTCTTCACGTTACTATGATATCCGCATTAACTACGATGGTAGGGTACTGGATAAAAGGGTATCTACCTATGGCAGCAGTCTGACTACCCCTTCGTTAAAACCGACGTATAAATTGGAGGGCGGAAGTGTCGATATCGTACTTTCGGGCTTCAATACAGAACAGGTAGAATGGTATAAAGGCGCAGTAAAGGTAGGTGCAGGGAATTCGGTGAAATTAGATTCTGCCGGCAGTTACAGTGTTAAGATTACAGGAGAAGGAGACTGCAACCATCAACAGCAGTTCTCTGTGATACCTTCTTATGCAACCGAGCAGTGGAGTGCTTACCCTAATCCTTTGGAGGTAACTGAAGAATTGAACGTCTCCTTCAACCTTGAAAAAGTCAAAACGGTAGAAGCCATAATTTATACCATTGACGGCAAATTGGTTAAACAGTTCAAGCTTGGAGAAATTCAGAATAAAACAGTCAGTCTGGGCCGCATCGCAGGTGCAGCCGGAACGTATATGCTGGTAGTATATATCGACAACGTACCACAAATCCAAAAAATCATTTTAAAATAAATTCCCGCTACAGTAATGTCACATAATAAACCAAAACTACTATTTCGTGTTTTTCACTATCTAACACTGTATGTTGTACTTTTCAATTTTATCGTATATCCTGCATATGCGGTAGTGGAACATTTTCCGTACGGGATGAGTTCAAGATATGCGTTTCCCTACATCCGACCTTATGAGGCAGGGTATGAAAACGAATCTGATAAAACGGACGAAACCCAAGAGGCAACAACAAAAAATAAAAAGCGAAATTCTGATAATTCCAGAACAGGCGTTGTGGCTGATCACTTTACAAGCATGGTAATTGTAGAATACAGTGCAGCAGAAAAGTCGGGAAAGATCGGAAATTCATCAGACGGGTTCGATGATCCTTCGGATAATATTTTTACCCTTGAAATCGATAAAAAACAGTTACAGGGCAAAGAACTGGTATTGCAGTACGATTTGTACGGAATTGAAAATGCATCGGGTGTTTCAAAAAGCATCAATGAAAATACTGCTACAGGCGGAACGGTGATCAAGCGTAGCGAAGAATGGAAAACGGTGCAGGAAACGGTTTCTGCAGTGCAGTTTAAAAATGGAACGAATCATCTGTTGTTTACAGGCTTTGACAATACAAACTACTCCATCCGTAATCTGAAATTACGTGCATTATCTCAAAAGAAGACAGCAGACATCACGCTGGTTGACGGAACAACCCTATACCTGCAAAACGGTAACGGATATGTAAAAGGTGTAAGTTCTCAAAACAGTGCGGAACTTTACATTCAGGGTAAGTTGGTTAAAACACAAAACGGAATATTCGAAACAGTTATTGCGGATGCTGACAAATTGAACCAGCTAGATTATGTGCTGTTGGATAAGTCGGGCAAAACAATAAGCAGCGGCGCTCTTCCTATTCACAATAAAGTAGAGGTTACTTTTTTGAACAATCAGAAAAGTGCCTATGGTAAAACCTTTATCTCTGATCTGGGAAATGAGGAATTTGCCATTGATACCGAAAATGTAAGTTTCAATATCAGTAAAAAGAATTATGATAAAGCAGAAAATATTTCTGTACAGCAGTTAAGAGCAATCGACATGGCTCCGCTTGGAACCAACGTGATCAACGTTACGGCTTCCAAATCGGGTTATCGTTTTTTACCCGATGGTGCAAAATTCAGCGGTAATGCGTTAGTAGGGATCAAATACGATACGTTATACCTACCAAAAGGCTATACGCCGGCAGACATCAAAGTGCTTTATTTTGATATGGACAAGCGCCGTTGGTTAAGCATTCCAACCGATACAATAGTTAAAGATCAAAGTAAGATCATTGCCAATACAACACACTTTACCGACTATATAGCGGGGGTTATACAGGCACCGGAATCACCGGAGACCAGTTCGTTTACACCTACAACTATTTCAGATATCCAGGTAGCCAACCCTACGGCAAACATCGTACAGATACAGCCGCCAACGGCAAACCAGCAAGGAGATGGAACGGTTGATTTTCCAATTACTCTGCCACCGGGTCGTGCAGGTCTGCAGCCGAATTTGTCGGTTTCTTATAACAACAACGGTTCAAGCGGTATTGTAGGTCAGGGCTGGGACATCAATGTGCCTGTTATCAGCGTTGATACGCGTTTCGGCGTTCCCACATATGATCCGGATTATGAAACAGAGAGTTATTTGTTAAATGGTGAGGAGATAATGATTTTACCTTCGTTGTTTTGGGGTAGTGGTGGCTCTCTACCTCATAGAAGCGGACAGCAGGCAAGGACTACGGATGCTGTTTTTGTACCTAAAGTACAGAGTTCCTTCTCAACAATTGTGCGTAAAGGAAGCGATCCGTCGAACTACTACTGGGAAATCTGGGACAAATCCGGTACAAAGTATACATATGGAGGTGCTACAAGTGGTTATTACACCTATGCGAGTCTTAATGCGCCAAGCGGAGAGTATGCTTCTTCTATCCTGAAGTCGCATATTACTGATCCTGAAGCGAAACGCGCCAAATGGTTTTTGTCAGAAGTAAGGGATAAGAACAATAACATTATACAGTACAATTACAGAATGAAAAACGCTCCGTCTTCGGGTGTTCTGAAAGATGGAATGGAAGTATATTTAAGTAGTATTATTTATAACCTTAATACCGATTATAATCCCAATAATCCGAATGATCCGGGTGCCTATGCGGTAAACGACAGAAATTTTACGGTATCATTCCTGTATAAAAATAGTGTACGGGGAGATGCCCAGACAAATTACCGTTATGGGTTTAAGGAAAACAATTCCATGTTACTGGATAAGATACATGTATCCTGCGTTAAGTTTGCAGATATTGCTCCAATTTATGGAGTTCCTTCATGGCATCCTAATTGGAACGGAAGAATCCTGCCTTGTGATACCGAAATAGAATACGATTTTACCTATAATACACAAGCAGCATTTGCTAAAACGCTGCTTACAAAGATTACCACCAAGAACATAAAGATAGACATGTCAACAGGTCAGCCTGCCGAAACACAGCACTACGAGCACCAGTTCCAGTACCACAACGATATTGCAGGCGGGTTGTTTAAAAGTCCGGAATCCATTTTTGTAGATAAGGATTTCAGCGGAAACAGACATTCGGCTTTGAGCTCTTCAGTTGAAGATTTCAATTCTTCTTATTTTGGATTTTCGGCAGGTGTATCATTACCCTATGATGTGCCTGTGTGGTGGCCGTTCAGTAATTCGGGTACCATAAACTTATCATTTCCTTCACCTACTTCTGAATCCAGCAGCCCTAATATGCTGTTAATGGATATTGATGGAGACGGTTTGGACGACAAGGTAATGAAGATAGGTAACCAGGTAAAATACCGTAAAAACCTGGCAGGAATGTCATTTAGCAAACAGCTGTATACTGCTCATCACATTGGTGATTTGGGGTTTTCGCAAAGCAATACAAAGACTGATCCTGAATTGTCTTTCAGTCTGCTGTTTGCAAACCTTAGTTCTTCAAAATCACAGAGTAATTCACGCTCTAGAAACTACTTTGCCGATGTGAATAACGACGGCTTGATAGATTATGTAAAAGACAGGATCGTCTACTTCAACAGGATGGATCCTGGTTCGATGATGCCTTCCTTTACCGATAACAGTAATTTAACGCCTAACGTGATCATGCGTGACGGTCAGGTAGATCCGACGGTTTCACAAGGATTGCCTGCATTTACCGTAGGTGAAGGTCTTATGGATGTGGTAAAGGTATGGGTAGCTCCCAAAGCCGGAGTAGTAAATATTACCGGAAACATCATCAAACCGTTTGTAGCCTCGCATAACGGGGTGCGTTTTTCAGTTGAACATGCTAAACACCCTTCCAATGTTAGTTCTTACCTAATAAATCCTACGTTATTGGTAAATGCTACGCTGCCAACAAATGTATCGAACAGGGAAGTAAGTAAGGGAGACCATATTTATTTCCGGGTTAATAGCAGCCAGCTTCCTGATGGGGAAGTAACGGTAGATTGGAATCCTAAAGTAGTATATACAAACGGTACAGATGGTTCTACATTTAGTGAATCCTTTTTGTTTGGAGACGTGCAAGCCGAACCGCTTACCATAAGGGAATCGGGCACTTATCGCATCGAGTGGTCTCCTACCAGTATGAATATACCAACAGGTATTCAGCTTGCGGTAAGGGTATATACGCTTAATCCTAATAATTTACAGTCGCCTAAAACCAATGTAGTTACCCCTTATATACAAACGGTTACAAATTTCTTGAATTATCAAGCCTCTGCAGTAACATTTACTGCAAACACCAATGCCGGAAATCCTGATACTTATGTCTATGTCGAGATTGAAGCGAGTGGCAGTATAAACGCGGACTGGAAACAGTTTGACAATGCTTTTGAACCGAAACTTAAAAAAATAAGCGACAACAGTGTGGTACATATAGTACCAAAATATGATATGAATCCGGGTGTTGTTGATGAATTCGGAATAGGTACACGTTACAAAAATTGGGGTCAGTTTGCCTATAAAGGCGCTCTGCCTGATCAGGATTTTACCCCGATCAGAAAAGAGCTGATTAGTAAACCCTTGCTTGCAGGAGTTAGTGGTTTTTCAAGTTCTAATATTTCTGCTACACCTGGTATGACTACTCAGCCGACTTCTGTTTCGTATAATTTTAACAACGGAACTTTTTCAGGAGGAGGTACAAGCTATACTTTGTCAGCATTACAGCAAGAAGCCATCGAAAACTTCATGATGCTGCGTTCAGACCGCGCAAATCTGGCATGGAGTGCGCATCCAAGGTTGCTGGTTAAGGCAGCAGCAATGAATCCTAATTATCGTTCCAACAATTCCAGCTTTACTCCAATGAAACCAATTCCGGCTCCTACCAATTTAAGTACGTACGGTGCTTACGGAATAGTGAAAGAAAACACATCGGTTTCACAATCATCCAACTGGAGTGCTTCTTTTTATGGATTTGCGCTTGGTAAAGGAGAAAACAGGGCTACCTCTACACCTCTAAACGACTTTTTAGATGTTAATGGAGACGGTTATCCGGATATTGTAGGAGATAAAATCCAGTTTACTTCCAATAAGGGCGGATTAACTAATAACTTTTTAAATAAATCATTGCTTGCTGCGTCTCTTAGCAGTGGATCAGGTTACAATGCGGGGGGGTCTACTGCGCATGTTGTTCCGCTGGCCGACAGAAACGGGAGGTTTACAAGGTCTAAAGTAGGAACTTCTGCTAGCTTTGGCGGATCTAAATTTGAGACGGTAACGTCTGCAAACCATGTGTTGTTAGACCTTAACGGTGACGGTCTTGTGGATATAGTAAAACCAAATGAACAGGTGGAATTCAATACCTCTTCCGGTTTTGTTACGGGATCCTGGTCAAATTATGACAAGCCGAATGTGAGTAAAACAGAGTCTAAATCGCTATCTGCTTCTATTGGTGTTGATTTTAGCAGTTTTACAAATAGTCTCATATCACAATCTAACTTAGACTTGTCTTTTGGGGGTAGTGGTAGCCAAAGTACTACGCAGAGAGAGAAAGATTTTGTTGATATTAACGGCGACGGCCTGCCTGATTTTATTTCGGGTAATTCGGTTAAGATAAATAACGGGACTGCGTTTTCAAGTACCAGCTATAATTTGGACAGGATGTCTGAAAGTACCTCTTTTTCAATAGGTACTACTTTAAACGGATCTATATTGATACCGATACTGATACCGATCCCTTTCTTTTCATTTATCTTGAAAGTAGGCGGCGGCGGCGGTACCAGTTTTGGTAAAAGCTACAACGAAGACAACGTGAGCCTGCGTGATTTCAACGGCGATGGGTATCCGGATATTGTAGAAACGGTATCGGAGTATGAAATCAAAGTACAGTACTCAAAAATCGGACGTACCAATATGTTGAAAAAGATCATCAACCCTACGGGATCAACGATCGAATTGGATTACGGTACGCAGAATAAGATAGAAGGAACAACAATAGGTTCCACCTATAAAATGCCGTTTAAAAAATGGGTACTTACAGGTACCAAGGTAAACGACGGTTTTACCGGTGACGGGGAAAATGTACAGGAATATGCTTTTGAATACTACAATGGTTTTAAAGACCGCCGTGAGCGCAAATTCTTGGGATTCGGTGAGGTGAAAACCCATCAGTTAAACAGCAGCGGTAAGGTGTACAGAACCGTAATTGAAGAATATCTTTTAAATGATATGCCTACCCAGCACGTGTACCTTCCGGGAAGTCATTCAGACAGCAGAAAGTACCATTACATCGGAAAACTGCCTAAGAGAACACGTACTTTTGACGGGATGAACAGGGTATTGAATGAAGTGTATAACGCCTATAACATATATGAGAGACCTTTCTTGGTGTTACAAACTTATAAGTACAATACCACGGTACCCGCTGCTAATATCAACTATACCGATACCAGCAGTATCGTACCGTTGTTAAGTAATGTGAACACGACCACCTACCATTACAGTGCTGGTGGGGGAGGAACGTCTACTGAAGTGGTTTCCAGATTCAAGGAGTACGATATATATGGAAATGTAACCAAATTTGATGAAGAAATCAGCGGTCAGGTTACAAACAGTGTGCAGATTACATATCATTACCTTACCACAGGTGGCAAGTACAACGTTTCAACGCCTGCATCACACAATTTAAACAATTACCAGCGTTACAGTACAACCACATTGGATGGCAAGGGCAATGTAAACCAGATTAACAGACATAAGGATTATGGCAGCAGCGGCAGCCAGGTATCGACATCGGATTTTATATTTGATTTGTTTGGTAATCTTACCAAAGTAACCCTTCCGGCACCAAATGGGGGCTCGACTAGCGCGCAGCGCATGTCTTATAATTTTTATTACGACAATTTCTTCCATAAGAACATGACCATGATTACCGATTCCCAAGGGTATAATAGTCAGACAACCTATAACCACTTTGGTTTGGTAACCAGTCAGAAAGACATGAACAATGTGGAGATTTTCAACGAGTATGATCCTACCTTACGCCTTGTAAAGGTAAAAGGACCTTACAATTCGCAGTGGACGATAAAGCATGAGTATAAGAAAAACCCTACTACAGGCAGATACTATGCGGTAACGAAACACAATATAAAAGACGAATCGGTAACACCGGGTGAACAGATATTGCATACCTCTTCATTTGCAGATGGTCTGGGACGTATCATTCAGACCAAGAAACAACTGGATCTTGCACAGGAATGCGGCGCTTCAAGTACAGGTTACCGCTTCGCGGTATCGGGAATCCAGATCTATGACGAATTCGGCAGGGTGGTAGAATCCGACCTGTCACAGGAACAGATAGACTGTAACGGAAACTTCGTAAACGCTTTAGAAAACTACACGGCGCTTACACGCGACCAGTTGCTTAAAACTTCGATGATCTATGACATGCAGGACCGCGTACTGCAAAGCCATGTACACGGACTGAATGCGTCTACCATTTACGAATACGGACATGATTTTGATCAGAACAATTCCCCTAGACCATCAGAGAAGGTAACATTGCCGGAAGGTAATGTATCCCAAACCCTGAAAGACGCAAAAGGGCAGGTGGTATTAACCAGACAAATTGATGTAAGTAATAATATAATATTACCTACAGCTTACAACTATAATTCAATAGGTGAACTGTTAAGTGTTACCGATGCTGATAATAAAGTAACGACCTACCAGTATGATACCTTCGGTCAGAAAACTCAGGTAACGCATCCGGATAACGGTATATCAAAATTCGAATATGATTTGGCAGGGAAGTTGATTGCTTCCACCAACCAGAATCTGTTAAGCCAGAACAGCAGTGCAAGAATAAACTACAACTACGTATTTAACCAGTTACAGTCGGTTTCTTATCCGGGTATGATGTCTAATGGAGTGCAAATTCCTGCTTCAACGGTTAGCTATACCTATGGAGGTAACGGTGCACCAAACTACAGTGCAGGAAGAATTGTTGCGGTTAACGATTTAACCGGTACCAAATCTTTTGAATACGGCAAGTTAGGTGAAGTGGTTAAAGAAAACCGCGAACTGCAGACTGCCGTGGGGAACCTTAATTTCACCACCCGTTACCAGTACGATACCTGGGGGCGTATGCTGAATATGACCTACCCTGACGGAGAGGTGGTGACCTATGGTTATAACCCAACAGGCCAGCTGGTATCAATCTTCAATAACATGGGTGATTTTTACCTGAAAAACGTAACCTATAATTTCTTTGACCAGCCGGTAGAGATCGATTACGGAAACGATGTAAAAACGGTAAACACTTACGATTTAACCCAACGTGTACGTTCTATGAGGTTAGACCGTCCGGATACCACAACCTTTATGCACAATGTATACAACTATGATAAAAACCAGAACATTGTAAAAATAGTTAACGGATCTTCACAACATCCGTTGTTGCTAATGGGTGGTATATCCAACAAAAGTTATGCGTACGACGGCTTTAACAGGTTGGCAGGTGCGAGCGGACAGTGGAGCGGAGGCGATAAGGAAAGCCATGATTATTCACTTACTATGGCTTACAACAACACCCATGGAATTGTTAATAAAAACCAGCACCACAATGTACAGTCGCCGGCATTTAACGGCTTAAGCGACAATACCTATGATGCAAAATACGAGTATAACGATCCGGCACACCCGCATGCGGTAAGTAGTATTAATTACGGTAATTTAAGCGGCAGCCAAAGCGCGGTTTCCAACTTCGCGTACGATGATAACGGAAACCTGACCAATTACAATACCACTTACAATAGCGGTAACCCGGGCAGTTTTACAAACCGTGATATGGTTTGGGACCAGCAGAACCGATTACTGGCTGTTGTAGACGATAATACCAAGGTAAGCCATTATATTTATGATCAGGCGGGTGAGCGTACCTTTAAATCGGTAGGTGCAATTACTCAGGTAAATATTGGTGGTGCAGCCATTCACCAGGTATTAGATTTTAATGATTATATGGTGTATCCGTCGGGTTACATAGTGGTAGATCCGGGTAAAGACGAATATTCTAAGCATTATTACATAAACGGCAAGCGTTTTGCAAGCCGCTTGGAAATAGAGGCGAGCGTATTTATCAACGGACCATTGGGGAGACAGGCTACATCAGAAAGCGCAGCAGATACCGCCGTAGACGGCAATGCTTTTGAGCCGTTGGATTTAAGCGCAATGATGGGCGTTCAGAATACTATAATGGGATTCACTATCGGCAATACCGAACCGGATTGTATAGTGCAGGTAAACAATATAGTAACCGCTTACCAAAACCTGAACAACAATACAGGCGGCAGTATACAAAATTGCGTTACCGCCATAAATGCAATTAAAAATAAAATTGGAACCTATATAAACGGTGTACTATTCACAGCATGCGATGCATTGGTAGAAATAAATGCATATGTCTGCACGCCGGTAACACCGGGCAACACACCGGGCAGCACGCCAACACCAAGCTTTACAGCAGAACAATTAATGCAGTTTGACTGTTTAACCGAACTGAATATTTTAGTGGGAGCCTACACAGCTGCTTCTGATGCGTTGGATCAGCAACAGTCAATGATGCGTGGGGGTAACTTTAAGTATGGATGTAATGGTCCGTATGTCGATCATAATTGCTGTATTAAATATCAACAAACAGGCGTATGGGATTGCCCAGACTGTCCGGATCTAACACCTGAAGATTGTGCCATTGTTCCCGTATCAGAGCAAACGCCCGATTGGCAACAATGTATAAAAGATTGTCTGCATAATGGTACAAATCCTAGTTATGGAGCCCACTGTTGGGATCACTTTATGCAAACAGGAGAGTGGATGGATGATTGTTTTATATGGTTGGTAGATTGTGACCAGTGTAGTGATCTGGTTGGTGTAACCAAACCTGATGAGGAAGAAGTACACTGTCTTAGAAGATGTAATTTACCAGGTATGGGGCAATGTCTGGAATATTACGATGCTTACGGCGTATGGACGAAAGAATGTAATGAGATTGGTAAAGAATGCGGCTGTATTAGAGATGAAGGCAATGAAGAAGAAGAAATACGTACCTGCGTACAAGACTGCCCAAATCCGAGAGCTACAGAATGTTATGATTATTACCTTGAAAACGGCGTTTGGATGGATGATTGTGAGGAAGTAATGACCGAATGTGGTTGTTACGATTTTGGTACCGAACTGGATTGTTACAAACAGGCGTTAAACTACATACGCAAACATTTAACCTTTGAACCAAACAATGCCTGCGCGGTACTGGCGTATGTACAGGATAATTTTAAATGTTATACACCTGAAATTGTAAGACCGGAAACGCCGTACCCATTTCCTGATTTGAATTTACCAGGTGTTGACGATGATGGTAATAACACCTTACCTGACAGAGACGGACCGTACGATGAAGACCAGCGCAAACCAATTTGGTGGTATCATACCGACCATTTAGGCAGCAGTACATACCTGACAGACAACTTTGGACGCCCAAGCCATTACTACGAAACATTACCGTTTGGTGAGATGATGGTAGAGCATAACCAGAGTGCCAATGTGCCGTCTGGTGTGGGTTACGACAACAAATACAAATTCAACGGAAAAGAATTAGACGACGCCACCCAAATGTATTATTATGGCGCACGTTATTATGACCCAAGAATTTCTATCTTTGTAAGTGTAGATCCACTGGCGGAGCAAACAATGACGCCTTATCAGTATGTGAATAATAATCCAATTAATCTTATTGATCCTACTGGGATGAGTGCTGAAGGACCTGGTGATGGTAATAAAGAGCGTCCTAGTTGGGTTTCAAGAGCGTGGAGTGAAGTTAAATCATGGTTTACTAGTGATAAAAAACGTTTTGAATTTGAGTTTGGTGAAGTGACAAATACTTTAATACCTGACTATGAACCTAGTCCTACTAATCAGCAGGCATCTTTTGGAGCCGTTGGGGCTACATTAGGAACAGCAGGAACGATTGAAGGAGTTGGAGGAGGAAGCGCTATTGGTGGTATAGGAAGTTATTTAAGTTCTGTAGTGCCACATGTTGCGGTATTAGTTGGAGCTGCAACTTTGGCTCAAGGAGATACAAGGAGAGAAGACCCAGGAATGTATTTATATAGAGGAGTTTCTTATGGACATCCTGATTATGCTAATGCCTTACAAGGTATGGCTGTTCCAGCAGGTATAAACGGAGGACATAATGATCCGGAAGCTCATAATACAGGAAGTTATAATAGTATTTTTACATCTTGGACTACAGCTAGAAGTGTAGCTGATTATCATGCAAATAAAGGAAGTAAACCTGGAGTTGTATTGATGAAGAAGTTTATGCCAAATCAAACCGTCCCTTCCCCTGACGCATTTGATGAACTTGAAGTATTAGTGCCCGGAGTGGTAAGAGGAGCTGATGTTCAAAGACCACTAGGCAAAGGGTCACCTACTGCCTTTTAATAATAAACATTTAATAAGAATGACTTTAAGTAATATAAATTTTGAAGAATATTTTTGCAATCCTAAATTTCATCAAGTTAAAGATGCAATTGAAAACATTAATAGTGCAAAAGAATATAAAATAATAAGTGACTTTACTTTAACTAGAAAAGAGGTCTTTGATATTTTTAACACAAGATTTGAGATACAGAAGTTTGTTAGGAAAAATGATGCTGTAAAAGGATATGAATATTTAATATCTAATATTTCAGAGATTTCGGATGATACAATATTAAAAGTTATAGCAATCAAAACAGATAATATTTTCATGCAATTTTTTTTAAATAATAAAAATGAAAAACTTTTAGGAATTTTGTGGCGAGAATATAACTGATTACGGTAATGTAACAGAAGTGTTGATAGAATTTATAACCCTTAGAAAACCTGGTTTTACAAGCTTTAAATGATTTATTTTATAATACAAAAGACGAACATTTGTTCGTCTTTTGTAATTTAAGCGGCTTAAAACAGGTGAAAATGATCAATAGTAATATCTAGTGTTTCAAATGTGTTGATGGAATTAATACATGTATTTATTGCTGCGGGAAATTGGTAAAAAACAGGTGTTTGGTCAACAGAATGTCAGGAAATCAGCAAAGATTGTGGTTGTTTTAAAGATGATAACGAGGGTGGCGGCGAAGAAGAAGAAATACGCAACTGTGTCCTAGACTGCTCTAACCCGAGAGCTACCGAATGTTACGATTATTACGTTGAAAACGGCGTGTGGATGGAAGGTTGCGAGGAAGTAATGACCGACTGTGGCTGTTACGATTTTGGTACCGAATTAGACTGTTACAAACAGGCGTTAAACTACATACGTAAACATTTAACCTTTGAACCAAACAACGCCTGCGCGGTATTGGCGTATGTACAAGCTAACTTTATATGCAGTACAAAGGAAATTGTAAGACCGGAAACGCCGTACCCATTTCCTGATTTGAATTTACCAGGTGTTGACGATGATGGTAATAACACCTTACCTGACAGAGACGGACCATACGATGAAGACAAACGCAAACCAATCTGGTGGTATCATACCGACCATTTAGGCAGCAGTACATACCTAACAGACAACTTTGGACGTCCAAGCCATTATTACGAAACATTACCGTTTGGGGAGATGATGGTAGAGCATAACCAGAGTGCCAATGTGCCGTCTGCTGTAGGCTACGATAACAAATTTAAGTTCAACGGAAAAGAATTGGATGACGCCACACAAATGTATTATTACGGCGCACGTTATTACGACCCAAGAATTAGTATATTTGTAAGTGTGGATCCGCTAGCCGAGCAGACGATGACGCCTTATCAATATGTAACTAATAATCCTATTATGTTTACAGATCCTACTGGGATGGAGCAGGATGGTGTTGATACAAAGTATAAAAGGTCGGATGGATTAGTTTTATTAAATACTAAAGATGGAAGTGATGATGAAATTATTGTTCCTGATAATAAAGTAGCAGATTTTAGAGAATACAACGCTGGATACCAAAGTGGAGGTAAAAGTACTTATGATAGTCAAAGCTGGAATGAAAATATTAAAGCTGATATTTTAGGTTTTGAAAGTGTTGATAAGATGGATAGTTATTTAGGAGGCTACACAACACAATGGTCACGCCAAAATGCAATAGATTATAGACAAAATCCTACTATAGGCAATGGGTTTTCAGCATCATTTAGTGAGGCTTTGAGCCAGTGGACAGATCCTGAGAGACTAGTAATGGCAGGAAGTATATTTGTTGGAGGTATGAGTCCTGCTCGAAGTAGTATTAAAGCAGAGGTAAATGCTTCGAAAAGTGTATATGTACCAGTTGATGAAGCAGGACAAAGTTTAAAAGTTACTAAATCTAAAGCTGGAAATATAAAAATCGATGGAGAAGCAAGAGGACGTGCTCATACACAATTAAGAATGGACGCAACTGGAAATTATCCACAGAGAAACACTTTTGATGCAAAAGGTAGAAGAAGATCAGACACACATTTTACAACTCATGGAGAGGCTAATAAGTCAAATCCACATAAACACACATACTATAGAAATGGAAGAAGAAGTGGAGGTAGGTAAATTATACCAATTAAATAGTAAAATTGAAAACTTACATTTTATAAAAGAGATTATTTTAAGTTGTGAACTATATCTAATTGAAGAATTGGATATAGATCCTTTTGATACATTTTCTGTAGATTTTAGTAGTGAGTATTGGTATTTAAAATATCATTTATTAAGAGACAAAAAGGTTTTGTTGACTATAGAAGACTCTATTTTATTTGATGAAGAAAATATTAATGTGATTTTTTTTAAAATAACCGATTTAAAGAGTTTTATTATAGAATGTATTGATGGTAATTGGTATTTTAAGATAAATAAATTAGACACTAATACTTTAAAAATATTTGATACTTTAAAAGTAAATATTATCAAATAGTGAGTTTATAAAAAACATTATTACCCTAAACCAACAAACAGCCTCTTTACAAACGTATTGAGGCGGTAGTGTATCAGAATTGTTGATAGAATCTGCACTGCCTATAAACAGTGGCTTTATAAATCAAAGAATGATTTATTTCATAATAATAAAGACGAACATTTGTTCGTCTTTATTAATTTAAGTACTTTAAAACAGGTAAAAATGGTAAATATTTTTACCTAGTGTTTCAGATGTGTTGATGATGTTTTTTTAGCAACATTCTTGGAAATCGTTTACTATAAACAATGCTTGCGCGGTATTGGCGTATGTACAAGCTAACTTTATATGCAGTACAAAGGAAATTGTAAGACCGGATGTTCCAGAATATTTTCCGGATTTGAATTTACCAGAGATTGATGAAGATGGTAATAATACATTACCTGACAGAGACGGACCGTATAATGAAGACCAGCGTAAGCCGATTTGGTGGTATCATACCGACCATTTGGGTAGTTCAACGTATCTGACTGATAATTTCGGAAGACCTTCGCATTATTACGAAACTTTGCCTTTCGGAGAAATGATCGTGGAACACAACCAGAGTGCTGCTAACGGCATAGGTTATGACAACAAATTCAAGTTCAACGGAAAAGAATTGGATGATGCTACCGGAATGTATTATTACGGTGCACGTTATTATGACCCAAGAATCAGTATATTTGTAAGTGTAGATCCGTTAGCGGAAGAGTTCCAAGGCTGGACACCATACCATTATGTACACAATAATCCGATAAACTTAATTGACCCAACAGGGATGAGTGCGGAGAATACTGGTGGTGGTAATCCAATTAAACAATTAATAAAGAAGATGTTAAAGTCTTTTGGAGATGATGGTGTTAAACATGTCGCAAGAACATCAAAAGGAGGATTAAAGCCAGTGTCAACTAAGCATGCAAAAAATATTAAAGCAAGGAAAATCAGTTCTAAAGACTACAGATGGTTCAAGTAATAGATCTGCAAAAAAATTAATGAAAAGAGCCGATGGGAAATCTCAAATTGTTAGGCATGATGGACATGAATTAAAAAATGCACAAGGTGAAGTAACTGAAAAAACAGGATTCGATCATTATCAAAAAAAGTCAGGAGATGGTAGTCACGTCTTCTACGATAGCGCTAAAAGTATATTTATAATAGGTGCGATACCAGCAAGTTCATCAAATTCATCGTCAAGTTCATCATCAACCAATTCGCAAAGTAATGATAGTAAATTTGATAACTTCATGTATGATGCACTAGAGTTTGGGGCTAGTATAATAAGTCCTATTGATAATGTAGGAACTAATACTTTTGGAAAAGATAGTGATTTGGGTAAAGCTATAGATGAAATAAATCCATTTAATTTAGGTACATCAAGCTTACTTAATGATATGAAAGAGTTATATAAGAAAGAAAATAGCACTTCTAAATCTACTGAAAAATGAGATTAATTGAAAAAATTTTAGATTTATTTAGAAAAAAACAATTTTATGTTTTAGATTTCACAACTCTAAATACACTCAACGTTTCTTTTACATCTCTAAGTAATTTAGAGCTTAAAAAAATTAAGAGTATTGTAGAGCATATAAATGATGTGGAACCTAGTAACTTATATGCAGAAAAATTGTCTTCTGAAAAATCTAAAACATTCAATAATATTGAGATTTTAATGAATGTGATTAGAAATGTTATTTCTGAGGATTATAAACAAACATATTTTGAAGCTATTAATAATAATTGGGACTTTGAATATTTTATAAGCGATTATAAACCAGTCTATAAAGGAGCTTTAGCTATATGTAATAAACTCTCACATAAATTTGATAAAAGTAGAGGAGATGTAATTTATCCTATATTAATTATTAAGAAATATCAAAAGATATATTATTTATGGGACTTATTGGAAAGAGATTAGGTAATTTATCAGAAATGTTAACACAATAATTAAAGCCAACAGCCTCTTTACACATGTATTGAGGCTGTTGGTAGTGTATCAAATGTGTTGATGAAGGTTCAAACCCTTGTAAAATATAGCTTTTTAAGCTATTAATGAATTATTTTATAAAAATAAAGACGGACATTTGTTCGTCTTTATTAATTTAAGTGCCTTAAAACAGCTAAAAATGGTAAATAGCAACACCTCGTGTATCAAATGTGTTGACGGAATTAATGCCTGTGTTTATTGTTCAGCTAAATTGGTTAAAAACGGTTTCACAAAAGCTAATAAACAACGCTATAAATGTAAGAATTGCAAAAAGTCTGTAGTTGAGAAATACTCTTATAATGCATACTTTTCCAATATAAACGATCAAATTAAGCTTTTACTTGTAGAAGGTTTAGGAATTCGCAGTATTGCAAGAGTTTTAAAAATATCGGCTGGAACATTATTAAAAAGGATCATTACAATAGCTAATAACATTAAACTTCCCAAATCTACACCTAAAAGTACTTATGAAATTGATGAATTGGGTAATGTATCAGAAGTGTTGATAAAATTTGAAACCCTTACAAACTCTCGCTTTATAAACCAGAAAATGATTTATTTTATAAAAATAAAGACGAACAAATTGTTCGTCTTTATTAATTTAAGTGGTTTAAAACAGGTGAAAATGATCAATAGTAACACCTCGTGTATCAAATGTGTTGATGGAATTAATACATGTGTTTATTGTGCTGGGAAATTGGTAAAAAATGGATTCTCTAGATCTAGGAAACAGCGTTATAAATGTAAAGACTGTAATAAAACCATTGTAGAGAATTATACGTATAATGCCTGCTTTTCTAATATAAACAAACAGATTGTACTTTTGCTTACAGAAGGCGTGGGCATACGAAGTATAGCGAGAATTTTGAAGATATCTGCATCAACGCTTTTAAAAAGAATAATTGTTATTTCAGATAGAGTAAATTTACCTGAAGAACCAGGGGTTGGACAGCCACCTATAGACACCGAGATGATGAATTGCGCACGCGATTGTGAAAATTCATCGGCATTCGGCTGTTGGGAGTATTTCCATGCTACCGGTGAATGGATGGAGGGCTGTGAAGATATCATGCGCGATTGCGGATGTTACGACCCCGACAACGAACAAGACTGTTACCGTAAGGCATTAAGCTACATTAAAAACGAATTGGTTTTAGAACCTGAAAGTAATGCCTGTTTAGTACTGGAATATGTTAAAACGCATTTTAAATGTATTGCTGCAATTACCCCTGAAGACGACCCTGAAGATCATGACGATACAGACGATGATTGGGTTGACGGTGGCGGTAACACCACATCACCGGGAACAGACGGGCCTTACGATGAAACCAAACGTAAACCAATCTGGTGGTATCATACCGATCATTTAGGCAGTTCAACGTATCTGACTGATAATTTCGGAAGACCTTCGCATTATTACGAAACTTTGCCTTTCGGAGAAATGATCGTGGAACACAACCAGAGTGCTGCTAACGGCATAGGTTATGACAACAAATTTAAGTTCAATGATTTCGGAGGAGAAAGCGGGCTGAGCTTTAGACGAACGAACCGCGCAAAGCGCTGAATTGGATGATGCTACTGGAATGTATTATTACGGCGCACGTTATTACGACCCAAGAATCAGTATATTTGTAAGTGTAGATCCCCTAGCGGAGAAGACAATGACGCCTTATCAGTATGTGAATAATAATCCGATAATGTTTACCGATCCTACAGGAATGAGTGCTGAAGGAGCAGGAGATCCACTAAAGAATGTAGTTATAAACTTTTTAAGAAATGAAAAAGACAAACATGGTAATACTTTAGGAAATTATGATAATAAAGGTTTAGCAGAAAATGGATGGCATGTCATTGATGTAACATCAATAGAAGAAGCGAATACTAAATTGACAGAATATCTAGGTGGATCTAAAGCTGATAACATTTTTATAAATGCTCACGGAGGAAGATTATATGAAAGTGGTGGATTTAGTTCTGATGGTAATGAAATTAAAAATTATAATGACTCTTTTATTAATTTTGAAGGAAATAGTTTGCTAGGAAGCCAAGTACTTGATTATGCAAATGGAAATAGATCAGGAATACCTCAAGAAGCAGCATCAAAAATTGAAAGTTTGATGTCTATAGGAAGTCAAATAAAGGATAATAAAAACTTGATTATAGCCTCTTGTTATACCGGAACGGGAGATAAATTTGGAGAAGGTATTAGTAAATTGGTACCAAATGTAGACGTGTTTCTTAATAAAGATTATACCACATCAAATTCAGACGGCAGAACGGGTAAAATAGATTATATAGGATTTAGCAGACCACTAACAACTAATAAAAATTATGAAAATGGTTGGATAAGGTATAACACAGGTTCTAAAAGGAGAGAAAAGTTTAATGTCCAAATTAATAAGACTAATGGAGTTTCCGCATTTTAACTTAAAAGAGATGAAAAATCTAATGTATATTATAATGAGTTTATTTTGTTTTCATAATTTATTTAGCCAAAATAATTCATTGACAGATATTTATTACCAAATTAGTGATAAACCAATATATATTAATGTAACAAAATATGATAAACAGATATCTAATTCTCATGTTAGACTATACAATATTTTAGAGAATGATAATACTATTGTATATTATCCCATGACAGAAGTCAGTCTTACTGAAGATATAATAGGGAATAAATGGAGTGATGTTCCTGTTTTTTATATTTATTATAAAGACGAAAAAAAATATATATTAACTTTATTTGATGAAGGACAATTAACCTATAGGAAGACAAAGAGTGAGTATACTTTATACTTTGATTTAAATGTTCAATATTTGTTTGTAAATTATTATTTATTTAATAGTTGTTTTAATCTAACCCATATAGTTAAAATTCCTATTTATTCTAAAAGTATAAAATCTAATAATGATATAATTGTTTATGATATATCTAATAAAATAAAATGTAGTTTTAAACAACAAGATGAATTTAATAATTCAAATATTAAAACTCTATTTGGTAATTTAAATAATTGTGAGAAAATCAAAGATATTGATCGTAAAGAAATTGAAAAGAATGTTGATATGTTACCAAATTGGATTCCGATAAACTATTAATCAGGGGGTAATGTATCAGATGTGTTGATAGAATTTACAACCCTTACAAAGCCTAGGTGGTAATGTATCAGAAGTGTTGATAAAATTTGAAACCCTTACAGAACCTGGTTTTATAAGCTATAAATGATTTATTTTATAAAAATAAAGACGAACAATTTGTTCGTCTTTATTAATTTAAGTGGTTTAAAACAGGTGAAAATGATCAATAGTAACACCTCGTGTATCAAATGTGTTGATGGAATTAATACATGTGTTTATTGTGCTGGGAAATTGGTAAGAAATGGATTCTCTAGATCTAGGAAACAGCGCTATAAATGTAAAGACTGTAATAAAACCATTGTAGAGAATTATACTTATAATGCCTGCTTTTCTAATATAAACAAACAGATTGTACTTTTGCTTACAGAAGGCTTGGGCATAAGAAGTATCGCCAGAATTTTGAAGATATCTGCATCAATGCTTTTAAAAAGAATAATTGCTATTGCAGATAGAGTAAATTTCCGGTAATTACACCGGAAAGCAGTTATGAAATAGATGAATTGTGCACGCGATTGTGAAAATTCATCGGCATACGCTTGTTGGGAGTATTTCCATGTTACCGGCGTATGGATGCCTGGCTGTAAGGATATCATGCGAGACTGCGGATGTTACGATTCTGACAACGAACAGGACTGTTACCGCAAAGCATTAAGCTATATTAAAAAAGAGTTGGTTTTAGAACCAGAAAGTAATGCCTGTTTAGTTCTGGAATATGTTAAAAAGCATTTTAAATGTATTGCAGCAATTACTCCTGAAGACGATCCTGAAGATCATGACGACACAGACGATGATTGGGTTGACGGTGGCGGTAACACCACCTCACCGGGAACAGACGGACCTTACGATGAAACCAAACGCAAACCGATATGGTGGTATCATACCGATCATTTGGGTAGTTCCACGTATCTGACAGATAACTTTGGAAGACCTTCGCATTATTACGAAACTTTGCCTTTCGGAGAAATGATCGTGGAACACAACCAGAGTGCTGCTAACGGCATAGGTTATGACAACAAATTTAAGTTCAATGATTTCGGAGGAGAAAGCGGGCTGAGCTTTAGACGAACGAACCGCGCAAAGCGCTGAATTAGACGATGCCACACAAATGTATTATTATGGCGCACGTTATTACGACCCAAGAATTAGTATATTTGTAAGTGTGGATCCGCTCGCGGAAGAATATAGAGATATTAATCCATATGCTTATGTGGCTAATAATCCTGTAAACGCAATTGATCCTGACGGAAAGCGTATTATATATATTATAAGAGGTAAAGAAGGAAAAAAAGGATCACAATATACATATAGAAATGGAAATTTCTATGATAAGAATAATAGAATATTTGTTCCTAATGAAAATAAGCAACGAACAATGTATAATGTTTTGAAAGCTTATCAAAAGATTGAAAGTTCAGATAGTAATGAACTTAAAGGACAATTAAGACAGCTTGAAACAAGTAGTAAAAATCATTTTGTCGAACAAAGTCCAGGAGGTGAAAATGCTGTAAACTCTTTAGAAACTATAAATGATATCCAGGGTAGACCAGCAAGTACACAAACTGAATTTACTTTTGGTTCAAGTTTTGATGATAATTTTGAAACAGTTGCTCATGAATTAAGACATCAATTTGATTATGATATTGGTAATATGAAAGATGCAATCCGTAATGCTAATGAAAAAGATCCTGCTGAAATTAGAGCCGTTTATAATCAGAATATCGCTCGAAAAATGAATGGTAAAGAACCGAGAACAACTTATGGAAAATCAGAAATTAATTCTGAGAAGTTAAAGAATCCACCAAATAATATTCAATGTGATGATTTGTAATTTAAAAAATATTCTTTTAGTTGTTATGTTATCTTCTTTTATGATGAGTTGTAAAAAAGAATTAAAAAACGATATATTATTTATTAATAATTTATCAAACGAAACTGAGTATGATTTACCATTCGTAAATGAATCATTAATAATTTTTGTAAAAGATGGAGATAGAATATTTGTTACTTCTATACGAAAGCTTTTTGAGGAATATTCTGAGAGTTATAAAAAAAAATACAGTTTTGATGATTTTTTGGTTAATGTGATAAATAATAAAGAGTTAAGTGTAAGTCAAATAGATAGAGTTTCAAATTACAATTTTAAAATGAATCAAAATATAGCAGATTTATATAAGAATCATGATTTAAATTATTTTATAACTAAATTCTGTTACAAAAGTAATTCATTAAATAAGTTTTATATAAAAGAAGATCTAAGTTTTGATGAAAAAAATAATGTAATGTTTTATTTTTTTAAAAATAATTATTATGTAATGTTTAATGATTATGATGGAAGATTCGTTTTAATAAATAAGAATTAATAAATCGATAATGTATCCGATCGCGCGGATTTGGTAATGTATCAGAAGTGTTGATATAATTTAAAATGCTTATAAACCGTGGCTTTATAAGCTTAAAATGAAATTTTTTATAATAATAAAGACGAACAAATGTTCGTCTTTATTAATTTAAGTGTTTTAAAACACTTAAAAATGGTAAATAGTAACACCTCGTGTATCAAATGTGTTGATGGAATTAAAATATGTATTTGCTGTTCGGGAAAATTAGTTAAAAACGGTTTTACAAGAGCTAAGAAACAGCGTTATAAATGTAAAAAATGTAATAAATCTGTTGTAGAAAATTACACTTACAATGCTTATTTTTCACAGATAAACAATCAGATTGTACTGTTACTTACTGAAGGTTTAGGAATACGCAGTATTTCCAGGGTTTTACACATTTCTACAACAACGCTTTTAAAAAGGATATTAGCTATTTCAAATGCTATAAGTTTACCGGCAATGAAAACTGGAAGTAGTTATGAAATAGATGAATTGTGCACATTTGTGAAATGTAAAATTAAGCGTATATGGATTGTGTATGCATTTGAAAGAGAAACTAAAAAGATTGTTGGTTTTAATACTGGTGCTAGAACTAATTTAACATTAAAGAAAGTTGTTGATAAAGTGTGTAAAGCAAACCCGAAAGCTGTATTTACAGACAGATTAAAAAATTACAGAAGTCTCATCCCTTCATTTATTCATAAAACGGTACGTTTCGGTACCAATCATATTGAGCGAGCAAACTTAACGTTGCGTACGCATTTAAAAAGGTTGAACCGTAAAACAGTTTGTTTTAGTAAAAGTGAAGTAGTACTAAATGCTGTTTTAAAGATTTATTTTGGAAGTATTGCTAGAAAATTTCTACATTAAAATTCAAATCAATTTATAATAAACCAACGGGTATATTTAGTTTTACCTAATTATAGCCGTTGGTTATTATTTAAAAGGCGGTTGTTAAACTGTTAAAATATTTAAAGAAAAGTAAAAATATCCATTATCCTAAAACGGATAATCGTCATTATACATATTGGCAATTCGTTCCAAATGTTCAACAAAATGTTTCGATATGTGATCATCGTCGGCTACTAGAAGAGAATCAAGAAATTGATTCTCTTTTTTTATTTATGATATTTAGTGGGAATTCTATTAAGCAAATAAAACAAAAAAGCAGTTCGATTGAACTGCTTTTAATATTTTGAATGATCTTACCAACTTCCGCCGGCACCACCGCCAGAGAATCCTCCACCGCCGAAGCCGCCTCCAAATCCTCCACCGAAGCCACCGCCACCTGAAGAACCTCCAAAGCCACCACTTCCGCCGCCGCCACGACCTAAACTGCTTAAAATAATAATATCCATTAAGTCGGGTCCGCCGCGTCTGCCGCCGTTCTTTCCTTTGCCACCGCCAGCTTTACTGACAATTATAAGAACAATGATTACAATTAACACGATAAAAAAGCCCGGAATTCCACCACCACTTTCCTTGTTTTCTTGTCGGGTTCCTTTGTAGGTTCCCGAAAAAAGATCCATTAATTTGGTGGTTCCAATATCTAATCCGGCATAATAATCACCTTTTTTAAATTCGGGAATGATAAAATTTCGAATGATTTCTCCGTTAATTCCAGCAGTTAAAAGATGTTCCAATCCATAACCTGGAGCAATCCATAACTTTTTTTCTTTTTCTGCCAACAAAATAAAAACACCATTGTCTTTATCTGCCTGACCAATTCCCCATTTGTGTGCCCATTTCGGAGCTAATTCTCCTTCATATTCACCATTTAAACTAGGAATTATGGCTACCACAATTTGGGTTGATGTAGTATCGGCATAACTGATAAGTTTTTGTTCTAATTGCTGTTTTTCGCTTGCCGACAATAAATTGGCGTAGTCAAAAACGCTGGTTTGTTCGCTTGCCTTTGATGGTTTTTCCGGAATGTTGAACTGCGCCAGAACCAGCAACGGAAAAAACAAGACAAATAATGTTGCTATTTTTTTAAACTGATTCATTAACCTCTTGAAATTTCGTTTGGTAATTCGTTTACATCGTCTTTGCCGTTGTACGGAAAGAAATGTTTTAATTGTTTGCCGCTTTGAAGAATGCCTGCAACAATGCCTTGTTTAAAGTTGTTTGCCTTAAAATGATCAATAACTGTTTTCTTGGTGTTCTCCCAGAAATCGTAAGGTACAACGGCATCAATTCCGTCATCGCCAATAATTGCAAAATGACGATCTTTAACGCCTATATAAAACAAAACGCCGTTGCGGGCGCTTGTTTTATGCATTTTCAACATCTTAAAAACTTCTTGGGCACGTTCTAATACAGGTAAATCGGAATGTTCTTCTATATGCACGCGTATTTCACCCGATGTTTCTTTTTCGGCTTTAACAATAGCTGCTACAATTTCCTGCTCTTCGCTGCTGCTTAAAAAATCTTCTGTTATCGACATGTTTTAGAATTTTACTTCCGGAGCTTTCTCTGCACCAGCATCAGCTTTAAAGAAAGGTTTTTCTGGATATCCGCTCAAGAAAAATTTGTTTGGCATTTTTAAAACATATCCGTTATATATTTCAACAGTTTCGTTAAAACGTGTACGTGCCGTTAAAATTTGGTTTTCTGTTGATGCTAATTCATCTTGTAACTTTAAAAAGTTCTGATTGGTTTTTAAATCAGGATATTGTTCAACCGTAACTAATAATCTGCTTAATGCACTTGAAACGCCTGTTTGTGCTTGCTGGAATTCAGCCATCTTTTCAGGTGTCATATTTGTAGGGTCAATGGTTGTTTGAGTTGCTTTTGCACGCGCATTGATAACAGCCTCTAATGTTGATTTTTCAAAATCGGCAGCACCTTTTACGGTATTTACCAAATTTCCAATTAAATCGTTTCTTCTTTGATAAGCACCTTGTACATCTGCCCATGATTTATCGCTAGCTTGTTTAAGCCCCAAAGCTCCGTTCTGATAGTTCATAGATAATAAAAAATAACCACCAATTAAGACTACCAATACAATGATAATAGGAAGAATTTTTTTCATAAATTTTTTAAATTAAATTTCGTTTTTAATAATAATTAATTGTTTTTTAATAAGCTCTAATTTTTCGATAATTTCAATTGTATTCAGTGGATTTTTCTTGTTGTTCTTTAAAAAATCTTTTGCACCGTCTAACGTAAATCCTTTTTCTTTTACCAAATGATAAATGGTTTTCAAGTTTTTTAAATCTTCAGGTGTAAACATTCTGTTGCCTTTTGCATTTTTTTTAGGCTTCAAAATATCAAATTCCTTTTCCCAAAAACGTATCAACGAAGCATTTACGTCAAACGCCTTGGCAATTTCACCTATGCTGTAATATCTTTTTTCGGGTAAGTCAATCTGCATTATCTTCAAAT
>Ga0308157_10001062_pt1 | contig 65510 bp, 52 predicted proteins | sample PhyBR1_FD_201035 | JGI IMG/M metagenome (GOLD analysis project Ga0308157, IMG submission 201035) | Phyllosphere microbial communities from UC Gill Tract Community Farm, Albany, California, United States - DLSLB.R1 | ecosystem: Host-associated > Plants > Phyllosphere > Unclassified | place: USA... | reverse complement strand
GCGTGAAGCTCCAGTTGCCACTGCCATCGGCGGTGACCTGGCCAATCGGGTTGCCGCCGCCGTCTGTCAGCGTCACGGTTGCGCCGGCTTCGGCCGTACCGCTGATGGTCACGCCGTTGCTCGGATCAACCACCGGCGCAGCGGGTGCCAGCGCGTCCACCGTGGTGGCAGCCTGAGGGCCGGTGTTGCCGGTGGGATCGGTGGCCGTGGCGACGACCACGGTGCCATTGGCCAGCGGCGTGCCTGGCGTGAAGCTCCAGTTGCCGCTGCCGTCGGCCGTCACCTGGCCGATCGGATTGCCGCTGCCGTCGGTCAGGGTCACGGTACTGCCCGCTTCGGCAGTGCCGCTGATCGTAGTGCCATTGCTCGCGTTGAGCACCGGTGCCGCCGGCGCGCTGGCGTCGACCGTCACGGTTGCTGGCGGGCTGGTGTTGCCGGCCGCATCCTCGGCCACCACGTTCACCACCGTGCCATCGGCCAACGGTGTGGAGGGGGTGAACGACCAGTTGCCGCTGCCATCAGCGGTCACCTGCCCGATCGGGTTGCCGCTGCCGTCGGTCAGGGTCACGGTGCTGCCCGGTTCGGCGGTACCGCTCAGGCTGCTGCCGTTGCTCAGGTTGACGGTCGGCAAGGTCGGCGCCACCGCATCCACGGTAGCGCTGCCCGGCCCGCTGGTATTGCCAGCCGCGTCGGTCGCGGTGGCGTTGACCACCGTGCCGTCGGCCAGCGGCGTGCCCGGCGTGAAGCTCCAGTTGCCACTGCCATCGGCGGTGACCTGGCCAATCGGGTTGCCGCCGCCGTCTGTCAGCGTCACGGTTGCGCCGGCTTCGGCCGTACCGCTGATGGTCACGCCGTTGCTCGGATCTACCACCGGCGCAGCGGGGGCCACGGCGTCCACGGTGATCGAGGCCACCGGACTGCTGTTGCCCGCGCTGTCCTGTGCAACCGCGTTCACAACCGTGCCATCGGCCAGCGGTGTGGACGGCGTGAAGCTCCAGTCGCCATTGGAATCGGCCACGGCCTGACCGATCGGATTTCCATCGCCGTCGGTCAGCACGATGGTCAGCCCAGCGCCGGCCGTACCGGAAATGACGCTGCCGTTGCTGGCGTCCAGCAGCGGGGCGTCCGGGTAGTCCGGCGCCTGCACCGAAACCGGCGGACTGCTGTTGCCGGCCGGGTCGGTAACCACCACGCTGACGGTTTCACCATTGGTCAGCGGTGGGTCCAGCGGAAGCGTGAACTGACCATCGCCGCCCACCACACCGGTGATGTCCGGTTGACCATCGCCGTTGGTATCCAAACCCACAGTCGCGCCGGGCTCGCCATTGCCACTGACACTGCTGCCGTCGTCGGACACCACCACGTTGGTGGCAGCCGCAGGCGGCGTGGTATCCGGTGCGGTCACCTGCCCGGGTCCGCTCACGTTGCCAGCCGCATCGGCCAGGGTCACGGTGATCTGCTCGCCGTTGGTCAGCGGCGGCGACAGCGTGATGCTGAAGCGGCCATCGGCACCTACGGTGCCGGTCGTATCCGGTCGTCCGTCGCCGTTGCTGTCCACACGCACGGTGGTGCCCGCCTCACCGCGGCCGGTCAAGGTGCGGCCATCCGCACTGACTGCCAGTGCGGTCGGTGCCGAAGGTGCCGTGGTGTCCGGCGGCGGTGGCGCGGGCGGAGGAGGTGATGTTTCGCCGCCACCGCCACCGCCGCCATCGCCGCCGCTGCTGGCCAGCGCGACCGCCGCACCCACCGCCGCAAGCCCGCCCAGGATCATCGCGCCACTGACACCGCCGCCCGTCGTGGCAGCGCCGGCGGCAGTCATCGAGTCGAAACCGGCAAGGGTGTCCTGCGGCAGGTAGCTCGCGGCCAGCGGGCCGTCACTGGCTGCGGCGGGGAGGTCAACGGCGACGAGCTTTTCCTCGTCGACCAGGAACAGCTGGCTCGGGGCCTGCCCATCGACATAGAAATTTGCGACGCGCACGTTGTCGCCGTTCTTGAGCTGGATCACCAGATCCTGGCCATCCTTCACGTAGCCGGCCACCTGGTCCGGGTCGATGTCCAATGCGACGTCACTGCTCTGTTGCAACACCACGACGTTGTTGGCAACAGTGGTGGCCGGGGTGGCGGCGGTGATGGTTTCACTGACCGGAACAACTTGACGCGGATAGCCATGGGACGGTCCTCTGATCGATGGGGCCCCGCCATGCGCAGAACAACGACACGCACAGCGATGGCGCTGGCACGGCAGTTCGATGGATGTCTGGACGAAGCCGCCCGCAGCCTGCGCAGAGCGCGACTGGTCGAACGGAACTTCAGGAAGGGCTGGGGTCCGGAGGCAGCAACGTGCGCGCCCGGCGAGGCCCCCAAGGTGGATTACGGTCTGGGCGCGTGGTCGAAATGCATGTACGACAATCCTCTTGTCTGGAATCACCGAAGCGCGTGTGTAAACGCGGTCAGGGCTGTCGGACGTCGACCATCATTTCCCCCGCCCGATGAAGTCGATTTACATGGGTGACAGGTGAACGCCGCATGGAAATTCCGTGTAAAGCGCGTGTATCCAGAGCACTTCACATCAGTTGTGTGAATTGCGTCACGCCTTGACTGAGCCCGCCAACGCAAGGTTGCTGCGCGGCCCGGTCGAAATTGCGCAGTGCACAAAAGAGGCGGGCATGCGCGCGTGCCTACACGCCGCATCCCGCCCCCACTGGCGTGCTGCCGGAAACCGGTTATGGCGCGGACGTGGCCGCTGATTCGGCGTTCCATGCAGCGACTCTGGCCTTGATGTCGGCAAGCATCCTGTCCAGCGCTGCGCGATCGTACACATCACCGCGCAGGATCACGCTGTCGATCTTTTCGGTGGCAGCGATGTCCTGCAACGGGTTGGCGGTCAGCAACACCAGATCGGCCGCCTTGCCCGTGGCGACGCCGCCATAGCGCTGCATCTGGCCGAACCAGGCCGGGCCCGATCGGGTCGCGGCCGACAGCGCCTGCGCTGCGCTCAGGCCCTCCTTCACGAACAGCTGCAGTTCCTGGTGCAGGCCGATGCCCGGGTAGTTGAACGAATTGAGGAAGCCGGCATCGGTACCGGCAATGATCGTCACTCCCGCTTCCTGCAGCAGCGGCAGCACCGCAGCCACCTGGTGGTACTGCGCATGGCGCGCCTCGATCTGGGCCGGGGTGGCCTTGGCCGCGCGCTCGATGCGCCAGGTATAGGTCGCGCGCAGGCCCGGGCCGATATAGGCCAGATACGGATCATCGGCGTGGTCGTTCTGGTCGAGGAAGTCGAGGATGCGGCCACCGTTGAGGGTCGGCGTCACGAATACGCCACGCTTGGCGAAATCACGGTAGGCATGCAGCGCGGTTTCGCGATCGAAGCTGGCGTCGAGCCGGCGGTTGGCTTCGGCTCGATCGATGCGCCCGGCGCCGAAATCGGCCGCGATCTGCGCCTCGTCCTTGCTGCCAGCCTTGAAGGCATAGTCCAGATGCTCGATCGAGGCCAGGCCCGCATCCACGGCCTGCTCCACCGTCAACGCCATCGGAATGTGGCCCGAGGCCTTGAGACCCGCCTTGCGCGCCGCGCTGGCCGAGTACAGGAACAGCTCCGGCGTCAGCGTGCTGTCGGTGATCTTCACGAAGTCGACCTTGTCGTGCTGCAGGCGCTCGATCGCCTTGTCCGCGTCGGCCTTGCTGCCCACTTCGATGGTGCCCTTCCAGACCGGCTTGATGCCTTCGATTTTCGCACCGGAGGTCAGCAGGCGCGGACCGAACAGCGTGCCGTTGGCGATGTCGCCGCGCCACTGCAGTACCTGCTGCGGAAGATCACCTGAACAATCGCGGATCGTGGTGATGCCATGAGCGATGTACAGCGGCAGCAGCGCCTTGTTCTCTTCCACCAGCGCCGGACCACCACCGAAGTGCACGTGCATGTCCCACAGGCCTGGAATCAGGTACTTGCCCTTGGCGTCGATCTGCTGGCTGGCGCTCCACTGGCTGCGCAGCTGCGCATCGGGACCGACCGCGACGATGTCCTCGCCACGGATGACCACGCTCTGCCCGGGCACGCTGCGTGCGTGCTCGACGTCGACCACCGTGGCGTTGCGGATCAGCAGATCGGCGCGCTCGGCGGCAGACGCCGACAGCGGTGCAACGGCAAGAAGGACGGCAAGGGACAACGGATGGGAACGGAACATGGACGGCATCCTGGTGGGCACGGCAGCGTGCGGGTGGAAGGGGCGGGTGTCAGCGCGTCGCGCCATGCTGGCGCAGCAGGGTTTCGATGTTGGTGTAGCCGCGTTGCTTGGCATGCGCCAGCGGCGTTACGCCGTCGCCATCGGCAAGCTCGGGGTTGGCGCCGGCGTCCAGCAGCAGCTGTACGATCTGCACGTGGCGCGGGCCGCCATCGCCAAGCAGGATCGCCTCCAGCAGTGCAGTCCAGTGCAGGCGGTTGACATGATCCACGGCCACGCCGGCGCGCAGCAGCGTACGCACGGTGGCGACATGGCCGCGTTCGGCGGCAGGAATCAGCGCGGTACCGCCATAGCGGTTGGTGCTGCGCAGGTCTGCACCGTGGGCGAGCGTCAGCGCCAGGATCTCATCCAGGCCGCGCGCGCCGGCATACAGGTACGCGCTGTCCTGCAACGCGTCCTTGGCGTTGACATCGGCACCGTCCTCGATCAGTTCGCGCGCCGCGTCCACGTTGTTGCCGTGGGTGGCCAGCAGCAGAGCCGTGCGGCCCTGGCCGTCCCGCGCCTCCAGATCGGCACCCGCATCCAGTGCCTCGCGCACGGCCCGGGCGTCACCGCGGCTGGCGGCATCGCGCAGCTGCGCATCGGCGTCGCTTCGGGAAGTCGCCGTACACGCCGGGATGACCATGGCCAGCAGGCACATCAGCAGCATGCGGGCCAATGCCGAACGGCGCTGCCGGGAGCGAGGGTGGTGCATCGTGACTCTCCTCATGCGCAATGGCGCCGGCCATTGCCGGCCCCTACCCTGCATGGTAGAAGTCGGCACAGGTATCCAGAAGTGAAATGTTCAAATGCAAGACAGTGCCAAATCGAATAGGACAGTGTTCGAACTGGACCTGCTGCGGGCCCTGGTGATGGTCGCCGACTGTGGCAGCTTCACCACCGCGGCCACCCGCCTGCATTCAACCCAGTCCACGGTCAGCCAGAAGATCCGCCGCCTGGAGGAACTGGCCGGCCACCGCCTGCTTGAACGCGGCCACCGCGACGTGCATCCCACCGACGCCGGGCACACCCTGCTGGGCTATGCCCGGCGCATGCTGGATCTGAACGAGGAACTGGCCCAGGCCTTGGCCGGCGCCACCGTGGAGACCGCGGTGCGCATCGGTGTGCCGGAGGACTTCGTGAACCCGCAGACCACGCGCATGCTGGCCGCCTTCAGTCGCCGCCACCCGCAGGTCAAGCTGGAAATCAGCAGCGGCCTCAGCCGTGATCTGGCCCATGGCTTCGACCATGGCGAGCTGGACCTGGTGCTGGTCAAGCAGCGTCGCAACACCCGCCAGGCCGTGCACTGCCGGCGCGAACCGATGCATTGGATCGACAGCCTGCGCAGCAGCAGCCTGCAGCAGGACCCGCTGCCACTGGTCACCTTCCCGCCGCGCGGGCTGTACCGCGACGAGATGATCCAGGCCGTCGAGGCCTTGGGCCTGCGCTGGCGCATCGCGTTCACCAGTTCCTCGCTGAGCGGCATCCAGGGCGCGGTGGCCGACGGCATCGGCATCAGCCTGCTGCCACGGCGCGCGGTCAACCGCGAACACCGCATCATCGATGGGCAGCGCGACCTGCCCCTTGTCGACAACTACGAGATCGGCCTGCTGCATCGCGCCGATGCCGATGATGCGGTGCGTGCGCTGGCCAGCGAGTTGTGGCGCCAGGTGCAGCGCGAGCCGGAATAGTCGGCAGGGCTGCGCCCTGCACCGCATGGGTAGTGCCGGCCGCTGGCCGGCAACCTCAACGGCAGCAGCAACAGCAACAGCAGAAGCTGGCATTCCGTGGGACGGCGCTCTGTGATGCTGTTGGTAGGTGTCGACCTTGGTCGACAGGTAGATCCACGCCACGCGTGGATGCTTTTCGAGATATTCGATTTCCAATGGAGATTCATCCACGCATGGCGTGGATCTACTGGTTTCCGGGAAAACTGTCGAAGGCGGGGCGGTGTCGGATTGCGGGGTGTCAGCCGCATGGAAGCGGCTGCCGAGCCTACAGGGACGTACTTGCGGCGTCCCCGCAATCCGACACCGCACCGCCCTACCTCAGAATGCCGCTGTTGCTTCGGCTGTTGCTGTTGAAGTAGCCGGCCAGCGGCCGGCACTACCAGGTGCTACCGGGCACGGCCCGGCCGCTACAGCCAACGGCCGTCGACCACCACGCGTCGCTCGGCCGGCACTGCGGCCACCGCCGCCGGGCCATGGTCGGCACGCACCGCCACGAAGGTAGCCGGACGACCTTCTGCAATGCCGTACTGCGGCAACCCGATCACCTCCGCCGCATGGGTGGTGACCATGTCCAGCGCCAGCATCAGGTCCCCATCGGTGTAGAAGCCCGACCGATAGCCCAGCAGCATCGCCCGCTGCAGCAGGTCGCCATTGCCATAGGGCCACCAGCAGTCGCGGATGTTGTCGTTGCCGGCAAACACGCGCACACCAGCGTCGTGCAGAGCACGCAGCGGCGGGAACGGATGGTCGCCCGGCGCATTGCTCATGATCGCTACGCCTGCGGCAGCCAAGGCCTCACCCACCTGCAGCGCCCGCGCCAACGGCACCTCGCCCAGCGCATAGGCGTGACTGACCGCCACCCTGCCCTGCAGGCCCGCCGCGCGTGTGCGCGCGGCGATCCGCAGCAGCTGCGCCAGCCCGGTCTCGCCCGGCTCGTGCAGATGGATGTCCAGACGCACGCCATAGCGCTCGGCCAGCCCGAACAACAGCGCAAGCTGGCCTTCGGCATCCCCGTCCAGCGTGCTCGGGTCGATGCCTCCAAGCACCTCCACCCCGGCAGCGATCGCCTGTTCCAGAATGGCCGCCGTACCCGGGCACGACATCACGCCGGCCTGTGGGAATGCCACCAACTGGATGCGCATGATGTCAGCACAACGCAGCGCCGCTTCACGCACCGCCTCCAGGTGACGCAGGCCGGTGCTGCCATCGATGTCGACGTGGCACCGCATCGCCACCGTACCGAATCCGCTGCACTGGCGGATCAGGGCCTCGGCACGATCGGCCATGGGTGCGGCGGTGGCAATCGCGGCCTTTTCCACCGCCAGACGCTCGCGCAGGCTGTTCACTGGCTGATGCGGATGCCAGCGGTCGCCGACGAAACTCTTGTCCAGATGGATATGGCCGTCGACCAGTCCAGGCAGCACGGTAAAGCCGGTCAGATCGACGCCTTCGGCTCCCTGTACGGCTGCATCGTCGCCATTGATGCCGACAAACCGGCCATCACGGATGTGGAAATGCAGCGGGGCACCGTCGCGATCGACGCCACCATGGACGAACTGCAGGGTCATCAGGTTCTCCCGGAAAGCCAACACTGGCGCCATCCTGCCCGCCGCCGCGTCCATCGGCCAACGAAATATCTGCATGGCATGCATTCACCGGCACGATGAATCCCGTCCGCGCCCGTGCACCGCAGGGACGCCGGATACACGCCTGAACGGGTAACATGGGCGCCTGTTTCCGCTGTGATGCCGCATGGGCCCGTCCGACCGCCACGATCGTCTTCGCCGCTGGCAGGCCGCGTCCCTGCTGGCCGCTGCCCCGATCGCCAGCCTGTCCGCCACCGATGCCAGCGCCAGCGCGCCCCTGCAGGCGCCGCCGGGCCAGCAGCGGATTGCCTCCGCCGCGCTGGTGGAGGTACTGCACCAGCGCGTGCTGGCCGGCCAGAGCGCCACCGCCACCCTGGAAAGCTGGTGCGCCGAGCACGGCCTGGCCGAGCAGGCCCGGGTCCGTGCCGTGCGTGTGCACGGCCAGGACAAGGCCGCGCCGGCCGACGTGCTGCAGGCCCTGGGCGCCACTGCCTCCACGCCCCTGCGTTACCGGCGCGTGCAGCTGGCCTGCGGCAGCCGCGTGCTGTCCGAGGCCGACAACTGGTACCTGCCCGACCATCTCAGCCCGGCCATGAACCAGGTGCTCGACACCACCGACGAGCCATTCGGCCGCGTGGTCGGTCCGCTCGGCTTCCAGCGCCAGACCGTGACCGACCAGACGTTCTGGCCGCCGCGCGGCGAAGGCGACCATGGTGTGATCCTGGAAGTGCGCGCGCTGCTGCGCGACCGCCAGCAGCAGCCTTTCAGCTATGTCATCGAGTCGTACCTCACACAGGCACTGCCCTGATCCACCCGCAGATAGAGAAAGGCCCGGCAATGCCGGGCCTTTCGTTTTGCATCGCTTAACGGAACCGGTAATCCAGCTGCACCCAGAACTGACGGCCATACGGGTCGTAGTTGCCGACCGGATAGAACGGCCAACCGCCACCGTTCTTGTCTGCCGGCGGGCGGCTGTCGCGCAGGTTGTTGACGATCACGCCCACCGACAGGTTTTCGCCGAACTGGCGGAACACGCTGGCGTTGTAGGTCATGTACGGTGCGATGCGGCCACTGCCATCGGTCTTGGGCAGCGAGCCGAAACGGTTGCCATACAGCGTCGTGGTCCAGTCGCCCTGGTTCCAGGTGATGCTGCCATTGGCCTTGCTGCGCCACTGGTAGTCATCCAGCGAATTGCGGATGTCGCGCACTTCGTCGTCGGCGAACTGCTTGTACTCATGCTCCAGCACCAGGGTGTAGGCAAGGCGCGTGGTGAAGCGGCCATAGCGGCCCGCATCGAAGCGCCAGTTGCCCTTCAGGTCGATGCCGCGCACCGATTCGGACGCCGCATTGATGGGGTTGATCAGTACGCGGGTTACCTGGTCCGGCTGCACAGTGGCAGTGGAGGGGTTGCGGATCACCCGCGACAACGCGTCCTGGCACAGCGACGAGCTGATGTCGCGCGATTCGCCACCGAGGGTGCGGCCCAGTCGGCAATCGGCCTCATCACGCAGGATGCGGCTGGTGTCGAGGCTGGTCACTTCGTTGTCGATGCGGATGTCGTAGTAGTCGGCGCTGAAATCCAGCCCGGACAGTGGCGACCAGACCGCGCCGAAGCCATACGACTTGGCCGACTCGGGCTTCAGCTGCGGGTTGGCGCGGTTGCTGTAGTCGATCGACAGGCCGTTGTAGTCGCAGTTGTCATACGACTGGCCGGCGGTGCGGCAGCGCCAGTAGTCGGTCATGCCGGGGTTGTAGCCTCGGGTCTCGGTGGCGAACACATAGTTCATGTCCGGCGCACGGAAGCTGGTGGCCGCGGTGCCGCGGATCAGCAGGCTTTCGATCGGACGGAATTCGACACCGAAGCTCCAGGTCGCCTTGCCGATATGCTCGCCGCCGGCGCGGTACTGGTCGTAGCGACCTGCCAGGGTGGTGGTCAGCGACTGCAGCAACGGCAGCTGCAGTTCAACACCGGCCGCGTAGCGGTCACGTTCGCCACCGGCACCGATGCCGGCGCTGGTGTTCCAGAATTCGCCGGTGCCCAAGCGCGGGTCCGGGCGGTTGCGGTAGCCCTGGCTGCCCGCCTCGACCACTGCGGCCAATGCGGCATCGCCACCTGGCAACGCGAACAGGCGGCCATTGACCGTCGCGCTGAAGGTCTGCAGCCACGCCGCATTGCGGCTCTCCTGGTAGTCGGACAGGCGGCCGTACTCATCGGGCGTCAACGGCTGGAACAGGCGTGCAGGGTCTGGTGCGTAAATCTCCACACCGTTGCGCACGCCCAGCTGCGGGCCCAGCAGGTACTCGTTGATGCCGGCCAGCAGCACCGGCCGGCGCGTGCGGTTCTCGTAGCGCGAGCGGCTGTAGACGGCCTCGTAGTCCCAGCCGCTGTCGCCGATCTGGCCCCGCGCACCGACGTTGAACGACCAGGAGCTTTCCAGGAAGCGGTTGGCGTTGCGCGGCAGGCCGCCGATTTCCTCCGGCGCGAAGCGGCGGTACCAGCTCTCCAGGTTGCCCGTGTTCTGGTTGTAGAAGTAGTTGCGTGACGAGGTCCAGGTGGGCGCACGGGTATTGTTGTTGATCCGTGCGCTGCCCAGCGCGACATCCGCAAACAGGTCGGTGGTGTCGTTGACGTGGAAGGTCAGCAGGCCGTAACCGTTGAGGTTGCGCTTCTCGGTTTGCACGGTCCAGTAACTGGCAGCGGCTTCGTTGCTGCCGCAGTACCAGCCCTGGCGCGGGTTGTTGGCGCGCAGCACGCTGCCACCGTAGATGGACGAAGCCGCATCGCAGCCGGCGGTGCCCGGATCGATGTTGCGACCGGTGGCTGCATTGCGACGATAGGCGACGGCCGTCGGCTGCGGCGCCTTGCCGGTGGGGTCATCGTCCAGCGAATCCATGAAATCGCGCTGGCGCGCGTGGATCGCCTTGCGCACGTCCAGTTCGAAGCCGAACAGGCCTTCCCAGCGTTCGCCCGAGCTGCCTCCCACAACCTGCACGCGCTGGTTGTCACCACCGCCCTGCTGGGTGCCGCCGGCACGCACGTTGACGTCCACGCCGTCGAAGCGGTCCTTGAGGATGATGTTGACCACGCCGGCGATGGCATCGGAGCCATACACCGCAGATGCCCCTGCGGCCAGCACCTCGATGCGCTCGATCAGCGCACTGGGGATGTTGGCCAGGTTGACCACGTTCACCGAGCCTTCGTAGGCCAGCGGATAGTCGGCCTGGCGGCGGCCGTTGACCAGCACCAGCGTACGGTTCGGGCCCAGGCCACGCAGGTTGATGGTGTTCGCCGCCGGGGTGAAGGTATTGCCGAAGTCCTCGCCCTGCACGTTGCCGGTGTTCTCGGTGAGCGCGCTCAACGCATCGAATGCATTGCGGTAGCCCTGCGCATCGATCTGCTCGCGGCTGATCACCGTAACCGGCGACGGTCCCTCGACGCTGGCACGCGGGATGCGCGAGCCGGTGACCTTCACTTCCTGCAATGAGCTGGGTGCGCTTTCCTGCGCGAAGGCCGGCGACGAGGCCAGCATCAGGGACGACAAGGCAAGCACCAGCGGACGCGGGCGCAGCGCCAGGGAAGAGGCGGACATGGGCTTCCTGGGGGAGTTGGGCGGGTGGTCCGGGGCGCTGGCGACGGTGTGCGCATAACGATCCCGTAACGAAAGTGTCCTGAACGGATGGTTGCAACGGAAATGACCAGGCTTGATGGCGTTATGCCTGAACCGAATCAGACCGCAGCCAGCGACCGCATCACCTTTGCAACTTCTTTTATTGTTCCACTTCGCCGGCGTGGGTCATCGTCCTCCCCATGCACCTGTACTCCCCGACTCTCCTGCCTCCGCTGCGGCCCGTGCTGCGCCGCCATCTCCTGCTTCTCCAGCACGGCCCCGTCGTGCTCCGCCCTCTGCAGCGGTCGGACCTCGCGCTCTGGCGGCGCCACTATCAGCGGATCGAGCGCGCCTGCAACCTGCCTGCGCATTTCGATGCCGAAGCCAGCTTCCTCTGCGCGGTGCAGCGATCGCAGCTGCAGCACGACAACGATCGTCTGCTGCTGGGCAGCTTCGATGCCGCCGGTGAACTGCTGGACCAGGTGAGCCTGCACCTGCGCTGTTCGCATGCCCGCAGCGTTGAACTGCACTGGCTGCATGCAGCGGGCTGCCCCGAGCAGCGGCTGCTGCGCCCTGCATTGCAGGCGCTGGGCACGTTCCTCTTCGAACAGGTGGGGATCCGTCGCCTGTACGTTCTGCTGCCGTGCGATGCAGGCAGCGGACTTGTCGCTACGCTGCAGTCGGTCGGCTTCGAGCACGAAGGTCTGCTGCGCGATCACCATCTGGATGTCGAGGGCTGGCAGGATCGCCAGCTCTACGCACTGACAGCCCCTGTCTGGCGGCAGCGGCAGCCAGCGCAGAACTAGCGCACGCGCTCCAGCGAAGCATCCGCACCGGTCAACACGCTGCAGGCATGGTCCTGCAGCTCCTCGGCGCTGGCATCGTTGTCGCTGCCGGGATCCAGCTGCGTGGCCAGCAGGATGAATCCCGGCGCGCCCTGCACGTCCGCCCGGCCTGCCACCAACAGGCTCCATTGGCCGACCGCCGCCACGCCACTGAGGTCGTAGGCAAGCAGATTGAGCGGATTGGCGGTCAGTTCTGCACCCGGCAGCACGCGCGCCTGGTAACGATGCCCCCGCAACAGTACCGGCAGCGGCGCCCACCTCTGGCCAAGCCCTGCAGTGTTCGCATCCAGCGCCTCCAGCACGTCCGCGCGCAGGCAGTCGACATGGATATGCAGCTGGTGCTGGGAGCGGCCGTGGGGTGAATTGAGCGCCAGGCTGGCGACCTCGCGCGGTAGCGTCTGGCCCAAGGCCTGCTCGGTAAGGCGGCGCGCCTTCCACGCCGCGGCGAAGTAGTTCGGTGCGCCGCGCCGGTACAGACCGGGGTTCTCGATGCCGCTCACCTTGTCGATCGGCATCAGCAGGAACTGGTAGTGGCCGTGCGCGTCCTTGACCAGGACATTGCGCCGGTCCGCCGCCGTCTCCACCTGCAGGCAGGCGCCGCGCGGAGCATCGGGGCCACGGCAGTCACGTTCGATCAACCGCCACAGCGCATCGGAGCGCGCAGACGGCGCACTGGCGCAGCCGGCCAGAACAGACAGGGACAGTGAAAGACAGAACAACGGCAACAGGCGGGGCACGGTACTCACTTCGATGGCACGGCCAACGGCCGCGCCGCGCAGTGTAGCCTGCCCGCTCAGCCAGGCACTGCCTCCAGCGCTCCGGCCTCTGCCTTGTCCTCCACGTTGCCCGGCGTGTACTTGGTCGCGCCGAAGTACAACACGCGCCACTGGCTCAGGTTGCCGATGAACCAGTGCGCCACCGAGTCATGCCCGTAGCCATCAAAGAAGGTCTCCACTTCCAGCGGCAACAGCGTGGTGTTGTCCCAGGACTCCAGGGTCACCCGCTCGGCCATCGTCAGCGTCGCCCCCCGCTCGCGGCGCCGGCGCAGGCTCACGATCTTGCCGAGCATCGTATCGTTCTCCTTCTCCAGCCCGCGGCGCTGCTTGCGAACGGCCGAGAGCTCGTCGTCACGGGCCTTCAGCTCATCGGAAACCCGGTTCCATTCGGCAGTCTTGTCCGCATTGCCCTGGTCAGCCAGATGCAGGTTGTCATTGTCCCACGGCGACGGCAGCTGCGACTGGCGGCGTCGCAGGGTCCGCACCTGCTCGCGCAGCACGTCTTCGCGTGCGGCCAGGCGCTGCATCGAGGGCAGCCTGTCGCCGCGCGCAACGCGTACGCGCATCCAGCGATACAGCAGTTCCATATGCGAAGCCTGCACGTCTTCCATGCGCCCGCGCTTGACGCGCACCGCCTGCAGGTAGGCATTGAACACTGCCTGCAGCTCCGGATCCTGCTTGTCGAATTCGGCCTTCACCTGATCTTCCAGGCTGCTGACCGGGTTGAGCAGCACGCCACCGGCCTGCGCCATGTCGTACATCTCGTTCAGGGCAAAGCGCGCGATGCTGTTCCGGCGCCCCTGATGCTGGGGGTCATAGCCTCCCCCCACGTCCGAGTGCACCCCTGGGAACCAGATCTCCACCGTGTTGGCGGGGTACTGGGCGTGCTCGCGGGTTGAATCCAGGGGGAACTGACCGCGCAACTCGTGTGCAGCGGTCATGTGCACCGACTGTTCCACGATCTCCGGCACAGTCATCCCTTCGGCCCAGCCGGTATGCCCATTGCGGTAGTTCACTGCTGCCGCCGCCAGGCTTGGCCACACCGAGCACACCGTATCGAACACCCCCATGAAGCCAATACGTAACGGGATGCGTTCCCGGTACAGCCAGGTGCCATCGGCCTGCCGGCGGCAGCGCGCGGCCAGATCACGGGCGAACCCGCGTGCAGAGGCCGCTCCGCGCGAAAAGCCCAGCACCGACACGCTGACCACCAGGATGCGCATCGGCTCGGGCTGGGTATCGATCAGCTCGTCCAGCGCCTGCAGTGCGAAGTCGATGCGCTCGCGCCCGCCCTTGCCGATCGACAGCCCGAGCAGGCCACCGCTGTCACCGACCTCCGGGCATGGCGTTCCCACGCCGGACAGATACTGGCGCTTGCTGTTGCGACGATCCCTTACATGCGCGTCGTACAGCCGGGCGATGTTGGAAAGCGCCCGCTCCCCTTCGCTCTTGGCCAGCTCCTCTTGGCGATTGTTGCCGGTGCCATCGAAGAACACGCTCAGGTGCAGACTTTGCGTACAGCCCGTGGTAGCCGCTTCCTTGTCCGGAACGGTCTTGCACATCGCCTCCTGGCGGCGGCGACGCTCGGCATCACTCAACGGACGCGTGCCCCGTGCCAACCGCGCCGTGCGTGCGGTGCCCTCGGCCCGGGCGATCGGATCGGGGGTGCCCGGTTCGAGATCGACCTGTCCGGGAATCGCGGTCGGATCAGTACTGGTCATGGTCCTTGTGCTCCTTCGGTACCGGCATGCGCCGCACATCCCACTTGTTCACTCCCTTTTCCAGCAGCTCGGCCTCGACGTGACCGTCTGGATAGAAGTGCAGCAGCAAGGTGGCCGGATTGGGCGGATAGGGCGTCTTCAGCGATACCACGGCTTCGCGCGGCACCCGGTGGCCTTCGCTCAGATAACGGTTGGTCGCCAGGTCATAGCGGTTGGCCTCGATCCAGCGCACGCGCACGCTGTCCGGTCCCTTGCCGCGCGGCGCGCGCGGCCCCATTCCGGAGCCACCGTTGGTGTACCCGTCCAGCCCGCCCAGAAACTGCTCATCGACCCGCACATCGGCGAGGTAGTACGGGCTGTAGTTGAACGCGAACAACGACAGGATCGGCGTCTTGCCTCGCGCCAGCGCCCGGCTGCAGCCGACGCCCGTCACCAGCAGCGCGATCACCGCCAGCGCGATCCACCAGAGGTACTTGTTGCTCATCATCACCGCCTCGCTCCGTTCAATCCCAGCTTTCTTCCAATGGCCAGACCTCGTCGCCGATGTCCGCCGCGCTGCGCCTCCCGCTGGCGAACTCCTGCAGGCGCAGTCGCCATGCCGGATCCTCGCCGAGATCCACACCGGCCAGCAGCGACCAGGTTGCCACCATCACCACACGACGGCTGTCTTCAATGCCGGCCGCAGCGGCCGTCGCCACCACGCGCCGGAAGAAGGTGTACCAGCGCGCGCGCGGCAATCGTGCCAACAATTCGGGGTCGGTCAGCTGGAAGTGGTCGATGAGGGTGTAGGGATAGCTGGCGTCGATCAGTCCGCGCCGCTGTGGCGCCGCCAGCACCCAGGGCGGGTCGTGCGGATCCAGCGCGGTGTCCTCAAGCTCCAGGTGCGCCCATTGCAGGTCATGCCGCAGGTACCACCAGCGCTCTCCCAGCGCCAGGAAGGAACGGCACTGTGGCGCATCGAGGACCTGCACCCACCAGGGCAGGACCCGGGCATCGAAGAAGCGCGCCAGGAACTCCTTGCCATTGGGGTAGCTGGCGTCCAGGCGCCGCTGCAGGCGCTGCAGCAGCGCGTCCGCGCTCAATGTCGTGTCGATCAGGCTCAGCAGGCCCGGCGAGCGTGCGTGCGCCGCCGCCCGCTGCAGGAAACGGTCGATATCCGTGTCACGCGGCAGCCGCGCAAGGAACACGCTGGCGTCGTCCGTGCCGTCGCCCAGCAGGCCATCAAACAAACGTAGCGGCGCCCACGGCAGCGTGCGCAGCAACTGCAATGGCTGATCGCACTGCGCACCATCCAGCAACACAAAACGGCCCATGTCCGCTTCCAGGGGCGGCAGCGCGAGGGGAGGAAAATCCCAGTCCCGGATCACGCCGGGCCGCCCTTCGGCGTCAACGGCGCCGCGCGTTGCGCCGCCAGCAGCAGGCACTCCTTGCACACCGACTGCGGGAACACCGGCAGCGGATAGCGGCTGCCACCGCCGGGCAGGAACGATTTTCGCCCTGCGTGCACGGTAATGCGTCCGGGTGCATTGAAGACGATGTTGCCGCCACTGATGGTGACGCTGGATCCCTCCGAGGTCGCCACATGGACAGTGCGGCCCGCCCCCAGTTCAACGCCGGCCTGGGCACTGGCGGCGCGCAGCGATTGCCGCGCCTGCAGGCTTGCCTGATCCTGCTGGGCCTGGATATCCAGCGCCTGCGTTGCGCTGGCCAGCGTCAACGTCGCCGTCGCGGTGTCCGTACCGGTCATGCTCGCAGCAAGCACACCGATCGCCTGCCGGCCGTGCCAGCGTGCGTGCCCCATCACCGTCGCATCGCTGTGCTGTCCGCTGCCCAGCAGCAACGTTTCACCCTGCGCCCAGTGCAGCCCCTGCCCGGCCACCAGCAGGGCGCCTGCAGGTGCGGAAAGTCCGAGCACTGCATCACCGCTATGCGGCACGCGTCGCTCGCCAGCCTCAGGGCTGCGTCGTGCCGCGTCGGCTTTGGCCTCCTCAGCGCCGCCGCCTGGCACCGTGCTGCGCAGGCTTGCCAACAACACCGGCAGTGGCGCATGCGCGCCGTCCAGCCGCGAGCGCTGCGGCGACTGCACGCCCAGCTGCGCAGCCGGCCCCACGGTCTGGTGGATTCCCGCTGCCCGGGCCTGGCCTTCGGCCAGCGTCACCAGCTGCTGCAGCAACGCCACCGATTGCGGCGCCGCACCCGCAGGCTCTTCATTGCGATGGGCGTAGGCATCCATCCACAGCCCGCGCTGCCCTCGGACACTGCCCCAGGCGTCGCTGCGCAGCTCGAAACCGATGCCGCGCAGACTGCCGCGATAGTTGTCCGCGCGGTGGCGCAGGTGACCGAGCGCCAAGGCGGTAGCCTGCTGGCTGCTGGCCAGCTGTGCACCCAGCTGCCGGTCGCTGTCGTCGAACATCAGCCGGTTCCAGCCCTCGCCCTGCCACTCGCGCGACTGCACGCCCCACAGCGCCCCGGCGTTCCGATGCGCCGCTTCGCCAGGCGCCGCCGCGTGCCAGGCAGGCGCTTGGCCGCCGCCCAGGTTGGCCTGCGCGCTGCCGCCGCCGTCCCGCGCCTGTGCATAGGCCGACGTGTCCTGTTCAGCGCCGGCTCCGGCCGGCGTTGGTGCGATCCCGGCCTCCCCGCGCCCGTTGTACAGCGCACCCATCACCAGCGGGCGATCAATATCGCCCTCGAGAAATCCGACCAGCACTTCCTGGCCGATGCGCGGAAGGAACTGACTGCCGACGCCGGGCCCGGCATAGCGCTGCGCCACGCGCAACCACGCGCTGCCGGTATCGCCCTGCTCGCCCTGGAAGTGGAAGCGCACCCGGACCCGCCCCAGCGCGTCGGCATGCAGATCGCCGCCGCTGCTCCGTTCACCCGCCACCACCACCGCGGTCTGATAGCCCGGTGCAAGCGGTCGCGGATTGCGTCGTGCACCGGTGCCATCGTCGAGAATCGGCCGCCACCGGCGGTTCCGCTCGAGGGCAATGAAATCCTGCGCGTACCCCTGCTTACGTGCCTGGTCAAGCAAGGTGCCGGACGCATCGAGCGCTGCGTCATCGGTTGCCAACCCGTGGCGCAGGTCCACCGGTAGATTGTTCACCCCCGCATGCTCGACCGCCACCAGCAGCAGCTCCTTCGGCAATGCTCCCGGGATGCCGGTCAGCACCCATGCCTGCCCCGCGTCGGCGCTGCGGACACTGCCGCGCCCGCGCCACTGCCGCGCCTGCCCCTCCAGCGCTTCCACCACCAGCCGTGCGTGGTGCTGCAGCTCGGCGGCATCGGCGAAGGCGTGTGCGCCCACCGGATCGTAGTCCTCCCTGCCGCCCTGCGAGGCGTCCTGTACCGGCAGCTGGCCGGCGAGCGAGCGTACGCTTCGGTAGTCGCTGCTGTGCAGCTGCACATGCGTACTCTGCAGGCGCAGCAGCTGCCCCAGCTGCTGCACGCCATCACGGCGCTCGGCGGCATCGGCGCGATGGAAGCGGACACCGCCTGCTTCCTGGGACGCAGCAGCTTCCGGCAACAGGGTGGAATCGGCGAACAGCAGCACGCCATGCCCTGCTGTTGCCTCCTCCGCCTCCTGCACGCACCAGCCCAGCCCTTCCTCGGCCAGCAACCGCTGCACGAAGGCCAGATCGGTTTCACGGTACTGCACGCAGTAGCTGCGGGGTCGTGAACCGGCGAGCATCCCGTCCACCTCATCGCTCCAGCGCCAATGGGCATGCTGCGGGTACATCTGGAACACCGCATCCACGATCTCGCGCACGCTCTGTTCCTGGAACACGCGGCTGCGTCGCGCCTGGCCAAGCCACCACGTCCAGTCACGCAGAGTTACCCGATAGCGCACCAGCCCGCCATCACTGCCTGCACACTGCGCGTCGGCAATGACGCCGTGGCGCATCCAGTCCTGGCCATCATCGAGCCGCGCATGCAGACAGGCAGGCTGGCCCGGCCACTCAGCCAGGGGCAGCGACGCATCCAGCGCGAGCACATCGATCTGCAGCTCCCGCCCTTGCGACAGGGCATCATGTCCCTGCCAATGGTCGACAACGACCGTCGGCATGCCGGGCAGGTCCAACCGATACAGGCGGCTGCCGGCATCAAGGCCTGCGGCGTGAACCAAGAGGTTGCGGATTGCTTCCATGGCGTTCCTACCGTTGCTGCCCCCCTGGCCGGAGAGCAGGTCCTTCCCCTGTAGGGCGACGGTAGCAGATGCAAAACCGCGGCGCACGCCCGCGCCGTCACACCGGATTAACTTCCCGGATCAATAGGTTCCGTAGGAGACTTCCACCACTGCGGGCTTGCCCTCGCCCTGTACCGGCTGCAGGATGAAGCGGTCCAGCGCGCTGCTGTCGTCGCCCAGCGACGTGCTGCGGAACTGCAGCCGATAGGTTGCCCCGGCCTGGACGCTGCCATCGGGCAGCAGCCGCGCATCAGCCGGCAGCAGCAGACCGCCCAGATCGCTGTAAGCCTCGGGAGCATCACTGAAACCGTAGTCGATGAGCTCATCGGTGCGACGCATTTCATAGACCCGCGTCTGCCACGGGCGCGCCGCGCTGCGGCCATTGCGCAGATCGGTCACCCACTGCTCCGGCAGCTGGTAGACCTTGCGCAGCGCCGTGTCGTCGAGCTCGGCACTGACCACCTGCAGGCAACACACCAGGCGCTTGCTCTCGCGGTCGTAGATCGAGAAGCGCGCGTCGCGGGCTGCGGGCGTTGGCAACAATGCGAACGGGACATCACGCAACGCTGGCTCGGCCCCATCACGGGAGCCCAGATTACGCCAGCCGCCGAAGGTCGGTTCGGCGGCCCTTGCCAGCGGTGCCGCCAGGCAGAGCGCCACCGCAAGTCCGGCCGTCGTGCGTCCGATCCAGTTCTGCATCTCGTTCATCCGTCAGTGGCGTCAGGCCAATCAGTTTTGTGAGAATGCCATGAAGGTGACACGGTTGCCATGCATCCCGCTGCCAAGGCCAATCCGGCTGATTCGTCTGCGCCAGCACAGCGGTGAACGCTTCACTGCCCTTCTTCGGCTGCCATGTAGGCAGTCTGGTGCCCAGTGAAGCGCACACCATCGAATCCGAAGCAGAACCGCCCCTCTTCGAACGCCCGGTACACCAGCAATGCACCGCTGACGCAGAACGTATCGCTTTCCGCCGACGTCTCCACCCTGCCGTACGTGCGCGCCTCATTCCTGTCCTCCAAGGGACCGGAGAACGCGTCGATCGGCAATGGATACACCGTCCCGTCGCGGCTGTCGATCAGAACGATGGAGCGCTGGAAGTACTCTTTGCGCTCATCCAGCTGGGCCAGGATGAAGTGCTTGTTGAAGTTCGGCGCCTGGGTGCGGATCGCCTGATCGATCTGCGCGCGATGCCCGGCGTCACAGAAGTCCACGGGGCTGTACTGGTAAGCGCATCCGGAGTGTGGGTAGCTCATCACAACGCCGGCATAGGGTGCATTACCGGCAGTTGCAATTGCCGTGGCGGCTGATGCTGCGGCGGGAACCGGCGCAGCAGTTCCAACGGTCGGTGCAGCCGCTTCAGCAACGGCGCTGGCTGAGCCGGAGCCGGTACACGCTGCCAACAGGCTCATCATGCCCGCGCAGACGGCCATATGCACGTTCCAGACCATGTTCGGACGGCTCACTTCCGGCTCTCCGCAATTTCCATCAATAGCTCCCTCAACCCACGCGTCGAACCTGCATTGGCGCTGTTGGCGGCACCCTCATGGTAGGACAGGTTGCCATCGGACACGTTGTCCTTCTTGGTCTTGTAACCCTTGGGTGCAGCGATCGACGCCCATTCCTTTGCCGCCGCGTACTGTGCATCGTCCACGGTCCCGACTCCATCGCGCACGAAGCTCGCAAGAGCACCGCCACCGGCCTTCTCCAGCAGGTACTCGGCAAACACCCGCTCCTGCAGTTCCTCATCATATTTTTCAGCGCCGGTCAGGCCCATCGCGTCCTTGGCCGCGCGCAGCGTCTTGATGATGGTCTGGTACTTGCCGGTCGCGAACATGCGGTTCCGATCGGTACCATCCAACGCATCGGTCGCGAGGATCTGGTCGATGGTCTTGCCGGTCACCGTGCCCGCAGGAGCACGCACGAAGCTGAAACCAACCTTGTCACCCGGTACGTTCTTGGTACCGGTGTTGTACGACTCGTAGCCACCTTCACCGTGGGCAATGATGTCGCCAAGCCGGCGAATGAAGCCGCCGCCACTGACCTTGGTGCCCAGCCCCATGAAATTGCTGATCATCGCCAGTGGATGGAAATGGAACACCTCAAGCGAGGACGGGAAGTCCTTGACTCCCTTGAGTGCGTCCCACCATTGCAGGTTCCGGATGCGCACCTTTTCGCCGGCCCATTCATTGCCCTGCGCGCGCAGCATCAGGGTATCGAGCTCATCCCACTTCTGCATGCCGCCGCCCCACTCGCTCTCATAGCGCGCGATCAGCCTCTGCAGGTAACGGGCCAGCAATGGGTTCTGCTGCGCCTGCTTCAGCTCGGCCGGGGTCAGGTCGCCATCGTTGTTGGAGTCCAGCAGCTGGTAGATCTTGCGATGAAGCGAACTGCCCCTTACCCGGTCGGCACGCATCCTGTGCTCGGCCCGCTCGGCAGGCTGCGACCGGGCCATCTGGAACAACTTCCAGGCCATCAGATCCATCGGGGTCAGCTGTCCCTCTTCGACATACTCAAAACAAGGCCATGCCCAGGGAGACTCCCATCGAGTCGACGGGTGGTCCTTCTGACAGACCCAGCCGCTCGCCTGGTCGGTGGACACCCACCACCATCGGTTGCCCTTGCTGTCGGTGGCCACCGATTTGCCTTCCAGCGCGTCCAGCTCGACCCGAGCCATTACACGGGGCAGCTTGCTTGCAGCGGTCGTCAGATTGTCGGTCCGCAGGGGATAGGCATTCCACGCGGGCACATCGGCAGGCAGTGCGGTTCCCGCCGCGACCGTGGCCAGGCGCGCGCGCTCGACCCACAACTCGTCGGCAAGCTGGACCAGCACTTCACGATCAGGCCAGCCCCCCCCCGTCTTCGCATCCTGCGTGCGCTCGCCTTTGCTGCTGATGTACCACCCGGTGAACTGTTCGCCTCCGGCGTATCGCCGGGTCTTCTCGTTGAACTTTCCCAGTGCCTTGCGTGACGCTTGTTTTGCGATGCACTTGTGCACCTTCACCCATGGCCCCTTCGGGCTGTCAGCGGCAATCACCACCATCGAGCCTGCCGCGAGCGTGGCATCGCTTGCCACCGGCGTGGCCAGCTTCACGCCGGCCTCCAGCACCAGCATGTTGCGTTCGTTCTCAGGCCGGGTGGCGGCATATGCACGGCTGCGTCCGATGAAACCGGGCACGTCGCCGCCGCTGAACATCTCCAGGTGCAGCATGCTGCGCATTCCTGGCGAGGGCGATGCCCGCGCCACGCCAAAGGTCTGGTACTCGCCGATCTGGCCGATGATATCGCCAGCCTTCACCGGGAACGGCTTGTCCAGCACCACCACCTGATCCACCGGATCGGGCTTGTCGAATACAGCCTCCATGCGCGACAGGTAAACCCAGCCAGTCTCCGCCCCGGGCTTGACCTGCCCATCTACGGCTTCGGCAGCAATGATCTCGCCTTCGAGCAGCTCACCGATGTGGCCCCACACGCCCCTGCCCACCGCCTTCGTTTCGGTGAAGCGCACGCGTGCGCCCTGGGCCAGCATGCCGAGCAGTTTTCCGTTCGGCTCGGAACGGATGTTCAAACCCCTGCGTCCCTTGATGGCGGGTGCGACCGGCACGCTTGCCGCAGTCGACTTGGCATCATCGGAGGCCGGCACCGTCGCTGGCATCGATGCACCCGGTGTCGGCAGGCTACCGTAAGGTACCCGCTGTGGCGTGGCCTGCTCTGCGGCCGCCTCCAGCCCGAAACCACGTTGCTCGATGCTGGCCTGATCGCCCGCGCGCCCCTGGCCCCAACCGCCTCCCAGCGGCGACTCGCCCAGGCCGAAGCCGCGATCACTGGAGAACGGAGAACGCGGCAACGCGAACGGGTCAGCCGCCGGCTCCTCCGGCGGTGGCGGTGGCGGTGGTGGCGGTACCTTCTGCGTATCCTCGGCGGCAGAGGCGGTCACACGATAGGTGCTGTCGCCCTTCCAGTACTTCGCACGGGGAATCTTCTCGTCCTGTCGATACCCTCGCCAATCCATCAGATGCATGTACAGGCTGAAAAGGACCAGCGTTTCCGGCTTGCTCTCGGTCCGCTCCGGCGTGGGCTCGGCTTTGGGAACCTCGATCTTCGTGCCCTTCTTCGCGTTCTTGGCCGCCTCGGCCGCTGCTGCCTTCTGCGCCTCCTTGGCATCTGCTGCAGCCTTCCTGTCTTCGGCCTGCATCTTCACCGCGATCGTCGAACGCATCTGCGCTGCGCGGGTCTGCTCTTCAAGATCCGCCGCTTCACTCTCTGGCTGACACGCCTTGAGCTGGGTGCTCTCCGGCAGCACAAGTGTATGTCGCACCAGCGTGAAACCGGTGGAATACAGGGCCTTGAGCTGCTTTTCGCGGAACTGCACCGCTGGATAGGTTGAGTCAAGCTTGTAGGCCACCACTTCGCCGTCAGCAATACAGCGCACACCACTCTTCTCGCCGAGCTGCGTTGGCCCCTGCGCCAGCTCGCTCGCTGTTCCATCGCCGAAATGGATGCCACCGTGCCAGAGGCTGTTGCCACCCACCGGATAGAACCCGTCCTCCGCACCACGCATCGCGTGCATGTACGCCGCGACACTCCGCGCCGCTTCGCCGTCCTTCAGCAGGAACGGATATCCGAACGCACCGGAAACGGCCTCGCTGCCGGGGAAATCGAAGGTCGATGGATCAACGGTCTTGTGCAGGCCAAGCTTCCCCGACTGGGCGAACGGGTGCACCTCGAAATGCAGGTGATTGCCCGAGCTCACGCCGCCCGTCATCCCGACCGGCCCCAACGGATCACCCTTCTTGACCTTGTCCCCCACCTTCAGCGGCGAAGCAGCCGACATGTGTGCATACATCGTGTGCACCACCTGTCCGCGGATCATGTGCTCGACGGCGATCGTGTTGCCGTAGCCATTCATCCAACCGGCATAGATCACATGTCCGTCGGCGGCGGCTGGAATCGGCGTGCCCGCAGGCGCGGCCCAGTCCTGTCCTTCGTGGCGCTTCACCGTGCCCAGCGTCGGATGCTTGCGGGCCTGCGACCAGTTGCTGCTTACGCGGAACGGCGGGCCAGGGTTATACGTCGGCATCGTGCTTCTCTATCCTTGATCAAGCCCAATCGGGCGTGCATATCAGCTGCGACTTCTGCGCGTTGTCACCCTGTGGGCCGAGCGTCGGCCTTGCGCCGCCCTGGCTGTGCCCATCATCGGGAAAATCGGACCCCAGCGACTTGCGTGCGCGTGCGCGCGCCTGGTCAAGCGGCAGATCGATCAGGATGCCGATGGGTGTGGGCGCGGTCCCCAGATGGGCGACCACCCTCTCCACCGGCAAGCCATGGAAATCAGCCTTGACGCAGAAGTACGCGATCCCGAACTCCTCATCGCGTTCGCATGGCTCCGGAGCGTGCCGGGCCAGGTAAGGATTGGCGGGCCGACCGGATTCAGCGCTGAGGTACCAGCCTTTCGGCTGGCAGTCGAGCAATCCGTCGAAGAGCGTTTCGGTGCTGTCCGGGTCACCCGGCAGAGGCGCCTGCCCCTGCGCGGCGCGCGCGTCGGCCGCGATCTGCGCGTTGATGGCGGCCTGCGCCGAACGCGGGGCGTTCTCCTGCACGGCATCCTGAGGCGTCACTTTCCCGCACGCAGACAGTGGCAACAGCAGCGTCGCCAGCAGCAGTGGATGCAGCGCGATGTGCGGGTGACGGTAGAGCGGCTTGCTCTGATTCATGGTTCGATGCCTTGTCGAAGAATCCCAGGAGTGATAACGGGGCACGCGCTGGATCACCCCGAGAATCCGGTCAGTCTCCAGCTTGATGTATCGCTCTGGCTCCAGTTCGGCAGTTCGGTCTTGAACTGGGCCGGACCCAGGAAGGATTTCGTTCCTGCGTGCACGGTGATCACGCCGGGGCATGCGAACGTGATGTTGCCGCCTTCAAGAGTGATGCTGGCGCCCCCACTGGTTGCGACATGCACCACCTTGCCCGCCTCGACCTCGACCACACCCTGAGCACTGGCAGCTTGCAGCGCTTGCCGGGCCTGCACACGCACTGCATCGGCCTGCGCCTGCACATCCAGCTCGCCCACACCGGCAACGGCGGCCAGCGCGGTACCATCCGCGCCCGCCCCGGTAGAGGCGGTGGCCAGCATGCCCAGCGCCTGCGACGCATGAAGGCGCGCCTGCCCCATCACGGTCATGTCACTGTGGCCGCCACTGGACAACAGCAGCCCTTCGCCGCTGGACCACTGCAACGATTGTCCGGCGACCTGCACGACGCCATCCGGCGCGGCCATGCCCAGCAGGGGGTCCCCACTGTGCGGCACGCGCGTCTCACCGGGCGCGGGATCACGCTTGCTGGCTTGTTCCGTTGCCGGGTCGAATGCCTCGCCGGTCAAGGCCGTGCGGACGCTCTTGAGAATACCCGGCAGAGGAGACTGGTCGGTCATCAATGCCGAGCGCTGCTTGGCCTTGGCCCCCTCCTGCATCGCCAGCGGGCTGGTCACATGCGTACGCGCCGCCTGGGTGAAGCGCTCGCCCAGCGTCTGCAGCTGGGCCAGCAGCGCTGACGGCTGCACCGCTTCGCCCGCAGGTGCGGAGGATTGATGTCCATAGGCGGTGAACCACGCGCCCGCCGCCGCGCGTACCGCGCCCCACGCATCGCTGCGCAGTTCGAAGCCGGTGCCACGCACGCTGCCGACGTAGTTGTCGGCCTGGTGCCGCAGATGGCCCAACGTCAGCTGTGACACCTGTTGGCTGCTGGCCAGCTGCGCGCGCAGCTGCTGGTCGGAATCATCGAACAGCAGCTGGTTGCTGCCTTCACCGCCATCCCATTCGCGCGAGCGGATACCCCATAGTGCACCGCCCTGCCGATGGGCCTGCTCCCCCGCGCCAGCGGCGTGCCACGCTGGCGCCTGGCCACCACTGAGATTGGCCTGCGCGCTGTTGCGTGCATCGCCGGCCTGGCCGTAGGCAGACACGTCGCCCTCGCTGCTGGCGCCGGCGGGCGTCGGCGCTACGCCGGCCTCGCCACGCCCGTTGTACAGCGTCCCCAGCACCAGCGGCCGATCGATGTCGCCGTCCAGGAACCCGACCAGCACCTCCTGACCGATGCGCGGCAGGAACTGGCTGCCGACGCCCGGGCCGGCGTAGCGCTGTGCCACGCGCAGCCAGGCACTGTCATTGGCACCCTCGCCCTGTCCCTGCTGGAAATGGAAGCGCACGCGCACGCGGCCGTGGCTGTCGGCATGCAGGTCCCTGCTGGCGCCGCCCTGCCCGGCCACCACCACTGCCGTCTGATAGCCCGGCACGGTCGGGCGGGGATTCAGGCGGGCGCCGGTGCCATCCAGCAGCTGCGGCCGCCATGGCGTGCTGCGCTCCACCGCTTCGAACCGGTTGCCATAGCCGACCGCGTCGGCCTGCTGCCACAGCGTCGCGTCCTCGCTTCCGCCAGGCGCGATGCCGAACGCATCTTCAAGGCTGCGCCGCAGATCGGTAGGCAGGTTGTTGATGCCAGCGTGGTCCACCGAAACCAGCAGCAGCTCCGGCGGAGTCGCCCCCGGAGCCTGCTGCAGCCGCAGCCAGCACCCTGATCGCAGGCCGCGCACGGTGCCGTGGCCGCGCCAGCGTCGACTATGTGCTTCGCGCGCCTGCGCCAGCAGCCGGGCGTGGCGCGAAGCGGCGGCACCATCGCTGAAGGCATAGGCACCGACGGGGTCGAAATCCTCGCGCGCCGAGCCGCTGCCACCGCCGTCCATCGGCGACTGACCGGCCAGCGCACGGACCTGGCGATAGTCATCACTCTGCAGGCTGACCGCAGTACTGGAAAGGCTCCGGCACATGCCGATGGCCTGCACGCTGTCGCTGGCTTCGGTGGCATCGCTGCGATGGAAGCGCACGCCGGTGCCGGCACTGGTTGCATCCTCGGGCAGCGCAACGCTGTCGGCGAAGATCTCCATGACATTGCCGCAGGGCGCCTCTTCGTCGGCGTAAAGCCGCCAGCCCAGCCCCTCTTCGGCGAGCAGGCGCTGCAGGAAGTCCAGATCGCTTTCGCGATACTGCACGCAGTAACTGCGCACGCGCCCGCCAAGGAAGTCGTCGACGCCCTCGCCCCAGCGCCAGCGCGCGATGTCGCTGTGTGCCGCCAGGACTGCGTCGACGATGGCGCGGATGTTCTGCTCCTGGAACACACGGCTGTGGCGCGCATGCTGCAGCCACCAGGTCCACGACACCAGGTGCAGACGGTAGCGCACCAGCCCGCCATCACCCCCGATCCGCGCGGCATCGGCCACCAGGCCACTGCGCTGCGATTGGCCACCGTCAGCGAGCTGCGTGATCAGCGTTGCGCGTGTTGCAGGCACTGCGTCCAGTGCAGCGCCTGCGTCGGTGGAAAGCACGTCCACTTCGGTCCACGCGTGCTCGCCCAGGGCATCGCGTCCACGCCAGCGCTCCACGGTGCATGCCGCGAATGCCTCGGACTGCAAGCGATACAGACGCTGGGCATCGCCGAGGCCAGCGAGCTGCGTCATCAGGTTGTTCAGCTGATCCATGCCATATCCAGAGTGAAAGACGCCCAATTCACAGGCACCTTGCGTCGGTTTCCAGCCGCCAAATCTACCAGATCGGGATGTTCGTCAAAATGACGGCGCGACATGCGGCGATGAACTGTGGCATTTGTCACACAATCGGCGCCATATCGTATTCAGCCAGAGCGGGTGGTCATGATCCAGTAACTGCATTCACGTTCAACGGCTAGAATCGACCTCCAGTCCCCAACGAGACCTGCCATGCTGGATCAGGAAGCCCTGCTGGCCCCGATTTCGGACCACGCCCCGACCGGTGAAGACCTGTCGTTCTCGGCCGAGTTCGATCGGATCATTGAAAACCGTCGTGCCGACGACCCGACCCTGGACCAGGGTGCCTGGCAGACCGACATCAAGTACGCCGACTGGACCAGTGTGCTGCGTGATGCCACCGACCTGCTGCAGGCCCGCACCAAGGACCTGCGCCTGGCCGGCTGGCTCAGCGAAGCCGCCACCCAGCTGGAGGGATTCCAGGGCCTGGCGGCGGGCTACCGGGTCACCGCCGGCCTGTGCGACCGGTTCTGGGACGACGTCCACCCGCAGGCGCCGGACGGCGACTTCGAGGAGCGTATCGGCAACCTCAGCTGGCTGCTGACCAATTCACTGCAGTGGCTGCGCGCAGTACCGATCGTCGCCGCGCCGCAGGGCCGCTTCAGCCTGGCCGACTTCGAGCACGCCCATGCCCGCGCCAACAGTGGCGAGGATGATGACGGCCGGCCGGGCCTGGATATCCTCAATGCCGCCCGCCGCGATACCCAGCACGGGTTCTATCGCCAGTTGGCCGACGACCTGCCGGACTGCAGCCAGGCCCTGGCCGAGCTGCAGGCGGCGGTCGACAACCGGCTCGGCCTGGACGGCCCCAGCTTCAGCGCGGTTCGCGAGCAGCTCGAGCATCTGCAGCGTACCGTGCTGCGCTTCGCGCGCGAGGCAGGGGTACTGCTCGATGGTGAGACCGGGCCGGCAGAGGACACGCTCAGCGGCGCCGGCTTCGCCGAGGACGCACCCGCTTTCGATACCGCCCCGGCCACGTCCGTCCCCCGTGGTGCATCCGGTGCGCCAGGCTCGCGCAAGGAGGCCCTGCAGCAGCTGCGCCAGGTAGCCGAGTTCTTCCGTCGCACCGAGCCGCACAGCCCGGTGGCCTACCTGGCCGAAAAGGCCGCGCGCTGGGGCGAGATGCCGCTGCACGTCTGGCTCAAGCGGGTCATCAAGGACCACGGCACGCTGGAGCAGATGGAAGAGATGCTGGACGTCAATCCGGAAGACTGAGCATTTCCGGGCGCAGGACGGAGAGCGGGCATCGCCCGCTCTCCGCCGTACTTACTGGATCTTGAACTCGATACGACGGTTGCGTGCACGACCATCGTTGCTGGTGTTGTCCGCCACCGGCTCGTCAGGCCCCTTGCCCAGCACATCCATGTGGCTGCCCGGGATCCCCTTGGACATCATGTAGTTCTTCACCGCCAGCGCGCGCGCATGGCTCAGCGTCAGATTGGATTCGCGCTGACCGACATTGTCGGTATGGCCGATGATCAGGAAGCGGCTGTCCGGCATCTGCGCCATCTTGGCCACCATCTCATCAAGGATGCTCATGCCGAACGGCGTGAGACGGGCGCTGCCACTCTGGAACTCGATGATGCGGTTGGCCAGGGTCTGGTCCAGCACGTTCTGCTGCGAACCCACCTTCAGTGCGTTGGTGACCGTATAGCTGGTGTTGCTGGCAAGGCTCAGGTCACTGGCGACCTGCTGGCGCAGGGCCTCGTTGCCGACCTCACCACTGATCTTCACTGCCTGGCCGTTCACTTCCAGCTTGCCCGGTGATACCCGTTTCAGGCCGGGATTGATCATGCCGGACACGTAATCGCCCCAGTTCGGCGGGGTGGCGATGGTCTCGACCTGGACGCGGTCTACCACACGGTCGGCACCGTAGACCGCGCGCAGGTTGTTGAGCAGCTTGGCCTTGGTCGCCTGGTCAGGCACCACGCCTTCGATCACCACCGGGCGTTCCGCGGTCGCCTGGGCTGCTGCCGGCGTGTTCTGCGCCGACAGGGGCGCGGCAGCCAGCAGCAGCGGCAGCACGAGAGAGAGAGAATTGCACAGGCGCATCGTCAGGTTCCCAGGAAAGTCTCGCCGAACAGCTTGCGTGCGGTGGCCAGGGCCAGGTCGTCACGATCAAGGAAGCTGCCGAAGCGGTTGAGGTTGTAGTCGCCGCGCATGTAGTCATCCACCCATTCGGAGTGCTGGATGCGGATCAGGAAGTCACCGGCCTCGGCCGGATCCAGCACCGCGCGCAGCACCTGGCGGTCGGCGCCGTTGAAGCCGACGATCATGCTCGGCGCGGCGTCATTGCGGATCAGCACGGCCAGTTCGAAGTCGCCGCGGGCGACGAAACTGGACAGCAGGTCGAGCCAGAACGCCGCCACCAGCGGGCGATAGGCCGGATCGCGCACCAGCGGGAACACCAGTGCCTTGTCGATGTTGACGTCACCGCCACTGAGCACCGGCTGCAACAGCAGGCCCAGTGCCGGCAGCACCTGGCGCAGTGCTACATCGCCGTGGCCGGAATCGCGCAGGCGCTGTTCGAGATCGGCCACCGTGGTGCTTTCCAGGAAATCCTGGAAGCTGCCGTTGTAATCACCGGGGTCGGTGCTGATGCTGAAACGGGCATCGGCCAGCTGCGCCAGTGCCTGTGCGGCGTCACTGTCCTGGTAGGCCTGGCGGGCCAGACGCGCCAGGCCTGACCATGCGTTGGACATCGCCAGCGGACTGCGCCCGATGAAGGGCAGCGGCTCCGGCGCATCCAGGCGCAGCGCCGACAACAGCGGGAAGCGTCGCTCGGACGCGTCGCGACTGGCCAGGAAGTGACCGCACAGCACCATCTTGCTGCGCGAGCCGAGGAACGCGTAGTGGATTTCCGGCGCTTCGTCATAGCGCTGTTTCCAGTCAGGGCTCTGGCTCAGCAGTTCCAGACTCTCGCCGGCCCAGCGGTCCAGCCAGCCGAGCAACTGGTGGTTTTCGGCCGCGCGGACGAAATCGCCACGCGACGGCACCTTGCCGAAGTAAGACACCCCGGCGCTGACGACTCGGCTCATCGGGCACCTCCAGTGACCGGTGCCGGTGCTGCAGGCGCGGCTGCCGGTGCCGGAGCGACCGGCGTACCACCGGCCACACGTTCGGGCAGCTGCAGCCCCCGCTGCCAGTCGCCGCCGCCTTCGGCACCACCGCTGCCTGCACGGCGCACGATGCGCATTTCCACCGTCACCCCCACGCCATTGCCGTTCCAGGTGATGCGGCTGGAGTCGTCCAGGCGCTCGTACTCGCCTTCAGCCATCAAGCGGTTGAAGCCGTTGGCGCCAGGTGCACTGAACACCTCCACCGTGCGGCCATCGCCGGTCACCGCGGTGATTTTCACACCCGGTACCTGGCCGGCATTGGGGTACTGCATGGTGGTCCACTGCGGCGGCGTATTGCGGTAGCGCAGGACCTGGCCATCAATCTCGATGGTGTACTCCAGCGCTCCGGCCGCCGGCGCCGGCAGGATCTCGAAGATGGTGGTGTCCTGCGCCGCACCGGCCGCCGAACCACTCACCCAGTTGCCGTAATTTGCCACCAGTTCGGCCGACAGGTTCACCCCCTGCCCGGCCCAGCGGCGGGTCTCCAGCAACGGGCCGCGCTGGATCACCAGGGTGCCCAACGCCTCCTTGTTGAAGGCGGCGATGCTGCCGTTGGCGCCGAAGATGCCGGCGATGTCGCTCGGTGCGGCGTCGACATCGGAGTTGAGGTTGAACGGGTACTGCTGGCCGATGCGTGCCTTGAACGGATCGTAGACCTGCGCCTTCCAGGTCTTGTTCACCTCGTCCTCGGTCGGTGCGATCAGCGTGCTGAAGGTCTGGGTCAGCGGCCGCAGCAGCAGCGGACGCAGTGCCTCGCGCTGCTTCTCGTCCAGCCCGGTCAGCACCTGCTCGTCCACCAGTGCCAGGCCTACGCTCAGTTCCGAACCCTCGTTGCTGAAGGTGTCCTGCATCAGCTTGCGGGTACCAACGCCGATTTCGCCCTGGCTCTTGATCGCGTTCAGGCGCGCACGCAGCTTGGCCAGTGTTTCGAAGTAAGCGGTGATGACCGCAGGCTGGTCACCGCGTTCGCTGGTCAGCCGCGCGATCCCCTCGAAGGCCTTGCCGATCGGGCCGACCGGCTGCGCCGCTGCCGCTGCTGCCGGGTCCTTGCGCAGGATGGTGCGCTGGAACCAGGCCACAAAACCCTTGCGCGCCTTGCTGGAGCGCGCCAGCGCCTGCGGGTTGTCCCACACGGTCTCCTCGTTGATGCGCTCCAGCAGCACGCGCAGCGGCGAGTTGCTGGCGTCGCCCAGCTTGTTGATGCGGCCGACAGCCTCATCGAAGGTACTGAACTCGGCCACGCTCAGGCCCTGCAGGAACTTGGTCCACTCGCGGGCGTAGTCGTTCTTGTACATGTTCACCAGCTCGCGCGAGACATGCTCCGGGCTGCCGGCCAGCGACAGGTCGCTCTGCTCGGTCGTACCCAGCACCCAGTCGGTGGTGCTCAGCTGGGTATTGGCGGCCTCCTTGATCGCATCTTGCACGTACTCTTCCCACGCCTTGCGCGAGAAGGCGCCGGAGATGGCGTAGTTGCCGTTGATCATCCGGCCATTGCGCTCGACACCGATCAGGTTGTCGACCGTAGTGGTGGTGAAGCGCGCACCGGCACGGGCCTTGATCTGCGCATACACGCGTTCCATCGCAGGCTGGCCCTTCATCACCTGGCCCAACGCCTGGCGCGTGTCGGAGACCAGGGTCACCTTGTTCTGTACCTGCGGCCAGCTCGGCTTGCCCGCCTGCGCCACGTAGAACGTCATCAGCTTCTCGGCCGCGCGGACCATTTCCTCGCGGCTCATCTGGCCGCGGTTGGCCTCCAGCCAGGTACGCCAGAACAGGGTCAGCTGCTGTGACAGGTGCGCGCCTTCCACGTACTTGGGATTGCCCAGCATCAGGTAGGTCTTGAGCGCGTTGTAGGCATCGTTGGTGCTGGTCGGCGAGGCATTCTGGTACAGCACTTCGCTCTCGGCGGCAGTACTGTTGCCCTGCCCCAGCTTGTCGCGCTCGGCAACCACCTGGCCCAGGTAGTTCTCCAGGTTCGACACGGTGGGCGCCAGCATCACCTGCTGCATGCCGTGGTTGTACTCACGCAGCAGCTTCTCGCGGATCGCCGTGCCCTGGTAGAGGCCCAGATGGATGGTGATGCCGCCTTCGCTCCCGTACCGGTCCAGCTGCTCCATGCGATCCTGCAGCAGCAGGAGCGCGTCGATGCGCGACTTCAGGTCCATGCGATCCTTCTGTACGCGCACGGCCTGGTCCAGGTCCTTGGTCGCATTGGCTACCAGCTGCGCGTTGGTCGTATACGACCAGGTCCACAGGCCCAGCGCCAACGCCAGCACGCCCACCGCGCCGAGGAACACGCCATAGCGCAGGCGGTTCTGGTGGGGGCTGGAGTACTGCCGCACCAGTTCCTTGTCGGCAAAGATCACCTTGCGGAACAGGTCCTTGAGGAAGAACGCGGTATGGCCGGTCGGCGCCTCATCGACATTGGAGCCGCGCTCCAGGCTGAACTGGCGGCCGACGCGCTCGGAAGCATGGTGTACCGAGCGTCCTTCCTGCAGCGCGCTGGAGAAGTAGAAGCCGCGGAACACCGGCTTGAACTGGTATGGATTGTCTTCAAACAGCGTGGCGATGAACGTGCGCAGCGCCGGCTTGATGCCGACGAACTCCAGCGGCAATGACAGCAGGCCCGGCGACACTTCACGGCCACGCTGCATTGCCATGTGGGTCAGGCTCATCTCCTTGATGCCTTCGGCCAGCTCGTCGAAGTGGCTGTCGAAAGCAGCCAGCGCATCGCCCTGCTGCTGCACGTCGAACGGCAACGTCGCCCCCCACACATGCTCGCGTTCGCCCGGGTCGAGGTTGCGGAAGAACTCGCTGAAACCGGCAATCAGGTCGGCTTTGGTGAACAGCACGTACACCGGCGCGAACACTTCCAGGCGCTCGGTGATCTCCTGCACGCGCTGGCGCAGGTTCTTGGCCAGCTCGATCGCGAACTCCGGCTTGCTGCCCGAGAGCTCGGCCAGGCTGGCGGCGATGATCACGCCGTTGATCGGCGCGCGTGGGCGGTTCTTCTTCAGCAGACCGAGGAAGGTCAGCCATTCCATGCGGTCATCGACACTCACCGAGTAACGGCCGGCGGTATCGAGCACGATGCCGTTGGTGGTGAAGTACCAGTCACAGTTGCGGGTGCCGCCGATGCCCTGCACCACGTTGCCGCGGTTGTCCTCGAAAGGGAACTGCAGCCCGGAGTTGAGGATGGCCGTGCTCTTGCCCGCCGCGGGATTACCGATGATCACGTACCACGGCAGTTCGTAGAGCGCCGCGTTGCCTTTCAGCATGCCCATCCGGGAAGACTTGATCTGCTTGACCGCATCCAGCATGCGGGTCCGCAGCGCCTCGGTGTCGGCCCGCTGCGCCGGCTGCGACGAGGCCACCGCCTTGTCTGCCTCGTCCTTGACCATCGCCTCCACGCGCTTGGCCGCGCGACGGGCGAGAATCCGCTTGATGCCCCAGACCAGCAGCGCCAGCAGCAACAGGCCCGCCAGCACCACGGCCACCCAGATGCCTATCTGCCGCGCCTCGGCTTCACCGTAGTGGGCCAGCGCCGCGGCACCGACCAGGCCGATCACCATCCACAGACGGTAATCGCGCAGGTAGTAGCTGAAATTGCTCAAACTCATGCAGGGATCCAGGGGTCAGGTGGCCGACGGCACGTCGGCCGGCAGCGTCGGGGAAGGAAGAGGGTCGACCAGGCCGAACAAGCGCTGCTGGTTGTCGGCGACGCCGAGCAGCAATACCGGCTCGGCCTGGCGTTGAAGTTGTGCGTGGGCCAATGCCAGCTGGGCAACCGGGAGCACCGGCCCCAGTTCGCCGGCACTGACGGCCAGCGCCAGGCTCTGCGGACTGAAATCGAGATCGGGCGCCAATGTCGCGGCGATGGCTGCGGCATCGACCATCAGATCGCCGCGGTGATCGGCATCGTGCAGCACGAACTGCGGCTGCACCGGGTCCTGGCAAAGCGACGCGTGCCAATTCGTGGCCAACGACGCCAACTGACGGCGCTGCTCAGCCGGACGCTGGCCTTCGATCTGCTCGGCACGCACCAGCTGCGGGCGCCACAGGCGGCCAGCGCCCTCATGCGCCAGCGCCGGGCTGGACAACAGCACGCCGGCAGCGCCCTCACCCGGCACCCGGCCATCGGGATTCTGCGAAGTGGCCAGCACCCCGGACGCCTGCCAGGCCGCGACAACGGCGGAATCGATGGAGGATGAGGCCGCCAGTACCAGATGCCAGCGCGGCTGGTCCGTCGCCAGCGCATCGATCATCCGCTGCAGATGCGGCCATACCTCGCGCGCGCCATCGAGCATGGTGATGCGTACATCGAAGCGGCGTGCATCCAGGCCCGACCGGCGCGCCTGGTCCAGCAGCCATTCCTGCGCCCAGTGGCGCAACGGATCGGACCAGCTGCCGGACACCAGCAGTTCGATGGTGAGCACGTTCTCCACGCGCTGTTCGTCGCGACGACGCAGGCCGGCCACCACCACTTCTTCAGAGGCCACCACTTCCGGCAGCGTGGTGAACACCGTTTCCAGCAGTTCTTCCAGCACAGGGCGCAGAAGCGCCAGCGCGCGCCGCTCATGCGCCGCCGTATCGATGCCATCCTGCCGCACCTGCACCACCTCGAACTCATCCAGGTCCTTGGCCGCGCTCATCCGTACCGGCAGGTTGTAGTTGTCACGGAAGCGGCCATCCAGCGATGGGCGCGGCGGCACGGCAGCCATGGCCAGCAGTGACGGGGCATCCAGGTCGATGCCCAACCGCAGGGTGCCGGCGAGCAGCGCGACCGAAGGTGGGGCCACGGACGCCGGGGTGCCCGCATCCAGCTTGGCGGTTGCGGTCTTGCCATCATCCGCCGCGGCCTTGTCCAGCACAGACGCTGCGCCACGTTGCAGCGCACCGCGCAGCATGAAACCGGCGCTGCTCAGCCCAACAGGCAGCAGGCCCAGGTAGGCCAGCATCTGCATGCCGGTCGGTACCGTGCCGCTGTTGCGCCAGTAGAGAATCGTTGCGCCCCAGGTAGCGATGAACACCATCACCACCGACGCTGCCTTGCCCAGCCATCCTGCCATCAGTTGCCCTGCTCCATGCCCTGCTCCCGTCGACCGCGCCGCTCAGCGCAGGCCGGTAGCGGCCTGCGACGCCACCAGTGTCGCACCGCAACCGGTGCGATCGCCGTCACGCGCCACCGGCTGGCCGTCGATCAAGACGGTCGCATCGCCGCTGACGATCGTGGTCGCCCCATGCAGAGCGCACACCGCGCGGTCACCGACGCGCGCCACCGGCTTGCCATTGATGTCGGTCTCGCCGGTACCTGCCACCACGCTGCCACCGTGGCTGAGCTTGTCACCGACGACAATAAATGGTCGTGCCATCCATCATGCTCCTTGATCCTGTTTGACCTGGCGCTCCATCGCCTCCTGCTCCCCGGCGACCCAGTTCATCGCCCTAACGATACCAGTACCGCCCTGTGGTTATCACCCTTGGCGTGACAGCTCCTCGCGCTTGGCAGCACGCGCTGCGCGGCAGCGCGATGTCATTTCCACGTGAACGTAGTCCTTGATGCTGCGCCAGTTGCCGCCCCAGTCCAGCCCCGCCTGTTGGGCCAGCTCGCCGTACAGGAAGTAGCCCCGCTTGGTCCATTCGTCATTCATGTCCCACTGCAGCTTGCCATCACGGATCGGGGCGCTGTCCACGCCCAGGCCATACTGGTGGCAGCTCTGCCACGCACCGGCGCGGGTGGCCTTGCCGCCGGCCATCAACTCAGCCTGCCGCTCCGGACTGCGATAGCCCTCGATCAACACCATTTCGTACCCGTACTGGCGCCGCATCACCTCGTAAATGGCCAGCACACGCTGCTGCAGATCGGGATCGATCTCGTTCCACTTGCGGTCCGCCGTCACAATTTCAGGCCGCAGACGGCGCACCTCAGCGGTGGTGAATACCTCCGGCGGCGGCGGCGGTGGCGGCGCCAGGCGTTCGCCCCGCAACAACTGCGCCACCATCGAACTGGATTCGGCCAGATCATCGCCGCGAAAGTCCTCCAGCACCACCGTCTGGCGTGTGACCAATATCACAGTTGGAGGAATCAGCAGGACGGCTGCAGCAATCGCCAGGATCGGCCAATGGCGTCGGATCGCGCCCTGCGCCGCACCCGCCTCTTCACGAACCCCACTCCGCACCCGGGTAACGCCGTGACCGACCTTGTCGCCCATCCGCCCCGCCTTGCGGCGGAATCCGCCCAGCCGGCGCGCCAACGCCTGGCGCAACGCCTCGACCGTCTCCGGGAACAACAACACCCAGCACACAAGTGCCACAAGCAGCACGACGGCAATGGCGGCAACCACGATTGGCAACACTGGTCCTCCCTGACACGCGATCTGGTTGACGCCCCCCACCGCTTTCACTAAGAATGCGGAAATTCGCTTCGGCAGTGGTTGCCGACTCAAACCAAGGGCTGGAAGCACTTGAATAATGGCGGAATCAACCGGCCAAGTCTGCTCTCAGGGGGAGCGCAGAACAAAGGCCAGGCCCCCAATGCGGGCCGTATTCTGGCAGACATGGAGGGCCGGCAGGCAACCGCCTCACCCCGTGCTGCGCGCGTATCGTCTGGCGGCAGCCGTCGCCTCGGGCTGTGGCTGGGCATCGGTGCCGCCGTGGTCGCCATTGCCGGGCTTGCGGCGTGGGGCCTGTCCGGCAGTGCCGGTTATCCCGAGCCCAGCGAGTATTCGCTGACCCCCGATCCGGATCCGGCTCAGGCAACAGGACACCCGGATGTTCCCGCCACGTCGTCGCGCGACGGTGCGGCCATGATCGTGGATGCGCCGCCTGCGGTGGGCGAGCCTGCGCTGCCTGCACCTGCAGAGAACGCAGCGCCCGCTCCGGCTGATGCAGCCGCCTCAACCGCAGCACCCGCCGCAGCAACAACGGGCACCGGTGCACGCAGCACGGCGACGGCATCACGCAGCGCGCGCGACGCGGCGCGGGCCGGCAGCCAGGGCAAGGGAGATGAAAACCTGCTCGGCACCCTGCTCGGCATCATCAAGGAAGAAGACAAGGCCAAGGCCAAGACGAAGGCCAACACCCAGCCGCAGAGCATGGACGACCTGATCGCGCAGATCGAAGCCGACCAGCGCAAGCGTGCCGAGGACGAACGTGCCGCCTTCGAGCGCGTGGCCAGCAAGAAGTCCGCGTCGACCGAATCGAACATCCAGGCACAGCTGCGCAGCTGCCCCAGCCCGACCTCACTGAAGGGCGTGGATTGCCGCCGACGGATCTGCGCAGCGGTGAGCGGCAAGGATCCGGCCTGCCCGGCGATGTAAGGTGCTTCTGCTGGGTCGAGCCATGCTCGACCCAGCTTTCCCCGTAGGCGCTTCCCGGTCCGCACACGCTGCGGCCGTGCAGCTCCACAACCACCACCTGCTTGGTCAGGTACCGTTCGTTGCCCGCAGCAGCTGCTGCCGCACCTCGTCGTTGCGGGCCTTCGCTGCAGCTATCGAGTCCTTCCAGAAGCGCTCCATCTCCTCCGCGCGCCCTCCTGCATGATCGACCCGCCCGTACACAAGTGGGGCGCGGAGTGGCGGCGCACCAGCAGAAGCCGCCGCCCTGCCCCTGACGATGGATGCCGGCCAGACGGGCTTCCGGCACAGCTTCATCGCCAGGAAGCGGAACAGCGCCCAGGGCAAGGTGAGCGGCAGCGCGATCCACATCAGCCCTGAGCCGGCCGAAGACACATGAATGATGAATGCATTGCGGAAGCTCGGTACCACCGAGGTGTATAGCTGCAATGGCGGGAACGGAAGTGCGGAACGGCCCTCTTCCATGAAACGCCGGATCATTTCCCAGTGGGCGAGAACGATGGCGGGATTCGAGCCGCAATCCGACCCTACTGCGAAAGTGTGAACAACCTGATCGCCGCGGATCACCAGGCCTCTGAGGTCGTACGTGTAGCCCTCGCCGGGCCCCGTCGGCTTGTCCCTTCCGATGATGAAGTGGATATCCGACCAGGGCGCCGACACCACCTTGTTGCGACCACCCGTGAAGACGTGCACCTGACGCGTAGTGCGATCAAAGCGGATGGGGTAGTACCTATAACGCAGAACATCTCGTAAGAGCAGCTTCCAGAGAATGAACCCCAAGAACGCAATAACGAGGGTGATCAAGCCTGCGATTGCATACGCCTCACTCGATTCGAGCGGCCCAGCCCGATCAACCAGCGACGTAGTTGCGTGCAGCATCGCAATGACGAACAGCAGCCCCAGCGTGATGAAGACGCTCGCCCCCATCAGCGCCCAACCCCGATACAAGAAATGGCGATCAACAAAATCGATGCAACCGTCATCAATGGCGATGATTCCTTTATCGATCGGCGCAAACGTGGCTGAGTCGAAATTGCGCACATCGGCAGCCTTTTCGTACCCAGTTAGGGGACGATTGTTGCGATACCGCTGGGCCAGCCAGCCAGCAAACTGGCTCATCACCTGTCTCCCATGTGCATGAAGGCGAAGTCGCACCGGCACGGCACCCCGTGACCCACTCCGCGTTGATCAACGTTCATCCCAATGAATGCTCGATCAAGTAGATGAGGAAGAGACCCCCGCCAGCGCCAACTGCGGTGCAGATCAACGGCCATGTTTCATCCAGGAAGCCAAGGCCGGGATTGTCGCGCCAATCCCGCTGCCACTGGCTCTTCCCGGTGACAGCACAATCATTCTCGATCTCCTTTGGCCATACGGGAATACGACAGGTGGACATGGCGACCCAGCGAGCCATTGCAATGAAACTGAAAGGCAGGCATGCAACCACGTGCAGCCATGGCCAATGGATCAATCCGGCGAATGTGCGAACCACACCAAAAACGAATCCTTCCCTGCGATCATGAACCGGGATGCAAATCGTAACTTCAGCGCAAAGCCGGGCAACCACTTCGTCATTTCCCTCCATGTACTGTCGGATGAATTCCCACAACCCCAGCAGATCTCGCCGGCTTCCCATGTACACGTAGCCCAGCGAGAACGTCTCGAGGACCGTCTTTCCATCTTCAGACAGGAAGTGTGCCCGGATGTCGTTCGTTCTTCCGATGGGCGGCGTGGTTGACTCGCCGATGAAGAAGAACAGCCGGTCCCACGATCCGGTAGCCACCGTTCCATTCTGGCGGAAGAAGTGCACCTTGCGCCTGATCCGGTCCAGGCGGATCGGGTAGTGCGTCCATCGAAAGCACTCGCTTCTGAACAGCCACACGATGCCAGCGAGAATGAACAACGAGACGGGAACGATGAAGATCCAAAAACACCAAAGAATCCAGCGCTCGTCCTCCTTGAAGGGCTCACCGAAGATGATCAGGTTGACCAGGAGATACGACGAAGTCGGAATGAATGCCAGTGCGCCTAGCACCGAGAGCCACACATTGAAACCCTTCACGGGGTACCAGCGATCGACCAGTTCAAGATATGTGGCGCTGAACTTGATCACGGACAAGCCGCTCTGCAGGGGCGCGTCAACGGCAACGGAGACATCCAGCCGCTCACCCTCTTCAGCCGCTGTCAGGGCACGATTGACCGCATAACGAAGGTTTCTTGCATCGATTCCAGCGTAATCCATTGCGTCATCATCCAGATCAAGTTGATCGACGACCCGACTCCGGCCGTGCCATGACCTCAGGCTCGGCCAGTCTCAGTGGGTCATCCACGTCAATCGCACACTCATCCTCCACCCACTGTGGCCACACAGGCATGCGACAGGACCGCAGGACCAGCCATCGGCACACGACCAGTGGCAGCAGCAACGGCATCAAGACGAATCGCGCGCCCAGCATTGCCGGCCCAAGGCTGGCCACCACAAACAGATAGCAGTTGCGCAATGACGGCACCACGGACAGGTTCATCTGCCTACGGTCGATAGTGTCGACCACTTCCGCAGGACCGTACTCCATGTAGCGACGAAGGAACTCCCAGATCCCCCGCATCTTCAGTTCGTCATCGAAGTAGTGGCCAATAGCAAAGGTCCGCTTGAGCACATGATCCTCGATGATGCTGCAGCGCAGATCACGCAGGAACTCCTCGCTGGTTCCTCGCCCGATGTAGAACACGGCCTCATCCCAACGGACGGATACGGCCCCCTCCTTCCCGCCGGTGAAGAAGTAGACCGTGCGGTTACGCCGATTGAATCTCGTCGGGTACCAGACGTAGGTGAAAAACTCGTATCGAAGGGTGATATGCCAGAACAGTGCGGGGGCGCCGATCACGCACGCAGCCACCATCGCATACATCACCCAGTCCCAGACATCTCCCTCCAGGTTCGGGATGACCAGAGTGAAGAGAAGAAAGAAGCCGAGCAGGAACAGCCCCAGCGTGCCAAGCAGGACCACGGCGGTCGACACCATGCCGCGCAGCCGGAAACGACGATCGATCAGATCGATATAGGTCGAGTTGAAGCGGACCAGGCAGGCGCGCTCGGCAGGCGCTACGGATTGCACTGCATGCACATCCAAACGCGACGCGCTTTCCTTTGCAGAGAGCGCACGCCCCACGGGAAATTCCCGCATCCATCCGGTATACATCCGACCTCCTGTCACGTCATCTTGGGGAGGATGACATGGAATGTGATTACTCGGGGGGTCAGAGCCGTCAGAGCGAGACATATGTCGCATCGCACCGCCGCTCGGTACGGATGCGCCGGCTGGGCGAGCGCGTTAGCATGCGACACTCGGTCAAAGGAATTTCCCATGTCTAGGTTTTTGCCCCCGACTGCGGCGCTCTTGGTCATCCTGCTGTTCGCCACGGCCACATACACCCAGGGGAAAGAACCGTCTCCCGAGGCAAAGCGTGGCTCCGGTGAAGCTACGCAACAAAAGATAATGGCGGACCTGGTGCCGATCAAGGGAGGCTCGTTCCTCATGGGCGATTTCGGCCCCGTGCACAACGAGGACAAGCTGCCCTACAGCGGCGCCATGAATGATGACGTCCTGCGGAAGATCACGCTGGACGGTTTTTCGATCATGGCGCACAAAGTGTCGATTGAGGATTTTGATGCGTTCACGGATGCGACTGGTCGCCCGAGGGTAGGCACTTCGAAGATTGACGCGACGCTTTATCGCGCCGACTCCAAGGCCGCTGCCGGAGTGAGCTGGCAGGACGCTGTTGATTTCTGCGCTTGGGCTGGAAAGAAGGCAGGCCGAAAGCTGGTGCTGCCCACGGAAGCGCAGTGGGAGTTCGCCGCACGGTCTGGCGGTAAAATGGTTATTTTTGCGACCGATACGGGCACCATTGATGATGGCCGGAACGTAGCAACTTATTCGCAGTACGATGACGGTGTCGGGACCGCTTTAGGCAAATTTCCTCCGAATCCTGCTGGACTTTACGACGTGACAGACCATGGCTTCGAATGGGTGCAGGATTGGTATGAGGAGAATTACTCCGGCGGTGACACTCGGAATCCTACAGGCCCCAAGAATGGCGCTGAGAAAGTCTTGCGCGGAAGCAGCAAACGCGGCGGCGATTCTCTCGTGCACACCTCAATGACTTTTGCACGTGACCACCGACCTCCGAATCCTCAGAAGAGCAGAGACCCCAATGGTGAAGTGATCGATGTCAATCAGAATCGAACCTTTGGATTCCGCTGCGCCACTCAGGACTGAGCGCCAAGTACTCTGTAGCAGGCGGGCGGCAGAGTGCGACCGCTCGTCTGCATTCATGCAAGCATTGTCTGATCGTCCCAGTCCAGCCAGAGCCCTGGGGGATCCATCATTGCAAACGTCGGCGACTCAGTGCCGTCCAGCGCAGCCAATTGGACTGGATCGTCGATACTCATGATCTGGGCCACTTCATACCCCTTCGGGAACTCACTGAGGAGCTTCGAGCGCTTCTCGAGGAACGATTGCAGATAGGAACTCCCCACATCTCCGACCTTGTCGCGGGAGTGCTTGTTCATCGACCCGAACACGTTGCCGCGCTCCTGGTTCGGGCTCTCGGCGCTGGGCTCCACGCCGGCCCAGGCCGCCGGCAACGGCCAGTGTCAGTGAGCCCTGCGTCATCCAGTTCAGCGCCACGCCGCTGGCCAGGGTGGTGTGGGTGCCGCTCAACCAGACCTGGTCGGCCGGGGTCAGGCTCAGCACGCCGGCCACACCACTGCCCAGCAGCACCGGCGGACTCCAGCCTGGCGCCTCGCCATCGCCGCCGGCGATGCTGCCCGCGGCACTGCCGCTGTGGGTGGCGCGCAGCGCTTCCTGCAATTCGGTCAGGGTCGTATCCACTGGCAGCGCGTTGATCCCTCAACCGTGTTGTTGGCCGCTGTCATGCCGGTGACGGTGATCGAGTTCTGGCGACGGCACGCTCTTTCGGTGTTGTTCCGGAGGCGTTCTTCGCGCAGGCGCCCATTGAAGCTCTCGATATAGGCGTTCTGATTCGGCCTGCCTGGCTGGATCATGCGCAGCTGCACACCTCGCTCGTGGCCCCACGTCACCACCATCTTGCCCCAAAACTCCCTACCGTTGTCGGTGCGGATCACCTGCGGCAAGCCTCGGGTCAGTGCCAGCCAATCCAGTACTCGCGCCACGCCTCCGTGGCCCAGCGCTGGTCAGGACGTTCGGCACGAGACACCTTCGCCTCGATCCTCGGCCGTTGCTCACGTGCGCGCTTGCGGATCTTCCAGCCCATGGGCTGGAAGATCCGCTGAGCGGTGTTCTTGTTCATGCCAAGCAACGCAACCATCGTGCGGTAGCCGAACGACGGCCCGGCCTCGATCAACTCCTTGATTGGCTCGGCGATCCCGGCTTTCACCTTGCAGGCGGCCGGGTCTGCATGTAGTGCATGGTCCGCCGTGCCACGCCGAACCACTGGCACAGCGTGGCCGATGGTACCGCTACACCGTTGACCTCCAAGCCCTGCTGGACCGAGAACATCACCTCTCGTTCTTTCCCAGCAGGGGAGCCAGCTTTTTTCGGGCGCGGATCTCCAGCATCGCCTCGCCGCACGCTTCCTGCAGGTCCTTGAGCTGGCGCTCGTACTGCTCGCGCACGTCCTCCGGCTTGACCCGAAGGGCGTTCTCCATGCCGCGCTTACCGCCCTCGACCCAGCTCTCGATCTCGGCCGGGTCGCGTCGATCTGGCGATTGGCCTAGGCTACCAACGTCTTGCCCTGGATGATCTCAAGGACCAGCGCCGACTTGCGCCGGGCCATCCAACGCTTGATCTCTTCTTCCATCGCTTCGCTCATCGGTGTCTCCTTCGGGGAAAGCGACACCTGAGCAGGAAATCAGTGGGCCATTGCAACCTTGCCATCCTTCTCCAGCGCGACTTGGTCGGGGCGGTGAGGATTCCCGCGCGACCCCTCAAGCATGGCCCCATCTCGCAGAACTATCTGCGCCGCGTTCTGCCAGCGGCGGTAGGTTTGCCTATGCTGAGTCGTTCCCTCAGGATGGCGTCGGTGAATGGCCCTGCCCCGACTGACTGCTGGATCTCGGCCGGCCATCTTGGTCTCCGCTGCAACCGGTAACTGAGATAGCGATTCAAACCAATGTAGGCGGTTAGTGGCAGCGCGATGAGGCTAAGCGTGCCCAGTAGCCACATCGCCGGCCCCTTCTTCCAGTACTGGCGGGAACCCGGTCCAATGAGAGGCTGCGCAATAGTCAATGCCTCGCCCAGACTTACCGCAAAATCCTGATACCGCGATTCACCCGCCGTCCAGACCGGGCCGACGCCTTCCATCATGCGACGGATGAATTCCCATCGCTCCGCAGCGCCGAAAGTGTTGCCATAGCCAAAGCTTGGTCCAACGCCAACTCGCTGAATCTCCAGCGTGCTCCCGGGCCGATCTGAAATCGTAAGCACCAAGCTCGATTCGCGGCGAGGCACCTGTCCAGTGAAAATCGTATAGCTCACCACCTCTGCACGAACGCAATCCCAATCAAAGGACTGCACCTCACAACGAGGTCGACCAAAAATGTTCCAACCCCATTGCCACCAGGGTAGTCCGACCGACTTGAAGACATGCACCTTCCTTGCGCGGCAATCAAACAGAACTGGCTCGGCGCGGTAGCCGACCCAATCGATCTGGACGAAAAGCAGGAAAACGAAGAGCAGGACGAACTGGAGAATCGTCACCCAACTGAAACCTGTAACAAAAAACGAAACATACAGCCCAAAGATTGTCGTAAGCACACCAACCCAGCCACAGCTGCTGGCGTACCCACGCATAGCACTCATCTGATCGACAAACGAGATCCCATACTCGTAGACGTCGAGAACACCCCCATACGTAGATGCTCGTGGGGACGCCTGGCGATTCCTCTCAGGAAGTCTCAGCGCCGGCGAAGACGTAGTTGAATCATGCTGCATCATATTTCCCGAAAACCGCGGTAGAAAATAAACCCGAGACTGAACAAAGAGTCAGTCCTTTTCCCACACCTCACCCTGCGCCAAGGGCTGCTGCTCTCCAGCATCAAATAGAGAATAGACTAGCCGTACCGCGCTGTACTTGTTCTCGATAGGCACCTCAATCTGTGCCAGATGGAGCCCGTCGGCATCCTTGCTCGGCTCAAGCAAAAGCTGCGGGGTGGAGCCGCTGGCAATCTCAATACCGGCTGGTATCGTTGCCAGCGTCCGATCGGGCATCGATCCATGCGCCTCCAATCGGTATTTCAGAACACGCTCCCCCGGCTTCCAGTTCGCAACCGAAATCGTCGCGAGAATCGCATCTTTGCTGAAGACGTTGTCCTGCCAGTTGTCGATGGTCGCCCACAGCCCGATGGCCAAGGCCCCCAAGGCGAGAAGCTCCTCATCCAGCCCCTTTGCAGTCCATGCATCTTCGTCCGGAATCGGTGAGCCGCCGTACCTCCCCTCCGAACGCTCATGCTTGCCGAAGAAGCTCCTGTCCAGGAACTTTTCATTCTCATCATGCTCGAGACTGGCTGCGTATAGCGCCCATGCGATACCAATGATCAAGAGGACAATGCCCACACCCGTGGCACTTGCACCAACCATCGCGCCAGCAGATGTGCGGATCGCCACGCCGCCGAGAATGCGCATCGCAACCTGCTGCCCTACTCTCGCCGCTACTGCAGCTTTCCAACTAATGAGCGAGCCACCGATCATCGCCGCACCCGAGGCTGAAAGCAGTCCTGCGGCAACCATATAGTTATGAGAGGCCTCAAATTGCCCCTCTCTTTCCGTGCGCACAGCACTGACATATGCCGAAATGCCACTCATCAACGTGCCGACACCTGCACTGGCGCCGGCAAGCATGCGGAACATGATCGCCCGATTCACCTCTGTTGCAAGAAGAGACGCCGCCACCGGCGCACCACGCTGACCCGCCGACTCGGAGACGAAGGCCGCGATCTCCATGGCGCCCCCGAAGGTGCCGGCGACTCCCCCCACCACATTTACTGATGCATCAGCAAAGTTGAAACCGGACGTATCGCCAAGCTTCAGCACAGCATCCCAGAACTGGCGGATGGACAGGATAATCCCAATTCCGGAGAAGGCCACCTCACGGCCCGCGATCCCCGCGAGTCCACGCTGGCGATAGATTGTATTACTTTGCACAAGGCGCTCCGCCATATCCTTAGGCAACTGCGCAACACCCGAGGCTTCTCCGATATTGTAGAGGGGCGTGATATTGGACTTGCCCGCTGCTCGCTCCAATGTCGCCTTGTCAACGATTATTGGAACGGTGATCTCAGCACTGAACTCCGGGCGCTTCTTCAAGGCTTCAAAGAACTTCTTGGAATTTCTCGCTCCCTGCCGCGATGTACCACGCGAACCCGTTTCCCTGCCAGAAATCTCAAAGGCCCCAGCGCCCAGCGGGTCGCCCTGCGCGATGGCATCCAGATACTCGCCCGCCTTCATCCGTACATTAATGGAGTAGTGCTCCTTCCCCGTGTCGATGTAGTCCCAAAGTGCAGCAGCTCGCACCCAGACGATTTCACTCTTGGCAACGGCGGCGAGCTCCGTCGCGGCAGCCTTGGCGCCTGCACCCTTTGCGTTATTGAGCGCGCGTGCGCGATTCTCACTCGCCACCTGCTGCATGGAAGCAACCAGGCTTTCCACCGAACTGAGCGCGGCCTGCTGATACGCTCGAAAATCGGCCCACCATGATTTTGGCAGCATGGTTCCGCCGAGTATCGCCGAGTAGACGGTGCCAGCATTTCCGGGCGCTATCGCCGTGTCAAGCAAATCAAAGCCACCCAAAACGGCGCCGGCTAACCAGTTCTGCTCGTCGGAAGGATCTAGCTTGAAGATTGTATTGAGAAGTTGAAAAGACGCATCAGAAACAGCCCCTCCACCATAGAAGCACTCGACGGAGCGCAGTCTCGCTAGAGCGTTGTGCACCGAGTCGCGAATCTGAGCTGACTGCTGCGTCCTTGCAGGCCGGCGTCCACCAAAGTCATTCGCACAGACGATTCCTGGCCATGGCCCAGATGAGAACTTGGCGAAGTCCTCATCAATTGCCTTTACCGCGGCCTCCCAATCCCTGCTCTCTTGGGCGTACTGTTGGTTGAACTGGCTCAGAGCTTCGACATTGAGACGTTTTCGATAACGCTCGAGTTTCTTTTCCGTGCGAATCGCCCCGTGATACCGACCGTTGGCAGCAAGATATTCCTCCGAGAGTTGGGCGCTGCCTAGCGGCTCGGACTTCCAATCCGGATCGTAGTCGCGGGGTTCTCCCGTCTGGGAGAACTTAGACACCGTCATTCGCGGCCTGTTCGTGGCCGGATCGATTGATGGAACCCAACGCGCCCGATGCCAAACATTAAGTCCGCCGTTCTTTTCCAGCGGCTCGTTCACGGCCTTGCCGTGTTTCTGCTGAAATTCGCGCTCAGTGATGAGGAATGCGCCTTGCTCACGACTCATTTCACCTGCGCGCTGAATCGCCTTAGGTGTCTGCATGCCTTCCCACTCGGCTCTTTGACGTGCCCAGGTCTCGACATACGCCACATGCGTGGCAGACTGACGCTTCCATGCACGCACCCTGTCAACGCCGCTTCCGTCCACGCGCGCGCCACCAGCCTTCCAGTTCTCATAGCGCTGGCGAGCCATGAAGCGCAGCGTGTTGTGATCATCGGCAACGCCGACCGGATCCGGTATCACGAGCGCCACTCCCTTACCGACCGGGATCTCCGCAGAGGCAGCGGCCATCGCAGAAGTCAGTGCACCGGCGCTGGCTGAGAGGTTCAGCACTGCGCGCGGCACGAACTGGTGGAGGCGCGCTTGGAACGCTGCCGATGTGAAATCGGCAACGCCACGCAGGCTTTCTTCGCTAACGATCATGCCGAAATGAACTGGCTTACCTGTGCCCACATTTCCCAGGATCGCCTGCTGAACATCGAGCTCGGTCATCCTCTGGCTTCGGCAACTGTCTTTGTCCGCCTCGTACGCGGCAATCACATCCGGCGTCCAGCGGTGCTGGCTGAATGCGATCCAGACTTTATCAAACTTCGGATCAAGGGTAATGAAGCGCGGCTTGACATTGCTGTGTCCTTCGCGGCGGCACGACGTCAGCGGAGCGTCATCGGGCGCGAGCGGCATCGCATTCACCGGCATGCGATTGAGCATGCCGTCAGTGCCGACGACGTAGGCATCCCAGGTGTTGTCCGGCTTATAGACGTACAAGTAACCGGTGGGCAGGCTTCGCAGGTAATACCAGGTTGCCGAGCCATCAGCTGCGTTGAGCGCTTTACCCAAGCGTGCCAGTTCAGCGACCGCGGCCGCATCGGCTGAAAGCCATTTATTCATGTAGCCTGGCGCGGGTGCAAAGCACAGAGGCAGGATTGCCAAGCCTTGCTTACCGGTGCAGTTCCGGCACTGGCCCGGCGTCTCACCCTTGCTATTGGCTGCAGCGCGAATGGCGCTGGAGACGGGGGGGGCTTGCTTATCAATCATGACGGCTCCCTTGCCTGACGCTGGTCTCATCCGCTGAGTCGCGGATTTCCTTAAGTTGATCTTCGGTTAAACGCGCCATTCCGGAGGCAAAGCGGCCTGGTTTTCCCCGCGCCTCAGCCAGGAGTGCTGAAACGTACGCATGCGAGCCAAAGCGCGGCCCAATCAAAAAGTTGCACGTGGCATGGACCAGGCAGTCCTCCTGCGCTGTCAGGCCCGCTCGTTGTGCCTGCGCCAGAGCAATGTCCAACTGCGAGTCTTCCGGCGGAACCACCACGCCCCACTGACGGGACTGGATACGCAACTGCTGCAGCCATGGCACTCGATCCAGTTCGCTGAACTGCTCACAGGTCATTGAGAACGGCTCAGGTTGCGAAGATGGCCCCACTCCAGGTTCCAGCGTATGCATGCGGCCTGTCGGATGAAGGAACAACCAGTTCAGCGCCGGATGGATGAGTGACCGCCGTTGGATGGGCGACAGGATACTTCCCAGCTGCGCCATCACTCTGGGGTCGAAGTAGCGGAAGTAGAGCGGCCTTTCGCCGGCCCGGACAACGATCGCACATGCGGCCAGACCGCGCAGCAATGCAGTGGGATTGGCCGCTGTCGCGGAATCAATCGGCAGCCAGCCACAGATGGCCCTGCCGCTGCGGACATTGCAGGTTCCCTTCATGCATTCCTGGGCTGCCAGTTCTAGCGTCTTGCTGACAAATCGCTCCTGACTAGGCTCATCGCCTATCAATATCAAGTAGGGGTTGCTGGCCGGAGTGATGTCAGGATGTTGGATCGGAATCCGCAGACGGACCGATGCTGTTGGAAGATTGGCCGACAATGCGTCCCATGGATCGCTCGATGCAGGGTCCACGAAGACTGCTAGCGCATCCGTACTGCAACGCTCAAGGGCAATTCTGAGTTCCAGCGTGGCCTGCTCGGCCAAATAAGCGGGTGATGACGGCCAGCTGTTCATACCAGAGCGGCACCTGTACTTGCTGCTTCACGGATACGTTCCGCGCAGCCTTTTCCTTCGCCAGATGGCACCTTCGCCTCCCCCGCCAGACTCGCCGGCCCCACCCATTCCCGCTGGCTCGCCTTGAACTCCACTTTCCCCGGCGCGCCCAGCTCGATGTTGTCGCCTTCGATCCTGATATAGGCTCCGGCCGCGGTCGCCAGCAGGTGCTTGCTCGGTGCCGACAGCTGCACGTCCGCCTCGGTACTGGCAATACGCACCTGCGTCTTGGCCGCCACGATCGCCTGGTTCTTGTGCGCGCGTGCACTCACCTTGCCCTGCGCTGCGTGCAGCGCGATGCCGCGTTCCTGGTTCGGGCTCTCGGCGCTGGGCTGCACGCCGGCGGTGTACAGCACCAGGCCGCCGGCCACGGCCAGTGTCAACGAGCCCTGCGTCATCCAGTTCAGCGCCACGCCGCTGGCCAGGGTGGTGTGGGTGCCGCTCACCCAGACCTGGTCGGCCGGGGTCAGGCTCAGCACACCGGCCACGCCACTGCCCAGCAGCACCGGCGCACTCCAGCCGGGCGCTTCGCCATCGCCGCCGGCGATGCTGCCCGCGGCACTGCCGCTGTGGGTGGCGCGCAGCGCCTCCTGCAGTTCGGTCAGGGTGGTATCCGCCGGCAGCTCGGTCGGGTCACTGGGTAGCTGCGCCTGCTGGTTGGCTGCGGACTCGGCCAGCTGCTGCAGCAGCTGCTGGCTTTCCTGCAGCTGGCCCAGTGCCTGCGGCGCGGCCAGCTGCGGCGTGCCCTGCTCGGTGGTGAGCAGCAGGCCGCGGCCGGCGCGCAGTGCCCCCTGCGCCTGCGTGGCCAGCTCCACGCCGAAGCCGCGCTCGCCTTCGCGCACGTTGTCCTGGCCGCCCTTGAGGTGGCCCAACGTCAGCGTGGTCTCGTGCTGGGTGGTGGACAGCTGCGCGCGGCCCTGCCCGGGCGTGTCGTCGAACCGCAGCTGCTGGTAACCGCCGGTACCGCCCTGGCTGTCGGCCAGCGCCTGGCTCTTGAAGCCGGTGTACACCGCCGCGTGGTCGTTGCCCTCGAACCAGGCCGCCGCGTTGCCGGTGGCGTTGGCGCCGCCGCCGTTGATCTGGTTGTGCTGCGCATCCTGCTGGCCACGGCCGTTGTAGACCGCACCGACCACCACCGGCCGGTCGATGTCGCCTTCCAGGAACGCCACCAGCACTTCCTGCCCGCGCCGTGGCAGCACCACCCCGCCCCAGTTGTCGCCGGCCCAGGGCGTCATCACCCGCACCCAGGTCCAGGCGCCGCCGTTGGCCGGGGCATTGTCGTCACCACCGGGATGGGCCAGGCCACTGCTGGCGTTGCCGCCACGCTGCCACGGGAACTGCACCTTGATGCGGTGGTCGCGATCGGACAGCAGGGGATCGCCATCGCTGACCACGATCGCGCTGAGCGTACCGGTGATGGTCGGCCGCGGATGCAGGTGCACGCCGTGGCCGTCCTCGGTCTGCGGCCGGTAGGTCACCTCGGACGGGATGGCCACGAAGCGGTTGTCGTAGAACGCGGTGGACACCTCGCCGGGCGCATCGCCGTAGGCCAGCCCGGACAGCGCGCCGGGCAGCGCTGGTGCGGCCACGCTGGCCGGCCCCAGGGTCTGCTCCAGCGCATCGAATACGTCGGCATCCAGGTTGTTGCGGGCCTGGTGCCGCACCGACAGGCACAGGAACTGTGCGTCCTCGCCCACCTGCGGATGCTGCGACAGGGCGAAGCGTGCGCCCGGGGCCAGTGCCCGCCACTGGCCGGCGCCCTCGATGGTGTGCGCGCGCACGCGCAGCGCATCCAGGTGCTGCTGCGCGCGGCGCTGGCCGCGGGCATTGTCCTGCCAACCATACGGGCCACAGGTATCGCGGTCGACGATGCCCAGATCGTTGCCCTGCCCGGCCTCGGCACTGGCCTGGCGGCGCTCCAGGGTGCGGTAATCCCAGGTGGCGCGCTCGACCTTGCCCGGCCGCCAGCGGTGCGCGGTGGACCATTGCTGCACGCTGTCGCTGCGCTCGCTCTCGTCGCGGCGATGGAAGCGCACGCTGCCCAGGTCGGCGGTGTCATGGCTGTGGTCGGCCAGCACCAGCGTGTGCGTGCCGAAGTCCGCGCCGCCGGGCTCGCCAGCATGCTCGAACCAGTAATAGATGCCTTCCTCGGCCAGCAGGCGCTGGACGAAGGCCAGGTCGCTTTCCTGGTACTGGGTGGTCAGGCTGCGCCGCGCGTACTGGCTGGCGTCCGCCAGCGACCAGCGCCAGGCTGGCGCCAGCGTGCCGTAGTCGGCGAAGAGGTCCTCGACGATCTCCACCACGGTCTTGTCGTGGAAGACGTAGCTGTCCACCCGCTGCGACAGGAATGCCAGCCACGGCTGCAGGCGCAGCCGGTAGCGGGCCAGGCCGCCGTTGCTGCCCAGCCGCTCGGCGGCGGTGATGCGCCCATGCAGCGGGCGCACGCTGCCGTCGGCCTGTTGCAGCTGCAGCAGCGCGCCCTGCCCGATCAGCGGCGCCAGCGCCAGGCCGGCGTCCAGCGACAGGGCGGTGATCGTCCACTGGAAACCGATGCCGTCGATCTGCTCGACGCCATCAAGGGTTTCGGCCACCAGCACATCGCTCCCCAGCGACGTGTGCAGCCGCAGGAAGCGCTGAGCGTGCGACGGGCCAGCCAGTGCCGCCCGCAGGTTGTTTACCAGTTCCATGGTGGTTCCCCGACGTCCCGAACTTCAAGGTGGTCTGCATGCGACGTGCGCATCGGTGTACTCCGCTTCCCGCTTCCACGCGGCCTGTGCCCCTGCAGGGGCGACAGGCTCGCACGGCCATCAGGCGGCCTGGACAATCTCTTCCAGCTGCAGGCGCACGCCCTCGCTGATCTTCAGTCGGTAATCGCGGCCGCCGGCAGTGATCTGCAGTTCGCGCGCGTTGCTCACCAGCTGTGGCTTGCCGACTACCGGGGCATCCATGTGGATGCGCCAGGAACCGCGGCTGATCTGCGCGGCGATGTTGCGGGCATCCTGGCGAGCGGCCGGCACGGCGGTGTCCAGCAGCTCGATCACGTGCTCAGGGCGCAGCCGGTTCCAGGCACGCACACGGTCCAGTTCACGACCCAGGCCCAGTTCCAGGCTGTCGCAGTGGTTGAGGGCGGCTTCGCGGTCAAATCCATAGAATTCCATAGCGTTCTCCTTTTGCTCAGTGTCAGGACACTTTGTATTTGAAGTCACCCTTCTTGCCAGCGGTGACCTTGATGGCGTTGATCCGGTTCCCCTCGGCCATTGCCGCCAGCACGCTCTCGGCGATTTCCGGCAGCAGGGTTCCGTTGAGGATGTGGTCAACGTTGCGCGCACCCGAGTCCACTTCGGTGCAACGTGCAAGCACGGCCTCCACCAGGCTGTCGTCCCAGCTGAAGGTGGCCTTGTGATTGGCAATGACGCGGTCGCGGATGCGGCCGAGCTTGAGCGTGATGATCTGCGCCAGCACGTCATCGTTGATCGGGTAGTACGGCACCACCTTCAGGCGCCCCAGGAAGGCCGGCTTGAAGGTGCGCATGAGCACCGGGCGCAGCGCCTCCGACAGCGCCTCCGCATCCGGGATCTCTTCGGCTGGCTTGTTCAGGCAGGCCTGCATGATCTGCGAGGAGCCGATGTTGGAGGTGAGGATGATGAGGGTGTTGCGGAAGTCGATCTCACGGCCTTCCGCATCGTCCATCATGCCCTTGTCGAACACCTGGAAGAACATCTCCAGTACGTCCGGATGGGCCTTCTCGACTTCGTCCAGCAACACCACGCTGTAGGGATTGCGGCGCACGGCCTCGGTCAGCACGCCGCCTTCGCCGTAGCCGACGTAACCCGGCGGCGAGCCCTTCAGGCCGGACACGCTGTGCGCTTCCTGGTACTCGCTCATGTTGATGGTGACCAGCTTGCGCTCGCCGCCATACAGGATGTCGGCCAGCGCCAGCGCGGTCTCGGTCTTGCCGACACCCGAGGGGCCGACGAACATGAACACGCCGCGCGGCTTGTTCGGATCCTCCAGCTTGGCGGTGGCGGTGCGCACGCGCTGGGCGATCGCATCCAGCGCATGGTCCTGGCCGATCACGCGCTCGACCAGCAGGTTGCCGAGCGTGCGCACGGTGCGGATCTCGTCCTTGACCATGCGGCCCAGCGGCACGCCGGTCCAGGCCGAGACGATCTCGGCTACCACGGTGCCATCAACCTGCAGCGGCACCATCGGGGTCTCGCCCTGCAGCTCGCGCAGTTCGGCCTGCAACCGCGCCAGTTCAGCGTGCTGCGGCGAGAGTTCCGGCTTTGCCTTGCCACGCTTGGCGGCCGGCTTGGCCACGGCGACATCGCCGTCCCCCTCGTCAGCAGTCGGCTCGGGATCGCTCGCCGCAGCCTCGCCCTGCTCCATCTGCTGGCGCAGTGCGGCGATGCGGCCGGCCAGGTCACGTTCGCGCCCCAGGCGCTCTTCGTTGCTGGCCAGCACGGCCTGTGCTTCGGCCTGCTGCGCATGCAGTTCCGCCAGGCGTTCGCCGTGCTGGTCGCTGCCGCCGGCGGTCTCGCGCTGCAGTGCGCCGATCTCGGCCTGCAGGCGGTCCAGGTGTTTGCGGGTGTCTTCAATGATGGCCGGCGTGGCGCTCTGCCCCAACGCGACCTTGGCGCAGGCGGTATCGAGCACGCTGACCGCCTTGTCCGGCAGCTGGCGACCGCTGATGTAGCGGTGCGACAGGCGCACCGCCTCGGTCACGGCCTCGTCCAGGACGCGGATGTTGAAGTGCGACTCCATCAGCCCGACCATGCCACGCAGCATGGCCGCGGCCAATGCCTCGCTTGGCTCCTCGACCTTCACCACCTGGAAGCGACGGGCCAGTGCGGCGTCCTTCTCGAAGTACTTCTTGTACTCGCTCCAGGTCGTGGCGGCGATGGTACGCAGTTCACCACGGGCCAGAGCGGGCTTCAGCAGGTTGGCCGCGTCGTTCTGGCCGGCGGTACCGCCGGCACCGATCATGGTGTGCGCTTCGTCGATGAACAGGATGATCGGATGCGGGCTCTTCTTGACCTCGTCGATCACATTCTTCAGGCGGTTCTCGAACTCGCCCTTTACGCTGGCGCCGGCCTGCAGCAGGCCCATGTCCAGGGTATGCAGCTCCACGCCCTGCAGCACATCGGGCACATCCTTGTCGGCGATGCGACGGGCCAGGCCCTCGACCACTGCGGTCTTGCCGACGCCGGCTTCGCCGGTGAGGATCGGGTTGTTCTGGCGACGGCGCATCAGGATGTCGATCACCTGGCGGATCTCGCCATCGCGGCCGATGACCGGGTCGATCCTGCCCTCGCGTGCACGCTGGGTCAGGTTGGTGGTGAACTGATCCAGCGCCGGCGTCTTCGACAGACCGCCCTTGGCCTCGCCCGGCACTGCGTCGGCGCCCTCGCCGGCCTCGTCGCCTGCGGACGCATCGGCGAAACGCAGGGTCTGCACCGCTTCCTGCGAACCCTCGGTGAGCTTGGCGAAGTCGTGCTTGAGCTCATCACGCTTGAAACGCACGAACAGCTTCGAGCCGCGGTAGGCCAGCTGGGCCAGATCCGGTTCGGTCAGCAGCGCCAGCAGCAGGTGACCACTGCGGATGCGGGTGGTTTCCGAGTCCAGAGAGGCAATCAGCCAGGCGTGCTCGAACAGTTTGGGAATGTGCTGGGAGAACACCGGCGTGCGGCTGTTGCCGGTCTTGAACTGGCTGATCTCGTCATTGAGATCGCGCTCCAGCGATTCGGGCAGGATGCCGCTGCGGCGCGCGATCAACACGAAATCGCTCTGCGGCTGCTCCAGCAGCGCCAGGAACAGATGTTCCAGGTCGACCTCGTAATTGCCGCGCGCCATGCACAGGTTCGCAGCCCGTTCGGCCGCCTGGCGGCAGGTGTCGTCCAGCTTGCTGATCAGGGTTTTGAGGTTGATGCTCATGCGGAAACGCGCACTCCTTGCTGGAACCGTTCGGGAGCCGATGGCAGCAACACCACCGGCACAGTGTCATTGCAGCGTGTGGATGCCATAGGTGGTGTCCTCACGCGGGGTGGATTGGGGCGCGGTGCACAGGTAGCTGTCCCAGCCCAGGCGGACACCGCCGCCCGCACCGAGTGAACTGCCCTGCACATCCTCGCCACGCAGGACCAGGCGTACTTCGTATTCGAGGATGCCGCCGGTCAGCAGCGACAACCACTTGGAGAGCGCTTCGGCAGCACTGCCCCCCGGCAGGAATGCATCGAACTGGTCGCGGCGCAGGGGGCCGATGCGCAGCCGCAGGCGCAGGTCGCGCTGCCATACACGATCACCGGCCAGCGCGCTGGCACCCAGCACGGCATTGGCTTGGCCCAGCCGCGTCGCCTGGCCGGACGGAACCCGGTACCACGCGCCCACGAACTGCTCCAAGTGCAACGGCACCTGGAAGTAATCCGACAGCACGCGCTGCATCAGTGCCGCCGACACCGGCCGCTGCCGAACCGCACCGGCGTAATAGGCCACGGCCTGGTCGAAGATCTCGCCTTCACCTTCATGCAGCCGGTCGCGCAGCTCGCTCATGCCCATGCCAAGCAGGGACAGCACCAGCGGCAGGAAGCGCTCGCGCCGATCCAGCTCGTACTGCAATGCGAGGCGATGCTTCTTCCATGCGGCGTAGTGCAGCGATACCGCGCGGGTGGAGAAGATGTCCAGGAACGCGCGTGCCGTCCGGTCCCGCTGGTAAAGCTCGCGCAGCTGCAGCGTCTCGGTGTAGTGCAGCGGCAAAGCGCCAGCGGTACCGAGCAGGCCCATGAACTGCGGTGTCAGGTGGACCTCGGCCAGTTCCTCGCCGTGCAGGGCCTGCTCGATGGCCTCACGGTCCTGCAGCCGCTCACCCTTGAGCGAATACACCCCTGCCTCGGCCGACAACTCGGTGGCCGGGAACCCGAGCGACAGCGAGTTGCGGAACCGCACGCGCATCGGCACCGCCTGGCCGGGCTTGACGCCCTGTCGCTGGAACACCTGCTCAAGCAACCGGACCGCCTGGAAGAACTGGAAGCGGTGCGGTTCGGTGAGCAGCTGCTGGGCTACGCCAGGATCGATTCGCCGCTGCGCGCTGGGCATCGGACGATCTCCTCCCCGCTGTCGCCGGAAACCAGCACCAGTCGGGTAAAGCTGTTGGCATGCACGTAGAGTGCGAAGAAGTGGTCCATCACCTGGGCGAAGGCAGCCACACCGGTACCCACGAAATGGGCTTCATTGATGGTCAGGCGGATCTCCAGGCCGCGAACCACCGAGGCGAACTGGCGGCCATGCATCCAGGTGGTCACGGGCGTCTGCTGCAGCTCGAGGATGCCATCGATCTGGCGCGCCGAGACGTTGCTGCCAGACAGGTCGTAGAGGCGCAGCATCTCCTTCAGTGCCGGCAGGCCACTGGCGGTCAGCGAAAGCTGATTCAACGACAGATGCGAGATCAGCCGCCACTGGGCATTGCGGCCGTGGCGGAAGCGCAGGGGCTTGGTCGGCTTGCGAAGCAGGCTGATCGCCTTGGCCGGGCTGCCACCCTCGATGTTCAGGTCGCCGCCGGCCACGCCGAAGGCGAGCTGGTTGGGCAGGTCCCGGTTGCTGCAGGTCAGTTCCAGGCTGACCGTATCGGTCTGCGGCAGCACCGGATTGAACGACAGGTCGACGAAGCTGATCTCGGTCTCGAAACCCGGGCTCTGCCGCGCAATGTCTTCGTCACGACGCGCCACCCAGTACTGGCCGGTGCGCTCGGGGTCTTCACCGTGGTGCAGCGAATAGAAGGGCCGGAAGGCCTGGATCAGCTCACCCTGCGGTGTCTGCCGGATGCGATGCACAGAATCGATTGAATGCACTTCATAGGCGAACGCGCGACGTGCATCGGCCAGCACCGGATAGTTCACCGTACGATGGGTGACACGGATCGGCTCGCCACTGGTGCGGAACAGGTTGACGATCGGCGTACAACCCAACCGCACGTTGTGCACGCCCAGTTCGTCCAGCACCATCATGTTGCCGCGATCCTGGCCCTGCGCCTGCAGCACCAGATGCAGGGTGAAACGGCGGCTGGCACCGGCGGTTACCGACGGCAGGTGCAGGTCGACGAAGCCGAACTTTTCCGGATAGGCGAACAGCTCGGTCAACAGGCGGTAGGCAGGATGCGAGCGCGCCGGGAAATCGATCAGCGCTTCGTCATCGGCGAACCCGACCGCGCTCAGCGGCACCTTGTCCAAGCGCCGCCAGCGACCGTCACCATCGGACTCGACATACGCCGCTTTCACGCCCAGCAGCAGGGCATCGCGCAGGGCCGCGCGCACTGAAGGCTCGCCGTCGAGGAACAGCCGCAGATGGTCGGTGCCCAACTGGTGGAAGCCCAGCTGGTCGGAGAGCAGCTGGAATCCCATCGAGATCTGGCCGCCGGTCCCTGCCGGCAGCGTCGTGGCCATCGGCGCATCCGCGACGCCGCGGTACATCACCTGCTGCACGCTGACAGGCGCCAGCACGACATCGTAGGCAGTGCGGAAGTCGCACGGCACGCCGCGCACAGGGCGGCTCTGCAGCGCAGTGCCGCGCGGCACCCGCACCGGCGCGCTCAGCTTGGATGCCACGCCATCCAGATCGAAATGGGCAATCGAACAGGACGGAAATGGCCGCAGGTAATGCGGATACAGCACATCCAGCAGCGCGTCGGTGAATTCAGGATAGTCGTCTTCGATGCGCTTGGACACGCGCGCGCTGAGCAGCGCGAAGGCTTCGATCAGGCGCTCGACATGCGGGTCCTGGCTCCCTTCGGCGGAGAGCTGCAGGCGACCGGCGATCTTCGGATAGCGTTCGGCGAACTCGCGCCCGTAACGGCGCAGGTAGCCCAGCTCGCGTTCGTAGTAAGGCAGCAGGTCCTGCATCAGGCGCCCTGCGTGCGACGTGCGCGGGTGACCTGGTACTGCAGGGTCGAGGGCTGCAGCATTGCGTCGAAGCTGACCGGCTCACGCGCCGGCTCCAGGTCGAGCAGCGCATGGATGGTGAAATGCAGGCCGCCGGCGAACTGGTTGCCGGCGTCCAGATGTACGTTGACGTTGCGCAGGCGCCGCTCATGGCGGGCCACGGCCTGTTCCAGCGAGCGGCAGATGGCAGCGCGGTCGTAGGCATTGGCCAGGCTCATCGCAGAGAAGTCGGCCAACCCGTAGGTCAGCAGCGATTGCCGGCAATTGGGGAATTCCTTCATGTCACCTTCCTGGAACGCGGCGCGCGAGTTCAGCAACCCCTCCAGGTCACGTGCGATGGATTCCTTGTACTGCTCAAGCGATACGGACTTGAATACCTGCCCGGCCCCTGGCTGCTTGGGGGCGTCGTCGAACAGTTTTTCCAGCAGGCTGGGTTCGAGTCCCTTCATTGATGTTCCACTCAGGTTCGGCATCCGTGCGGGCGGCAGCGGTGCAGCAAAGGCAGGGCCGTTCCTGGCCCCGCCCGGCGATCAGACTGCGATGGCGCACGAGGCGCCATCGCAGTGACACAACATCACACGGTGTAGTTCGGGATGTTCTTGGTTGCGCTCCACTGCGCCACGGTCTTGCCACCAACTCCACCTTCCGGCTTCTGCTGCTGGTAAGTCCACTTGATGGCGCCGAAGCTCAACTGAACAACTTCCTGCGGCATGCCTTCCTTGTCTACCGTGGTGGTGACGCGGTGGACCAGCACGTTCAGCAGCTCGACCGTGTAGTAATTGATCGCGTTGCCGTCCTTGTCGGCGCGCATGAACTGGATCTGCGCCTTCGGGAAGGTGGTGCCGTTGGAGGCAGCCTGGTTGAGGGCCGTGGAGGCGAGGTCGATCGACTTGGTGATTTCGATCGGGGACAGGTTCACGCGGGCAGCGGTGGTGCCGCCGGAGGTCGACGCGGTGGCCGAACGCGGCTGCAACAGATCCTGCGAGAACGACTGGATTTCAATCCAGTCCTTGTGCTTGTCGTCGTGCGACTCGCCCTTGATGGTGTCAATCGAGAGGAAAGCGTGCTGCATATCTGGTCTCCTAAATTCCGTTCTTCCGTGAGATTTGATGTGCCAGGCGCGGGCCTGGCGGTTAAGGGGGGCTACGCCCTCTTGAAATAAGCGTCACTGCAATCCGGGGAGCGGACTCCCCTGGACGCTTCAGTTACAGCAAATCGTTTACGACTTTTTTGCGGACGCCGGCAGTTCGGCGACCAGACGCAACGAAACAGACAGCTCATCGAGCTGGAAATGCGGCCTGATGAAGGCCACCGCGCGGTAGACACCGGGCTTGCCCGGCACCTCCGAAACCTGCACAGAAGCTTCACGCAGCGGGAATTGCGCCTTGGCTTCCTGCGAAGCGTTGTCGTCCAGCAACACGTACTGGGCAATCCAACGGTTGAGGAATTCCTCGACGTTGCCCGCCGAAGCGAAGCTGCCGATCTTCTCGCGCATCATCGCCTTGAGGTAATGGGCGATACGCGAGACCGCGAAGATGTACTGCAGCTGGGCAGACAGGATCGCGTTGGCATTGGCCGAATCGGTGTTGTACTTCTTCGGCTTCTGTGCCGACTGTGCGCCGAAGAATGCGGCATAGTCGGTATTCTTGCAGTGCACCAGCGGCATGAAGCCGAGGTCACTGAGTTCCTTCTCACGACGGTCGGTGATGGCCACCTCGGTGGGGCACTTCAGCGCCACTTCGCCGTCGTCGGTACGGAAGGTGTGAGTCGGCAGATCCTCGACCAGACCGCCGCCTTCCACGCCACGGATGGCCGCGCACCAGCCGAAGCTTTCGAACGCCTGGGTCAGCCGCGCACCCATCGCATAGGCGGTGTTGCACCACAGGAATTTGCTGTGGTCGGCCGCTTCGATCTCTTCGACGAAGTTGAAACCTTCGACGGTGGTGCCGTCCTTGGGGTTGTACGGCAGGCGCCCCAAGAAGCGCGGCATGGTCAGGCCAACGTAGCGGCTGTCCTCGCTCTCGCGGAACGACTTCCATTTGGCGTATTCGACCGTATCGAAGACCTTGGCCAGATCGCGCGGCTTGCCGAGGTCGGTGAACGTCTCCAGGCCGAACATGCCTTCGCTTGCAGCGGAGATGAACGGTGCATGGGCCGCGGCAGCGACGTGCGACATCTGCTCGATGAAGTACATGTCCTCCGGCTGGCGACCGAGGAAATAGTCACCGATCAGGGCGCCGAACGGCGCACCACCGAAGGTGCCGAATTCCTCTTCATAGACCTTCTTGAACAGCGCGCTCTGGTCGAAGTCGATGGCCGACTTGAAATCCTTGACCAGATCCTTCTGCGGCGAATTGAAGACCTTGATCTTCATGTTCGGGCCGGTGGAGGTCTGCTGGCACAGGTAGTGCAGCCCGCGCCAGCTGCCTTCCAGCTTCTGGAACGCCTCTGCATGCATGACCGCGCTGAGCTGCTCGGAAATGATCCGGTCGATCTCGGCGATGCGGGCATCAAGGGTCAGGTTGAGGTTGTCGGAGACCACCACGGTACCGTCCAGGACTTCCTTCGCCAGTTCGGCGATGATGTCCTTGGCACGATCGTGCTCGGTCTGCGACTTGGCGACCTTGCTCTTCTCGACGATCTGGTCGAGCAGGCCCACCTCTTCGGCGACGGCGGCCTGGGGGGCCAGTTGGCTGGCTTCGGCTGACATCGATCAGTCCTCCTTGGTCACGCCGAGCTTCTTGAGCTGCTCGGTGTTGTTGAGCACATCGGTCAACAGATCTTCCAGCTTCTCGTTGCCCGCCAGCTTGTTGCGAAGATCGGCCAGCTTGGTGCGCGACTCAAGCAGGCGCCGCAGCGGCTCGATCTGCTGCACCACCGCCTCGGGGCGGAAGTCGTCCATGGAGTTGAACTTCAACTCGACGCCGAATTCGCCGCCATCGTCGCTGATCTTGTTCGGCACGCGATAGACCGCACGCGGCGCCACGCCTTCCATCACTTCGTCGAAGTTGTCCAGATCGACGTTGACGAACTTGCGATCCTTGACCTTCGGCAGCGGCTGCTCCGGATTTCCACTGAAATCGCCCATCACGCCCACCACGAACGGCAGTTCCTTCTGCTCGATCGCGTCACCCTTCTCCACATCGTAGGTGAGCTGGACGCGCGGCGGGCGGATCTTCTGCAGCCGCTTCTGGATGCTTTCCTTCTTGGCCATGAGTGTCTCCTGACTGGGGCCGGTTCCGGATCAGTTGCCGATGTTCTGGAACGGATCGGCGTTGTTCGATCGGGCAGCGGGCTTGGCTGGCTGGGCGGCGGGCTGCGCGGCAGGCTGGGCTGCGGCGCGGCTGCCACGGCTGCGGGTGCGCGGGGCCTTGGGCTTGGGGGTGGGATCGAGAATGGCATCACCCATGGTGTTGCGCAGGGTGGTGGCCAGGGTCTGCGCTTCCTTGCGTGCGGTATCCGAAGCCAGTGCACCGCGCCCCTGCAGACGGGTCAGCGACTGGTTGGCCACACGGAAGCCGGCCACGGTGATCACGCCATCGGCAACGAGATCATTCGGATCACGTTGGAGCACTTCCTCGGCAGCCACGATCGCGCGGGCATACTGGCCCTGGTCGAACTGCAGTTGTGCGATGCGCACCCACGGTTCCTTGCGCGTCGGGTCGGCCTTGGCCGCCAGTTCGAACGCACTGATCGCCGCATCGGCACCGCCAGTGGTGACCTGCGCTTCGGCTTCGCTCAGCGTCGTTTCGAACGGCACGACCTCGGCCTTCTTCGGCGCCGATGAGCAGGCCGCAAGGCCCGACAGCAACATCAGTGCGAACATCGGCCGGTACACAGCCTTCCCCATTGCCTTCACTTCCATAGTGATCCCTCGTCGAAATTGGTTCCTCAAGGAAACAGAATCTCCGCCGCTACAACGCACGGGATTCCTGCCCCTGTCCGGCGGCAGTGTACATTCGCGAATACGCGTCGGTATAGTGGATTTCGTCAAGAAAACGGCGAATCTGATAGACACAGTCTTCACATCCCAATGTGATACCCGCGAGCAGAAAACACTCATACGCTCAATTTTCGCCCCGCCCTCGAGCCGACCGACCGCACATGAATGCGCAACTCTTCTCATTCCAACGCGTGATATCCGTCACGATTTTGTCTCTGATCATGTCCATGTCCCTGGCAGGTTGCGCCAGCGACAGCAAGCTGGGCAAGGCAATGGACAAGACTCTCCAGGCAGTGGGCATCCGCGAGGACAAGCCCGAAGCGCCTCCCGTCATTCCGCTGCGCCTGTATGCCGGCAGCAACCTCAACGCCGGCAACGACAAACGCGCCACGGCTGCCGTGGTCAAGATCTACCATCTGCGCAGCCTGCAACGCTTCGAGCAGGCGCCCTTCAATGCATTCCTCGACCAGGCCGGCGAGCAGGCTGCACTCGGCGCGGACCTGCTTTCGGTCAACGAAGTGGTACTGACCCCCGGTGCCCGCCAGGAATTGTCCGAACAGCTGAGTGAAGGAAGTGCAGTGCTCGGCGTTGTCGCCCTGTTCCGCGCGCCGGCCGAGAACCGCTGGCGGCTCGCGTTCGATACCAAGGGCAAGACGCTGCCACAGGACGGCGTCACCATCGGCGTCCACGCCTGCGCGTTGACCAGCGACAGCAAAGCGCTGTTGACACGCATTTCCGGTGATCCGGGCAGTCTTGCATCCATTCGTTGTACGGGTTCGAAGTAGTATCGCGCCGGAATTCTGGCACTGGATTTCATCGATGCGATAGTATCCCCCGGTGCAGCGATCGCCCGATGCATTTGAATGTGCGATGCGAATCACACTTTCACATTACTGAAACGGCTTGCGCCGCTGCGATCGCGAGGAGCGCGGAACGGCCTCCAACAGCGACTTTTTCAAGCTATTTCCAAGGATAGAACGTGGCTTATGTAAGCAGGATGTCGAAGGTTCTCTGGGGGGAAGGCCTGTTCCTGCGTCCCCAGCACTTCCAGCGTCAGGACGCCTATCACGAAGCACGGCTGCAGGATCTCTCTCAGACCCTGCACCCCTACGCATGGGGCGCACGCCGGGTGCGTTTCGATCCCCATGCACTGTCTGGTGGCACGCTGCGCCCGCTTGACCTGTCGGCCGTGTTCCCCGACGGCGAGAGCTATGACGCGCCCGCACACGACAGCCTCCCCGATGCCGTTTCGCTGCAGGAGCTGCCGCCGGGCGTACAGTCCACCGTGGTCTACCTGGCACTGCCGTTGCTGCGTGATGATGGCGCCAACTGCGCCGACGCCGAAGGCACGGTACTGGCGCGTTATCGTCAGGCCAACCGCGATACGCAGGACCTGTTCACCGATGCGGTCGAAGCCGAGCTCGCGTTCCTCAGCAAGGCGGTGAAGCTGCTCACCGACGACCAGCCGCGCGACGCCTACGCCACGGTGCCGATCGCGCGCGTACGACGCACTTCCAGCGGTGGCTTCGAACTGGACGATGAGTTCATTCCGCCATGTGCCCAGTTGCAGGCCTCACCGTTCCTGCATCGCGAGCTGCGCGCGGTGCTCGATGCGCTGCAGGCCAAAGTGGATGCGTTGTACGGGCTGCACCGGCAGACCTCGCAGAACATCATCGAATTCCGTTCTGGCGACATCGCCTCGTTCTGGCTGCTGCACACGATCAACAGCTCCTTCAGTGCGCTGGCCCATCTGCTGCACCATCCGCAGCTGCACCCCGAGCGCCTGCACCAGGAGCTGCTGCGCATGGCTGGCGCGCTGCTGACCTTCTCCAATGCCTACCAGCTGGGCGACCTGCCGGTGTATCGCCACGATCAACCGGAAGCCTCCTTCCGCAAGCTGCTGGAGATCGTACGCGCCCTGCTGGATACCGTGATCTCCACGCGCTATTTCAAGATCGCGCTGAACGAGATCAAGCCGTCCTACCACCTCGGCCGGCTCGATTCGCAGCGCATCGACGGCAATGCCTCGTTCTACCTGTCCGTGTCCGCGTCGCTGCCGGCGCAGGAGCTGATCCAGAGCGTGCCGGTGCGTTTCAAGGTCGGCGCGCCGGACGACGTGGAAAAGTGCGTACTGTCCGCGTTGCCCGGCGTGAAGCTGACCCACGCCGCGCAGGTGCCGGCAGCAATCCCGGTGCGTCCTGGCAGCCATTACTTCGAGCTCGACGCGCGTGGTGCGCTGTATGAGCGCATGCTCAAGGCGCAGTCGGTGATGATCTACGTGCCGGCCGGCATTGCCGAACTGAAGATGGAACTTGTGGCGGTGACCTCATGATGAACTCTCCCCTGCCCCCGACCCCGGGCCCGATGCCGTCGCTGACCGCCAACGGCGCGATGGTCAACCCGACGCCGCAGGCGGCCAATCCGCAGAGCCTGCAGGACCTGATGTCCGACGGTTTCTACCTGCTGCTGCTGCTCAAGCGCGGCCAGTTGCCGCACGATGCCGAGAGCTTCGTGCAGACGGTGCAGAAGTTCCTCGATGGCGTGGAACGCAATGCGATGCGCCTGGGCGTGGCCTCGGAAGACGTCTACGCGGCCAAGTACGCGTTCTGCGCTGCGGTGGACGAGGCGATCCTGTCGCAGCCTTCGCCGCTGCACGAAACCTGGGAACGCAACCCGCTGCAGCTGCGCCTGTTCGGCGAGCATCTGGCCGGCGAACACTTCTTCGACCGCCTGGAAGAACTCCGCCGCCAGGGTGCCGCGCGCCTGCCCTCGCTGGAGGTCTACCACTACTGCCTGTTGATGGGCTTCGAAGGCAAGTACCGGCTGGAAGGCACCGAGAAGCTGGGCTACCTGACCGCCCGCCTGGGCGATGAGATCGTCTACCTGAAGGGCAAGCGCCATGGGTTCGCACCGCACGCGCTGCCGCCGGACAACGTGCGCCACAGCCTGCGCCGGGTGGTGCCGTTGTGGCTGCCGGCGGTAGTGGTGGGCTGCTTCGGCATCGTGGCCTTCTTCGGCGTGCGGACCTACCTCGGCCACGAAACACGCCAACAGCTGGCCGCCTACAACGACGTGGTGCAGATGCCCGAGCGCACCGCCCACATCACGATCACCCTGCCATGAGCCTGATGATATGGACATCCCAAGCTCCTCACTGCTCGCATCCCTCGCTTCGCTGTCCCATCGCGAACGCCTGATCCAGCTGAAGGGGCCTGATGACGGCCTGGTGGTCGAGCGCTTCGAAGGCATCGAATCGGTCTGCGGCGACAACCGCCTGCAGATCGACTGCCTGTCCACCGACGCGTTCCTGGACCTGGAGCCGTGGCTGGAACAACCGTTGACCCTGCAGCTGCGCCA
>Ga0308157_10001060_pt1 | contig 65583 bp, 59 predicted proteins | sample PhyBR1_FD_201035 | JGI IMG/M metagenome (GOLD analysis project Ga0308157, IMG submission 201035) | Phyllosphere microbial communities from UC Gill Tract Community Farm, Albany, California, United States - DLSLB.R1 | ecosystem: Host-associated > Plants > Phyllosphere > Unclassified | place: USA... | reverse complement strand
TATGTACGTATACGACGAGTACGATCAGCGGATCATCGAGGACCGCGTCAAGCAGTTCCGTGATCAGACCCGCCGCTACCTGGCCGGTGAGCTGAGCGAAGAAGAATTCCGCCCTCTGCGCCTGCAGAACGGCCTATACATCCAACGTTTCGCGCCGATGCTGCGTGTCGCCGTGCCGTACGGCCAGCTGAACGCCACCCAGGTTCGCACCCTGGCCAAGATCGCCCGCGACTACGACAAGGGCTACGCCCACATTTCCACCCGGCAGAACGTGCAGTACAACTGGCCGGCGCTGGAAGATGTTCCGGACATCCTTGCCGAGCTGGCCAAAGTGCAGATGCATGCGATCCAGACCAGCGGCAACTGCCTGCGCAACACCACCACCGACCAGTTCGCCGGGGTTGCTGCAGACGAGGTCATCGACCCGCGGCCATGGTGCGAAATCGTGCGCCAGTGGACCACTTTCCACCCGGAATTCGCCTTCCTGCCGCGCAAGTTCAAAATTGCCATCAATGGCTCGCAGGAAGACCGTGCCGCCATCGAAGTGCACGATATCGGCCTGGAGCCGGTGCGCAATGCGGCCGGTGAGCTGGGCTTCCGCGTATTGGTAGGCGGCGGCCTGGGGCGTACCCCAGTGGTCGGCTCGTTCATCAACGAATTCCTGCCGTGGCAAGACCTGATCAGCTACCTCGACGCCATCCTGCGCGTGTACAACCGTTACGGTCGCCGTGACAACAAGTACAAGGCGCGGATCAAGATCCTGGTCAAGGCCCTGACCCCGGAAGTGTTCGCCGAAAAGGTCGAGGCCGAAATGGTTCACCTGCGTGGCGGCAGCACTACCCTGACCGAAGCCGAAGTGCAGCGGGTATCGCGCCACTTCGTCGACCCCGAATACCTGGCCCTGGACAACGTCGACTTCACCGCCCAGGACGCCGAGTACCCAGGCTTCGCCCGCTGGCGCTCGCGCAACACCCGTGCCCACAAGCGCCCGGGGTACGTGGCCGTGACCCTGTCGCTCAAACCCACCGGCGTGGCCCCGGGTGACCTGACCGACAAGCAGCTGGACGCCGTGGCCGACCTGGCCGAGCGCTACAGCTTCGGCTTCCTGCGTACCTCGCACGAGCAGAACATCATTCTGGCCGATGTCGAGCAGCGCCAACTGCACGCGCTGTGGCTGGAATTGCGCGAAAGCGGCTTCGCCACCCCGAACATCGGCCTGCTGACCGATATCATCTGCTGCCCGGGCGGTGATTACTGCTCGCTGGCCAATGCCAAGTCGATCCCGATCGCCGAGTCCATCCAGCGCCGCTTCGACGACCTGGACTACCTGTTCGACATCGGCGAAATCGACCTGAACATTTCCGGCTGCATGAACGCCTGCGGCCACCACCACGTGGGCCACATCGGCATCCTCGGCGTGGACAAGAAGGGTGAGGAATTCTACCAGGTGTCGCTGGGCGGCAACGCTGCACGCGGCGCAAGCCTGGGCAAGATCCTCGGCCCGTCCTTCGCCCAGGATGACATGGCCGATGTGATCGAAAAGCTGATCGCGGTGTACGTCGAGCAACGTACCGAGGAAGAGCGTTTCATCGACACCTACCAGCGTATCGGTATCGACCCCTTCAAGGAACGCGTCTATGCAGCGAATCATTAAGAACAATCAGATCGTCGACGAAACCTGGCACCTGCTGCCCAAGGAAACGTCTTTCGACGAGCTGACCAACTGCGACGACTACATCGTTCCGCTGCAGATGTGGCGTGACCATGCCCATGTGCTCAAGGCCCGCGACGGCGGCCTTGGCGTGTGGCTTGACAGCGACCAGGAAGCCGAAGAAATCGGCGAAGACGTGCAGTACTTCCAGGTCATCGCCTTGAACTTCCCCGCCTTCACCGATGGGCGCAGCTACTCCAATGCGCGCCTGTTGCGTGACCGCTACGGCTTCAAGGGCGAGCTGCGTGCCATTGGCGACGTATTGCGCGACCAGTTGTTCTACATGGCCCGTTGCGGTTTCGATGCGTTCGCCATCCGTGCCGACAAGGACCCGGAAGACGCATTGCAGGGCCTCAAGGACTTCTCGGTGACCTACCAGGCCGCTACCGACGAGCCGCTGCCGCTGTTCCGTCGCCGCTGATTGCCACCTGCAACACCCACGGCCCGCCGCGATGGCGGGCCGTTTCATTTGCGCCCGCCTGTACCGCTCAACCCTGCCCCAGCCTCCTCCCCGCCCACCCACGCCTGCGCCCTTTTTTGCCTGAGGCTCAAATGTCCTTGGTCGAATCCCGCCTTAATCAAAGCCCGTCAAACTTGCACACTGCTCCACACTCAAACAACGGACGGGGCTGCACCCTCTGGCTGAAACCCAGCCCCTTCCCTCACCTACCAGGAGCCACCTCATGAGCATTCCATCTTTTGGTTTGGGTACTTTTCGCCTCACGGGCCAGACGGTCATCGACTCGGTCAAGGCCGCCCTCGAGCTGGGCTACCGGGCCGTCGACACCGCGCAGATCTACAAGAACGAAGCAGAGGTCGGCCAGGCCATCGCCGAGAGCGGTGTAGCACGCGGTGAGTTGTTCATTACCACCAAGATCTGGGTCGACAACTATGCCCCTGGCAAGCTGCAAGACAGCTTGAAGGAAAGCCTGAAAAACCTGCGCACCGACTACGTGGACCTGTTGCTGATTCACTGGCCAGCCCCGGGCAATGGCGTTGACCTGCCCGACTACATGGCCGCCTTGGCCGACGTCAAGAAAGCGGGCCTGACCCGCCAGATCGGGGTGTCGAACTTCAACATCGCGTTGACCGAGCAAGCCATCAAGGTGGTGGGCAAAGGCGAAATCGCCACCAACCAGATCGAGCTCAGCCCGTACTTGCAGAACAGCAAGCTGGCTGCTTACCTCGAGGCGCAAGGCATCACTGTCACGTCCTACATGACCTTGGCCTACGGCAAGGTGCTGAAGGACCCGGTGCTGACCGAGATCGCCACCAAGCACAAGGCCACCGTGGCCCAGGTTGCCCTGGCCTGGGCCCTGCAACTGGGCTACGCGGTGATCCCCTCGTCGACCCAGCGCGAGAACCTGGCCAGCAACCTGTTGGCCCGTGGCTTGAAGCTGGATAACCAGGACATGGCACGCATCGCCACGCTGGAACGCAATGGCCGTGAAGTCAGCCCGCAGGGCCTTGCCCCTGATTGGGACTGAGTCACTCTGCAGGGGGCATTGGACCGAGCGCCACTTTGCCCGGCCAAGCCGTGTACAGTACGCCTACAACAATGCCCAAAAAGGAGCCCGGCCCATGAGCCTAACGCTGCCCCCCCTGCACATCGACTGCGATTTCGATTCCGGCAATATCCAGGTACTGGATGCCAGCAACCCGGCCCAGGTGCGCCTGGCCATCCGCCCGGACACCCACAGCGACCATTACCAGTGGTTCCACTTCAGGGTCAGCGGGCTGACGCCGGGCCAGGTCCACCGCTTCAGCCTCGACAACGCCTCTGGCGCTTCGTACAAGCATGCCTGGAGCGGCTACAACGCCGTTGCCAGTTACGACCAGCAACGCTGGTTCCGGGTGCCCAGCCAGTTCGATGGCAGCGCGCTTTCGTTCGAGCTCAAGGCTGAGCAGCCGCAGGTCTGGTTCGCTTACTTCGAACCGTACCCGCGCGCCCGCCACAACCAGTTGATCGAGCGGGCCCGGCAACTGCCCGGTGTCGAATTGCTGGCCAGCGGCCGCAGTGTACAAGGCCGGGACATTCCCCTGCTGCGGGCGGGTGATGGTGCCGAGGGCAAGCGCAAGCTATGGCTGATCGCCCAGCAACACCCCGGCGAGCACATGGCCGAATGGTTCATGGAAGGCGTGATCGACCGCCTGCAGGCTAACGACACGGTGATCCAGCAACTGCTGGGCAAAGCCGATCTGTACCTGATCCCCAACATGAACCCCGACGGCGCCTTCCTTGGCCATCTGCGCACCAACTTCAAGGGCAAGGACCTCAACCGTGCCTGGCAGGACGCCAGTGTCGAACTCACCCCGGAAGTGTTCTTCGCCCAGGCGCAGATGAAGCAATATGGTGTGGATGCCTTCATCGACGTACACGGTGATGAAGAAATCCCCCATGTATTCACGGCGGCGTGCGAGGGCAACCCAGGCTACACGCCCCGGCTGGCAAAGCTTGAGGCGCAGTTCCGCAGCACCTTGTGCAGCCTTACCCGCGACTTCCAGACCGTACATGGCTACACCCGGGACGAGCCTGGCCAGGCGAACACCACCCTGGCCTGCAATGCGGTGGGCATGGCGTACGACTGTCTGTCGCTGACCCTGGAGATGCCATTCAAGGACCACGACGATGCGCCAGACCCCGTCAATGGCTGGTCTGGCGCGCGCTCGAAGGCACTGGCCGGCGCCGTGCTGGAGACGTTGGCACGCATGCTTGGCGACTTGCGCTGACCCTGCGGCTGCTTAACGCCTTCAAAACTGCACATCCAGAATCACACTGTCGGTATAGCTCGCCGCGGGGGGCGTGGCCTGGTCGGTGTAGACCTTGGCGTTATAGTTGAACACCTGGCTGCCGGTGCCGGTACCAGCACCGGGGTTCACATCCGCATCAGTGCTCGCACGGCGTGCCGCACCGACCGCGCCCCACCGCACCGCACCGGCACTCTTGAAAATGTCGTATGCCAGGTAATTGCTGGTAGTAGATTTCATGCGCCGCCTGCCATTGGCCACGTTCTGCCCGTCGTCCAGGCCCACCGTGTAGTTGCTGCCCTTGGTGCACGACACACTCAGGCTCTGGCTGACCGTGGCGAACCCTGCCACCACCGGGGCGCTGCCAAAGTTGATGTTGGGTGTGGTGATCTGGCAATCGTTGGTCACTGTCAGGCTCACGGTCATTGTCTTGCTACCTGAACCGATGTCGCGCCCAAGGCACACGCCGAGCAAGCCAATGCCCGAGCAGTAGTCCCAGCTCCAGGCAACGGTCAGGGTTTCCTGGTACAGGCCAGCGGCGACATTGCTGCCCACCTGGGTGCGCATGTACAGCGGCACCGACTTGGGGGTGGTGCCGCCGAGCAAACCCAACAGGTCGAGAATGCCGGTACGGGCAAAGTCGTAGGCCACGCCGCGGGCAATCGGGTAATTGGTGGTGTTGTCGCCATACACCGTGTAAGGAATCACATCCCCCGTCGGGCCGACCAGGCCACTGCTGGGCGATGTGATAGTGAGATAGAAATGGTCGCTGTTGCTCAGCACGCTCAGCAGCGACCCTGTGCACTGCAACCCCGAGTTCAGGGTCGAGGCGTTCTGTGCCGTGGTGCGCACCTGCGTAGAATTGGGGCTGCCGAACGCGGCCGGCAGGGTCGCCACCGATGAGCACAGCCCCCAGGCGGCCCCCATCGGCAACCACAGCAAGCTCGCCAGCAGGCCCCGCTGCCAGGCCGTCATCGGCACACCAGCGGCCCAAGCAACGGGATCGAACCTTGCGCCTCGGGGAAGTCGAACTCGACCTGGCAGCGCCCGCCCCCCTCCAGCACGACCCGCAGGCGGTTGCGTGGCGACAGGTTCTCCAAGTACACCAGCCCGTCCCAACCGACCACAGCCTGGCTGCCCGATTGCTCGTGGGTCACCCGGCTGCCCAGCTTCAGCGGCTGCTGGTTGGCATCAACCAGCTCGATGCTGGCCGCCAGTACCCGTTTCAGCGGGAACTCCAGCAGGTAGCCACTGCCGCGGCGCACGGCCACACGCTGCTCCACATTCGGCGCCAGCACATCGGGCGGCAGGTCCATGGGGTCGATCTCGTACTTGCCGCGGTAGTAACCACTGCTGTACGGCACCAGCAGGTGGCCGCCGGCATCGGTGCGGCCGACCTCCTGGTTTTCATAACGCACCGGTACATCGGCATAGCCGTCGGTACTGACCACAACGAAAGCGTCGTCGATCCGGTTGGCGGCGAACAGCCCATCCATCCAAACCAGCGAGCCACTGGCATCGGCCCAGCGGGTCGTTTCGCCGCTGCTGCCATATACGCCGGCCTGTAGCTGTACCGACTGCAAGCGCCAGGTCACATCGGCCTGGCGATAGGCATCGCGGTCGCTACCCTGGGCATAGCCGAGGTTATAGCCCACGCCGCTGCCTACCGGCACGGCGCGCCCGTAATTGACCCGTTGCAGGGTTTCACCGGTGTTACTGCGTTCCAGGCCTAGCGCCAGCGTGCCATGGGTGTCGAAGGGAATCACCAGTTGCGCCTGCACGGCCCACTGGCCGCCAGCGATTTCGCGGTTGGCTGACAGGTACACGCTGCTGCTGCCCGACAACGGCCTGCTGTAGCTCAGGTTGATCAGCCGGGTACGCGTGCCGTCTGCAGAGCGCACGTCAAAGTAGCCGGCACCGACGTTGCCGTACCTGTCAAGGTTGAGGCTGAGGCTGACCTGCTCGCTGCGTGTGCTTGCCTGTATGTCCGGGGTGTCGACCCGGCTCAGGTCGGCATAGTCGGCACGGCGTTGCAGGCGCTGGTAACTGAAACCGAAGCGCTGGCTGTTGTATTGGTAACCCAGCGCGACCTGCTGCCCCTGATCGCCGTCGAAACGGCTCTGGGCGAGCGCGGCATTGAGCACACCGAAGTTGCCCAGCCGCAGGTTGCCACCCAGGCCACCCAGCATCAGCGAGGCAGCGGTTTCAAGGTGGGTTTCCACGGTGAACGTGTCGCTTACCCCATGGCGCAGGCTGGCGCTGGCCGCCCCCGCGCCGTAGGCAAAGTCCCGCACACCGTAGTCGCGCCTCAGGCTCCCGGCCGCTATCGAATAGTCTGACAGGCCTTTTTGCAACAGGCTGCTGGTGACGTAGAACGGTAAGGTGGTGGAAACCTGCCGGCCCAAGGCGTCGGTGGTGACCACCACCGCTTCGCCGGCACCGTTGATGAACGGCACGTTGGTCAGCGTGTAGGGGCCTGGCTGCAATTCGTTGGAACTGGCCTTGTAGCCGTTGATGAACAGGTCGAGCGAGGTCGGTACCGCGGCTTCGCCGGCAAACGCCGGCAAGGGGTAGGTGACCAGGTCCGGCCGTGCGGCGAAGTCGCGCGACAGTTGCACGCCGCCCACCCGGACCGAACGGGTCCAGGGCAGTGCCCCGGTAACGAAATCGCCGGCCTCGTAGGTCAACAGGCGCTGCTCGTCGGTGAAGCGCCAGGTGGTGTCGTAGCGCAGGAAGCCCCGCCTTGCCGGGTCGGCCTGCGCGCCATTGAACGATTGGCGCCATTGCCCGGTGCTGGCGAAGGTGCCCCAGTCATCGAACACCCGCAGTTCGTTCCAGGCCGCCAGGTAGGTGCCGCCGTCATCGGTGTCGTTCAGGTACAGGTCGTAGTTGAACAACGCGCCGAAGCTGCTCCGCGCATCGCTGGGCGGGTACAGGTTACGATCGCCGACCTGCTGCTCGGGCAACCAGGCCGGGGGCACTTGCAGCAACAGCCGCAGGTTCCGGCTGTCATAATCGGCGTGCAGCCCGCTCACCGCGTCCAGGGCGACTTCGCCCTGCGGGTCGCCGGGCAGTGTCACACCCGCCGCACGCAACACGGCGCTGTCCAGGTACAACTGCCCGGCCCGCTGCTGCACCGGCACCAGCTCAGCCTTGGGCATGCGGTTCACCATCAGGTCGAGGAACAGCGTGGCGTCGGCGATGGCGGACAGCTCCGTGGGCGGCGGCGGCAGGTCGTCGGCCAGCGCCAACGCTGGGCCAAGCACGGCCAACTGCAGGCACCCGCGGCGCAACCTCAGCGCTAGCCATTTCACACACGGTATCCAACCATTGCCGGGTCCTCCTTGGCCCCTGCGCTGCATTCAGGTGCTGGTTCACTGCCCTTGGGGTATGGTGCCGGCCGTGGCCTGGCCGTTAACCCGGCCTTGCAGCACACTGCCTGTATTCGTCGCCATGGGTGCCGGCCAACGCATACTCGAACCCGGCAGCACATAGCCCAGCAAACCTTCGACCAGCGCCTTGCGCTGGCCGCCCTGCTGCAGCACCACGTCGGTCAGCCGTGCATGCACCGGGCCGGTATTGCGCAGCTCCACATAAGGCTTGCCCTGCACCGTGACCGGCCGCCAGCTCAACTGAGGCTTGCCCACGCTTTCGGCCTTTCGCTGGCCCTCGGGGTCCGCCTTGCCCCACAGCCCTTCGCCGTAGACGAACAGCGGTACGGAATAGCGCATCTGCAGCCGAATGGCGGCCGTGGTGCCGGGGCCGGCCTTGTCGAGCGGGATGGCCGGCGGAATTTCGTCGATGATGATGCGATAGGCCTTTTCCTGGCCGGCAGGTGAAGGGCCGGTGCGGGTCAGGCGGATCAATTGCTTCTGCCCAGGAGGAATATTGGCCACCGGCGGGCTGCCGATGATCTCGCGCTGGGCCTGGAACTGCTCCTGGTATCGCCCTTGGTGCCAGGCAAACACCCGCACCTGCAGGTTGGCAGCCTCAGTACCGCGATTTTCCAGCCACAGTGCGCCGGCTTTCTGGTCGGCCTCCAGCACCGGGTCGATCGGCCAGATCAACACCGAGGTGGCTGCCGCAGCCGGCAGGCTTGCCAACCACCACAACCCGATCAGCCCACCCGCCCACTTCGCGCCTACCGCCATTAAGCTCTCCTTAGCACGTGTCATTGGCGCCGCTGGCGTTCACCAGGTCACCATTACTTGCACAACATCGGTATAAGTCCCTGCCGGCAGCTTGCCGGTCAGCTGAACCCGCCCATACACCGGCAGCTTGATCGCCGTGGCGTCGCTGTAGCTCACGGTGGCGCCCTGCCCTATGCCCAACGGCTGGCTATAGGCGGCATCCCGGTACAACTGGTAGGCCAGGACCTGGCTGCCGCTGGTGTTCTTCAGATAGCGCGTGCCGCTGGTACTGTTCTGGCCGCCGCCCAGGCTCATGCTCACCGCCACACCCGGGGTGCACTGGAAGGTCACCGTGGTGCCACCCAGCGAAGTACTGAGCACGCTGGTGGACAACGCCGACTGGGTGCCATAGTTCAGTACCCCATACTGGCTGACACCGCCCACCACCAGACACCCGGCAGCGACCTGCGCCGCGACCGTGAAGGTGCTGGTAGTGGCCGCATCCAGTGGCGCCGCCAGTAGCGCACCAAGGCCAGCCAGGCCCACCGTCAGCCAATGGCGCATGGCTCAGAACGACAACTCGACGGCTACCGTGTCGGTGTACACGCCAGCCGGCAACCCGGCCTTGCCACGCGCCTGGCCGTAAAGGTTGACGGTTTGTGCCACACCGGTACTGGTTGGCAGGGTGATGGTGCCATCGATGGCCAACACGGTGGTGCGCCCGGAGTCGGTATAGAAGTCGTAGGGCACGAAATTCCCCGCGCCATCAGCCAGTGCACGGGTGCCGCCGGTCGATTGGCCGTCATGCGACCCTGCACGCACACGAATCGCCGGCACCGTGCCCGCCGAGCACAGGATGCTCAACGCGCCACCGCTACCCAGCACCTGTGCGTTGGCCGTGGTGAACAAGGCATCCTGGGTGCCGAAATCCAGCGAGCCGAAGTTCAACCCCGAGGTGCCTGAACTGCCATTCACCTGGCAGGCAGCTGTCAAGGTCAGCGTCGAGTTGATGGTCCCGGTCACCGTGGCGGCCTGGGCCTGCGTGGCCAGGGCCAAACCCAGGCCGGCGAGGATGCAGCATGAAAGGTTCGTTCGCATCGGAGTCTCCTTGCGTGGTTACCAGTCCAGAGTCACCCGGAGGGTGTCGCGGTACAGCCCGGCTGGCAGCGCGCGCGGTTGCGCCACCACCACGCCATAGATGGGGATCGGAATCTGTTGCGTGCTGCTGATGGTGAAGGCCCGTGCTTGGCCAATGCCGTAGCGGCTGTTGCCGCCTGGGTCGACTGCCAGTTGATAAGGAATCAGCTGGCTGCCGTTGCTGAGGCGGCGAATGCCGTCGTCGCCATGCATGCCACCATTGATGCGCACGTTGAATGCACGGACTTCGGGGGTGCAACTGATCTGCAGGCTGCCCTCGCCGCCCGCTTCATCCACCCGGCTAAGCAGCGGCTGGTCCCAGTTCGGGCCCCGCTCGCCGAAATCCAGCAAGCCCGGGTTGGCCAGGGTCGCCGGCTGCGCCTCGTTGCTGCTGATCTGGCAGGCGGCGCTGATCACCAGCCGCGCCTGAATGAAGCCAGTGGAGCTGCCATGCGCTGCACCGCCTGGCACCAGTAACGGCCCTAGGGTCAACAGCAGGATCGAGGTGCGGTTCACAGCTGCGCGTCCTTGTGCATGGCGGCATCCTCACCAAGTGACCGTGACTTTCAACAGGTCGGCGTACAGGCCGGCTCTGGGCACCCAGGCCAACGTGTCGATTCGCGCATACAGCGGCAATTCGGCCGCGCCGCTATCGGGCACCCGGGCAGCCTGCGCAACGTTCACTGGCAGTGGCTCGCGCCAGGCCGCATCGCGATAGAGCCGATAAGGAATAGGCCGGCCCTGGGCATCGTCGCTGGCCAGGAAGCGCACGTCGCCAGCGCCGCCATGTTGGCCGCCGTCGACCTGTATTTGATAAGGGGTGTCGGGGTTGCACTCAAGGCGCGGTGGGCGCTGGCTCAGCAATACCCCAGTCAGCGGTGCGGCCGGGCCGTCCAGCCGCGGTACAGCACCCAGGTCGATTCGCCCAGCAGCCTGCGCGCCCGCATCGCGGGTCTGGCTGACCAGCATGCAGCCGCGCTGCACCAGCACCCGCACCTCCACCAGAAAGTCTGCCGCTACGCCAGCGTTGCTCAGTAACAGGCCAAACAACCCGGCCAGTAAGCGCTCCTTCACCTTGCTGTCCTTATCGCCCTATGCTCAGTTGAGCGTAGCAGCGAGGCACGGCGCCAAATGCTGAGGCCGACCGTTTTTTGGTATTAGCAACAAAGCGATAGCGTTCGATAAAAAAAAACCGCGGGGCGCAGAACCCATCGTGTTTCATGGACCTCCAATAGGCAGAAGCCGGCGAATGGTCCGATATTCTGATAAGGTGTACCTCCATCATCCTGCCTCAAACTCGTGCGGCAAGCATGGACCGACAAGACAGGAGCTTTCAATTGATGACTGCAGATAGCACGCTCGCCCAAGCCGTGGAGCGTTGCGCTCAGGAACCGATCCAGGTGCCCGGCAGCGTCCAGCCCCACGGGTTCCTGCTGGTCGTCGACGAAGCCGACTTGCGGGTACTCCAGGCCAGTGAGAATGTCGAACAGTGGCTAGGCAAGCCGGCCAGAGAACTTATCGGTTGCCATTTTACAGAGCTGGTCAGCGACGGTTTCGACCTGCGCATGCACCTTTCACGGTTACCCGACGATGAAGTGTTCCCCTTTCATATCAGTGATGTGCACCTGCGCGAAGGAGCACCGCACACTACAGCCCTGCACCTGCTGGCCCACCGTCACGACCAGGTGCTAATCACTGAATTGGAACCACCGCGGCTTCCGTCCGACCTCACCGGGCAAGGCGATTACTACCCGCTGGTGCGCAACTTCGTCAGCACCCTGCACCTGGCCGGCAGCCTTGAAGAGCTGCTGCAGCAAACGGTGGTTCAACTCAAGCGCATCACCGGTTTTGGCCGGGTCAAGGCTTACCGCTTCGATGCCGAAGGCAATGGCCAAGTTCTGGCAGAGGTCGCCGACCCGGGCTACCCCAGCTACCTGGGGCTGTGCTTTCCGGCCTCGGACATCCCGCGCCAGGCGCGCGAACTGTACCGGGTCAACCGTATCCGCGTGATCGAGGATGCCAACTACCACCCTTCGCCGCTACTGCCGGCAGCCAACCCGCGTACCGGCAAGGCGCTGGACATGAGCTTTGCGACACTGCGCAGCGTTTCACCGGTGCACCTGCAATACATGCGCAACATGGGTACCCTGGCGTCGATGTCACTGTCGATCGTGGCCGATGGCAAGTTGTGGGGGCTGATCTCTTGCCACCATCAGCAGCCCAGGCCTGTAGACCTGCGTACGCGTACCGCGTGCGAGCTGCTGGCCAGCGTGCTGTCGTTGCAGATCGAGTCCCGCGAGTCGCATGCCAGCACCAGCAAGGTATTGGAACTGCGACAGCACATTGTCCGCATGATTTCGTCCATGGCCGACCATGACAGTGTCAGCGATGGCCTGCGCGACGTGCCCGAAGTCCTGTTGGCCTTTGCCGACGCCCAGGGCGCCGCGGTGATCTCGGCGGAGCGCTGCGACCTGTTCGGCCAGACGCCACCCACCGCCCAGGTCACGGCGTTGGTGCACTGGCTGAGCCAACGTAACGACGAACATGTATTTTGCACCGACAACGTGCGCCGCGACATCGACGAACTGCCCGAGCTGGCAGACCATGCCGGTGGCGTGCTGGCCGTCGCCATTTCGCAGATCCATTCGCACTACCTGCTGTGGTTCCGCCCCGAACAGGTACGCACGGTGGATTGGGCGGGCCAGCCGACCAAGCAGGTGGGGCCACAGGGCAACCTCGACCCGCGGCACAGTTTCGAGCGCTGGCAGGAGCAACTGCATGGCTACTGCGCACCTTGGGAGCCACTGGTGGTCGAGGGCGTGCAAGAGCTGCGCACGGCGGTGCTGGGCATTGTGCTGCGCAAGGCCGAGGAATTGGCACAGCTGGCCGGTGAACTGCGCCGCTCGAACAAGGAACTTGAGGCGTTTTCGTACAGCGTTTCCCACGATCTGCGCGCGCCGCTGCGGCACATTGCCGGCTATACCGAGCTGCTCGGCGAAATCGAGGGCGCAGGGTTAAGCGAGCGTGGCAAGCGCTTCCTGCAGCATATCGGTGAAGCCGCCAATTTCGCCGGCAGCCTGGTGGACAACCTGCTCAACTTCTCGCAAATGGGCCGCTCTGCCCTGCGCATGTCCGATGTCGACCTGAACGCCCTGGTCGAGGCTATCCGCAGTGAACTGGCGCCCGACTACCAAGGCCGCGAGATCGTCTGGGACATCGCGCCACTGCCAAAGGTGATCGGCGACCCGGCGTTCATCAACCTGGCTTTGCACAACCTGATCGCCAATGCCATCAAGTACACCCGCGGTCGTGAGCCCGCGCGCATTTCGATCAGCGCCAAGCAACACCCGGACGAAACCGAAATCTGTATCCGCGATAACGGCGTGGGCTTCGACATGGCCTACGCCAACAAGCTTTTCGGGGTATTCCAACGCCTGCACCGCATGGAAGAGTTCGAAGGCACTGGGATTGGCCTGGCAAGCGTGCGCCGTATCATCGAGCGCCATGATGGCCGTGTCTGGGCCGAGGGCCAGATCGACCATGGCGCCAGTTTCCACTTTTCTCTACCGCGCCAACCCGCGACTACCCGAGGTACCTGAACAATCATGCTCAAACCCATCCTGCTGGTCGAAGACAATCCAAGGGACCTGGAGCTTACGCTTTTGGCTCTGGAGCGTAGCCAGTTGGCCAACGAGGTTATCGTCCTGCGCGACGGTGCCGAGGCGCTGGACTACCTGTTGCGCCGCAACGCCTATGTCGATCGTGATGACGGCAACCCTGCGGTCCTGCTGCTGGACCTCAAGCTACCCAAAGTCGATGGCCTGGAAGTGCTCAAGGAAGTGCGCGCCACTGCCGAGCTGCGTAGTATCCCCACGGTCATGCTGACCTCCTCACGCGAAGAACCCGACCTGCTGCGCGCCTACGAGCTAGGGGTGAACGCGTATGTGGTCAAACCAGTGGAATTCAAGGAATTCGTCGCCGCCATCTCCGACCTGGGGATCTTCTGGGCCGTACTGAATGAACCACCACCTGGCTCACTGCGGCTGAACCGTCGCGGTAGCAATTGAGGCCGCCGCAACGATGCCGCAAACGCCGTTGAAACTACTGATGGTCGAAGACAGCTCGATGGACGCCGAGCTGACCTTGATGCGCCTGGAACGCAGCGGGCTGCATGTGCAATCGCATCTGGTATTCGACCATACGGGCGTCGAGCGTGCCCTGGAGCAGGACCACTACGACCTGATCCTTTGCGACTGCGTGCTGCCGGGCTCGTCCGGCACCGAGGTGCTGGCAATCGCCCAGCGCCTGGCTGCAGACACCCCGTTCATTTTTCTCTCCGGGATCTACGGCGAAGAGCACGCCGTGGAAATGATCCGCCTGGGCGCTACCGACTATGTGCTGAAGAAGAACCTGCCGCTACTGCCCAAGGCGGTACGCCGGGCATTGACCGAAGTGCAGGAGCGCCAGCGCCGGCGCCGCGCCGAAGAGGCGCTGGTCGATGTCGAGGCGCGGGCGCGCATCGCCATCGACGCCGCGGGTATGGGCACCTGGGACCTGCGCCCGCAAGATGGCCTGTTGATATGCGACGAGCGCTGCAAGACCCTGTTCGGCCTGCCCGCCAGCGCCGACATGACCATGCAGGTATTCTACGACGGCATCTACCCTGACGATCTGGCGCTGGTGCGCGATGCCGTCGAATACGCCATGCTGCCCGAAAGCGGTGGCCAGTACCGGGTGGAGTTTCGCACTGCCCAACCCAGTGGCCAGGACCCGCGCTGGTTGCTCAGCAGCGGCCAGAGCCAGTTCGTCAACGGCCAGTGCGTGCGCTTTTCCGGCGTGCTGCAAGACATCAACACCCAGCGCCTGGCCACCCAGGCACTGCGCCAGCTCAACGAAATGCTGGGCGAACGGGTCGAGCGCCGTACGCGGGAACGCGACCGCGCCTGGGAGCTGTCACAGGATCTGCTGGCAGTGCTGAACAAGGACCTCACCCCGGTGGCGCTGAACCCCGCCTGGGAAGCCAGCCTGGGCTTTTCCCGCGAGCGCCTGAGCCAGTCGTCGCTGTTGCACCTGCTGCCCGAAAGCGATCAGGAACTGCTGTTGACCGAACTGGCCGCGCTCGCGCACGGCCGAACCAGCGCACGTTTCGTTGGCCGTATCCTGCACGCCAGTGGCCAGCAACGCTGGCTGTCGTGGGTCGTGGTGCCCGAAGACACCCTGCTTTACGTGGTCGCCCGCGACATTACCAGTGAGCGCGAAACCGCGCTGGGCCTGGCCGAAGCCAATGCCCGCCTGCGCGAGCAGATCGATGAGCGCGAGCGTATCGAGGCCGCCTTGCAGCAGATGCAACGCCTGGAAGCGGTCGGCCAGCTGACTGCCGGCGTGGCGCACGACTTCAACAACCTGTTGACCGTGATCCTCACCGGTGCCAGTTTCCTAGAGCGCGACCTGACCAGGGGCGACCTGGACAAGGCCCGGTCGCGCCTCAAGCATGTTCGCGAAGCGGGTGAGCGCGGCGCCAAGTTGACCTCGCAATTGCTGGCCTTCTCCCGTCGCCAGCGCCTGGAGCCGGTACCGCTGAACCTCAACCGCACCCTGGCGGGCCTCGAGGAACTGTTACGCCGTACCTTGGGCGGCAACATCTCGGTGCGCCTGGACCTGGACCCAAGCCTGTGGCAGGCGCTGACCGATCCTACCCAGACTGAAATGATCATCCTCAACCTGGCCATCAATGCCCGCGATGCCATGCCCGATGGCGGCCAGTTGATCCTGGCGACCCACAACACCTGCATCGACACCCCCCCTCAGCGCCCGGAAGACCCGGAGCGAGGCGAATACGTGATGCTGAGTATTCGCGACACCGGGTGCGGCATGAGCGAAGAGGTGGTGGCCAAGGTGTTCGAGCCGTTCTTTACCACCAAGGATATCGGCAAGGGTTCAGGCCTTGGGCTGGCCCAGGTCTTCGGTTTCGCCAAGCAGTCCGGCGGTGGTGTGCGCATCGATACCAAGCCGGGGCGTGGTACCGAGGTGGCGGTATACCTGCCAGCGGTGAAAGACCGCGCGGTCAGTGAACCGGCAGCAGCCATGCTCAGCCTTTCGATCAACGATAGCGGCCGTAACCGGACCGTGCTGCTGGTGGACGATGACCACCTGGTACGTGACATGCTCGGCGATGTACTGCGCCAGTACGGTTATCAGGTACGCCAGGCGCACAGCGGCGAACAGGCACTGGCGTTGCTGGATGACGAGATCGACTTGCTGCTGACCGATTTCGCCATGCCGGAATTCAACGGTGGGCAACTCGCCTTGGCGGCCCGCGAGCGGCGCCCGCACCTGCCGGTGGTGTTTCTCACCGGCTATGCGGAGTTGCAAGGGTTGGAATTGCCGGGCAGCCTGGTGATGCAGAAACCGGTGCAAGCCGATGAACTGGCGCGGGTGCTCAACGAGATGCTGGGCGGCCTGGCAGTGCGCCAGGGCTGACCAATGGCTGGGCCGCTTTGCGGCCCGGGGCCATCGCAACGCTGCGGCCACAGTGGGTGTGGCATTTCACGCGCGCAAAAACGACAAAACCCGACGCTCATCAGAATAAGCACCGGGCAAGTTACGTTTGAAACTAAGAAATGGCAGGGGCGGCTGGATTCGAACCAACGCATGGCAGGATCAAAACCTGCTGCCTTACCGCTTGGCGACGCCCCTGTATCGGATGCAGCGTGGGCTGCTCTGACAATTCCAAGTGAGTGACAACTGCGAGTTGTCTTGGAATGCGCGGCACTTTAACAACAAAGTTTCGGTCTGTGAACCCCCTGATGAAAAAAAATTGCCAAAAAACAGCGGCTTAGTCATTTCTGCCGCCGCCGCATACCATCCGTCGTTTTCTTCTCGCTTCGCTTCAACACATTCGTATTCCTCCCTTCAAATCAGATAACCCATCTGCATTTACCAAGGAGGAACCCATGCCTGTCTCTCACGACCTTTACCAGGACCTGCACTACCCACGCGAGATCGTTCAACAACGCCGCCAGGTCGACAAGGCACTGGATCGCTTGCTGGATGAGTACGTCGATATCGACAACCAGGTACTGGCCGCCGAGGCCATCTCGGCAGGCAATTTCGTCGACGAGGACCTGCGCCACCTGAAAGAGCGCCGCCTGGCGGTGAAGTACATGATCGAGCGCCAGCTGGAACGCAAGGCATAGCCCAGCGGCAGCGGTGGCGGCGACACCTATCGCGAGAAGTGATGATTGCCGCGCAATTTCTCTATTGGTCAAAATCGCCGCCCTCGGGCAAGCTGCACACTGCCCCGTCAATGCCCAAGGAGCTGTGCTTTTGCCTGCCTGGATCCCTACCCCGCTGCGCCAACTTGGCCAACGCCTGCGCGGCGCTGCCGCGCATCAGAGCGAACTGCTCGACTGGTTCGAAGACAAGGCGCACAGCCGCGGTTATCAGCTCAGCGATGGCCAGCGCCGGGTGATCCACTGCATGGCCAGGCAACTGGCACAATTGGAGCAAGGCCAAGCGCGTAGCCTGTACCTGTACGGCTCGGTCGGCCGGGGCAAAAGCTGGCTACTCGACGGCTTCTATCAGGCCGTACCGGTCGAGGCCAAGAAGCGCCTGCACTTTCATGATTTTTTTGCCCGCCTGCACCAAGGCATGCACCGCCATCGCGCACTGGACGACGCACTGGGTGCGACCCTGGACGAGCTGATTGGCGATTGCCGAGTGCTGTGTTTCGATGAATTCCATGTGCATGACATTGGCGATGCCATGTTGCTCACCCGGCTGTTCAATGCCTTGTTCAGCCGCGGGGTGTTCCTGCTGGTGACGTCCAACTACGCGCCTGAGGGGCTGCTGCCCAACCCTCTGTACCATGAGCGTTTCCTGCCGGTGATCCGCCTGATCAATAGCGCGATGGAGGTCCTCGAAGTCGGTGGCGATACCGACTTTCGCAGCCTGCCGGCCAACCGCGAGCAGCAGCAGTTCACCCAGGGGCATTATGTATGGCCCGGCACTGCGGCGCAGCGCCAGGCATTGCAGGTACCCGCCCCGCAGCCCGTGCAGCTGGACGTGAACAAACGCCCACTGCGCGCCCTGGCGGTGGATGGCCGGCGCGTGGTGCTTGGCTTTGACGACCTGTGCGAAAAGGCCACGGCGGTGATCGACTACTTGGTGCTGGCCGAGCAGTACGACGAATGGGTCATCGATGGGCTGGATGACCTGGCGGACTGCTCCCTGGCGGCGCAACAACGTTTCGTCAACCTGGTGGATGTGCTGTACGACCAGGACAGGCAGGTGACGGTGATCGGCAAACGGCCGTTGGAACAAAGCCTGGGTGGGCCGCTTGCCGACCTGATGCGCACCCGCAGCCGCCTGGGGCAACTGCAGGTGGTCGGGCCCCAGGGCTAAACCGCCCTGGGCAAGTCAGCCAGCAGCGCCTCGATCTCACCCAGCACTGCCGGGTCGTCCAAGGTCGAAGGCGGGATGTAGTCCTGCCCATCGGCAATCTTGCGCAACACCGCCCGCAGGATCTTCCCGGACCGGGTCTTGGGCAGGCGCTTCACTAGCCGCAACCGGTTGAAGCACGCCAACGGGCCTATTTCCTCGCGCACGCTGGCCACCAGGTCGACCAGCAACTGCGCCTCGGCGATGCCCTCGCCGTCCTTGAGCACCACCAGCGCCAACGGCACCTGGCCCTTTATTTCATCATGCACGCCAACCACCGCGCACTCGGCCACTGCCGGGTGGCGCGCCACCAAGTCTTCCATTTCCCCCGTGGAAAGCCGATGGCCGGATACGTTGATCACATCGTCGGTGCGCCCCATGATGTAAACGAAGCCATCATCGTCCAGGTAGCCGCCATCGCCCGTGTGGTAGTAGCCAGGGTAGCTGTGCAGATAGGCCTGCAGGTAACGTGCGTGGTCGCCCCACAGCGTCTGGCTGCAACCGGGCGGCAATGGCAGGGCGATCACGATCGAGCCCTGCTGGTGGGGGCCCAGCAGGCGCCCTTCGTCGTCCAGCACACGTACGTGATAGCCGGGCACGGCGCGGTTGCTCGAACCCGGCCGGGCCGCGCTGCCCTCCAGCCCCACGCAGGGCGCAGTGACTGGCCAGCCGGTCTCGGTCTGCCACCAATGGTCGTGCACAGGCTTGCCACTCACCTGCTCCAGCCATTGATGGGTGCTCGAATCGAGCTTTTCACCCGCCAGGAACACATGGCGCAGCGAGCTGAGGTCATGGTTGCGCACCCGCTCGCCCTGCGGGTCCTCCTTGCGAATGGCACGCATGGCCGTGGGCGCACAGAACAGCGCATTGACCCGATATTGCTCGACCACCCGCCAGTAGGCAGCGGCGTCTGGCGTGCGAATCGGCTTGCCCTCGTAGAATATCGTGGTGCAGCCGCTCATCAACGGCCCGTAGACGATCAGCGAGTGTCCCACCACCCAGCCCACATCGGAAATACCCCACCACACATCACCGGCTTGCATGCCGTAGATGTGGCGCATGGCGTAACACAGTGCCACTGCGTTGCCACCGTTTTCGCGGACGATACCCTTGGGTTTGCCCGTGGTGCCTGAGGTATACATGATGTACAGCGGGTCACCGGCGTCCAGCGCCACCGGCTCCACCGCCTTGGCGGTCTGCACCGCCACCTGCCAATCCAGGTCGCGCCCTGGCAGCAGTTCGGCCTTCACCTGCGGCCGCTGCAGCACCAGTACCGAGCGCGGCTGGTGCCTGGCCAGTTGCAGCGCACGGTCGACCAGTGGCTTGTAGGGGATGACCTTGTCGAACTCCAGCCCGCAGGAAGCCGTCAGCAGCAGGGCCGGCCGCGCGTCATCGATGCGCAGCGCCAGCTCGTTGGCGGCGAAGCCACCGAACACCACCGAATGCACCGCGCCAATCCGCGCACAGGCCAGCATGGCCATGGCCGCCTGCGGCACCATGGGCATGTAGATGATCACGCCGTCGCCTTTGTTAACGCCCAGTTCGCGCAGCAAGCCGGCCAGGCGCGCCACCTCGTCGCGTAACTGCAGGTAGGTGTAGGTTTGCTGCACGCCAGTCACCGGCGAATCGTAGATCAGCGCCAGTTGCTCGCCACGGCCCTGCTCGATCTGGTGATCGAGGGCCAAGTAGCAGCTATTGAGCCGGCCATCCGCGAACCAGCGGTGGGTACCATCGGCGTTCTCTTGCAAGACCTGGGCAGGTTTGTGATACCAGGCCAGGTGGGTGGCCTGTTCCGCCCAGAAAGCGGCAGGGTCGGAAATGGACTGGGCGTAAGTGTGCTGGTAGCTCATATCGAAAGGAACCCGGTACTTGTTGTTATTGAAGGGCGAACCTGGAGTATGGCCTGCACCAACCACCTCGCCAGGCGACTAAAGTCACAACCGACCTGCAAATTTGCATAACGCGCCAATGCGCCCTATTTCGGTGCAACCCCCCTACAATAGGCTCCCCCTCAAGCCAACGAGCAGCCCATGGATATCGAACAGGCCCGTACCTTTCTGGAAATCGTGCGTTGCGGCAGCCTGGTCGCTGCCGCCGAGCGCCTGTTCGTTTCGCAAACGGCGATCACCGCCCGGGTGCAGCGCTTAGAACAGCAGCTGGGTTGTCAGTTGTTCGTGCGCAGCCGCAGCGGCGCCAGCTTGACCTGCGATGGCGAAGCTTTCGTCAGTTATGCCAACCAGTTGGTGCAAACCTGGGAGGCGGCGCGCCGTGACCTGCCGCTGCCCGTGGGCTGCCAGCAGGTGCTGCATGTGGGGGGTGAAGTGAGCCTGGGCAACCCGATGATGCTCGATTGGGTCAGCGCCCTGCATCGCGAACTGCCCAGCCACGCGATCCGCAGCGAGGTCAGCGACGGCGAGGCGCTGCTGCGCAAGGTCGAGATGGGCCTGCTGGACGCTGCGCTGGTCTACCAGCCAACCTATGGCCCGGGTTTGCAGGTCGAGCAGTTGATGGAAGAAAAGCTGATCCGCGTGCGCCGGGTCGATCGACCCGAGCCGTATATCTACATCGACTGGGGCGAAGCCTTCCGCCGCCAGCATGACGCGGCCTTGCCCGACTGCGCGCGCCCGGCGCTGAGCTTCAACCTCGGACCACTGGCGCTGCAGTTCATCCTCGACCAAGGCGGTAGCGGCTACTTCCGCACACGGGTGGTTCAAGCCTACCTCGACAGTGGGGTTTTCGAGCGAGTCCCGCAGGCGCCGGAATTCACCTACCCAACCTATCTGGTCTACCCGCGCAAACGCGACAGCGAGGCCCTGCAACAGGCGTTCAGCGTGCTGCGCCGGCTGGTGGCCGCCGGCGCAAGCGACTGGTCACAACGCTGGGACCCTGTTCTCTGAAACCTGTTGGGCCTTGCTGAGCAACTGGCGCTGGAGGCCGGCAATCAGGTCGGTCTGGGTGATCACCCCCACCAGGCGCCCATCGTCGAGCACCGGCAGGCAATGCAGGCCTTGTTCGCACAGCAGCGGCAGCAGGCGCTCCAGCGGATGCTGGCTACTGACGGTGACCACTGGCTGCATCATCACCTGGGCCAGGCGCACGGGCGGGCGGCCGAACAGTCCGCGCCAGGTGAAACGGCCACGTTGCATGGCCGGGCCGACCAGATCGCTGAGGCTGACAATGCCCACCAGTTTGCCGTGCTGCAGCACCGGCAGTGTTTTCAGATGATGGCTGGCCAGCATGGCCCAGGCCCGCTCCAGCGTCGTGTCGGGGCTGGCGAATTGCACATCGCGAGACATCACTGACGCCGCGGTGATGCCGCCCAGGCTGCGCTGCAAGGCATGCTGCTCGGTGGCCAGGATAATGCGCTCCAGTTCGTCCCGGGTGACGTCGACGAACTCGCCCAGCTCTTCGAGGGCATGGTCCAGGTCTTCGCCGCGCACGCCAACGCGCTCGGTAGGCAGCGGGTCATGGGTATGGTGCAGGTCCTTGCGGATTACCGCGCCTTTGGGGTAGCGCACACCCGTCAGACGGTTGTAGAGCACTGCCACCGCTACCAGGATCAGTGCATTGAGCAACACCGGTTGCAACAGGTGGTCACCCAGGGCGGTCAGGCCCGGGTCGGCCAGTACCGCACTGACGGCCACCCCGCCACCCGGCGGGTGCAGGCAGCGCAGCAGGCACATGACCAGGATCGAGATCCCCAGCGCCACGGCGGCCACCCACAATTCGGGGCCCAACCCCTGGCGCATGGCCAGGCCAACAGCGCCTGCCAGGGCGTAACTGCCCAGCACCGGCCAAGGCTGGGCCAACGGGCCAGAGTGCACCGCGAACACCAGCACAGCCGACGCGGCCAACGGGCCGAGCAAGTGCAGAGCGATGCCCGGGCCGTAGACCATGCTGGTCAGCCAGCCGGCGAGGAACAAGCCAAGCAGTGCACCAATACCGGCACGCAACCATTCTTTGGGGGGGATATTCAGGGCGGGCGGCAATAGCCGCAGCAGACGACTTTCGGAACGCGAGGCAGGCATTTGAACTATCGGGGTCGTGTTTTTTTCGGTTTGAAAAGAAAGCCCAGGGCAGCTGCCTGGGCCTGGTATTGCGCAGGCAATATCACAAGGGGCTCCGTCCGTGGAGAGATGGAAACCACGCGGCTTCGTGAAGGCATTGTGCCGAGCGCGGCGCGAATGGGCCAATTCAAAAAAATGCGCCTGTACTGCAATTTTTTTGCAGTGCCTATCGGCAAAGCAGGCCGCCGCAGCCGCAGGAGCGGCTCGGGACCACTAGGCCTTGCGCGGCAGGTTCAGGCTCACCCGCAGCCCGCCCAACGGGCTTTGCTGCAACGCCAGCTGCCCTCCCCAGGCCTCCACGATGTCGCGCACGATGCCCAACCCCAGGCCGTGCCCGTCCACCTGTTCATCCAGCCGCGACCCGCGCCCCAGCACCTGCTGGCGCTGCCCCTCGGGAATGCCTGGCCCATCATCATCGACCCACAGCCGATACCCTTCGGCATCCGCCTCGGCCCCCAGGCGCACTTCGCTGTCAGCCCATTTGCAGGCGTTGTCCAGCAGGTTGCCCAGCAGCTCCAGAACGTCTTCACGGTCCCATGGCAGTGACAGCCCGGGCGGCACATCACTGGCCAACAGCAAGCCTTCGCCGTGGATCATGCCCAGGGTTTCGAGCAGCCCGGGCAACTCGGCATCGCAATCGAACTGCGCGCCTGGCAGGGCGTCGCCGGCCAAGCGCGCCCGGTTCAACTCACGGGCCAGGCGTTGTTGGATCTGCTCCAGTTGCTCACGCATCTGCGCGCTGACTTGCGGCAAACCCTTGAGGCGCTCGCTCGACGCCAGGCTGAGCAGCACCGCCAGCGGGGTTTTCAGCGCATGGCCAAGGTTGCCCAGGGCATTGCGTGAACGGCGCAGGCTGTCTTCGGTGTGGCTGAGCAAGTGGTTGATCTGCCCCACCAACGGGGCCAACTCGCTGGGGACTTCGGCATCCAGTTGCGAACGCTGCCCCTGCTGCAGCTGGGCGATCTGCTGACGAGCCCGCTCCAGCGGCCGCAACGAGCGGGTGACGGTGATGCGCTGCAGCACCAGCACCAGGATCAACGCCACCAGGCCCATGCCCAGGCCGATCTGTTGCAGGCGTCGGAACCCCTGGCGTACCGGGGAATAGTCCTGCGCCACGCTAATGGAAATATCCTGCCCCAGGCGCCGGTAGTCGGCACGCAGTGCCAACAGGTGCTGCCCTTCCGGCCGTAGCTCATGGCTGTCGGAAAGCCCTGGCGCCGCCGGTTTGGGCATATCCAGGTCCCACAACGAGCGAGAACGCCAGGTGCCCTGATCGAAGTCGATGCGGAAGTAGTAGCCGGAAAACGGCCGCTGATAAGCCGCCGAGATACGCCGCTCGTCCAGCTGCAGGCCGGACGGCCCCCGCACCAGGGCCACCAGCAGGTTCTCGCTTTCCTTGCGCAGGCCGTTTTCCAGGTAGCGTTGCAGGCCGGCTTCGAACAACCACAGGGTCAGTTGTGCCAGCACCACGCCCACCACCACCAGCACAGCGACCAGGCCCAGGCTCAAACGTGCCTGGATCGACTTCACTCGGCGCTCCCGGCGTAGATGTAACCTTGCCCACGGCGGGTTTCGATCACGCTGCGCCCCAGCTTGCGGCGCAAGTGATTGACGTGCACCTCCAATACATTGGAGTCACGCTCGGTTTCACCGTCGTACAGGTGTTCGGCCAAGTGGCTTTTGGACAGGATCTGCTGTGGGTGCAGCATGAAGTAGCGCAGCAAGCGAAACTCGGCAGCGGTCAGCTGGATATCTACACCGTCGCGGCTCACGCATTGGCGGCCTTCATCCAGGTGCAGGCCGGACGCTTCCAGCCTGGGCTGGTTGGCCAGGCCGCGGGCACGGCGCAAAAGCGCCTGTATGCGCAACTGCAACTCTTCGGGGTGAAACGGCTTGCTCAGGTAGTCATCGGCCCCCGCCTTCAACCCTTCGATACGCTCGGCCCACGAGCCGCGCGCGGTCAGGATCAGCACCGGCGCGGCCAACGCAGCGGCACGCCACTGGGCGAGCACCTCCAGGCCCGGCATGCCCGGCAAGCCGAGGTCGAGGATGATCAGGTCATAAGGCTCGCTCTGGCCCTGGTACACCGCGTCACGGCCATCGGCCAGCCAGTCCACGGCATAGCCCTGGCGTTGCAAACCGGCGATCAGCTCATCGGCCAGCGGTACGTTGTCCTCGACAAGCAACAGGCGCATTCAGTCGTCTTCCTCATCTTTAAGCAGGGCGCCGGTGCTGGCGTCGAGCTTGATTTCGCGAACCACGCCAGCAGGTGTCAGCAGCTCGACCTCATATTCGTAGCGATCATCGTCCTCTTCCAGTTCGGCTTCCAGCAAACGCGCCCCGGGGTAACGCCCCAGGGCGGTTTCCAGCAGCTGTTCGAGTGGCAGGATGACGCCCTTTTGCCGCAGCTTCAGGGCTTCATCCTGGTCGAGGTCGCGGGCGGCTGCCAGCGAGCACACGGCCAGCAGCGCCAGCGCCAGGTAGCGCGCTGGCCGTGGTAAGCGTCGCATCAGTTGTCTCGCTCGTCCTTCACCACTTCAGCGGTCTTGGCGTCCAGTGCCACGTCCCATTCCACATTCTGGGTATCGCGCAGCTCGACTTTGTAGATGTAACGGCCGTACTCGTTCTCCAGCTCGGAATCGGTAACGGTGGCGCCGGGGTGCTTGGCCATGGCAGCGGCCTTGAGTTCGTCCAGCGACTTGATGGTCTTGGTGTTTACCAGTTTGACCACTTCGTCGGGCTGCACATCCTTGGCGAAAGCGGCATTGGCGCCCAGGGCAAGGGCGGCGGCGGTGATCAGGGCAGTCAAGGTTTTCATCGTGCTTCTCTCCTGAGAGCTGTACAAGTTGTCTACGGGGTTAAGATTACCCGGCGGTCCTTAATTCAACCTGAAAGCAACGGGCGGCATGATAGCGCAGCCTGCGGGCCCGTGTGATGCTCCACCGCGCCGTTGCCTCAGCAGGCAGTATTCGCTTCACCGAACCTTATAATCACCGGCTCGATACCCAGGAGATCCGTCATGAGCGCCATCCACATCAAATACCCTGCGCTCACGTTCAAGGCGGGCCAACGTGCCCTGCAGCACATCCGCGAGCGCGGGCTACAGGCGGCCGATGTGGGTGTGCTGCCAGGCGCAGCGGGCGGGCCGAAGCCACTCGGCATCCAAGGCCTGGACCTGGCCCTGTTCGGTGAGTGGCTACCGTCGGCACCCCGCCAACGCGCACTGATCGGCGCCTCGATCGGCGCCTGGCGCTTCGCCAGTGCCTGCCTGCAAGACCCGGTGGCCGGCATCCGCCGGCTTGGCGAACTGTATACCGAGCAAGACTTTGCCAAAGGGGTTACACCGGCCGAAATCAGCCGCAGTTGCGCAACAATGCTCGATGACCTGCTGCAGGGCCGCGACGCCCAGTTGCTGGCCAACCCGCACTATCGCCTGAACATCCTGGTGGTGAAAAGCCATGGTCAGCTCGCCCACGACCAGCGTGCCCGCCTGGGCCTCGGCCTGGGCTCGGTGGTCGCCAGCAATCTTTTGGGCCGGGCACGCCTGGCGCGCCACTTCGAGCGCATCATCCTGCATGACGGGCGTAGCGCGCCGCCGCTCGATGCCTTGACCGACTTCCCTTCGCGCTGCCTGCCGCTGGACCTGGCCAACCTGCGCCAGGCCCTGCTCGCCTCGGGCTCGATCCCGATGGTCATGCAGGGAGTGAAGGATATTCCTGGGGCGGGCGCCGGTACTTACCGCGACGGCGGCTTGCTCGATTACCACCTCGACCTGCCTTACCACGGCGACGACCTGGTGCTGTACCCGCACTTCACTGACAAGGTCATACCCGGCTGGTTCGACAAGGCGCTGCCCTGGCGCAAGGGCGATGCCAGGCGGCTGCAGAACGTGTTGCTGATGACGCCCTCACCGCACTATCTGGCCGCCCTGCCCTTCGGCAAATTGCCAGACCGCAACGACTTCAAGCGTTTCATGGGCGATGCCGCGGGGCGCAAACGCTATTGGTACAAGGCCATTGCCGAAAGCCAGCGGCTGGGCGACGAATTGCTGGAACTGGTCGCCACCGGGCGGCTGCATGAACGCCTGCAAGCCTTGTAGCGGTCATGCTGTTAAACTGCGCGCATTATTGATTCACTCAGAGTTCTGATAGCGTGGAAATCTTCAAGGAATTTACATTCGAATCGGCCCACCGCCTGCCCCACGTGCCTGCCGGGCACAAATGCGGCCGCCTGCACGGCCACTCGTTCAAGGTCGGCCTGCACCTGACCGGCCCGCTGGACCCGCACACCGGCTGGATCCGTGACTTCGCCGAGGTGAAGGCCATTTTCAAGCCGATCTACGAGCAGCTGGACCACAATTACCTTAACGACATTCCCGGCCTGGAAAACCCCACCAGCGAGGTCATCGCCAAGTGGATCTGGGATCAGGTCAAGCCGCTGCTGCCTGAGTTGTCCAAAGTCCGCATCCACGAGACCTGCACCAGCGGGTGCGAATACTACGGCGACTGAAACGAGGGTCAGGCGGCCCCTATGCTTAGCACCTGGAGATGCAGGTAGCCTGCTTCACCTTGCACCTCGCTGAGGTAGGGAAAGCCGTCCTCGACCAGCCGCCTGACCGTCTTGCCATGCAGGCTGACCAGGCTCACGTCGCTGACCGAATCGCCTTCGGCAAGCTGCTCTGGCACCAGGCCATCGAGGCGCCAGAGCATGGTGCCGGCGGCCAAGGCGTCATGGCCAACGGCCTCCGTGGCCGAGTACAGGGCCAGATAGCCGTTGCGGCTGACATCCAGGCGGTGACCGCGCCGCCGCCAGTGCGGATGGTTGTCTTCGTCACCCACGGCGCGGATCTCGAAGTCGTACTCACCATCGGTCTCGTAGCAGCCGAACCAGAACAGCGTGCGGAATTTGCGACGTGAGATCACATACGCCGGTGCCACCGTGTCGGTGTAATGGTCTTCGCCGGCGTGGAGCCAGCCACCACTGGTAAACGGCGAATCGCCATTACCGGTGTCACCAATGGGCACGCCTTCAATCTGCCCTTGCGTGCTCAAGCGTGGCTGCCAGTACAGCCTGGCAATGAAGCTTTTCTGAGGTTGGAATTGGTAGTGGGACATGCCGTCGAGCCCTCTTCACTGGCGGAAAAGGAGGACAGTAGTGAGTGTTGTCGCCCACTTGCAGCCGGAACCCGCTCCCAGGCCGTGTACGAATAGCCTCGAACCCCGGCGAGGGCGCTCGCCTAGCCCAGCGAGCTGTCGAGAAACGCAGGGGCGATGTAACGCTGATAGTGCGCTTCGGACAAAAGGAAGAATTCGCGGTCGATGGCATCGCGCAATTGCGGCAGTTCCCAATCGCGGAATTCCGGCAGCAGTACCATGCCGTAGGCTTCCAGATCACGGATCATCCGCGCACCGCGGGCGATCAACTGGTACGCCCAGCAATATTCCGACTGCTGGTCGACGAAGCGGATGGAGCGCTGCTCCAGTTGCTGGCGCAACAGGCTTTTGTCGAACACCTCGAGCTTGGCCATCATGACCTGCACCAGCAACTGCTCAAGGCGCAGCCACACGGCGCGCTTTTGCGCGTCATCGTAGCCGTTCCAGTGGATCACTTCGTGGTGGAAGCGCTTGCAGCCGCGGCAAACAGTGTCCCCATACACCGTGGAGCACAGGCCGACGCAAGGGGTCTTGATGGACTTGTTGGACATGAAAAACAACAGCTTGGCGGTGGAACACGCCCCCATGTTAGCCCTTTGTCTAACCAGGGTCACTCGTTAAAGTCATGTTCTGCGCCTTACCTTCGGGCTTTTTTTACCGTAGAATCATCCGGCCTTTTCACAGGCAACAATGTCCGTAGGAAGCTGTTTTCAAAGCGTCACGAGCACAGTTGATCCGGTAGAACGGCGTTGGCCCGGGCCATGCATCCCTCGCATGCCCGCGCCAGCCCTCATCAGCACCCCGTTCTGCAGGCGTAAAACTTTGAAAGCAGCTTCCGTAAGGATTCTTTGCGACCCTGGCCGGGCGGCTCAAAAAGCCGTGGCGGCGCATGGGTGCATCGAATGCTGGATGAGCGTCCCGGACCCCCTTTAGGGACCACTGATGAGGGAAATAACTGTGCTTGAAGCCTACCGCAAACACATCGAAGAGCGCGCCGCCCTGGGCATCGTGCCCCAGCCGCTGAACGCCGAACAAACCGCAGGCCTGGTCGAGCTGCTGAAAAACCCCCCGGCCGGCGAAGAAGCCTTCCTCGTAGAACTGATCACCCACCGTGTACCGCCAGGGGTCGACGAAGCTGCCTACGTCAAGGCTGCGTTCCTCTCTGCCGTCGCCAAGGGCGAAACCCAATCGCCACTGATCGACCGCAAGCACGCCACCGAACTGCTGGGCACCATGCAGGGCGGCTACAACATCGAAACGCTGGTCGCGCTGCTGGATGACGCCGAACTGGGCGCCGTCGCGGCCGAACAGCTCAAGCACACCTTGCTGATGTTCGATGCCTTCCACGATGTGGCCGAAAAAGCCAAGGCTGGCAACGCCAATGCCAAAGCCGTGCTGGAGTCCTGGGCTGCCGGCGAGTGGTTCACCTCGCGCCCGGCCATCGCCGACAAGTACACCCTGAGCGTGTTCAAGGTGCCTGGCGAGACCAACACCGACGACCTGTCCCCTGCCCCAGATGCCTGGTCGCGCCCTGACATCCCGCTGCACGCCCTGGCCATGCTGAAAATGGCCCGTGACGGCATCGAGCCGCAGCAGCCGGGTTCGGTAGGCCCGCTGGCCCAGATCGAAGCGGTCAAGGCCCAAGGCTACCCGGTTGCCTATGTCGGTGACGTGGTCGGTACCGGTTCCTCGCGTAAATCCGCCACCAACTCGGTGCTGTGGTTCTTCGGCGACGACATCCCGTACGTGCCGAACAAGCGCGCCGGTGGTTTCTGCTTCGGCACCAAGATCGCCCCGATCTTCTACAACACCATGGAAGACGCCGGCGCCCTGCCGATCGAGTTCGACTGCACCAACCTGGCCATGGGCGACGTGATCGACGTCTACCCGTTCAAAGGTGAAGTGCGCCGCCATGGCAGCGACGAGCTGGTCACCACCTTTGCCCTGAAAACCGAAGTGCTGCTGGATGAAGTGCGCGCTGGCGGCCGTATCCCGCTGATCGTCGGCCGTGGCCTGACCGAAAAAGCCCGTGCCGAGCTGGGCCAAGGCCCATCGGAGCTGTTCAAGAAACCGGAGCAGCCAGCCGACAGCGGCAAGGGCTTCACCCTGGCGCAGAAAATGGTCGGCCGTGCGTGTGGCTTGCCTGAAGGCCAGGGCGTGCGCCCAGGTGCCTACTGCGAACCGAAGATGACCACCGTCGGCTCCCAAGACACCACCGGCCCGATGACCCGTGACGAGCTGAAAGACCTGGCTTGCCTGGGCTTCTCCGCTGACCTGGTGATGCAGTCGTTCTGCCACACCGCGGCCTATCCGAAGCCGATCGACGTCACCACCCACCACACCCTGCCAGACTTCATCCGCACCCGTGGCGGCGTGTCGCTGCGCCCAGGCGACGGCATCATCCACAGCTGGCTGAACCGCATGCTGATGCCCGACACCGTGGGTACTGGCGGCGACTCGCACACCCGCTTCCCGATCGGCATCTCGTTCCCGGCCGGTTCCGGCCTGGTCGCGTTCGCCGCAGCCACCGGCGTCATGCCGCTGGACATGCCAGAGTCGATCCTGGTGCGCTTCAAGGGCAAACTGCAGCCTGGTATCACCCTGCGTGACCTGGTCCATGCCATCCCTTACTACGCCATCAAGCAAGGCCTGCTGACCGTCGAGAAAAAAGGCAAGAAAAACGCCTTCTCCGGCCGCATCCTGGAAATTGAAGGCCTGGACGAACTGACTGTCGAACAAGCCTTCGAGCTGTCCGATGCTTCGGCCGAGCGCTCTGCTGCCGGCTGCACCATCAAGCTGCCAGAAAAGGCCATCGCCGAGTACCTGAAGTCCAACATCACCCTGCTGCGCTGGATGATCGGCGAAGGTTACGGCGACGCCCGTACCCTCGAGCGCCGTGCCCAAGCCATGGAAGCCTGGCTGGCCAAGCCTGAGCTGCTATCGGCCGACGCCGATGCCGAGTACGCCGAAATCATCGAGATCGACCTGGCCGACGTCAAAGAGCCTGTGCTCTGCGCGCCGAACGACCCGGACGACGCACGCCTGCTGTCCTCGGTTCAAGGCGAGAAAATCGACGAAGTGTTCATTGGTTCGTGCATGACCAACATCGGGCACTTCCGCGCTGCCGGCAAGCTGCTGGAGAAGGTCAAGGGCGGTATTCCGACCCGTCTGTGGCTGGCCCCGCCAACCAAGATGGACGCTCACCAGCTGACCGAAGAAGGCTACTACGGCATCTACGGCAAGGCCGGTGCACGCATGGAAATGCCAGGCTGCTCGCTGTGCATGGGTAACCAGGCACGTGTGCAGACCGGTTCGACCGTGGTCTCCACCTCGACCCGTAACTTCCCGAACCGCCTGGGCGACGCCACCAACGTGTACCTGGCGTCGGCCGAGCTGGCTGCCGTGGCTTCGATCATTGGCAAACTGCCGACCGTCGAAGAGTACATGCAGTACGCCAAAGACATCGACAGCATGGCTGCCGACGTCTACCGCTACCTGAGCTTCGACCAGATCGCCGAGTTCCGCGAAGCGGCTGCCAACGCCAAGATCCCGGTGGTACAGGCGTAAGCTGAGCGGCAAGTTGTAAGCTGCAAGCTACAAGAAGAAGCCCTGGCAGAAATGCCGGGGCTTTTTTTTGTTCCTCACCGGCCCTATCGCCGGCAAGCCGGCTCCCACAGGGGGTCCATCAGGGTTGTCAGGCGCTGAACATCTTGTGGCGAGCACCTGTCAGCCCTGGTGCGCTTCCTGTGGGAGCCGGCTTGCCGGCGATAGGGCCGCGCAGCGGCCCCGCTTGAGGCCGAGCGCCAGGGGTGGCTTAGAAGCTGTCGCCAGGCACGCGAACCCAGCCCTCCATCAGCACGCGAGCACTGCGGCTCATGATTGCCTTGGTCACTGTCCACTCGCCGTTTACCTGGCGGGCTTCGGCGCCCACCCGCAGCGTGCCCGAAGGATGGCCGAAACGAACGGCGCTGCGCTCGCCCCCGCCCGCGGCCAGGTTGACCAGCGTACCGGGAATGGCCGCCGCCGTACCGATCGCCACCGCCGCAGTGCCCATCATGGCATGGTGCAGCTTGCCCATCGACAAGGCACGTACCAACAGGTCGATCTCGCCTGCCAGTACCGCCTTGCCACTGGACGCCGTGTAGGTGCTGGGTGGTGCGACGAAGGCCACTTTCGGTGTGTGCTGACGCCCGGCAGCCTGGTCGACATGGTCGATCAGGCCCATACGCACGGCACCATGGGCACGGATGGCCTCGAAGCGCAGCAGCGCTTGCGGGTCACCGTTGATGGCGTCCTGCAACTCCGTACCGGTGTAGCCGATATCGGCAGCATTGACGAAAATGGTCGGGATGCCGGCATTGATCAAGGTGGCCTTGAAGGTGCCGACACCCGGCACCTCAAGGTCGTCAACCAGCTTGCCGGTCGGGAACATGGCACCGCCGGCACCGTCCTCGTCCGCAGCCGGGTCAAGGAACTCCAACTGCACTTCCGCTGCCGGGAACGTTACCCCATCCAGCTCGAAGTCACCGGTTTCCTGCACTTCACCTTCAGTGACCGGCACGTGGGCAATGATGGTCTTGCCGATGTTCGCCTGCCAGATCCGCACGGTGGCCACGCCGTTGCGTGGAATGCGCGCGCTGTCGACCAGGCCGCTACTGATGGCGAACGACCCGACCGCAGCAGAGAGGTTGCCGCAGTTGCCGCTCCAGTCGACAAAGGCCTTGTCGATGCTGACCTGGCCGAACAGGTAATCGACATCATGGCCCGGCTTGATGCTGGGCGACAGGATGACGGTCTTGCTGGTGCTGGAGGTCGCGCCGCCCATACCGTCGATCTGCTTGCCGTAAGGGTCGGGGCTGCCGATAACCCGCAGCAATAGCGCGTCGCGGGCAGGGCCTGGGACCTGCGCCGGCTCGGGCAGGTCTTGCAGGCGGAAGAACACGCCTTTGCTGGTGCCGCCACGGATGTAGGTGGCGGGTATTCTTGTTTGCGGTACATGAGCCATTGCTTTGCTGTCCTGTCTGATAGGCATGAGACCCTCGGGCTTGCTTTGCAGCCCATCGCCGGCAAGCCAGCTCCCACAGGGACCGTGCTGCCATCGAGATTGCGCGACTCCTGTGGGCGCTGGCTCGCCGGCGATGGGCCGCAACGCGGCCCCTGCTCTTGGGGTTAGGCGGTAGCTTCGAGGAAGTCCTGGGCGAAGCGCTGCAGCACCCCGCCCGCTTCGTAGATCGAAACTTCCTCGGCCGTGTCCAGGCGGCAGGTCACCGGCACATCGATGCGCTCGCCGCTGGCCCGGGTAATCACCAGGGTCAGCGTAGCGCGCGGCGTACGCGCACCCAGCACGTCATAGGTTTCGCTACCGTCCAGCCCCAAGGTCTTGCGGTCGGTACCGGGTTTGAACTCCAACGGCAGCACGCCCATGCCTACCAGGTTGGTGCGGTGAATGCGCTCGAAACCTTCTGCGACAATGGCCTCGACACCGGCCAGGCGCACGCCCTTGGCCGCCCAGTCACGGGACGAGCCCTGGCCGTAATCGGCACCGGCCACGATAATCAGCGGCTGCTTGCGCTGCATGTAGGTCTCGATCGCCTCCCACATGCGGGTCACCCGGCCTTCCGGTTCAATGCGCGCCAGCGAGCCTTGCCTCACGCTGCCGTCTGCGTTGCGCACCATTTCGTTGAACAGCTTGGGGTTGGCAAAGGTCGCGCGCTGGGCGGTCAGGTGGTCACCGCGGTGGGTGGCGTAAGAGTTGAAGTCTTCTTCTGGCAGGCCCATTTTCGCTAGGTACTCGCCCGCAGCACTGTCGAGCATGATCGCGTTGGATGGCGACAGGTGGTCGGTGGTGATGTTGTCCGGCAGCACCGCCAGCGGCCGCATGCCACGCAGGGTACGCTCACCGGCCAGGGCGCCTTCCCAGTACGGCGGCCGGCGAATATAGGTGCTCATGGGTCGCCACTCATACAACGGTGCCACTTTCGGCCCGCGGTCTTCCTCGATGGCGAACATAGGGATGTACACCTTGCGGAACTGCTCCGGCTTGACCGCCGCACGCACCACGGCGTCGATCTCTTCATCACTGGGCCAGATGTCCTTGAGGCGGATTTCCTGGCCATCGACCACGCCCAGCACGTCCTTCTCGATGTCAAAGCGAATGGTGCCCGCAATCGCATAGGCGACCACCAAGGGTGGCGAGGCCAGGAAGGCTTGCTTGGCATACGGGTGGATACGCCCGTCGAAGTTGCGGTTGCCCGACAGCACGGCGGTGGCGTACAGGTCACGGTCGATGATTTCCTGCTGGATCACCGGGTCCAGGGCACCAGACATGCCGTTGCAGGTCGTACAGGCGAAGGCGACGATGCCAAAGCCCAGTTGCTCCAGTTCCTTCTCCAGGCCAGCCTCTTCCAGGTACAGCTGCACCGCCTTGGAGCCCGGGGCCAGCGATGACTTGACCCACGGCTTGCGGGTAAGGCCCAGCCTGTTGGCGTTGCGTGCAATCAGGCCTGCGGCGATCACGTTGCGCGGGTTGCTGGTATTGGTACAGCTGGTGATGGCGGCAATGATCACCGCACCATCAGGCATCTGCCCTGGCACTTGCTGCCAGCTGCCGGCAATGCCTTTGGCCGCCAGCTCGCTGGTGGCCACGCGGGCATGCGGGTTGGACGGGCCGGCCATGTTGCGTACCACGCTCGACAAGTCGAAGCTCAGGGTACGCTCGTATACTGCGCCGGCCAGGCTGTCGGCCCAGAGGCCGGCGACCTTGGCGTAGGTTTCCACCCGTTTGACCTGCTGTTCTTCACGGCCGGTCAGGCGCAGGTAATCGATGGTCTGCTGGTCAATGGCGAACATGGCCGCCGTGGCGCCGTACTCCGGGGCCATGTTGGAGATGGTCGCGCGGTCCCCCAGGGTCAGGGCGCGCGCACCTTCACCGTGGAACTCCAGGTAGGCGCCGACCACTTTCTGCTTGCGCAGGAACTCGGTCAGGGCCAGCACCAGGTCGGTGGCGGTGAGGTTCGGCGCCAGCTTGCCGGTCAACTCGACGCCGACGATTTCCGGCAGGCGCATCCACGATGCTCGGCCAAGCATCACGTTTTCCGCTTCCAGGCCACCCACGCCAATGGCGATCACGCCCAGGGCATCGACGTGCGGGGTGTGGCTGTCAGTGCCCACGCAGGTATCCGGGTAGGCGATGCCATGGTCGGTGTGCACCACCGGCGACATCTTCTCCAGGTTGATCTGGTGCATGATGCCGTTACCCGGCTGGATCACGTCGACATTCTTGAACGCTTTCTTGGTCCAATTGATGAAATGGAAGCGGTCCTCGTTACGTCGGTCTTCGATGGCGCGGTTCTTGTCGAACGCTTGCGGGTCATAGCCGCCGCACTCGACAGCCAGCGAGTGGTCGACGATCAGTTGTACCGGCACCACCGGGTTGACCTGGGCCGGGTCGCCGCCCTTGTCGGCGATGGCGTCACGCAGGCCGGCGAGGTCGACCAGCGCGGTCTGGCCGAGGATGTCATGGCACACCACGCGCGCCGGGAACCACGGGAAATCGAGGTCGCGCTTGCGCTCGATCAGTTGGCTCAGCGAGGCGTCGAGGGTGGCCGGGTCGCAGCGACGCACCAGGTTTTCGGCGAGAACGCGCGAGGTGTACGGCAGGCCGTCGTAGGCGCCGGGCTTGATCGCCTCGACCGCCGCGCGCGCATCGAAGTAGTCCAGGTCGGTGCCTGGCAGGGGCTTGCGGTATGCAGTATTCATATCGTTATCAGGCTCGGTCACGGTATTCGGTATACAGATCTGGCCAATGGGGTGCTGCGCAGTCCCTGTGGGAGCGGCCTTGTGTCGCGATTGGGCTGCACAGCAGCCCTGGCGATCTATGCCTCAGCGCTGCTCGATCGGCACGAACTGACGCTGCTCGACGCCGACATACTCGGCGCTCGGGCGGATGATGCGGTTGTTGGCGCGCTGCTCGAACACGTGCGCCGCCCAGCCAGTCAGGCGCGAACAGACGAAAATCGGGGTGAACAGCTTGGTCGGAATACCCATGAAGTGGTAAGCCGAAGCATGGTAGAAATCGGCATTGGGGAACAGGCGTTTCTGCTCCCACATGGTCTTGTCGATGGCCTCGGAAACCGGGTACAGCACTTTGTCGCCCACCTCATCGGCCAATTGTTTCGACCAACCCTTGATCACCTCGTTGCGCGGGTCGGACTCTTTGTAGATGGCATGCCCGAAGCCCATGATCTTGTCTTTGCGCTCGAGCATGCGCAGCAGCTCGGCAGTGGCTTCCTGCGGGCTCTGGAAGCGCTCTATCAGCTCCATGGCAGCCTCGTTGGCGCCCCCGTGCAGCGGGCCGCGCAACGTGCCGATGGCTGCGGTAACGCAGGAATACAGGTCGGACAGGGTCGAAGCGCACACCCGGGCCGTGAAGGTCGAGGCGTTGAACTCGTGCTCGGCGTAGAGGATCAGCGACACGTTCATGACCTTGACGTGCAGCTCGCTGGGCTTCTTGCCGTGCAGCAGGTGCAGGAAGTGGCCGCCCAAGGTGTCTTCGTCGCTGCTGCAGTCGATGCGCACGCCATGGTGGGTGAAGCGGTACCAGTAGCACATCACCGCCGGGAACAGGGCCAACAGCCGGTCGGTCTTGTCGCGCTGGGCTTCGAAGGTGAGCTCGGGCTCGAGGGTACCGAGCACCGAACAACCGGTGCGCATCACGTCCATGGGGTGGGCGTCGCGGGGAATGCGCTCGAGCACTTCCTTGAGTGCCGGTGGCAGGTCACGCATGCCCTTGAGCTTGTGTTTGTAGTCGGCCAGTTCAGCCTGGGAGGGCAGCTCGCCGTACAGCAGCAGGTAGGCGACTTCTTCGAATTCGGCACCAGCGGCCAGGTCACGCACATCGTAACCGCGGTAGGTCAGACCGGCACCGGCCTGGCCCACGGTGGACAGTGCAGTCTGGCCGGCGACCTGGCCGCGCAGGCCTGCGCCACTGAGTACTTTTGCTTCGGCCATGGTGTTTCTCCTTTCTTGAACTTGTTATGGAAATCTGGCTGGCTAATCGGGTTTGCCTGTACCCGCCTTTTCGCGGGCAACCCCGCTGCCATGCGGGGCTGGTGTTGTCACTGGCTCAGCCCTTCTTCTGGGCAAACAACGCATCGAGGCTCTGCTCGAAGGCGTGGTAGCCAATGGCATCGTAAAGCTCCATGCGCGTCTGCATGGTATCGATCACGTTCTTCTGGGTGCCGTCGCGGCGCAGCGCGGTGTAGACATTTTCGGCGGCCTTGTTCATGGCGCGGAACGCCGACAGCGGGTACAGCACCAGCGAAACATCGACCGCCGCCAGCTCTTCGGTGGTGAACAGCGGGGTGGCGCCAAACTCGGTGATGTTGGCCAGGATGGGGGCCTTCACCCGGTCAGCGAAGGTCTTGTACATCTGCAGCTCTGTGATCGCTTCCGGGAAGATCATGTCGGCACCCGCCTCGATGCACGCTGCGGCGCGGTCCAGGGCAGCGTTCAAGCCTTCGACGGCCAGGGCGTCGGTACGTGCCATGATCACGAAGCTGTCGTCGCTACGGGCATCGACGGCCGCCTTGATGCGGTCGACCATTTCCTGCTGGCTGACGATTTCCTTGTTCGGCCGGTGGCCGCAACGCTTGGCGCCAACCTGGTCCTCGATATGGATCGCCGCCGCACCGAACTTGCTCATCGAGCGCACGGTGCGCGCCACGTTGAAGGCCGAGGCACCGAAGCCTGTATCGACATCCACCAGCAGCGGCAGGTCGCACACATCGGTGATACGGCGCACGTCGGTGAGCACATCGTCCAGGCCAGTGATACCCAGGTCCGGCAGGCCCAGGGAGCCTGCGGCAACGCCGCCACCGGACAGGTAGATGGCCTTGAAACCGGCGCGCTTGGCCAGCAAGGCATGGTTGGCATTGATGGCGCCAACCACCTGCAGGGGGCGTTCAGCGGCGACAGCATCGCGAAAACGCTGACCGGGTGTGCTGTTCACAGTCATTTCTCACCTCGTGGGTTATTGTTGTGGGCGTCCAGATAGTGACGCTCGATATTGCGCTTGGACGCACCGATGTGACGGCGCATCAGAAGTTCGGCCAGTTCGCCGTCACGTTCGGCGATGGCATCGAGAATGCGGTGGTGTTCGGCAAAGGCCTGGCGCGGCCGGTTGGGCGTGGCCGAGAACTGGATACGGTACATCCGCACCAGCTGGTACAGCTCGCCGCACAGCATCTTGACCAACGTCTGGTTACCGCTGCCCTGGATGATGCGGTAATGGAAGTCGTAGTCGCCCTCCTGCTGGTAGTAACCCAGGCCAGCCTGGAACGCGGCATCCCGCTCATGGGTATCGAGCACCCGGCGCAGCTCGTCGATATCGGCCTGGCTCATGCGTTCAGCGGCCAGGCGGCAGGCCATGCCTTCCAGGGACTCACGAATCTCGTAGAGCTCTATCAGTTCGGCATGGTTGAGCGACACCACCCGTGCGCCTACATGAGGCACCCGCACCAGCAGGCGCTGGCCTTCCAGGCGGTGGATGGCCTCGCGCAGCGGCCCGCGGCTGATGCCATAGGTGCGTGCCAGCTCTGGCTCGGAGATCTTGCTGCCAGGGGCAATTTCCCCTTTGACGATGGCCGCCTGGATACGCCGGAAGACGTTTTCCGACAAGGTTTCCGAATCGTCTGCCAGCATCGGGCCAGGGGTGGAAAGGTCTTGCATATTGTCGACACCTTGGTAAATCTCTTCGCCAGAAGTTAATCATTTAAGCCAATCAAGTCAAAGACAAAATCAATATTGTCGACAATCGTCTAAGAACGAACTTACGCCAGCCAAGCGCTGTCAGATCGCGCACCGCTGGCGTCAATACGTCGTCGTGATAGAATGCCGCGCCTCCGATGGGGTATGGATAGCCTGTCTGTCATGCATTCATGCTTGTTGACAGATGAACGAGGAAGCTTGCGCAGTAGTTGCCAGTCACCTTGACCTGAACCTTGCCTAGAACCTTGCACTGCATCGCGCCAGGATTATGAGACTCACACCCGTTTTATTGCTGCTCTGCCTCACCCTGCTGCCGGCCATTGGCCAGGCGGCCGGCAAGACCGTGTACGGTCTCAATGAATACGCACGCCTGGGCGACCTGGACCTGGAAGTGGCGGCCAAACTCGATACCGGCGCCAAAACTGCTTCGCTCAGCGCTCGCGACATCAAGCGCTTCAAGCGCAACGGCGAAAGCTGGGTGCGCTTCTACCTGGCCATCGATGCCGCCCACTCGCACCCGATCGAACGGCCTCTTGCCCGCGTCAGCAAAATCAAGCGCCGAGCAGGCGACTATGATGCTGAATCGGGCAAGGCCTACACCGCCCGCCCGGTCATCGAACTCGAAATCTGCATGGGCCAGGCCTTGCGCACCATCGAAGTCAACCTCACCGACCGCAGCGCCTTCCAGTTCCCGCTGCTGATCGGCTCCGAGGCGCTCAAGCACTTCGACGCGCTGGTCGACCCAAGCCTTAAATACGCGGCCGGCAAACCTGCCTGTGCCACCGACGCTCCCAAAGCAGAGTAATCCCGATGCGCTCTCTTACCCTCCATCTGAAAGTCCTGATCACCGTACTGGTGTTGTTGGGCGTGGCAGTCACGGCTTATCAGATCTTCTTCCTCGGCATCCCGGTGACCGAGGATGAAACCGACGACCTATGGAACATCGACGCCAAGGTCGAGTTCGTGGCCAGCACCAAGGACCCGGTCAAGGTGCAGATGTTCGTGCCGCCACTGAACCGCGACTACGTCAGCCTCAACGAGAGCTTCATCTCCAACAACTACGGGGTCAGCGTCAACCGTGCCGATGGCAACCGCAAGGTCACCTGGTCGGCCCGTCGCGCCAGCGGCAACCAGACGCTGTACTACCGCCTGGTGCTGACCAAGCGCTACAGCAACGAAAAAACCGCGGTGAAAGGCCCGACCTTCCGTGACAGCCTGGCCATCGACGGCCCCGAAAAAATCGCCGCCGAGGCGCTGATGGCGCCCATCCGCCAGCATTCAGCCGATGTCGAGACGTTCGTCAGCGAGACCATCAAGCGGGTCAACAACCTCAACGATGACAACGTCAAGCTGCTGCTGGCCGGCGATACCTCACCGATGAAAAAGGCCCAGGTGATCGACCTGCTGCTGTCGATTGCCCACGTACCGATGGAAAAGGTGCACACCATCCGCCTGGTGGCCGATACCCCGCAAACCCCCGAGCTGTGGCTGCGCAGCTACAACGGTAACGACTGGCTGTACTTCAACCCGGACACGGGCGAGCAGGGCCTGCCCAGCGACCGCCTGCTGTGGTGGACCGGTGACGACAACCTGATCACCGTCGATGGCGGCAAGAAGGCCAACGTCACGTTCAGCATGAACAACAGTGAAATGAATGCCATTCGCCTGGCCAAGCTGACTGACGAGAACACCGACGCCGACTTCCTCGAATATTCGCTATACGGCCTGCCCCTGCAAACCCAGCAGACCTTCATGATCATGGTCATGATCCCGATCGGTGTGCTGGTGATCCTGGTGCTGCGCAACCTGATCGGTATCCAGACCCTGGGCACCTTCACCCCGGTGCTGATCGCCCTGGCCTTCCGCGAAACCCAGCTGGGCTTCGGTATCGTGTTGTTCACGGTCATCACGGCATTGGGCCTGTCACTGCGTTCGTACCTGGAACACCTGAAACTGCAGATGCTGCCGCGGCTGTCCGTGGTGCTGACCTTCGTCGTGGTGCTGATCGCGGCGATCAGCCTGTTCAGCCACAAGCTGGGTCTTGAACGCGGGCTGTCGGTGGCCCTGTTCCCGATGGTGATCCTGACCATGACCATCGAACGCCTGTCGATCACCTGGGAAGAGCGTGGCGGCGGCCATGCCATGAAAGTGGCCATCGGCACCCTGTTTGCCGCATCGCTGGCACACCTGCTGATGATGGTGCCAGAGCTGGTGTATTTCGTGTTCACCTTCCCGGCCGTGCTGCTGATCCTGGTCGGCTTCATGCTGGCGATGGGCCGTTATCGCGGCTACCGTCTGACCGAGCTGATGCGCTTCAAGGCATTCGTGAAAAAGGCAGACGTGTGATGTTTGGCCTGATCAAGACGTGGAAAGCCCTGGAGGCCCGGGGCATCATGGGCATCAACCGGCGTAACGCAGACTATGTGCTGAAGTACAACAAGCGCAGCCTGTACCCGATTGTCGACGACAAGATCATCACCAAGGAGCGTGCCCTCGCGGCAGGTATCCACGTGCCGGAAATGTACGGCGTCATCGAGACAGAGAAGCAGATCGACAAGCTTCACGAGATCATCGGCGGCCGCAACGACTTCGTCATCAAGCCGGCACAAGGTGCCGGCGGTGACGGCATCCTGGTGATCGCCGACCGCTTTGAGGACCGCTACCGCACCGTTTCCGGCAAGATCATGAGCCACGAGGAAATCGAGCACCAGGTCTCGAGCATCCTCACCGGCCTGTACTCGCTGGGCGGGCACCGTGACCGGGCGCTGATCGAATACCGGGTCACACCCGACCAGATCTTCAAGAGCATCAGCTATGAAGGCGTGCCCGACATCCGCATCATCGTGCTGATGGGCTACCCGGTCATGGCCATGCTGCGCCTGCCCACCCGGCAGTCCGGCGGCAAGGCCAACCTGCACCAGGGCGCCATCGGTGTGGGGGTCGACCTGGCTACCGGCGTGACCCTGCGCGGCACCTGGCTGAACAACATCATCAGCAAGCACCCAGACACCACCAACGCGGTAGACGGCGTGCAACTGCCGAACTGGGACGGCTTCATGAAGCTGGCCGCCGGGTGCTACGAGCTGTGCGGGCTGGGCTATATCGGCGTGGACATGGTCCTGGACCAGGACAAAGGCCCGCTGATTCTGGAGCTTAACGCCCGCCCAGGGTTGAACATCCAGATCGCCAACGACTGCGGGCTGACCCAGCGCACCCATGCCATCGAAGCGCACATCGAAGCACTGGCAAAGGACGGCCTGACGGAGGACGTCGAGCAGCGGGTGAAGGTGTCGCAGGGCTTGTTTGGGCACGTACACCCGGGCTGACATCGCCGGGGCGGCTGCCACAAGGGGTAGGTAATCTCCTGGGGCAGCCGCCTTGCGTCGCGACCAGCCCCAGGCGCCAAACACACGGTTGAATGTCGCGCCCAGCGCTAGGCGCTGCTCCCGCACAGGTCTACAATCGCCCTCCTCGCTTTTACATCGCCGTCCATACTGATGCCGACCTGTACGCTCCACCCCCTGCCCTACCAACCCGACCCAGCCGCCTATTTCGCCCGCCTGCGCCAGGCGCCCGGCGCGATCCTGCTCGACAGCGCCCGCCCTGGCGCCGAGCGTGGGCGCTTCGATCTGCTCAGTGCCTGGCCGCTGCAACAACTGCAAGCCGAACCCGCAGAGCATGGCCGCGCGTTTCTCGCCCGCCTGCGCGAGGGCCTGGCGCGCCTGGGCAGTGCCGATTTGCCCAGCGGCGTAGAGCTGCCTTTCGCCGGCGGCCTGATCGGCTACCTGAGCTATGACTTCGGCCGCCGCCTTGAACACCTGCCAAGCAGCGCCGTGGATGACCTCGGCCTGCCCGACGCGCAACTGGGCCTGTATGCCTGGGCGCTGGTCAGCGACCACCAGTGCGGTACCAGCCAGCTGGTGTTTCACCCAAGCCTGGCGCAGCACGAGCGCGAACGCCTGATCAGCCTCTTCGCCGGCAGCGAGCACACGCCTGATGGCGACTTTCAGCTGCTAGCACCCATGGCCGGCGACTTGCAGCCTGCGCAATACCAGGCCGCCTTCGACCAGGTGCAGCGCTATATCCAGGCCGGTGACTGTTACCAGATCAACCTTACCCAACGCTTTCGCGCGCCGTGCAAGGGCGACCCGTGGCAGGCCTACAAGGCACTGCGCCAGGCCTGCCCGACGCCCTTTTCGGGCTATCAGCAGTTGGCCGACGGCAGCGCCCTGCTTAGCTTTTCACCCGAGCGCTTCATTCGCGTCAGCCAACGCCAGGTTGAAACCCGCCCGATCAAGGGCACCCGCCCACGCGCCAGCGACCCAGGCGAAGACCAGCGCAATGCTCAGGCGCTGTTACACAGCCCCAAGGACCGCTCGGAAAACCTGATGATCGTCGACCTGCTGCGCAACGACCTGGGGCGTACCTGCGAGGTGGGTTCGGTGAAAGTGCCGGAGCTGTTCAGCCTAGAAAGCTACCCCAACGTGCACCACCTGGTCAGTAGCATTACCGGCCGCTTGGCCAGCGGCAAGGACGCGCTGGACCTGATCGCCGACAGCTTCCCTGGCGGCTCGATTACTGGCGCGCCGAAGATCCGCGCCATGCAGATCATCGACGAGCTGGAGCCCACGCGGCGGGCACTGTACTGCGGCTCCCTGCTGTATGTGGACGTGCGCGGCGAAATGGACAGCTCGATCGCCATTCGCAGCCTGCTGGTCAAGGATGGCCAGGTCAGCTGCTGGGGTGGCGGCGCAGTGGTGGCCGATTCCGAGTGGCAGGCTGAGTACGAAGAGTCGATTGCCAAGGTGCGGGTGTTGCTGCAGACACTGCAAGGCCTGTGAGCGCCAGCCCGTCCAGACCCTGTTTTTTTGTTACCATCACCCCCACTACGAGCGCACAGCGCCACAGCCAAGACGGAAACTGCCTGATGAGCCAACCCTTCGACGTCGCCGCCCTGGCCGCGACCTATGCCAACAAATCCCCGCAAGACATCCTCAAGCTTGCCTTCGAGCACTTCGGCGACGACCTGTGGGTTTCCTTCAGCGGCGCCGAGGACGTGGTGCTGGTCGACATGGCCTGGAAGCTTAACAAGCAGGTCAAGGTATTCAGCCTCGACACAGGCCGCCTGCACCCGGAAACGTACCGGTTCATCGACCAGGTGCGCGAGCAGTATGGCCTGCCGATCGAAATCCTCAGCCCGGACCGCGCCCAGCTTGACCCCTTCGTCAAGGAAAAGGGCCTGTTCAGTTTCTACAAGGACGGCCATGGCGAGTGCTGCGGCATCCGCAAGATCGAGCCATTGCGGCGCAAGCTGGCGACTGTCAGCGCCTGGGCCACTGGCCAGCGCCGCGACCAGAGCCCTGGCACTCGCAGCCAGGTGGCAGCGCTGGAAATCGACAGCGCCTTCTCCACGCCCGAGCGCACGCTGTACAAGTTCAACCCGCTGGCGCAGATGAGCAGCGCAGAAGTGTGGGGTTATATCCGCATGCTGGAGCTGCCGTACAACAGCCTGCATGAACGTGGCTTCATCAGCATCGGCTGCGAGCCCTGCACGCGCCCGGTGCTGCCGAACCAGCATGAACGTGAAGGGCGTTGGTGGTGGGAAGAGTCCACCCAGAAGGAGTGCGGGTTGCACGCTGGCAACCTGATCAGCAAGGCTTGAATCCCTAACGCCGCTGTAGAACCGGGGGCGCACAGCCCCCGGTGTTCGCGTTTCAGTGCACGGGCAGTTCGACCCCTTCGAACAGCGCTTCCAGCTCCTGCTTGTTGTGGCACTGGATTGCCTTGGCCATCACCTCGCGGGTCAGGTGCGGCGCGAACTTCTCGATGAAGTCACACATGAAGCCGCGCAGGAAGGTGCCACGGCGGAAACCGATTTTGGTGATGCTGGCCTCGAACAGCTCGCTGGCATCGAGTGCCACCAGGTCGCTGTCGAGCATGGCGTCCACTGCCATGCCGGCAACGATGCCCACGCCAAGCCCCAGGCGCACATAGGTCTTGATCACGTCGGCGTCGGCGGCAGTGAACACTACCTTCGGCGTAAGGCCGCGGTGGTTGAAAGCTTCATCCAGCTTCGAGCGCCCGGTGAAACCGAACACATAGGTCACGATCGGGTATTCGGCTACGGCCTCCAACGTCAGCTTGGGCAGCTTGGCCAGTGGGTGACCTTGCGGCACGACCACACAGCGGTTCCACTTGTAGCATGGCATCATGATCAGGTCGCCGAACAGTTCCAGCGCCTCGGTGGCGATGGCAAAGTCGACCGTACCGTCTGCGGCCATTTCGGCAATCTGCATCGGTGAGCCTTGATGCATGTGCAGGGACACTTCCGGGTATTGCTTGATGAAGCTGCTGATCACCGGCGGTAACGCGTAGCGCGCCTGGGTATGGGTGGTGGCGATGGACAGCGTGCCCTTTTTCTCGTTGGAGAATTCCTGGGCGATCTGCTTGATGCTCTCGACCTTGCGCAGAATTTCGCCGGCGGTATTGATGATGCGCTCACCCGCCGGGGTCACGCGGGTCAGGTGTTTGCCACTGCGCGCGAATACTTCAACACCCAACTCGTCTTCCAGCAGGCGGATCTGCTTGCTGATACCCGGCTGGGAGGTATACAGGCTCTGCGCCGTCGCGGAGACATTGAGGTCATGATGCGCCACTTCCCAGATGTAGCGCAGTTGTTGAAGCTTCATAGATTTCCCTCGGTTCAGCGATGAGTCAGCGGCAGCAAGCAGCGACGATATATAACTATATTAGTGGTTCCGGAAATAAATCTAGAACAATTTTGTTACATGCTGCGGATTTGCCCTACAGCCACTCTCACGTTTTCCTACGCCCCAAATGCTGCGCCAACGGCACCATGTAGACCGGGACCGGCGACAGTTGCAGCAGCCGCACCGCCGTGCGGCCGATTGGCACATCCACCCCGGCACCGGCACTGTGGCTACCAAAAATCAGCAGGTCGACACTCAGCCGTTGCGCCTGATCCAGAATGACCTGCGCCGGGTCGCCCTGGCGAACCCGTACGGCCTTGATGACGGCAAGGTCGGCCTCCTCGCCCAGCTCATCGCGAAAGCTCTCCAGCACGCGCTGCTCTATATTGGCCATTACTGTATTCACCCCCTGGCTGTGCAACTGGTCGAGCGTTTGCTCGTCGAGGTAGCTTTGCAGGAGAGATTCAGCGAACTGGCCCATGGGCTCGACCGCATGGATCACGTACAACTCAGCCCCGAATGTCCGCGCCAGCGCCAGCGCATGTTGCATGACAAACGGGGCATAGACACCGAGGTCGGTGGCGTACAGCATGGAGCGGATCATTCGACCTCCTGGACTGCCGCTGCGGCAGATCAAGCTTCAGCTTAGCAGCGCGGCAGAGGCACGCTTCGCCGTCCGGCGCGCTGCACGGGTGAGCTGTACCGGGCTGGGAATACACCCCGGAAACGCTCACAGCCGGCCTTGGTGCCGGTCGATGAACAACAGCGCCTGGTACAGCATTTCCATGCGCGGCAAGCGGCAGCCAGCCGCCCGCGCCTGCGCCAGCGGCTCGGCATAAATGGCCTGTAACTCCAATGGGCGCTTGTGTGCATGGTCGTGGTACATGCTGGGCCAGTACTCAGGCATGCGCTCGGTGACCTGGAACAGGTGTTGGGCGTAGCCTTCCGGCAGCACATGGCCGCATGCTGCGGCACCTTGCACAACTTCTGCCATCAGCGACAGGACCAGTTCACGGCTGGCGGCGTTGCCCATCAATGCAGTGGTGCTGGCACCCAGCAATACCGAGAGGCCGTTATAAGGCACGTTCCACACCAGCTTCTGCCAGCGCGCCAGCGCCAGATTCGGCATGGCGTGCGAGTCGATGCCCGCCGCCTGGAACAAGCCTGTGCCCTCACTGACCAGCGCCGTACCACCATCGCTGGCAGGCCCGCTGTGATAACCCAGGTTTACGGTACCCAAGGCCTGATGCCGGATCACCCCTGGCCCCTGCCGGTTGACACAGATGAAACACAGCCCGCCCAGCAGGTGCATGTCGCGGCGCAGTGCCGGGCGCAGCTGCTCCTCGACCCCCAGGCCGTTCTGCAACAGCACCACTTTGGCACCCGGTGCGGCAGCCTGGACAATCAACGGGGCCAGGTGGTCGTTGCTGGTAGCCTTGGCCCCGATCAACAACCAGTCACAGGGCGGCATATCGGCGGCCCTGGCATAGGCTTGCACCTTCATTTGCAGGGTGCCGTGCTCGGCACTGTCCAGGCTCAGGCCATGCTCACATACCGTCGGGTACTCGCTACGCAGCAGAAAATGCACATCGAAACCGGCCTTGGCCAGCATCAACCCATAGAAGCCGCCAATGGCGCCACTGCCAATGATGCCAATACGTAGTGCGCGCGAATGCATGCCAATCTCCAGCTAACAGGTAGGCGTTCTTTTTACACCGGTTGGGCAACGCTGGGCAGGCCATTCGCGCTTGAACCCTTGGTACAGGTAAAAACCCCACAATGACTGGGCTCAGCCCATTGTCCCGCCCCTTGTAACGCGCTAAGGTTCGGCTCCCCGTTGCGATTATTCTTGCTGCTGGGCCGCACGGGGATTGTTGGCGGCCGGCACCCGTGACCTGACGAGTAACACGATGGCTGATTTACCGATCGATGACTTGAACGTTGCCTCCAACGAGACCCTGATCACCCCTGATCAGCTCAAGAAGGAAATACCCCTCAGCGCCAAGGCCCTGCAGACCGTGACTGCCGGCCGTGAAGTGGTGCGCAATATTCTCGACGGCAAGGACCATCGCCTGTTCGTCGTGGTCGGCCCTTGCTCCATCCACGATATCAAGGCCGCTCACGAATATGCCGAGCGCCTGAAAGTACTGGCGGCAGAGGTGTCCGACACCCTGTACCTGGTCATGCGCGTGTACTTTGAAAAGCCGCGCACCACGGTCGGTTGGAAAGGCCTGATCAACGACCCGTACCTGGATGACTCGTTCAAGATCCAGGACGGCCTGCACATCGGCCGCAAGCTGCTGCTGGACCTGGCAGAAATGGGCCTGCCGACCGCGACCGAAGCGCTGGACCCCATCTCCCCGCAATACCTGCAGGACCTCATCAGCTGGTCGGCGATCGGCGCCCGTACCACCGAATCGCAAACCCACCGCGAAATGGCCTCGGGGCTGTCGTCAGCAGTAGGTTTCAAGAACGGCACCGATGGCGGCCTGACCGTCGCCATCAACGCCCTGCAGTCGGTGTCCAAGCCACATCGCTTCCTGGGTATCAACCAGGAAGGCGGCGTGTCGATCGTCACCACCAAAGGCAACCCTTACGGGCACGTGGTACTGCGCGGCGGTAACGGCAAACCCAACTACGATTCGGTCAGCGTTGCGCTGTGCGAGCAAGACCTTGCCAAGGCCAAGATCAAGGCAAACATCATGGTCGATTGCAGCCACGCCAATTCCAACAAGGACCCGGCCCTGCAACCGCTGGTGATGGAGAACGTCGCCAACCAGATTCTCGAAGGCAACCAGTCGATCATTGGCCTGATGGTCGAAAGCCATCTGAACTGGGGTTGCCAGTCGATTCCGAAGAATCTGGAAGACCTGCAATACGGCGTGTCGGTTACCGATGCCTGCATCGACTGGTCGGCAACCGAAAAAACGCTGCGCAGCATGCATGCCAAGTTGAAAGATGTATTGCCGCAGCGCAAGCGTGGCTGATTGACGCCCTGCTAAGCGAGCGGGCTCACCATGGCCCGCTCCTCATGGCCTGGCTCAGGCCTTGGTGGAGTGCCGCTGCTGGCGCTCCATGTAGCGCTCTACGTATGAACACGACGGTATCACCGTGTAGCCCATCTGCTCGGCATAAGCCAAGGCCTGCTCGGTCAGCGCGGCAGCGATACCACGGCCGCGCAAGGCGTTAGGCACAAATGTGCGGTAGATATCCAGCGTTTGCTTGCCCAGATCCATGTACGTCAGGTAGGCACGATGACCGTCCACGGTGGTCTCGAACTGATGACCGGCCTGGTCATGGTGGATGGTCAACGATTCGCTCATCACTACTCCTCGCAGGTCTTTCAGGTAGACCCTTCCCTTAACCGATGGTGGTTTATCCGGCACAGAATGCTCTACGCCACCTGTTGCCCATACGACCGCTGGACGATTGCAATCGTTCGAGTCTTCTGGCGCTCACAAGATAGTAGGCGCGGCATGCGGATTTACTCAAGGTTTCGGTAGTTAAAAAGGGCCAGGTGCTACCCTCTTCACTTAGTGCCGTGGTCCCCGCAGCCGCCGGATGCTCTAGCCCTTAAGACGCCGAAAGACCGTGTAAGTCACCGGTAGTTCAACAAAAAAGTTGCTCTACTACAATTGCTTGCGATCACGGCAGGTTTTTGTTCACGCCCAGCTCGCACAGCGTGCCGTGGCCACGTCAAGCAACATTTTTTTTGCAGTTCTTGCGCTCAGTCAGTTTACTTACTACAAGTAATGAGTACTATGTACGCCGGCCAGTTTCTCTTTTCCGAGAGATGGCTATTTAATAGAAAGTCCTTGAAGGGGAACACGATGAACAACGTTCTGAAATTCTCTGCTCTGGCTCTGGCCGCAGTTCTGGCTACCGGTTGCAGCAGCGTCTCCAAAGAAACTGAAGCTCGTCTGACTGCGACTGAAGACGCAGCTGCTCGCGCTCAAGCCCGTGCCGATGAAGCCTACCGTAAGGCTGACGACGCACTGGCAGCCGCTCAGAAGGCTCAGCAGACCGCTGACGAAGCCAACGAGCGTGCTCTGCGTATGCTGGACAAAGCCAGCCGCAAGTAATAATCCTCACGGATTGTTAAAAAGCCGACCCACTTGTGGGTCGGCTTTTTTTTGCCTGCTCTTTGCCGGGCGTTGCGACTGTAACGAAAAGGGCCGCACAAAGGCGGGCCTCCCTGTACCGCCAATACCTTACTGCAGTTCTGGGGGAATGCTGGAAACCACCGGTGTGCCTGCCTGGTTTTCGACCGGTACGGCAATTTCTACCGGCATGCCATCTTCTGCAGCCACCACATCACGCACCATGTCCCAGTTCATGCGCAGGTTGTTGGCCAGGTCTTCGCGCTTGAGCAAAGCATTGATGACAGCGGTATGCTTGTCGACTACCGACGGATTGCCCTGGTCATCCAGCGGAGTGTGTGCCTCGAGGTACACCTTGCCGCCACTGATACCAAACTTGTAAGGCTCGTTGATGATGCGCACCGGCGTACCCACCGGCACCAGCTTGGACAGCTCCAGCACGTTGTTGTTGAGCATGCGGAAGCAACCGTGGCTGGTGCGCATGCCGATACCGAACTTCTTGTTCGAACCGTGGATCAGGTAGCCCGGCACGCCCAAGGTGAACTTGAACGGCCCCAGCGGGTTGTCCGGGCCCGCCGGCACCACCGCAGGCAGGATATCGCCGTCTGCGGCATGCTCCTTGCGGATGGATGCGGGCGGGGTCCAGGTCGGGTTCGGCGTCTTGGCGATGATCTTGGTGTTGGCGATCGGCGAACCCCAGCCTTCACGACCGATACCGAGCGGGAAGGTGTACACCACGTTTTGACCTTTCGGGTAGTAGTACAACCGGTACTCGGCCAGGTTGATGACCACGCCTTCGCGCGGGCCCGGTGGCAGGATGTAGCGGGTGGGCAGGATGATCTCGGTGCCGGCGCCCGGCAACCACGGGTCCACGCCCGGGTTGGCAGCGATCATTTCCAGGTAGCCGAGGTCGTTGGCGGTGCCGATATCGGCGAAGGTGTCCTCGTACTTGGCCTTGATCACATGCACCTGGCCGACGATGTCATCACCAGGAGGTGGCAGTGGCAGCTCCAGCGCAGCAGCGGGGCCTGCTACCAGCAGGGCGGCCAGGGACAGGCTACGGGTGACGGCAGGAAAGCGCGGCAACATCCGGTAAATCCTTCGAAAGGTGGGTCAAGAGAATCGATTGTACACCTGCACTGGTGCCAGCGGGAGGCATTGCTGAGCGGCAAGCGTTTCAGATGATGAAAGGTGCGGGTCGTTCAGCTGCCGTGCAGCTCAGGCCATACCGGGCGCATGCCACGCCGCTGGGCATCGAGGATGGCCCGGCACAGCTCGCACAGGCGGCCATCGCGATAGATCGAGCGCGGCACCCCCGACCAGCGCGGCTGCGCAGGCAGCAGCCCACCGCACAAGGTACGGTCTACCGGCACACCCAGCTCGAGCTGCCGGGCCACCAGGTGCACGCGGACCTCTTGGCAGGCAAACAGGTCAAGCTGCTCATCGGGCTCGATCAATTGGTAGGCGTATAGGGACCAGGCGGGGCGCGGCATCGGTGGCACTCGAAACGGGGGGCGCAACATTAGCCGAAAGCTGCCCCCGTTTAAAGCATCACAGCAACGGTTTTATCGCCGGCCAGGCATTTTCCAGCAAGCGCTGCTGGGCACCCTGGGCCGGATGAATGCCATCAGCCTGCATCAACGCTGGCACACCCCCTACCCCTTCAAGGAAAAACGGCACCAGCGAAACCTTTTTTTCCTTTGCCAACTGCTCATACACCTTGGCAAACGCACCTGTGTAGCGCGAGCCGTAATTGGGCGGCAGGCGCATCCCCAGCAGCACCACTTTGGCGCCAGCCTGTCGCGAGCGCTCGATCATCGAAGCAAGATTTTGTTGCAATTGCGCAGGCGGCTGCCCGCGCAGGCCATCGTTGCCGCCCAGTTCCAGCACCACCACGCTGGGCTTATGCGCTGCAAGCAGCGCGGGCAAGCGCGCCTGGCCACCTGCACTGGTGTCGCCACTGATCGACGCATTGACCACCTTGGCGTCGAAACCTTCCTTCTCCAGCCGGGTCTGCAACAGAGAGACCCACCCCTGGCGGCTATCCAGGCCAAAACCGGCGCTGATACTATCGCCAACCACCAGCAACGTTCCCGCCGCCGCGCTCTGGGCCAGGCAATACAGGGCCAGACCGGCACTCAACCACCTTATTCGCATCGGATTCTCCATGGGCCCCAGCATTCTCGTTGCGCAGAACCTTAGCAAAGTGGTCCCCAGTGCGGAAGGTGACCTCGCCATCCTGCACGCCCTGTCCCTCGACCTGGCCCAGGGTGACAGCCTGGCCATCGTTGGCGCCTCGGGCTCGGGCAAGTCGACGCTGCTTGGCCTGCTCGCGGGTCTGGACCAACCCAGCGCTGGCAAGGTAATACTTGCCGGCCACGACCTCGGGCCGCTGGATGAAGACCAGCGCGCCCGGGTGCGCGCCGAACACGTCGGCTTCGTGTTCCAGTCGTTCCAACTGCTGGACAGTCTCAACGCCTTGGAGAATGTCATGCTGCCGCTGGAGCTTGACGGGCGCAACGATGCCCGCGAACAAGCGCGCAACTTGCTTGAAAGGGTCGGCCTTGGCGCGCGCCTCAGCCACACGCCACGCCAGCTGTCAGGGGGCGAGCAACAACGGGTGGCCATCGCCCGCGCCTTCGCCGCGCACCCTGCAGTATTGTTCGCCGATGAACCCACCGGCAACCTGGACAGCCACACCGGCGAACGTATCAGCGACCTGCTGTTCGAGCTGAACCAGGAGCGTGGCACCACGCTGGTGCTGGTTACCCATGACGAACGCCTGGCCCGCCGCTGCCGCCGCCAGATCCGGCTGGACGCAGGCCGCCTGGTGGCAGCGGTGGAGGCCTGATGAAGCACATGCCGCTGTTCCGCCTGTGGGGCCTGGCCCTGCGCCAGTTGCTTCGCGACCTTCGTGCCAGCGAAGTGCGGGTGTTGTTCTTCGCCCTGCTGGTGGCGGTGGCAGCCAGCACCGCCATCGGCTATTTCGGTGCCCGCCTGAACGGCGCCATGCAACTGCGCGCCAGCGAATTCCTCGGCGCCGACCTGGTGTTGCAGGGCAGCGCCCCGGCCCGTGAACAGCAACTCGCGGCCGGCCAGGCGCTGGGCTTGCGCCATGCTCAGGTGGTCGAGTTCACCAGTGTGGTCGGCGGCGATAGCGGTATCCAGCTGTCCAGCGTGAAGGCAGCCGACAGCGCCTACCCCCTGCGTGGGCAACTGCGCAGCGCCGCGGCCCCGTATGGTGCTGAGCGCCCAGGTGGCGGGCCGGCGCCCGGTGAAGCATGGGTGGAACCGCGGCTGTTGGCGGCCTTGGGGCTGTCGATAGGCGACAGCATCGACGTCGGCATGAAAACCCTGCGCATGAGCCGGGTACTGACCTATGAGCCGGACCGAGCCAACAACTTCTACAGCCTCACGCCGCGGGTGATGATCAACCTGGCCGACCTGCAGGCAACCGGGGTGATCCAGCCCGGCAGCCGGGTGACCTACCGCGACCTGTGGCGTGGCGACGGCGAAGCACTGGCGCAGTACCGCCAGGCAATTGAGAAAGACCTGGCCGCCAACCAGCGCCTGCGCGATACCCGCGATGGCAACCAGCAGATCGGTGGCGCCCTGGGCAAGGCAGAACGCTACCTGAACATGGCCAGCCTGGTGGCAGTGTTGCTGGCCGGCGTGGCCGTAGCCTTGTCGGCCAGCCGCTACGCTGCACGGCGCCTGGACGCCAGTGCCCTGCTGCGCTGCCTGGGCCTGTCGCGCCGGCAGGCCCTTGGCCTGTACTGCCTGCAACTGACCATGCTCGGCGTAGTAGCGGCGCTGGCCGGCGCGCTGCTGGGCTGGCTCGGCCAGCTGGGCCTGTTCCGCGTACTGCACGGCCTGCTTCCCAGCGTGGTCCCAGCCGGGGGCGTAATACCGGCCCTGGCCGGCATCGCCACAGGGCTGGTAGCACTGGCCGGCTTTGCCCTGCCACCGATCGCGGCGCTGGGCCAGGTGCCGCCATTGCGCGTACTGCGCCGCGACCTATTGCCGATACCGCCCAGCAGTTGGCTGGTATACGGCGCAGCCCTGTTCGCGCTAGGCCTGATCATGTGGCGGCTGAGCCTGGACCTGCTGCTGACCTTCGCCCTGCTGGCTGGCAGCTTGGTTGCTGCGCTGTTGCTCGGTGGCCTGCTGCTGCTCGGCTTGCGCAGCCTGCGCCGCTTGCTGGCCGGCGCCCCGCTGACCTGGCGCCTGGGGTTGGGCCAGTTGCTGCGCCACCCCATGGCCGCCGCTGGCCAGGCGTTGGCGTTCGGCCTGATCCTGCTGGCCATGGCCTTGGTCGCCCTGCTGCGGGCAGAATTGCTCGACACCTGGCAGGCCCAGCTACCCAAGGATGCGCCCAACTATTTCGCCCTGAATATCCTGCCAGACGACCGCGCGCCGTTTGCTCAGCACCTGCAGCAGGTCAACGCCGTCGCGGCGCCGCTGTACCCGGTGACACCGGGGCGGCTGGTGCAGATCAACCAACAACCGGTACAGCAGATCGTCAGCAAGGATTCGGCAGGCGAGCGCGCCGTGCAGCGCGACCTCAGCCTGACCTGGGCCGCCGAACTGCCCGAAGGCAATGCGTTGACAGCCGGGACCTGGTGGCAAGCATTGCCCGGCGAACACGAAACCCCCGGGGTATCGGTGGAAGCAGAGCTGGCCAAGAGCCTGAAGCTTCAGCCTGGCGACATGCTGACGTTCGATATCGGCGGCCAACAGCGCCAAGCCAGGGTCAGCAGCTTGCGCAGCGTGCATTGGGACAGCTTCCAGCCCAACTTCTACATGATCTTCCAACCCGGCACCCTGCAAGGTCTGCCGACCACCTACCTGACCAGCTTCTACCTGGCGCCGGGGCATGACCTGGACGTGGTGAGCCTGTCACGTGCGTTTCCGGCAGTGACCATCCTGCAGGTCGATGCCCTGCTTGACCAACTGCGCAGCATCCTCGCCCAGGTGACTCTGGCCGTGGAATATGTGCTGCTGTTCGTGCTGGCGGCAGGGCTGGCGGTGCTGTTCGCCGGTTTGCAGGCAACGCTGGATGAGCGCATTCGCCAAGGTGCCCTGCTGCGTGCGCTCGGCGCGCCCAGGCCGCTGCTGGTCAGGGCACGGCGGATCGAGTTCGGCCTGCTCGGCGCAGCCAGCGGGTTGTTGGCGGCGGTGGGTTGCGAACTGATCACACTGGTGCTTTACCGCTATGCCTTCAATTTGCAGTGGGGGCCGCATCCCTGGCTGCTTTTGCTGCCATTGATAGGGGCTTTGCTGGTAGGCGGTGCGGGGGTGATAGGCACGCGGCGGGCGCTCAATGCCAGCCCTTTAGCGGTACTGCGGGACAGTTGAGGCGACACTGTGCAGGCCCGGCATCCGGGCCTGCACAAGCAGCCTCAATTCACTGCCCATAGCTGATGCTGTTCACATACCAGGTGGCTTCACCGGTAGGTGTGTGTACCAGCACTTCGTCACCCTCCTGCTTCTTCAGCAAGGCGCGGGCCATGGGTGAGTCGATCGAGATGTAGTCATTGCGCCCGTAGATCTCGTCATAACCCACGATGCGAAACTTCATGGTCTCGCCGTCGTCGTTCTCGACCTCGACCCAGGCACCGAAAAACACCTTGCCTTCCTGCTCGGGCGAATAGGCCACCACCTTCACATCCTCAAGACGCTTGCGCAAATACCGCACCCGGCGGTCGATCTCGCGCAGCAGCTTCTTGTTGTACTGGTAGTCGGCATTCTCGCTACGGTCCCCAAGCGACGCCGCCCAGGTGACCTTCTGGGTGATCTCGGGGCGATAGACCCGCCACAGGTGGTCCAGCTCTTCCTTCAGCGCCGCGTGGCCTTCGGTGGTGATGATGTTGGTACTCAACAGGCGCTCCTCAGCGGCGGGTGATCAGGCCCTGGCGCGCGATACGGGTGAGGTGGCCGATGACCTCGGCAGCGTCCTGCGGGCCGGGCGACTGAATGACCGCGAGGTCGAAACGGTCCTGCCCATACTGCGCAAGATTGCAGGTGTCATCGGCGAACTGGATCAGGAATGCGCGTGCCTGGCCCTTGCGCCGGGACAGGCCTTCGAGGTGACGCAAAAGAGTGGGCTGATGCTGGCCGCCGAGCAGGATGCGCGGCGTGCGGGACGCCTGGTGTGCAGGCAGAGGGCTCAAACAGACACTGGTACGTGGGCAACTCATGGTGCTTCTCTCCGCCTCGCGAATCCCGCTGGGCAGCGGTGGGAGGCGTCACCGAACCAGCGCTTTAGCGGTATTTCGGATGAGCCGCACAAGGGGCTTTCCTGCGCCCCGCAAGTAGCTGTTTAAATCGGCGCAGGCGGTATGCTAGAGCGATGAGCTTCAAGTTGCAAGCGAGAAGCCGCAAGCAGAAGCAGGCCGAAGAAAGGCCCGCCCTTGCTTGCGGCTTGTCGCTCACAGCTTGCAACGGGTCAGCGGGCGATCAGGCGGTCCAGCGAGAAGCGCCCGGCGCCTTCGATCATCACGGCAACGGTACCGGCGAGCAGCGCCAGGGCAAACTCGTAGCCGTTGTTGGACATGAACAAGCCATTGCCAATGTGAACCGAGAAAATCGCCACTATCAGGGTTACGCTCAGTGCCAGTGCCGCCGGGCGCGCCAGCAGCCCCAGCACCAGGGCCAAGCCGCCGAAGAACTCGGCGCTACCGGACAACAGGGCCATCAGATAACCCGGCGCCAGGCCGATGCTTTCCATCCACTGGCCGGTGCCTTCCAGGCCATAGCCGCCAAACATGCCGAACAGCTTTTGCGCACCATGCGCCATGAAGATGATGCCGACCAGTATACGGATAATGCTCAGGCCGGCGCCGGCACGGGTGGAAAACAGGGCATTGAGCGTGGTGTTGTTCATAGCGAAGCGTCCTTGAGGCGGTGCAGTTGTGTTGAGATGGACGCCATCTTAATCAGTTTAGCAGATATTAAAATCGCAAAAAACCCAGCCTACTCATCTATGAATTCGATACTTCATCGCTTGGCTAAACGCTCAAGCGCGGCACGCTCGCGGTTGAATGCCAGGTAGTACTTGTTGACACTGTTGACGAAGTTCACCGGCCCCATGCCCACCTGCTCCATGGCAATACGCTCGGTCTGGAAGAACCATTGATTGCCATTGAGCCCGCGTCGGCGAGCTTCGGCGCGCATGGCCTGAACGCGTTCGGGGCCAAGGTTGTACGCAGCAAGCACGAACGCCATGCGCTCGCGCTCGTTGATCTTGGGGCTGGCGAAAAACGTGCGGCGGATCAGCGCCAGGTAACGCGCGCTGGCCAGCACGTTGCCGTCTACCGTGGCCGTGTTGCTCACCCCCACACGCAGGGCTGCTGTCGGGGTGATCTGCATCAGCCCGTGGGCGCCACCGCTGCCGCGTGCGGCCGGGTTCAGCGTCGACTCCTTGAACGCCAGCGCCGCTAGGTTCAGCCAGTCGATCTGTTGCGCCTGCCCATGCTTCTGCAACACCGCCCGCAGCGCTGCCAGACGCCGGCGGTCCTTGCTGGCCAACGGGTTGTGCACCCGATACTGGCGGCGGTAAATCCGCTCGAACGCGGCATCCTGGTTGTCTGGCGCCCGATAACCCTTGAGGAAACGATCGACTGCAGCGAGCAGCTGCGGCGCATCACGCCCCACATACCAGCGCATGGCCTGCGGCGGCCCCAATCGCACACCGCTGTGCAGGCGAAGGCGCGGCATCACCCGCGCCCAACGCCGAGCGATTGGCTGCTCCACCACAGTCAGGTGGTAGATGCCGGCCTGAACCATCTCCAGCACATCTTCCACGGCCAGTGTCGGGTCGACCCACTCCACCTTGATCGGCGGCCGCTTGCGCAGGGCCAATTGCTGGTTGGCCTGCTGGATGAATGGGCCCGCCGCGCTGGCAGTGGTCAGTGCCACGGTTCGCCCCGACAGCTGCTCGAGCTTGCTGAAGCTGCGCTCGCCTTTGCGCCCAACCAGTGTTAGCGGCACATGATCGAGTAGCGGTGCGCTGCTGCTGACACCCCGTACAGTGCCGGGGTCCAGCAGCTCGCCCGGTGCAGCAAGGTCGCCCTCGCCACGCGCCAGAGCGCCGAGCAATTGCTCCTTGGCCCGCGGTATGAGCTGAAGCTCGATCTGTTGATCGTCGTCGCTGCGCGCGTTGAGGAAGTGTTCCAGGGCGCGCAGGCGGTAATACTCGATGCCGACCGGTTCACCCTTGACCTCGCCCGAGCTATTGCGGCTTTGGTTGACCAGCACCCGCAGCACCTTGCTGCTGCGGATCTGCTGCAAGTCGCGAACCTTGGCGGGCGCAGGGTTCTGTTGCGGCCCTTGGGTTTGCGCAAGGGCGGCCCCGGACAAGACCAGCCCGAGCGCCAACAGGAAAGTGAGCCAGAATCGCATGCGCAAAAAGATCCATTCGGGGGCGGCATACAGGGTCGCACGCCAAGTGATAAATGACGGAAAAAGACCCCGGACACAGCATGAAGTTCTTGGTTTTGTTCAGAAAAACCCGGTTTTTGCTATGCTGGCCGCTCCGCGGCACGAGATACCACCATGCAACTGATCGATATCGGCGTCAACCTGACCAACAGCAGCTTCCACGACCAGCAGGCGGCCGTCGTCGAGCGCGCCATCGAAGCCGGGGTGACCCAGATGGTGCTGACGGGCACCAGCCTGGCAGTCAGCGAACAGGCACTGGAGCTGTGCCAGCAACTGGACGCCAGTGGCGCGCATCTGTTTGCCACTGCCGGCGTGCACCCCCACGATGCCAAGGCATGGGAGGCCGGTAGCGAAGGCCGGCTGCGCCAACTGCTAAGCGAGGCACGGGTACGTGCTGTGGGCGAATGCGGCCTGGACTTCAACCGTGATTTCTCCCCTCGGCCCCTGCAAGAAAAAGCCCTGGAAGCCCAGTTGGCGCTGGCCGTTGAGCTACGCCTGCCGGTGTTCCTGCATGAGCGCGATGCCAGCGAGCGCTTGCTGGCCATTCTCAAGGATTACCGCGACCATCTGAGCGCGGCGGTCGTGCATTGTTTCACTGGGGAGCGTGAGGCGCTGTTCGCCTACCTCGACATGGACCTGCACATCGGTATCACCGGCTGGATATGCGACGAGCGCCGGGGAACGCACCTGCACGCGCTGGTGGGCAACATTGCCGAAGGCCGGCTGATGCTGGAAAGCGATGCCCCCTACCTGCTACCCCGCACCCTGCGCCCCAAACCCAAGAACGGCCGCAATGAGCCGGCCTTCTTGCCGCACGTACTGCATGAAGTAGCCTTGCACCGGGGTGAATCGGTCGAACATACGGCAGCGCACACCACAGCCACGGCACGGGCGTTCTTCCAGATCTGAGCTGGCGGGGCCGGTTGAGGCAGGAGAACAACACCGTTGTTTTTTCTTGATACAAGTCAACAACGGCTCTGGCACGAGCCGGGACAATGATGGCACCTTGCCAATATTGTTTTCGCTCAACTCAGAGAAGACCTGCCCATGGGTGCCTGGCTTAGCAATGTTTCCTTGAAGTACAAGTTCTGGGCCGTCAACGCGGTGGCCTTTGTCACGACCTTGCTGCTGGTGTTGTATGCCGTGCACCTGGAGCAACGCGCCCGCGCCGAGGTGGCCCAGGTACAGGCGGTGCAGCAAGCCGAGCTGCTGGCTGCCTGGCCAAGCCAGCAGCCAATACCGCGCCATGCCAATGTGATTAGCTGGTCAGCCGGGCAAACACCTACCTTTGCCGGTGAACCGCTCGAGCGCCTGCGCGACGGCCAGGGCTGGGTGGACCTGCCAAGTGCCTGGGTGCTGGGCGACAACCCGCTGCGTGGCGCACAGGTCGTGCACAAGGGCGATCAGTACATGGCGGTAGTGGCCCAGTCGCCCAGCCTGCGCCAGGTGTTCTTCGAACGCTTCAGCAATTACGCGGTATGTGTCCTGATTCTGATGCTGGCCATGCTCGCTGCCTCGCAACTGCTCATCCGCTTTCTGCTCAGCCAGCTCAATACCCTCAAGGATGTGATGCTGCACGTGGAAAAAACCGGCGACCTGGCAGCCCGTGTGCCACTGGCCTGTGGTGACGAGGTCGGCCAGATGGCCGGTGCCTTCAATGCCATGCAGGCCACTTACCACCGCGTCGTCAGCACCGTCGCCCACACTGCCGCGCAGCTGGACTCAGGCGCTGCGCGCCTGGCCGCCAGCATGAACGATGTGCGCCACGGCATGCTTGGCCAGCAAAGCGAGACCGACCAGGCGGCCACCGCCATCAACGAAATGTCGGCAACCGTGCACCACATCGCCCAGCATGCTGGCGCTACCCGTGACCTGTCCCAAACCGCCGACACCCTGGCCGGCAGCGGCAAAGAGGTGGTAAGCCGGGTACAGGATTCGATTGCCGGGCTGTCCAGCGGTGTTCAGCAAACCGCCGAGATGATTCGCCAGTTGGCCGATGACAGTCAGAACATCAACGGGGTCGTCAATGTGATTCACAGCATCGCCGAACAAACCAACCTGCTTGCGCTCAACGCCGCCATCGAAGCCGCACGCGCCGGCGACCTAGGGCGCGGGTTTGCCGTGGTCGCCGATGAGGTGCGCAACCTGGCCAAGCGCGTGCAAACCTCCACTGACGAAATCACCACAATGGTCTCGGCTTTGCAGTCGGGTACCCGTGATGCGGTGGAGTTCATGCAGGAAAGTTCGTACAAGGCTGACGATTGCGTGCGCCAGGCTCAGGAAGCCGGTGCAGCCCTGGCCGAGATCACCGGTGCCGTGGCGCAGATGCGCGAGAGCAACACGCAGATTGCCGTGGCAGCCGAGCAACAAAGCCAGGTGGCCGAGGAAATGAACCGCGCGGTGGTGAGCATTCGTGACGTCACCGAACAGACCGTGCAACAGACGGTGGGCTCGGCCACCACCAGTAGCGAGCTGGCGACCTTGGCCGGGGCGCTCAACAAGGCCATCGGCCAGCTCAAGCTATAGCTACCATAGCCAGCCTCGATTGGCCCCCATGCGCGGGCAGCACTAAGCTTTGGGCATTGGATGAGGAAATGCCCATGAGTAAACGTCTGCCCAACCTGCCCGCCTGGCAATGGCGCGGCTACCACCACAACCACCGTCACCCGACCAACCTGGTATTGCACCTGATTGCCGTCCCGTTGTTCATCCTGGGCGCGCTGCTGGTACTGTCGGGCCTGTTCGGGCTCGACTTGAGCCAGATCGCGGTGGGTATCATTGCCTTGGTTGCCGGCTTGGGCCTGCAGCGCCAGGGCCACCGCCTGGAAGCCCAGCGACCTGAGCCGTTCGCTAACCGCCAGGATGCCGTGCAGCGGCTGCTGACGGAGCAGTTCATCACCTTTCCGCGCTTTGTTCTCAGTGGCGCCTGGCTGAAGGCATGGCGGGAGCGTCACAAGCACCGACGCTGAGCCGATGGTCCGGTGCCGGCTTGTCAGGCGAACACGGTGACAGTCTGCCGGCTCAGCGCCAGCAATTCACCTTGGGCGGTCCACAGTGCTGCTGCCGCATGGCCATAGCCATCCCGGGCATATTCGGTCTCAACGCAATAGCGGCACCAGTCCTGGGTAGAGACCTTGACCACAGGCTGAATGAACTCGATCGTCCAGGTCAGCGTGCTGCCAGCTGCGGGTTGCTTCAGGAACGGCATCAGGCTCGGCGGCCATGCATCGACCAAGGCAAGCAGGTGCGCTTCATTGACGCTTTCTTCGGCGACATCGCGCAAGCGCACCCAACCGCCCATCTTCCTCGACTGATTACCACTGAACGGCAGCCCGCCCACCGCCCAGCGCAAGGCCACATGGCGCATGAATTCCGGCGTGACCCCCTTGATATAGGGCAGCTCCGGAGCCGCCTCTTCGAGTGCCTTCATTTCCGTGGCCGGTAACGCCGGCACCTGCACGACCGAAGGCCGCCCTGCCCCGAAGCTGCCTTGTACCACCGTCACCACCTGGCCTGCCTGCACCGCGCGGCCAAGCAAGGTACTGACCGCCTTGCCCTCGCGCAGCACCTCCACCTCGAAGCGGATGGGTATATCTGCCGCTGCAGGGGCCACGAAGGTGATGGCCAGGGAGCGCGCTGGGCGGCTGTCACACAGCTTGAGGCGCATCGCCTCGTACACAAGGGCCGCCATGAGGCCGCCAAAGGCCGCTCGGCCTTGCGCCCAGGTCGGCGGAATGCTGACTGCGTCGGGGTTGGCCCGCACGGCGTCGAGCAGTTGATTGAAATTCATGGGCCGGCTCCTGCCTGCGGCGAAAAGGGTGTGCCCATCCTAGCCAGCAAACGCGGGACGAACAGCCCCTATTTCGGTCATTTCCCGGGCTGGCGCCGTGCAATGGCCTTGGCCAGCGCGGCCAAGGTCACATCGGCTCGTTGCTCGGCCTCCTGCAACTGCTGCTGCCAAACGGCTTGGCAGGGTGCCAGGTCGGCGTGCTCACGCGCCTGTAGCAACCACTGCAGGCGATCGTGCCAGTCGCCCAGGTCGGCTTGCGCTTTTTTCAGCAGACGCTGCAGTTTCTGGTTGGCATGCTGGAGTTGCGGGTAGGCCTCGTCGCCATAGCGCGCACGCTTGATCAGCAAACGTAGGCGGTGACGGTCGTGCTTGGGGTCCTGCAAGGCTTGGTGCAGTTTGCGCCACTGCTTGACCAAACGCTTGTCGATGCGTTTGCCCAATGCCTTGGCCAAGCCTTCGCGGCCAGCTGCGCGCAGGAACAGTGGAAAGGCGTCGACAATCGCCAGCACCCGGGCCAGCTGCTGGCTGTGGGCAACGCTGGCGTAGGTACTGCCGCGGCCTTGCATGCGGCGTTGCCCAGCTTCGGTGTAACCGCTACCGATCAGTTGCGCTGCCAGAACTTCCTGGTCACGCAAGGGCGTGGTCAGAGCCCCCAGCGCGCTTGCAGCGGCCTCCAGCTGCTCCACGCCTGGCAGCGCCCTCAAGGGCCGTAGCAGGCTGCGCAGCCGCCGTACGGCAATGCGCAGGTCATGCAGGGCCTCGCTGTCGGTATCGGCAGCCAGACGTTCGCGACACGCCAGCAGGCGAACCTGCAAGGCCAGTATCTGGGCAACGACGGAGTCAAGCATGCCAGACATGGAACGCTCCTCGATCAACGCCCGGCGCGGGACTCACGAATGTAGAAGCGCGCCTTCTCGGCTTTACGGGTGCAACTTTCATAACCTTCAAACTGCTGCTGGGTTTTAGCACCGGTCAGCAATGACAAAGCCTTGGAATAACTCACGGCCCCGGCAAAGCCTTCGGCCTTGGCCAGGTCAAGCTCCTTCCAGGCGGCATCCAGCTGGGTCGCACAACTTTCTCGGTAGGCCGTCTTGCCTGCGCAGCCGGCAAGGGCCAGAGCAATCAGGGGAAGGCAAATCCAGGCTTTCATCGTTGATACCTCAAGGAAAAAAACGGTGGCATTTCGACGCCCCGGCAGTTCAAAAGTGCCCTGCCCGGTAGGCTTTGCCAAAGCGGTTTTACTACAGTAGCTGCACACAATCTACATTGAAGCAGAGGCGACGATGGGTGCATTGTAGAAGCATGATGGCACTGGCCGGGGAAAGTTGATGAGTAAACGCGTGGCGCTGGTACTGGGATCGGGCGGGGCCCGAGGGTATGCACACATTGGCGTGATCGAGGAAATCGAGCGCCGGGGTTACGATATCGCCTGCATCGCTGGTTGCTCCATGGGTGCGGTCATCGGTGGCATCTACGCCGCCGGCAAGCTGGATGAGTACCGCAACTGGATCGAGAGCCTCGACTATCTGGATGTGTTGCGCCTGGTGGATGTCAGCTTTCGCCTGGGCGCCATTCGCGGTGACAAGGTGTTCGGGCAGATCCGCAAGATCGTGGGCGAGATCAATATCGAGCAACTACGCATCCCCTACACGGCGGTTGCCGCCGACCTGACCAACCAGCAGGAAATCTGGTTTCAGGAGGGCTGCCTGCACCAGGCCATGCGCGCCTCGGCGGCCATTCCCAGCCTGTTTACGCCGGTAATGCAGGGCAACCGCATGCTGGTTGATGGCGGTATCCTGAACCCGCTGCCGATCGTACCGGTGGTGTCCAGCCATTGCGACCTGATCATCGCAGTCAACCTCAACGCCACCAACCAGAAGCAGTACCAGCTGCCCGTGATCGAGCGCCCGGCAGCGTTCAAGATGCGCTTCGATGCCTTGCTCAGTTCATTGGGCGCACACCTGCCGTTCCGGCGCAAACCGGCCGAAGAATTGATCCGCATCGAACAGGAAATCGTCGCCGAAGGGTTGGCACAGCCTAACCCATGGCAAAGCGAAACCGCCAGCCCGGACGCACAGCAGCCGGCGGCTGCGCCAGAGCGCGAAGGCGCGCCGAAGTCGGCTACCGGTTCGTTCATCATCGACAACGTGGGCCCAGCCTCGCTGCTGGACTTGATCAACCAGAGTTTCGAGGTCATGCAGACCTCATTGGCGCAGTACAAGATCGCCGGCTATCCGCCGGATGTGCTGATCAACGTGCCGAAACGGGTATGCCGGTTCTTTGAATTCTACAAGGCGCCCGAGCTGATCGCCTTGGGGCGCGAGATCGCGCGGGACACGCTGGATAATCATGAAGGGGTGAAGCGCTAGGCCGGAGCAGGCAACAGAAACAGAACGGGCCGCACTAGGCGGCCCGTTCGTCATGCAGCGATCACGTCAGTAACGGGTGATGTCGGCATTGGCTTCCAGCTGCTTGCGGTAGGCCGCGAAGTCTTGCTGGCCGGCCCGCGAGGCGAGGTAGCGGCGAATCTGCTGCTTCTCTTCGTCGGTGGCGGTAGTGCCTTCGTTGACGCCGTTGAGCTGCAGCACCACCAGGCTACCGTCACGCAGCACGATGCTGCCATACACCGGCTTGTCCTTGGCTTGCGGTTTCGCCAGGCGGAACAGCGCCTGCAGCTCCTCAGGATCGATGCCTTCCTCACCGCGGGTCACGGCTTCGTGGGTTTTCCAGCCCTGGCCCTCATGCACACTGCCAGCAGCAATGGAACCGTCGCGCAGGCCGGCGATCAGCTTGTCCGCCTTGGCCTTGAGTTCGGCCGTGGCCTTCTCCTTGGCCAGGTGCTCGCGGATATTCTGGGCCACTGCCTCCAGCGGCAGTTGCTCAGGCTTGCGGTGCTCCTTGACACGCAGTACCACGGTGGTTTCCGGGTCGAGCTCGATGGCGGTACTGTTGGCCCCCTCATCCAGCACTTCTTCGGAAAACGCAGCCTGCACCACCGAACGGTTGGCAGTGATGCCTTCGCCGCCTTCGCGACCGAATGGTGCAGAAGTGTGTACCTTGAGGTTCAGGTCCTGGGCCGGCTGGGCCAGGTCGGAAGCCTCATAGGCAGCATCTTGCAGCTGCTTGCTGGCATCCACGTAACGCTGCTCGACCAGTGGGGTCTTCAGATCACGGGTAAGCTTGTCCTTCAGGCTGGCGAAGCTCGGCACTTCTGGCGCCTGTACGCCCAACAGCTTGATCAGGTGGTAACCGAACTGGGTACGCACCGGCGCCGATACCTGGCCATCCTGCAGCTTGTACAGCGCCTCTTCGAAGGCCGGGTCGTACACACCCGGGCCGGCGAAACCAAGGTCACCACCGTTGCCGGCCGAACCCGGGTCCTGGGAGAACTCCTTGGCCAGGGTGGCAAAGCTCTCACCCTTGGCCAGGCGCTGCTCGATCTCTTCGGCACGGGCCTTGGCCTGTGCGTCGCTGACCTTGTCGTTCACTTCGATCAGGATGTGCGCCGCGTGGCGTTGCTCGGCGAGGTTGGCGATTTCCTTCTCGTACTGTGCCTTGAGCTCTTCGTCGGTCACCTTGACCTGGTCGAAGTAGGCAGACTTTTTCAGCTCGATGTAGTCGATCACCACCTGGTCAGGCGACATGAATTCCTTGGCGTGCTGGTCATAGTGCGCCTTGACCTCGGCGTCGCTGACCTTGACCGCGGCCGGGTCGGCCTTGAAGGTCAGGGAGGCGAAGTCGCGGGTCTGCTTCTCGAGGCGGGCGAAGGCATCGACCTGCTGGTCGGTGACGAAGCTGCTGCCGGCCAGGCCGGTGCGCAACTGGCCGATGAGCATTTCCTCGGCCAGCATGTCGCGGAACTGCATGCGGCCATAACCCATCTGGCGAATGACCTGGTCGAAGCGGTCGGCGCTGAATTTACCGTCTACCTGGAACTCCGGCGTTTGCAGGATCACCTGATCCAGCGCGGCATCGGAGAAGGCGAATTTGGCGTCTTCAGCCCCCTGCAGCAAGAGCTTGCGGCTGATCAGGCCCTTGAGGGCCTCTTCACGCAACAGTTTTTCATCCAGCAGCGCTGGGTCGAAGTCCTTGCCCAGCTGTTGCATCAGCTGGCGGCGCTGCATGTCGGCCGCCTGGCTCAGCTCGTTCTGGCTGATGGTCTGGCCGTTCACCTTGGCGGCGTCCTGGCTATGTGTGGCGGCCTGAAAAATGGCTTCGAAACCGGTCAACGCCATCAATACGACGATTAGGCCGATGATGGACTTGGCAATCCAACCTTGTGAATTGTCCCTGATATTTTGCAGCATGCGTCCCCCAGAAACGGCTGTACCACTGCGTCGACAACCGCGGAGCGTGGGTAGAATCCTGATAAAAGAAAGGCGCATCCGA
>Ga0308157_10001059_pt1 | contig 65611 bp, 64 predicted proteins | sample PhyBR1_FD_201035 | JGI IMG/M metagenome (GOLD analysis project Ga0308157, IMG submission 201035) | Phyllosphere microbial communities from UC Gill Tract Community Farm, Albany, California, United States - DLSLB.R1 | ecosystem: Host-associated > Plants > Phyllosphere > Unclassified | place: USA... | reverse complement strand
GGTGAACAGGGCTTCAGCGATTTTCGGAGAGGCGTTCTCCGCGTCGATCAGCACCGCCAGCCGCGGCGCGCGGCCTTCAATCGCCATGCTGGGTCGTCGCCTGTGGCGTGGGTTCGCGGGCACTCACATTCTTGGCCGTGCGGCGGACCGAAAGCCGATCTGGCGAATGCGATGGAGGAGGCGCGTCCAGAGCCTCGGCGACGTCGGAGAGGAAACGCAGGCGCTGTTCAGCCGCTGCCGCTGGATCCTCCCCATAGCGCACCGCGCGGCCGTCGACCCGGCTCGCCTCGTCTCGAATCCGGTTGATCAAGGCGGCGAGATGCCCCTTGCTTTTGTGGCTATCCATAACGACGGCATGTGTTCGGGCTTCGGCCAGTCGTCGTTGCAATGCCGCATCGACATCCTGGCCTAGGCCCGATCGCACGGCCATCTGGACAAAATCATAGGCGTACAGTCGCACGAAATTTTCTTCGATCATCGGGAGTCTTTCGAATGCGACGGCAAGGCCGTCTGATGCCCCGACGCTGGCGCGGTCGTCCTTTTCCGGGCCGCGCGGGCGGGCTTGACCGCAGGCGGCCTGGGAAGAGCGGCTCGCCTGGCGGCCTCGGCGTCGATCAGCGGAAGGATGTCGGCCGCCGCCGCGATCTGCGGCGGCAGTCCATGCTGAACCAGCCGCTGCGCATTGACGCGCAAAGCCGACAAATCCGTATCGCTCATTAAAGGGATTTTTTCAGCCAGAGGCGACACAGGCGCGTCCTTTGACCGGAGGATCGGGGCGACGCGTCAAGCGCCACCCTTTCAACTGGTTGAAGCCGATCTCAACTCTGACCTCGTCCCCCAGAACGCTGGTCTTGAGCGGTCGATTAAGGCTGGGAAGGACCGTAATGACATGGCCGTTCTCCAACCTGACCCGGCGCGCTCCCAGAGGAAGCAGGCCGGTCACCACGCCGTCGAACGAAATCCTGTCATCACGAAAGGAAACGATGTCGCCCCTAGGCCGCCACCGCAAGGCGGGCTGCGGATTCCTTACCGCTGCGAGCGTCCAGTTCGACCTCGAAGTCGAGCTTCTGCCCCTCATTAAGAGAAGAAAACTCGGACGCTTCTATTGCGGAAGCGTGCACGAAGACGTCCTTGCCTCCGTCGTCGGGCGCAATAAAGCCGTAACCCTTGATCGAATTATACCATTTTACTGTGCCGGTAGCCATTTTCAGACCTCCATATAACGTTGGCGGCAGAGAAAACCTCTGAAGCCTGTCGGGTCTGGATGGGATCAGCTTTTGAACCTCTGTGCGTCGTGCAGAAAAGGGCAGCAGCGTTACGCAAGAAGATCGACAGCTTTAATATGGGAGCGGATCATCATCGGCGCAAGGTCAGGAAAATAATAATCGCAACAGTTTCATGATGGAGGCCCGCCGTTGACCAGCGGGCCTGGAGTTATTTTGACTGTTTCGATCCGGCGGCTGCCTTGTCGATCAAGTTCTTCACGCTTGGATTGGAAGCATTGGTCTTGGGTTTGACCTTCTTCGGCTTTCCCTTGGATTCTTTCATCGTTCCTGGCCTCTCATGTGCCCGGAGACCCTAACAGGCCGAGCCCCGGCAAATGAGGCCGCAACCCGCTATCGGCGGAATATGATTTGGCGGCACCGGATAGCGCTTATGGAATCTGCTGTGACGCTGGTTTTGTGCGCGGCATTCCTATTTGTCATAAGAGTCGCCTGCACGCCTTTTCCAGACGGGCGCCGAACCGAGCGGGAGACTTGACCTCTCCCCGTCCCCAATGCCACCTCAAGAAACCGATCTGGAGCGTCGCGTCCTCGCACACGAGCGCATTCTCCAATTTCTCCTGGCGGAGCTGACGCAGGCCGATCCCTCGCTTGCAGACCGCCTCACATCGGCCTTCTGGCCCAAAGGCCGAAACTCCCATCAGCATGACCACACCGATGCTGAGGATTACGCCGAAGCCTTTATCCGGCAGGTGCTGAAGCTCAATGAACAGCGTGGCGGCCTACCCTCTCGCCCTCCTTCTTCGGCCCCGACGACCTCTCGGACAGAACCGCCGATCGCAACCCATGAAATCCCGGTCATCGTCAAACCCCGCAGCGGGGTATGGGAAGTCAGCCGCGCGCGACGTCATATTGGCGACTACATGGATCGAAGCGCCGCCTTCGAAACCGCGCTCGCCATCGCACTCGAAGACATTCAGGCCGGAGTGAAGGCGACGCTCGTCGTCGACGGGGTCGCCGTTCCGATCGGCGCCGTCAGCGCCACGGCTGAGCCCGAAGGACAAGCGAATGACTAGAGTCCACATCACGGCGACGCGGCAACCCCCTCGGGCCTACCTCTCAATAACCATGGCGGCCCATGTGATTGCGCTCCTCCCCCGAGGCGGTCGCCGGGTGCGGCTCGCGAACAATCATGAATTGGATGTTCCGGCCGCTGCCGGCAGACAGGCTATCAGCCTGCTTGGCGATGTCGTTTTCATCGAACGGGTCCCGGGTCAGTTGCACGGCTGGCGGTTAGGCCCAAGGGACTCAACACCCAGCGCACCACACCTCTTTAACGCCTTGCGTGATCAAGCTTGATCTCGGGGCGGACGACTGGATGAAAACGGCCCACGCTGAGCTTTTCGACGATTATCGGGAGACACGGCGCATCAACTTGACACACAGCTGGAATGAAAGACGTTTTTTCGCTCCCGCGCCGAGGAAACTCTCGCGAGTTTAGCGCTATATGACCCCTGGCTACACATGTTTGCTCGAAACAGACGGGCGGCCGCTAGAGGTCGACTTCTGCGCGATCGACGACAACAGCGCTCGCGTAGAGGCTGTTCTTTCCGCAGCCGAAGCTCTGAAAGACTCCGCGATCCGCGGCCAGGTGGTGACACAGCTTCGGGTAAGGGCTTTCAACCCTCTGGGCGTGATGATCCTCGAAACCCATATCCAGATAATGCGCCGGTCAAGCGGGGGAGTGGCGTTTCCACAGCTGACGCCGGCATCTGGACCCACCTAGCGTCCCAAGGCTGGGCGGAAGCAAAGCTGGCGACTTTCAGGCGCATCGAATGGTCAATAGATAGGCGGCCGTGGCGCCGTTCGAATACTCAGCATCTCTTTAGATTGCTCGACGGCGCTCACGCCCCCGCCTACGGCTTAAGGGGCCGCTCGCCGTCTCGCACCGAGGCCCCTACCGACACGACGCGAGTCTCAATCCCAGGCCGGATGGACTGGCCGCCGCGCGCGTCGACGACGGCCAACCCCCTCGACATTATTGAAGCACAGATGGGCCTTACACACTCGCGACGCACCTGACCCCGGGACCAAGAAAACAACCGCCCATCCGGCCACTCGCAGGGCCGCGCTGCTGGCGCATCATCGCACGTCATATCGAAGACCCGGCTGGCCACAGCGAGAAGTAGGCGTCGATTGAAGGTTGCCAGGCTTTATGTCGAGATTGGTCGCAACCCCGCCGAGAGCTACCATTGAATTTCACTCCGGACTAATCGCGGCAGTGCCCTCCTCGAGCCATCGGGCATTATACGGCCCAGGTCCCGATGCTCGGATAGAAATGTCCGCCACGCAGGCGCCTCAAGTCATCAGGAAGCTGAGACGCAGAGCTCCGCTGATCCCCTTGACGCCCATCCGCATACAGATCGAGCGCACATGTGATCGGACCGTGTGGATAGACATGTCGAGGCGGCGGCTTATTTCCTTCGGAGCCTCGCCTCCTGCGAGCAGCACCAGCACGGATTTCTCCGTCCGCGTCAAGCCGAACACGCCGCCCACAGCCGCCAGCTTCTCTTCGTCAAGGGGTTTGACGGGTCGCACCGCGGCGAATACTCGACCAGGTGCTTCCACGGCAGTGCTAATATCCAAAATGCACCAGGCGTCATCGCCCGCGCGAAACAGAATTCGCCCAGATCTCTCGCGATCGTCAAAAAGCCGCTTGAGCAAAAAGTCCAGGTCGGCCCTGTTACGATGTGCGGAGCAGATGAACACCCCGCCAGATCCCAACATGCCACAAGCCGCTAAAGCCCGTGCAGCGGCATTGCTGGTCAGAACGCGCCCGCTGATGTCTAATACAAACCGCGCCGTTTCGTCGTTCTCGAACCAAGCCTCAGCATCGGAAATTCTACTTGACCTGGCGGCCCGAGGTCTACCGAAGGACCGCTGCTCCATTTCCGGCGCCGCCTCGCGCACGCGGCTGATCCCCGGCCTGAGCGGGTCATCGCCGCCGGCTAACCCAGCGGCATCTTGGTTGATCATCGCTTCCTGCTCCGACGGTATACAGCCGCAGCGCGGCCACAGATCGCATTCGCGCACCGAACAGTGTTTCAACAAATCAAAACAAAACTCAAGAACAATCTAGAAAATTGCAATTTCAATGCGCCCTCGGGTTAAATAGATTCTGTACTTTTAGCAAAAAAATTGACGTCATTTGACATATTTGATTAATCAACAATCACATTATACCCATTGATCAGAAAATTGTTAGGCAGAGCACTTACGTTTTAGAGATTGTAATAACCATGATAGTGAAAATGTTTTTTATAAAACAGTCATTTTGGTGACACAGCTATAGTAATCACGTCTTCGTACCTTCCTCCCATCTGCCCATTTATGAGGCCCAAGACAAAGGTCATCGGCAGAGAGACGCCGGCTAAGGTCCGCGGGGGATCAACTTCTCTTGTCCAAAGCGCCGTCAGGTCGACAGACTCTCCTTCGAGCTCGACGGTATAGGGTACCACGGTGGCGTTCTCCGCTTCTTCGACACGATGCATCGCGCCACTGTGCTCCGACTTGATCGACAGAACTGAAGGTGCGTTGGCGCGGACCTGAATGAAGATGCGACGCGTGGCGCCGGTGGCGGCCTCGCCGAAATCGACCACCTCGACGCTGCCCCCCTCGCCAAACGTTCCGGCGGCGCCGGCAAGGTTCACCTGCGCGCGAGGCGTAGACTGCAAGACCAGGCGAACCGGAACGGGAGAGATCAATTCGACGCCGTCAACGTTCCTGACGAGCATGCGCAGATTGACGCCGTACTCTCCCGCATCGGCCACGGCGCCTTGCACCACCACGGCGTCAAACTGCGCCACGCCTTTCAATCCCGGCGCCAGGAGGTACTGAAAGACTCCCTTCTGGACATCCGCGGCCTGGACGCCCGAGGTCTCGCGGGGACGAAACTGCACGCCCACCCCGCCCAAAATCACGTCGGTCACCTCGAGTCCCGCTTCGTCGGTGAAGGAAAGCCGCAAGTCGCACTCGCCGTCCCCCTTGTTTGCAAACCCCACGTTCAGGGCGCCAGGTTTCGGGGCGACGACGAAGGGATTGTACTCGATGCGCACGGTCTGCGCCCCTTCGACAAGGGCCAGACTGCAAACCTGCGCCATAGCCGTCGTCACGCCTCCCAACAGGACGACGACGGCTATGGCGCCTCCCAACCAACCCGATCGCCTCGACAGATCAGGGCAGCGGTTGCGCAGCTGTGATTTCACCGACATCGACAATTCCTTCCACATTATCCGGGATGACGAACTCCCCAAGCACCTCCCCCTGGACCACCAGCCGATAGCGGCCCGGCGTCATGCCGTCGGCCACGAACCGGCCCCCTCTGTTGGTGAAGAACGGCTTGCCCGGCCCGCTTGCGGGCGTGTCAGCCGCCACGATGACCCCGCCTATCAGGGCGATCGGCCCTTTCGAAGACATCAGCACGCCTCTGGCGGTACGCGAGGCGTCGCTGCCGACGACAATCCGATAGCCGTTGCCAAATCCGGGGAAGGTGTTGATCACGCCGCTGCCCAGGTCATAGCCGGGCGGCAGAGGCTCAACATCGAGTTCATAGCGACGCACGCCGTAACCGCGGTCGATCCCGGCGAGGGCTGGGCCGAACCATCCGCTCCGCGCGACAGGGTAGCCGCTAGAATCCGTCAAGCTGACCCGGGCGTTCTTGAGCGTCGGATGCGCCGTCGCGATGACAAAGCCTTCACGCGCCGAGCGACCGATCCCGAATGCCCCGTCGGCGTAGCCGACAAGCGTCGACAGCCGCCAGAGGGACTCCTGCCGCGTGTCGCCACCCGGCACGGTGGAGACCAGTCGATTCGACACGATCTCTGCGTCAAAGCGGTTGTTGATGTAGCGAAAATCGCCGGAGAGCGTCTGATTGTTTCGGTCTTCAGAGAAGCGAATATCGCCGCTCAGATCATTCAGCCGCCCAGACGCAGAGCGTGAAATGCCCACTTCGCGGAACTCGTTCTGACTGTCGTAGCGCGCCGCCCCGCTCCACCGCCCGCCGAAGCGCGTCGTCAGCGTCAGGCCGAAGCGGGTCTCCTCGACGCCGTCGCTCGTCGCACCGCGTTGCCAGCTCATATTGACGCCGAACTTGCGGAAAGTCCGACCGACCGACACGCTGTAATCGGTCCGATCTTCCTGCCCTCGCCCCTTCACGAATGCTGCGCCGAGACTGGCGGAGTAGGCCTTGTAGCGGATCAGCGCCTGGCCGGCGGCCCGCCATTGCTCGCGGTTAAAGGCCGAGTTGTCGAAGGCCGTCTGAAAGTACTTGCTCGTGGCCTGGGCCGAAGCGACCACCCGCAGATCGATCTCACGCGCCAAGGTGGCCTCGCGGACATAGTCCAGCGCGACAATATAGCCCTGTGTCCCCGTGCCGCTGTTGTGGCTGACGGCGGCGCTGGTCTGGATCAGCCCCAGACGACTTCCCCAGGTCGCCAGTCCCCCGACCTGACCGCGCCCGTCGGCCCACTGGGCGTTGGCACCTAAGGTAAGCGCATCCGTGACGCCCTTGCGGGCGAAGGCGGTCGCCGCAAGCGTTGAGCCGTATTCCAGTTGCCCCCCCTCCTCCAGCACCCCGGCCGACACGCCGAAATCCACGACGCCCGGATCCAGCAGTCCCGCCCCGCCGAACAGGTCGAAGACTGCGATTTCGCGCTGGCCGCTGTCCTCCTCGACTAGCAGTCGCACCGTATTGGCGCCTTGGCCAAAGGGGAAGTCAGACAGCGAATAGGGGCCGGCCTCCAGCCGAATACGCTCGACAATCACGCCGTTGACCTCAACCACGACCAGAGCCGTACGGTCTAGAATGAACTGGCGGCGCCCCGACGGTCGAACGTTTTGGAAGGGACGGATGGTCGAGTAAGCCCGCGCCGCCGACAGCCCCAGAAATCGACGCGATCCCTGGAAGCTCTCGACCGGCGGTGAAAACTCTCCCGCTGTCAGGCGAATCGCGGATTGGAAAAGATCCTTGGACAGCCGAATTTCGCGGCGGCGCCAGCGCTGGTCTCGACTGCTGCCGTCATAATCAACTCCAGCAGTCAGGGTGACGCCGTCGAAACCACCCAGGTTGGCGAACATGTCGATGCCGCCGGCCAACGGCGCGAATCGACCCTGGTCGTGGGAATAGAGCTGCGCCATGCTGATGTTGGCGCCTGCCGAGAAACGGGCCGGCTGGTCGAAGTCAGCAGGGTCGACCACCTCTTGGCGGGTGAAACTGACATCCCGTCGCGCTCGCGCATCCACGGCTGACTCCCCCACGAAAGTCAGCGCCAGAGGATCGAAGGCAAGCGAAAAGCCCTCCCCGCGCAGGTCCGCCATGCCGACCCGCTGTTGCGAGGCGATGATGGCCTTCAGGCGTTCGCGCAGGGCCGGAGAGACCTTCGGTCCCAACAGATCCATCAACGCCACTGCATCGATAACACCCTCCCCCTGCATGTCCACCTCGCCGCTGATATCTCCGAGATAGAAGCCGTCGAGCGTCAACGGCCCCTGAATCGGAGTCAGCACTGGCGTCGGGCGCGCACTGGGAGCCTCGTCCTGAGTTCCGCCGGTCGCCGCGCCGCTCATGGGGGGAACGACCGGCGCGGCGCCGGCGGCGAGCGGGACGTTGGAGGCCTCCCGCCCATTCAGAATCGTCACGGCAGCCGGCGATCCGGCCGCTTCGACGAAATAGTCACGCGCCGTCCGCACTACCGCGTCCGTGGTGAAAGGCACATCGGCTCGGCCAGGAGAGGCGACGCTGCCGCCCAGGCAGGCCGCTACGCCGAGGGGCCGCCACGTAGAGTTGGGACTACCCATCTCACAGCAGGGCGATCGACGCCGACACGTTTCCGTTTGCACCTGTCGCCAGCGCCGCCGGAATACGGATCTGACGCGTGGCGCCGCCGGCGATAACGCTGACTTCGCCGACATCGACATCCGCGGCAGGAATGTCGTGCGCCTTGCCGTCCGCCGTCGTCAGGGTAAACCGCGCCTCCCGAAGGTGGGCGAAGCCCGTGCCCGTATTACGGGCCGACAGAAGCACGTCGCCGTTCGCCGCGCGCGACACCGACGTGACCTCGACGACCGCCCGCGCACTGGCGGGGGCGACGAAGACATAGGTGTTGATGGTGAAGGCCACCTTGATATCGGCTCCAGCCTCGCCCTCTGCGGTAGTCGTCTGCATATTGATGGGCAACTGGGCCGCTCGCACCAGATACATGCGGCCCTCGTCGCTGGCCTCGCCCAGATAGCGGACCTGGACGACCTGTTCACGGTTTGGCGGAATAACCGACTGGACCGGGAAAACGACAATGTCGTCATCCTCCGGCGTAAGACTGCGGGCGCCGGTCTCATCGACCTGCATCCGATAGACCTCGATCTCGACGGTGGCGGCGGTGGCGCTGTCGTTTCGCACTGTCAGCCGGTAGCTGGCGCCGCTGCCGGACGGCGTGATCTTGGCGACCATGGGCGATACGTCCATGGCGCGACTGCTTTCAGGCGATCCCAGACTCAGAACCAAGGCGGCGACGGCCGCAGATATTTGCAATCTCATGACTGCCTCCTCCCCTGCAGGTTGGCGCGCACAAGGACGGGGAGCCGCTCCACCGGCTCCCCGTCCAGCTTTCCGGTCAGGCCGGGTTCAGCGCGAAGGTGAAGACTTCCGTATAGGTGCCGGCCGGAGCCGAAGCGGCGCCAGGTCCGGAAGGCGCTGCCGCGCACCCCGAAGAGCCGGGGTTCGTCGGATCGCCCTGGGTTCCGCCCACACCTGGGCCTCCCGGAACGTTGTAGCAGAGGTTCAGGAACAGATCTGCGAAGATGCCGTCTGCCAAAGCCTGGCTATAGCCACCCGAATTCGTGACAATCGCCGGGCTGCCAGGCCAAGTGTCAACGGCGGCAAAGCCGAGGCTCGGCACGCCCTGGACGACCAGATCCCAATCGTAGTTGATCAGCACGCCGGCCGGAGACTTGAAGTCGCCGTTCTGTGCGCTCGAGGTCAGCTTGGCGCCGGTGGCTGAGTTGCAAGACATGCGTAGAGTAGTGACTTTCTGGCGGACGCCGTTAGCGACGGCCGCATTACCGCCGGCCACATTGGCCAGGCCTATGCCGCAGAAGTCAGTGACGCTGGTAGTCACAGTGACATTGGTCTGGGCGCTGGATACCGCTGGGATAGCCAGCAAAGCTGCAGCGGTAGCAGCGGCAATAGCAAGAGCACGCATGATAACCTCCGAAAGATTGTTTGAAGAGAGATTTCGCCACATCTGCTGATGGACGAGCCAATGCGGTGATGACCACATTGCGGACATATTGATCCCATCGCCCCAGCTCGGCATCCCTCAAGCGCGTGGGCTTAGTTGCCTAGTCAATTATGATGAGAAGCTGGATTTTGGGGAACTGCAGGCCTGCTCGAGCCAATCTTCAACCGAACTGAAACAGAGCCCTTGATCGTCTAATCCAGGCCAGACACGACCTGCGCTGACCGACGCCGCTCAATGTTGCCCACCCAATTTCGGGTCCAGAATCCGAGCGCCGCAAGTAGAAGCGGAAGATTGCCGTCAGCCCTCAATATCAGCCAAGGGGGATAGTTTGCGCTCAGGCCCGACCGGCCGATGCTGCGTCATGCGTCTTCTACCGGGAAGGGACGGAGCGCTGTCAACCGCCAAACCGGGCCAGCGGGAAGGCTATGCGGCGGCGATAGTCCACCGTGGCCCGCGCGCCCTTCCTAGAGCAGACTTTCCGAATGTCAGGCCTGAGTCAGGTTTGACAGCATCATGACGTCAACGGTGCGCCATGAACGGACGTTGGTCCTCGTCCTAACATCGGACGTTTAGCGGTCCTGTCTCCTCTGACGGCCTATGGGGCGGCTCGGCGGGCGACTGTGCTGTACCGTCCCGGGGACACGCCATGGACACGGCGGAACGCGGCCCCGAACGCGCTGTCCGACAGGAAGCCCAGTTCCTGGGCGACCGCCGAGACCGTACGGCGGCTCTCTCTCAGGCGACGGGCCGCGACCCGCATTCGCCAGGTCGCGGCGTACTCCACCGGAGGTCGGCCGACCCGAGCCCTGAAACGTTCCGCGAAAGCCGTCCGTGAGAGGCCCGCTTGGGCAGCAAGCTCAGGCAGCCGCCACACGCGGGCCGGCTCTGCGTGGATCGCTCTCAGAGCCGCAGCCACCGGAGGATCATTCAGTCCGGCGAGCCAGCCGAGCGCGCCGGCGTCCGCCGTCGCCAAGTGCGCTCGAAGCGCGTGAACGAACATCAGCCGCAGCAGGTCGTCGCATGCCGCCCGGGCGCCCGGGCGGTCCTCCCGCCATTCCCGATCCAACTGATCCAAGAGCCAACCCATCGGCGCGGCGCCATCCGCCTCGGTGCGGATCACCAGGGACGAGGGCAACAGGTCCAGAAGATAACCCGCGTCGGCCTCGGCGAAGGCGACGCTGCCTCCCAGCAGAGCCACATCCTCGCCCACCCCATAGGTCGCGGAGAAGGGCGAGCCGGCGAAGGCTGAAGCCGCGTCCACCGCCGGCACGCCAGGCGCGCTGGAAAGGACGAACGGCCGACCCGAGACGATGAAGCAGTCGCCCGCGTCCAATCTAGTCGCGGCTTCGCCCTCCGGGGTAAGCCAGCAGCCGCCATGAAGCACTGCGTTGAACTTCAGCGCGATGGGGCGAAACCGGAGCGCCCAATCGCCGCCCGCCGTCAGCCGTACGGAACAGGCGGCGTTGAAACCGGCTCCGGTCAACACATCGGAAAGCGGATCGGTCTGCGCATTCTGGATGATCACGACAGAAATCCGAACTCTGAAGTCTGTTTCATCCGGCGTTGATAGCAGAGTGTTCCGGTCAACCAAAGGAAGGATCTCCCATCATGACCACGCCCCAGCAGCCGATCGGGTCTCTGTTCACCGCCGCCAGCACGGCCGACGAGGTCATGCAGGGCGTAGACCTGACCGGTCGCGTGGCGGTGGTCACCGGCGGCTACTCCGGCATCGGGCTCGTAACGGCGAAGAGCCTCGCGGCCGCCGGCGCCAAAGTGATCGTGCCCGCGCGGGACCGAGAGCGAGCCGAAGCCGCACTTGCGGGCGTGGCCGGCGTCGAGGTCGAGGCGATGGATCTCACATCCCCCGCCTCCGTCGCCGCCTTCGCCGCCCGTCTGCGCAACCGAACAACCTCGATCTCCATCCTAATCAACAGCGCAGGCGTGATGGCCTCTCCGCTGTTCCGCGACGGGGACGGCCATGAAGGCCAGTTCGCCACCAATCACCTCGGCCATTACCGCCTCACGTGCGGCCTCTGGCCCCTGCTGAGGGCCGAAGGCGGGCGGGTCGTTTCCGTATCCTCGCGCGGGCATCAGATCGCCGGGATAGACTTCGACGACGTCGATTTCCGGCGACGTCCCTACGACAAATGGATCGCCTACGGGCAGTCCAAGACGGCCAATGCGCTGTTCGCGATCGCGCTGGATGCACGCGGCGCGGCGCATGGGGTACGGGCGTTTTCGCTCCATCCCGGGCAGATCCTGACCCAGCTGGCGCGCCACCTCTCGGCGGAGGAGATCGCCGGCTTCGACGCCCTCGATCCTGAAGGTCGCCCAATCATCGATCCGTCGCGAGGCATGAAGACGGTCGACCAGGGCGCCGCCACCAGCCTGTGGTGCGCGACCAGCGCCGCGCTGGAAGGACAAGGCGGGGTCTACTGCGAGGATTGCGATATCGCCCCGATCAACACCGGTGAACAAGGCCGCAAGGGTGTGGCGGCCTGGGCCTGCGATCCAGCCCTATCAGAACGGCTTTGGTCCCTCTCAGAGGACCTCACGGAACTTGAGATATAGGTTCGGATAAGGCCGAAGAGCGCCGGCCACCCAACGCGGCTTCAGCGCTCCGCGTCGACGGGGCGACAGCGCGGCGCCCCTTGCGGAGGCGCCGCGCCGGCAATCAGGGTTGCGCCTTCACCGGCAGGCGGAAGGGCGCGCCCAGCCGGTTGAACGCGTTCATGGCGGCGATGGCGATCGTGAGATCCACCAAATCCTTCGGCTCGAAGACCGCGGCGGCCACCGCATAGGCCTCGTCCGATGCATGGGTCTCGCTGACCCGGGTCACCTCTTCGGCCCAGGCCAGCGCCGCCCGATAGGTCTCGGGGAACAGGTGGGGGACCTCCTCCCACACGGGGACCAGGGTCACCTTGTCGATGGACATGGTCTTCAGAAGGTCGCGGGTGTGCAGGTCGATGCAATGCGCGCAGCCATTGATCTGCGACACCCGCAAGAAGACGAGATGAATGAGCTCTTCGGGCAGATTGGCACCGGTCATAATGTAATGATGTACGCCGTAGAGGGCTTTCGCGCCCTCCGGGGCGACCGTATGCCAGGTCAGGCGGTTCGGGGTGGTCATGGGGGAGGTCTCCGTCTTCGGCGCCGTTCATCGGCGCTGTACGGACATGACGAGGCGGCCCGTCGGAATGTGACATGGCCGATTTCACATCACGCCTGTCACATTGCGGACGGCTCGCTCGTCATCCATTCGATGTCCAACGGGATTGCTGTGCGATGACGCAAACGGACCTGAAAACGGAAGCCTTCGAGGCGGAGCGCCCCCGCCTGCTTCGACTCGCCTACCGAATGCTCGGCTCGTTCAGCGAGGCGGAAGATGTCGTCCAGGACGGATGGTTGCGATGGACGGGCGTCGACATCAGCGTCGATACGCCGGGCGCCTATCTCACCCGCATCGTCACCCGCCTGTGCCTCGACCGGCTGAAGTCCGCCAAGGCGCGACGGGAAACCTATGTCGGGCCGTGGCTGCCCGATCCCCTGGTCGGCACCGTCGATCCAATAGAGACGATCGCCGATGACGTCACGGTGACCCTGATGCTGGCGATGGAACGCCTCTCGCCGCTCGAGCGCGCGGCCTTCCTCCTGCACGACATCTTCGAGGTGCCTTTAAAGGACGTCGCCGTGACGCTGGACCGCGAGCCGGCGGCGGTGAGGCAGCTGGCGTCCCGCGCCCGCAGAAACGTGAAATCGGAGCGGACCCGCTACGCGCTCGACACAGCCGAGGCCGACCGGATCGCCCGCGCCTTCTTCGAGGCCGCGCACGGCGGTGACACGACTGCCTTGGCGGGACTTTTGGCCCACGACGTCGAGATTCATGCCGATGGCGGGGGAAAGGTTTCGGCGTTCCGCAACATCATCCGCGGCGCCGAGCACGCTCTTCGGCTGTTCGCGCACGTCTCCGGCAAGGACGCGCGTCGGCCGATCCTCGTCCGCACCGCCATCATCGACGGCTTGCCGGGTTATATCAGCTACAATCCCGACGGCCGTCTCCAGACCACCGCGCTCGATATTGATCAGGGGCGCATTCGCGCGATCTACATCGTCCGCAATCCCGACAAACTCACGCACATCTCAGCGGGCTGATCTGCGAAAAGGGGCGGGAACGCGCCAATAGCAGTCATTGGTGCACGATCCGAAAGGCGACATTCTAGGGCGGGGAATCCGCGCCTCTGGGCGATCAGGGAGCGCCAGATCTTGCGTCGCCCAACTTCGCTGACGGCGGCAACGGCACGCGCCGACACACGACGCGCGTGGACGCCACGGCGCGGGTTCGAGGCGATCGCGGCCAGGGCGTCGACGCATCCCGCCATGACGCCTTGCCAAGCCAGGCGCCCCAGGAAGAACACCACCTCGTCCTGGTCGCCGTATCGGTCGAGCAGCCCCCGTGTCGTCGCCTCTAGGTCCGACTGCGCGATACGCGCGACGGCGGCATTATCACTGCCGCTAAGGTTCCTTGCACTCAACGACCGGGGCGCCGGTCAAGCGGATCATGTCTGCCCTAGAAGCTGCGGCGCATTTCTCTGCTGGCGTGGTCGGCCCATTCAACATGGTCGAAACGGCCAAGGGAGGCGCATGACCCCATTCGTCCGCGCCCATTATCCCGACGCCAGCAACCGCATCAGAATAGAAGTCCAGTGGGCTTCACACGATCTGTTAACTATCGCCCACGAAGCAACAAGCTATGCCGATGTCATTCCGGTCGCCAATTTCTGGTTCGACAAAGATAGCGATGATCTGATTTGGTTTTTAGAAGTGTTCCCCCGCATGAGATCAGACCACACCCATTAGTTGAAGCGGCTAAGCTGAACGGGCTGTCCCTAGATGGTTCGAACGATGACGTAATGGATCGTTTGAAAAAGCATTGTCGGGAAGCAGCCTGATTTGACCTTATGGTCTATAGGCTATAGAACGAAATAAGGGGCGGCCCCGAAAGACCGCCCCTCACCCCTTCTATATTATCATGAGGGGGTAGCGCAGCGCAGGTTCAAAGCCCGTCTGCGCCAGAGCCCACCGATGATTGCTCATCGGAACCTCCTTATCTTTCGGCCCGGATGGCAGTCCGGGTAACGTTACCAAGACACCCCTGAGCTTGCTCAGGGGTGTTCTGCTTTGGCGAGATGCCTCCACACGCCTTCTTTACACCTGAATCGCGCGGCGGCGCAACCCCCCCGGTCAAGTATACTGCCGGTTGAGCCACCCCCCGAGACACGCAACCGGGCTAAGAGTTGACATTACGGTCAAGGCTTATGAACTCTCTTGACCGTAAAGTCGGTATCACATCCGGTTATACGACGTGCTGCGGTTAATGGGTTTCTTTCCGACATTATGTCGGTGCGTGTTTCGGTATCTGCTTTATATGCTTCGTTTTAGGTGGCGCAAAACATGTTGCGAAACTCACGTCGAAACCGTGCTGATATACTGACCGTAAAACTTGCTCCAAAATGGTGCTGTGATTTACGTCGTTATAATTGGTCTCAGTTAAACCGGCTTAACCGAACGCTTCGTTGTAGGTGCCGGAAATAACTTCCGTTCGATGTCAGCGCTGTCGCGTTTGGCGTCACGTGAGTGATTAAAAGCACCTTCCGTCGTGGGACGGCTTCGGCTTTATCCTTGGTATCGCTGACCGAGGTTCCACCGCATGGCCCACGCACCAATCATTCCAGTTTCACGCGTTGGATTACGTTTCTGTTTTCCGACATTGACCGGCCCGATAATCAGGCGCAGGAATTTCTTGCTCTTCGCACCACAGAGTTTTTCCTAATGGAGACCTGTGCGTGATGAAGCCCTCCCAACCTCCGACCTCAACCAACCGGCTTTCGATCCGTTGGCGCGACTTGCATCTGAGCGGTTATGGTCCTCACGGCGTGTGGGGCGTAGTCATCCTAATCGTGGTCGTTATCGGCGTGTTGGTGTTCGCCCAAAACGCCGTGTTGACGCTCATTGATGGGCTCAAAGGCTAAGTTGGAGCCCGCCCACGCCGTTACATTAAGCTTTCGTCATGGACGCTGCTTCGAGGTGTTAGGCGGGTGTAAGCTCTGCGCAATCGCAGGAGGCGACCACATGTTCGATCACCGACAAGAAGGCCGCTATCCCCGGCATTCCGAGATGTTTCCGAAGTGTTCTGTTGGCATACAACACGACCCTATTGACGCCGAGCCTGATTCGGACGCAGCAATTCTTCTCTTCCCCCACACATCTTTTTCTCAATGAGAAGGTGTGTCCGGTGACGAAGATTCCCAAACCCCCGCCGAAGAGCAGCAGTCCCGCGAGCCTTGAGTTCAGCGGCTTCGGTATTCGGTTTGCCGCCATTGGAACGCTGCCGATCTGCGGCGGCTTGCTGCTGGCATTGGCCGCGCTGGCTGTGTTCTCGCTCTTCCCCGGCGCTTTCACCAACGTGGCTGGTTATGCCCGAGACGTTGCGATTACGCGTCTAGAGCCCGCTCAGCCGCCTCGGCCAGTCTCAGGGCCTCGGGAAGCTCAAACGCTGGCAACGGCCCCCTGAGCGTGCCAGTGCCAGCCGTGTAACACGGTCTGTCTCAGGTGCGTCGAAACTGGCCGTAGTGGTGGCGCCGTTCACACGACCGCTCCACCAGACTTTCGCGCCAGCGCCGATATACACGCCGTCATTGACGACATCGCCAATCGGCATGATCCAGTCGAAGGCTTCGTTCAGCAGTGCGTTCGCCTTGGCGCGAGCCGCGAACAGTTCCTCATCCTCAAGACGGCTGAGATCGCTCCACCACGTGATCGCTTCAACCAGCGCATCTGACGCCCGACGATTTGCGCGCCCCGCCACCGCGTTGCGCAGTTCGTCCGCCTGACCCTCAAGCCGCACCAATTCGGTCTGACGCTCACGAAGGCGTTCAGCGATGGCGGGAATGCTTAGTTCGAGTTGGTCGACCAGTGCGCCAATCCGCGCCTTTGTTTCCTCGATCCGCTCCACCTTCGTGATGAGATCGCGGTGATTGTCCGTAGGCGTGGCCATCGTTGTTTCCGAAGACCGCACTGTCGATGTGCTTCCCTTGCTTCTGCCGCGCCTCTCACGTGCGCAGAGCGAGGCTAACATCCAAGAACTCGAGCGTGCGACCAGGGAGGATTTCCACGCCTCGCGCCTCTTCCTTGACGATCACCGGTTCTATCTCGACGGGGCCCAGTGCCACCGTGTCAACGCGGCCATGGCAAGGATCGATGCCTTGCCTCACACCATGATGATCTATTGGAAGGTCGCGCCGTTCGCCCCAGATCCACTGCTGTCGGACGACTACTTGTACTGACGGTTGAAGGCCTGAAAGCACGGCCGAAACGTATATTGGCCAACTCCGACGACCTCGGCCGACGGTAGAACCGCGCTGCGCATCTACCGGCGGACAGACCCACAGCTAAGACTCAAGTCACTTGCTTCGCGCAACGCCGACCTGATGATCCAGCTGCAGACCTTCCCTAGGTCAGTGTTGAGTCAAAAGCCGTACTGGAACGGGCTCCCGAGTCCCGTCGAGTTCAGTACTCGCGATCTGCTGCGAGAAGTACAGGGTGAAGACCTCCCCCACGGCTGAAGACCTCGAGCGCCTTGGGGACATCCACCGGCAGCTCCAGAAACTCATGGTCGGGTTCCACCCTGCGGCCCACGGCCATGCCCCACTCTTCGCCGCCATAGCCACCGTGCAGGCTTGTGGCCAAGAGTGGAGCGGCCAGCCCGACATATGGCGGGTGAGGGATTCTATCGGCCACGGCCCGCCCAGGGATTGAACGTCGCTCGGCCAGAGTTGAGGATGCGCCATGTGCAACAACTATCGCCTGCACGTGCCGGCCAACCAAATCGCCGCGCCGTTCCGTGACGCGGGCCGGTCGCTCGGCTTTCCGAGCGGCCTGCCCAACCTGCCTCCGGCCGACTACCGCATCGGCGACATTGCGCCCGTCGTCACCCAGGGGCTCGAGGGGCCGCAACTGACCATGACGCCCTGGGCATGGAAGGGTCCGACCGGAAAGCCCGTCTTCAACTTCCGCTCGGACGGGCGCTCTTTCGACAACTCGACCCGCTGCCTGATCCCGGCCGACGGCTTCTATGAGTTCACCGAACCCAAGGTGCAGCAGGGAAAGAAGACGAAATGGCTGTTCACCATGGCCGATCAGCCGTGGTTCTGGATCGCCGGCATCGTCAAGGACGGCGCCTTCGCCATGCTGACGACCGAACCAGGCCCCGACGTCGCGCCATACCACGACCGCCAGATCGTCCTCTTGCCGCCGGGCGCTGGCGTCCACTGGCTGGATCTCAGCGCGGCCGAAGACCTCATGCTGCGGCCCTGCCCGGCCGGATCGTTGACGGTGCAGAAAGTCTGGCCGGAATCGCCATGACAGCCGAGACCGATTTGCACAAGGCGGCCCGCTTCGACGCCGAGGCCCATGACCTTCACCGCCGATCGCGCGCGGCGGCCAACCTGCCCGCGTCCATCATCCTGCGCTTTCGGGCGCTGTGGAAGGAAGAGGCGGCGCGCCTGCTGCGGCGCCCACGCTAGGCCGCGGCAGGGCGACTCAGCTACACCGCTGAGCCATGACGCCCGACCAACTGAACGATGCCCTCGAGGCCATGGCTGCCGCTGCCGGCGACGACCCCAACCTTCTGCCGGCCCTGATCACGGTCGAGACTGACCATTGGGTCAACGTGCTGTCTGCTGTGCGGGCGAAGTGCACGACCCTACACGACGGCCTGCGCCATCGAGACATCGTCATCCACGTCGGATCGCAGCAGGACACCAAGGTGCTGACCAGAGCCGAGGCAGGCGATCGAGGCGAACCCTATCGAGATCCTCTGCCGGCGGGTTGAGCGCCACTCCGCCGCCAGGATAACAGCGGAGGGCGCTCGTCTCCCCGGAGCGCCGCACGGGGCCAGCAAGCGCGACGCTGTGTGCCAACCGGCCCAGCGCGGAAGAGTTCCGTCCGCGGGAACCGTCTATCGCCTCCCGAGCTTTATCGGCTCGCTCAGGAGGTCGATCATGGTCGTCAGTTCACGCGCCCCCCTGCGCGATCAGGCCGGAGTGAAACTCGTTCGGATAGAGCGCCTGGCCAAGCAGCAGCGCGAGATTTCCTTTCGTCTCTCGTCGCATCGGGACGGCAGTAAGCGCCTGATCATGGATGAGGCAGAGGCGCACCGCGCTTTCGCGCGCGAAGTCGCCGCCTCCCTTCAGGACCCCGTCGTCCTCGCTCTGATCGAGCGCGGCGTCCTGCAGAACTGAAAACCCCTCGCCGGCGCTTGGGGCATCCGGCGAGGGGCTCGGCGGTTCTACAGAGGGCAGCCCCGAGGATGGGGTGGGCTGCGAAAGGCCAACTGGCGGGCGCTTGCCGGGTTCCAAATGATCGCCAATCGACGTCGCTGCAAAGTCGGATAGCACGGTTCCAGTCCCTCGGAACGCTCAAGCCTCCGATACGTTGGCCGACGGGTGGAGCGGTCGAGGCGGAGGCGTCGACGTTCACGCCGTCATCAACACGCCAGAGGACCATCCATGCTTCGTTGGGCCATCATCTTCTTCATCATCGCCCTGGTCGCCGCCGTGCTCGGCTTCGGCGGCATCTCGGGCATGTCGTTCGAGATCGCGAAATTCATCGCCATCATCGCCGTCATTCTGTTCGTCGTCTCGCTAGTTGTGGGCGGCATGCGCGGCCGTGGGCCGCGTATCTGACGCGTCATTTCTAGAGCGCGTAAAGGCCCGGCCGCCGGTCGGGCCTTCTTGCTGCCGGCGCCTCACAGCCTCAGGGAAGTCAAAGCGTCTCAAGAAACGAGAAAGCCCGCCCTCCTAAGAGAGCGAGCCTCAATAGCGCCATTAAACTAGCGCGTTCGCTTAAACGACCTGCAGCTGACCTGCCGAAGTCTTACCCGAGCGCTGGTCGCGCTCGAGTTCATACGACAGCGCTTGGCCTTCGTTCAGGCCGCTGAGGCCAGCACGCTCGATAGCCGAGACGTGGACGAAGACGTCGCCGCCGCCAGCGTCAGGAGCGATAAAACCGAAACCCTTGGTAGGATTGTACCATTTGATAATGCCAGTAGCCATTTCCATGACCTCCGAGAAAGATTGCCCTGAGGAAAAGGTCCTGAGAGCTGTCGGGTCTAAGGAAACGGAAATCTCGATGCGTCGCAAAGAAATAGGGCGTTACGCAGAGATATCGACATCCAGACGGTGAGCTACAAAGACGGAACAAGCAAGGATAAATATTATTTAGTTCGAGTTGAGGGCTCCACCAGATTTAATATCGAGCAATTACAGGGCGCTTCTGGAGCGCAGACAAGTTTATCACCTGCGGCTTCACAATGGTGCTACGCGTACTGTTCGCCGGCTGCCGCCCACGGAGATCACGGAACAATGGATCATCGGAGGCTGACTGCGGCTGAAAAGCGCCTCGTAATCGCCGCCGCGTTTGGGGGTGTGATCGCACTGGCCGTAATCATCTGGGCCGTTCTGACGATCATTGCAGGCGGTGCTGATTAATTTCTTGTGGGCCTTGCGCTTTTAATACTAGCTCCCATTTAGGCTACGAGCCTCGGCTCATTAGGCCCGTCTGAGTCCCAATGTGGCAGACGGGTTTTCTTATGCCCGTCAGCCAGGCTTCGGCGGCAACTCGGCGGCGGGTTAACTGGAGCGGGCTTCCGGCCTCCCTTCAATGCGCGAGTGATAGACGCGAGTTCTTTTTCGCCCCGCGCTTCCGCATCAAGCCTAATGCGAGCCTTAAGCCTTGATTTCCTTTGCTGCGTGATTTCGAGCCCGCTCCACAGTTATCGTACACGCGCCAAGAGGTTTCACCGGTCGACCGTCCAGCTTTATCAACTCCCGCAGCTTCATCTGAAACTGCCCGAGAGTTGTTTCGCGACCCTGGATGGGCGTGTCGGTCATTCGATATCCTCCGAGCGGCGCAGCGACTCGATCACTTGCTGGAGCTGGCGGATCTCGCCTTCCTTCTGCTCCGCCTTCTCCAGAGCGGCGTCCCATTCCTGTCGTACGCAGTCCAGATCAGCCGTGAGCTTCCTGACCTGGGCGTCGAGCGCCAGCGCCCGGTCATGCGCAGCGGCGAGGTCGGCCTGCCTATCCGGCGACGCCCCTCAAGGACTGCGTGGTTACGGTTGAATCTTCCTAATCTACACCGCCCCTTTGCTGAGGGTGCGATTAGGCACACAGCCAACCCTAAACCACGCGCTGCGTTGTGAAGCTATCGGCTTAACTGCAAGGACGCGGAAAGATGAAAGCAAGCCCCCATCTTGCGGACCTGAGTGCTCTGCCCAAGCTGGCGACTGTCCCGCCTAAAATACGCTTACGAAAGGTAGAAGCTCTCGGCGTCACGCTTATCGCAGCCGTGGTTTTCCTCGGAGCTGTCGGCGTCATCGAGCCGGAGGAAAGCAACGGTCTGGATTTGATCGTGCGGGTCACGATCATATTCGTCGCTCTAACAGCGGGGTTTCGGTTCCTTGGCAAGCGTGAGCTTAGCCAGATGTCGCCGTTCGAGATCGTCACGCTTCTGATGATAGCCGAGATCGTATCGCCGTCCCTGACGGCTGGCGACGAGTCTATCCCAGGAGCCTTGGTCGGGGCCGCTACCCTTCTGTTCCTGACCTTTATCGATTCGGTTATGACCTACCGGCTGAAATGGTTTCAAACCGTCAGCGAGGCGCTGCCTGCGATCGTGATCAATAGGGGCAGGCTCGTCGAAGATGCTTTGCACAAGGATCGCATCAGAACGGACGAAATCCTGTCGGAAATGCGCAAGGCCGGGATCGAGCGGCTGGATATGATCAAATGGGGCGTGCTGGAGCCCGATGGCCGGCTATCGTTCGTTCGATACGACGGGGAAGACACAGGTGCAGAAGAGCCATTGGTTAGCTAGGCTAGAGTTTGGAACCTAAGGGGCAGCCTGCTGGAACGGGATCGGCGCCCACCGCTTGGTTAAGGGCAACCCTAGAGAGGATATGACCATGACCGACGTCCCGCCAAACGACCCGAACTCTCGCGGCCCCGCCGATAAAGACAGCCTCCAGGAGCAAGCCAGACGCGAGACCGACGAAGCTGAGCGCCGGGAACGGGAGCCCGATCCCAGCGTCACTACGCCTCAACCGGATGAGAACCCCGACCAGCGCCGAAAGCTGGAGGAGGAAGCGGCGAAAGCTCCACCGGCGACGCCGCCGATCGCTAACCCAGACTGATCAACCGAGGTTCAGTCGGACGGCGGCCCGGGCAGAGCCGCCGTCCAAGCTTCAGTTCCTGCCCTGCACGATGTCGCGGTTAGCTGCCCTGGTCTTGGGGCCCTGAGAATCCATGGCCTCGGTACGGTCGGGCCGGTTTGCGTGATTGGCGCCCTGCTGAACGGCTTCTCCGTCCAAGGCCTCCCCTTCGTCCATATAGTCGGACACCTCGCCGGCGGCGGGCGGGGCTAGCGAGCTGTCGGAAACATCCGATGCCGCGTAGGAGCGAGGTTCTTCTTTGCGGTCCTGATCTGTCGCCTGGTCGCGTGGAGCCGCCGGATCGGTCGCGGCATTCTGAGCGGTCGCGCTGGACGATGACGTGTTCTGATGTGGCATGTCTTGCTCCTTCGTTGTGTCTATCGAAAGACGCGCGACGCTCTCTGTTCCATACTGCTCAGGCTAGGTGACCTCTTCATTCAATTGGAAACGGCGGCCCCGGATGGAGCCGCCGTTCTTCTGTCGAGCTCCTACTCCGGACGACCGGTCGCTGGCGCGCGCTCTTGGCTGAGATCCACGTGCGCTGGGTTCGGCGTCAGATCGAGCATCGCGCCGGTCCCCGCATCGATTCCGGCGCCAAGGATGCCCCCGACGAGGACGTTTCCGGCCATGGCGACGCCGCCACCGGTCGAAACCTTGTTGGTCACGGTCACAGTCGCCAGCTGATACCCCCTCCAGCGTTGAGGTCGCCACGAACTCCGACTTGCGCGGCATCTTGATGGCGATACCGTCACTCTTCGCGGGACAACCCAAAGCGGACCTTTCGACCCACCGCAATGAGTCGCAAGCCGTAGTGAAATAGACTCCCGAGTCCGATCCAGGCCCGCACTCGCGATTTGCTGCAAAACGTACAGGCTCCTGGGCTTGGTCGCGACAGCGCGTTACGAGAAGCATCAAGCCTCGACGGTTTGCTGATGCTGGATGATAAGCCAACGACCTTCGGAGAGGAGGTAAGTGGACGTGCAGACGCAGCGGTAGGTAGGAGCTTCTGGTCGATCAGCCGCCGCGCGATAGCCAATAACAATAAGGTCGGCACTCGCTTGGGCGATTGTGTAGTCGCTGGGTGTGACCTCGCGCCAACGCGGTCCGCTGATGCTATCGATGACAGTCTCAGCGTCCAGGATTCCAACCTCGGCGAAGGCCATCAGGCAGCGCGGATGCAGGAGCGCTGCGTAGGCTTCGCGACCGCCGAGCCAGAGGCTTTTCTCAAGCGTCCAGATTTCGTCAAACGTCATGCCGTGCTCTCTTATTCTGAGGAACGCCTCGGATCCGTTGTCGATCCTGCTAACGTCGCGGGACTAGCGAAAATCCCGCGGCTTGATACGCAGACCCCTGCCCTCGCGCGCATCGGAGCCGCTCGATCCGTGATGGAACTCGTCGCCACGTCCGTGCGGCAACGGGAAAGCGTCATCCTTCTCGCCGATCCGGCCCAGCCGGTCCGACAGGTCGAAGAGTTTCGCGGCAACGAGGTGAACGACGTCGCCTTCGCGTTGGACGCACCCCTGCACAGCGATCATGCTCGAGCCGAGTATCACGCGGCGGTGCTTCTCGTAGATGTCGGGCCAGACGACCAGATTGGCCACTCCAGTCTCATCCTCGATGGTGATGAACATGACGCCCTTCGCGGACCCCGGCTTCTGGCGCACCAGCACCAGACCCGCGATCTTGGTGAGGCGGCCGTCGCGCGTCCCCTGAGCCTGGGCGCAGGTGACGATGGCTTCGCCGGCCAGTTCGTCGCGCAGGAAGGCGACCGGATGGCGACGAAGCGAAAGACCGACATGCTGATAGTCCTCTACGACCTCCCTGCCCGCGGTCATCGCTTTCAGCGCCACCGCCTCCTCGTTGATCTCAGGCGGCGGCCGTCCATCGTCGCCGGCCGCCGCCGCGAACAAGGGCAAGGGCTCGTCGCGCAGCGCCTGGATCGCCCATAGCGCCTCGCGCCGCGCCAGACCGAAGGCCGCGCGGAAACCATCCGCCTCCGCCAGCCGCACCAACGCGGACACCTCGGCGCCCGAGCGCCGCCATACATCGTCGATGTCGGCGTAAGGGCGATCCCTGCCCGCCACGAGCGCCGCTCCGTCCGAATTGGCCAGCCCTGTGACCATGCGCAGGCCGAGCCGGACAGCGAAGGCGCCCGGGCGGTCCGTGGACTCAAGCGTGCAGTCCCAGCGCGAAGCGTTAATGCAGACGGGTCGCACCTCGACGCCATGCTCACGCGCGTCGCGAACGATCTGAGCCGGGGCGTAGAAGCCCATCGGCTGCGCGTTGAGAAGCGCCGCGCAAAAGACATCGGGGTGCCAGCATTTAAGCCATGACGAGGCGTAGGCGATGAGTGCGAACGATGCGGCATGGCTTTCCGGAAATCCGTAGGAGCCGAAGCCTTCGAGCTGGTTGAATGTCCTGGTGGCGAACTCCTCGGTATAGCCGCGCGCCACCATGCCCTGGATCAGCTTGCCTCCGAAGGCCGATACGCCGCCGGTGTGCTTGAACGTCGCCATTGCGCGGCGCAGTTGGTCCGCCTCGCCGGGGGTGAAGCCGGCGCATTCGATGGCGACGCGCATCGCCTGTTCCTGAAACAGGGGCACGCCGAGCGTCTTGCCCAGCACCCGCTCCAGTTCGGGCGTCGGATAGTCGACGGGTTCGCGTCCCTCGCGCCGCCGCAGGTAGGGATGGACCATGTCGCCCTGGATCGGACCGGGCCGGACGATCGCCACCTCGATGACGAGGTCATAGAAGGTGCGCGGCTTCATGCGGGGCAGCATCGCCATCTGCGCCCGGCTCTCGATTTGGAAGACTCCGAGGGTATCGGCCTTCCGGATCATCGCATAGGTGCGCGGGTCCTCCGCCGGGATGGTCGCGAGATCGAGGTCGACGCCCTTGTGCTCGCGAAGGAGATCGAACCCCCGGCGCATGCACGAGAGCATCCCCAGCGCCAGCACGTCGACCTTCATGAACTTCAGCGCGTCGATATCGTCCTTGTCCCATTCGATCACCTGTCGGTCTTCCATCGCGGCGGGTTCAATCGGGACCAGTTCGTCCAGGCGGTCCTCTGTCAGGACGAAGCCGCCGGGATGCTGCGACAGGTGGCGCGGCGCGCCGATCAGTTCGCGCGCGAGTTCGAGCGTCAGCCGCAATCGGCGGTCGGCCATATTGAGATTGAGTTCGCTCGCAAGCTTCTCGCCCGCCCCCTCGGTCGCCCAATGGCCGAGTTGCTTCGACAGGAGGCCGATCATGTCCTCGGGCAGGCCTAGCGCCTTGCCGACGTCGCGTAGCGCGCCCTTGGCGCGATAACGGATCACGGTCGAACAGAGGGCGGCGCGGTGACGGCCGTAAGTTTCATAAACCCACTGGATCACCTCCTCGCGCCGCTCATGCTCGAAGTCGACGTCGATGTCCGGGGGCTCCTTGCGTTCCTGGCTGACGAAGCGCTCGAACAGCAGGTCGTTACGGCCCGGATCGATCGAGGTGACGCCCAACACGAAGCAGACGGCGGAGTTGGCCGCCGATCCGCGCCCCTGGCAGAGGATGCCGAGCTTGCGCGCCTGCCGGACGATGGCGTCCACCGTCAGGAAATAGGGTGCATAGTCGAGGCTGGCGATCAGGGTCAGCTCATGACGAAGGGTCGCGGCGACCTCGTCCGGGAGGCCCTCGGGATAGCGCTCGGCTGCGCCTTCCCAGGTCCGTTTCTCCAAGGTCGCCTGCGCCGACAGACCGTGCTCGACCACCTCATGCGGATATTGATAGGCGAGTTCATCCAGGCTGAAGCGGCACCGCTCCGCGACCTCAACGCTGCGGGCGACGGCTTCGGGCCACAGGCGGAACAGCCGGGCCATTTCCTCGGGCGGTTTCAGATAGCGGTCGGCGTGGCGATTGCGGACGAAACCGGCGTCGTCGATCGTCACGCCCTCGCGGATGCAGGTCACGACGTCCTGCAGGACGCGGCGATAGGGATGGTGAAACAGGACATCGTTGGTCGCCACGGTCGGCACGCGCGCCGCCGACGCCAGATTGGAGAGGCCGTGCAGGCGAAGATGGTCTCGCGGCCGCCGACGCAAGGTCAGGGCGCAATAGGCGCGGTCGCCGAAGAGATCGGCGAGCCTTCGCAGCCGCCGCGCCGTCAGGTCATCGGCCTCGTCTGGAACCAGGACGGCGATCAGACCCTCGTTCCATGCGGCGACGTCGTCCCAATGGAGTTCGCATTTCGCCTTACCCGCACGACCCTTGCCGAGGCTGAGCAAGCGGCACAGCCGGGCGTAGGCGGGCCGATCGGTGGGATAGACCAGAAGCTCGGTCCCGTCGGTGAGCACCAGCCGGGCGCCGACGATCAGGCGGACGCCGGTCGCCTTGGCCTCTTCGTGGGCGCGCACAATCCCCGCAAGCGAGTTGCGATCGGTGATCGCCAGCGCCTCGATCCCCAGCACGGCGGCCTGGCTGAAAAGCTCATCGGCCGACGAGGCGCCGCGCAGAAAGGAGAAATGCGAGGCGCATTGCAGTTCGGCATAGCGCGCGCTCATCCGAACAGCCCGTGCAAAAACCAGCGGTGCGAGCCCGTATGCGGGTCCTCGCCGTCGCCGGCCCGGTAGAGCCAGAAGCGCTCGCCCGCTTCATCCTCGACCTGGAAATAGTCGCGCACCGCCTCCAGTTCGGCGTCGCGCGTCCACCATTCACCGAAGATCCGTTCCGGACCGTCCGCGCGCATCACCCGTCGCCGCTCGCCGCGCCAGGTGAAGGCGGCGGGCGGATGGTCGGGCAGCAGCGCCATCGCTTCGACCAGCTCGGGCGGGTCGAGCAGCCGCGAGGGCCGCGGCCAGTCGACAGGCCAGGTGCGCCCATCCGCCGGAGCCAGAGGGGCAAGGCGGCTCAGGCAGCGCTCGGGCACATCGCTCTCGCGCGGGGCGAGGCGATAAAGGCGGTTCGCACCGATGCGGTTGGCGAGGGTGTCGATTAGCTCGGAGACATCGGCGGGGGCGGCTTCGACCAGGCTCGATGCGCCCGCCCGGTAGTGCAGCGGTTCGGCCACGGCGGCCGTCAGCGTCATGCGCTCGATTCCGAACCCCGGCGCTACGGTTTCGATCTTGTCGCAGAGGAGCCGGGTCAGGCGCCGGACGTCGCGCACCGGCTTGGCAGTCCCGATGCGGACCGCCTCGACCCGATTGTCGACGCGGTGAAACAGCAGGTCGAGCTTGCGCGCCCCGAGCCGCTTTTCCTCCAGCGCCTCGCAAAGCTGGACGACCAGCTTGCCGGTGTAGCGCGCCAGGGTCTCCGGCGCGCCGATCGGCTCGGCGAAATCACGCACGACCCGCACCAGCTCAGCAGCCGTCATCAATTCGAACGGCTCTTCGACGCGGCCATAGGCCTGATCGAGCCGCCGCCCGAGCTCGGGTCCGAACCGAAGGGTGAGCGGCGCGCGCGGCGCGGCGGCCAATTCGTCGATACGGTCGAAGCCGAGCCGGCGCAGGCCCTCAACCGTGACGGGCGTCAGGCGCAGCGCGGCGACCGGCAAAGGGCTCAGGCGGTCCGCGATCTCGTCTTCGGCGACCAGCCTGGCTCCACCGCCGAACCGCGCGAGGGCATGGGCCGCGCCGTAGGAGGGTGCGACGACCGCCCGCGCGTGGATGCCCGCCGAGGCGAGCCGTCCGGTCAAGTCGTCGAGCAAGGCCGCCTCACCGCCCTTAAGGTGAGAGGCCCCGGCAATGTCGATCATCAGGCCGTCGGGCGGATCGGGCGCGACGATCGGCGCATAGCGCCGCAGCGCCCACAGCGCGAGCCTATCCAGCGCGCGATCATCGGCCTCCCGGTCGGCGTCCATCACGGTCAACTCCGCGACCAGAGCCTGAGCCTTCGCTACCGCCATGCCAGGATGGAGTCCGAATCCCTGAGCGGCCGCATCGGCCGCCAGCACCATGCGTTTGCGGCCGTCGCGACCGACGAGCACGAGCGGCGCGTCAGGCGGCGGCGCGGACGCGCCCATCGACCGGCGCAACCGATCGGTCGGCCACGTCGGCAGGTAGAGCGAGACGACCCTTTTCATCACAGGCTTCCAGGACAAGATCCGCGCATTCGCCGGCGCGGGACCGGATCAACTCGACCAGCCAACGGGGGCGGCCGACGCCGGGGACCGGCAGGGGTTGCGAAGGCAGGGCCGAGACTCGCCAGCGCGTGACGGCCGCGGTCGGCTGGCCGAAATCGCTGGCGTCTGACTGTCTGCGCCAGCGGCGCACCGCCAAACCCGGCACGCCCGACGCTTCCGCCGCAAGCTGCAAACGCCGCGAGGCGGTCATCGGCAGCTTGGACAGTTCGGCGACGACGCCGGCGAGGCCGCCGTGACGCAGGCCTTCTTCGAAACAGGCGAGCATGGCCTTGTCGTCGCCGACCTCGGCGTAGATCACCCTGTCAGGATGAAGCCCTGCTTGGGCCAGCGCCGGCGCGAAGAGGTCGCGCTGGCTGACGCACCACAGAACCGGCCCATCCAGACGCGCCATGATCCCCGCGGCGAACAGCGCCGCCGCCGCGCCGTTAAGCGCGCCTGCCCCGCCGCCGGCGACCTCGTGTAGCGCGCCGAGCGCGAGACCGCCGCCCGGCAGCCGGCGATCCACCGCCTCGATCCCGAACGGCAACACCCCGCGACTTCGCTTCTCGCCCGTCTCGATTAGACGAATGCGAGTGCGTAGCGCATCGAGAAGGGGCTTCGAGGGGGATGACATAGACTCCAAATTCTGCCGCGGGCTAAATGTTCCCCTTTTGTTCTACCCACAGTCGTGAAGAGTCAACACGGATCGCATAAGCCGCTGAAATCCGTTGGGGGTCGCCGGGGAATGGGCGGGAACGAAATCGGCAAAGCCTGATTGTCCTTTTAGGAGATCAGGAATGGCCAAGACTTTCGACGTCGGCGATCACGTCAGCTGGAACTCCGAGGCGGGGCGCGTGTCGGGCCGGATCATCAAAATTCACACCCGCGACTTTGATTACAAAGGCCACACGCATCGCGCGTCGGAAGCCGACCCCCAATACGAGATCAGGAGCGACAAGACGGATCACATCGCCGCCCATAAGGGCAGCGCTCTGGATCATGTGCGACACGACGCGTGACGCTGCCGTTCTACACGATCGGACACTCCAACCGGAGTTTTGAGGATTTCGTCGCCCTGCTGCAGGAGGCGCATGTCGAACGGGTGGTGGACGTGAGGAAGATTCCGATGTCCCGAACCCATCCCCAGTTCAACAAGACAACGCTTCCGGACGTCTTGGCGGATTTTCAGATTTCTTACGAACATAGCGCCGCCCTGGGCGGTCGACGCGGGCAGGTGAAAGACGTGCCCGCGGACGTGAACGCCTACTGGGAAAACAAGAGCTTCCACAACTATGCCGACTACGCCCTCTCACACGAGTTTCGTGACGGGCTCGAACGCCTGATCGAGGCCGGCCGCCAGCAGCGCTGCGCAATCATGTGCTCCGAAGCGGTCTGGTGGCGATGTCACCGCAGGCTCATCGCCGACAATCTACTCGCGCGCGGCGAGCCGGTTCTACACATCATGGGACGCGGTCGTCTGGAACCGGCTCGGCTGACAGGCGGGGCGGTCATTGGTTTGGACGAGACCGTCAGCTATCCCGCTCCGATGAGCACGGACTAGGCCTGCCAATCAGCAGACGGCACCTTTCGCTCCGATGGCGCGTTGCGCTCCCGAGAGGAGACTTTCATGTCCAAACGCGAGTTAATCGATACGGGCTCGGACAAGCGCTACGTCCGGCGCGATGAGAAGGGTCAGTTCAAGGAATCCGACGACGTGGGCCGCTCGCTCGCCGCTGACCGTCGGCAGAAGGCGAAGCACGAGAGCAAGCCCGGCCAAGGCGACCGCGGCGATCGTCGGTCCTGACCGTGGCCCGCGCCGCCCGGCGCGCCGCCCCGGCGTCCACTACCTCCCTCCCCGCCTTCCGTCCGGTCCAGCTCGCGACGCTGGTTGACGCCGTGCCAAGCGGCAACCGCTGGCTGCACGAGATGAAGTATGACGGTTATCGGCTGGAGATCGCGATCGGGGGCGGTCGCGCGCGAGCGTTCACTCGCTCGGGTCTGGATTGGTCCGAGAAATTCGACGGAATCGTCGAGGCGGCCGCGAGCTTGAAGGTCGAGTCCGCGTTGCTGGATGGCGAGGCCGTCGTGTTCGACGCCGAAGGCCGCTCCGACTTCCAGACGCTTCAGGGCGCATTGAAAGGCGATCCCGCCAGGATCGACTATGTCGCCTTCGACCTGCTCGAATTAAACGGCGAGGATCTGACGGGGCTGCCACTGCTCGAGCGCAAGGCTCTTTTGCGCGACCTAATGCCCAAGAAGCCGAAGCGACTCCGCTACTCCGACCATATTCGTGGGAGCGGTGAAAAGCTGTTGAACAGCTTCTGCGCAGCGGGCCTGGAAGGCGTGGTGTCGAAGCTGGCCGATGGACGCTACGTCGGCGCGCGATCGTCCGGGTGGGTTAAGGCCAAATGCATCCAGCGCCAGGAGTTCGCCGTGGTCGGATGGACGCCTTCGGACAAATCCCGCGCTTTCCGTTCCCTGATCCTCGCCGTCAACGAGGACGGCGCTCTACGCTATGCCGGCAAGGTCGGGACAGGCTTCGATGCGAAGGAACTGCAGCGGCTCATGTCCATCATGGGTCCGCTCGAGCAAGACACGCCGACGGTCGAGGCGCCGCGTTCGGAAGTCCGCGACGCCCATTGGCTACGCCCCAAGCTCGTCGCGGAGGTCGCCTTCACCGAAATGACCAACGAAGGCACGCTGCGCCATCCAAGCTATCTCGGCCTGCGAGACGACAAGAAGCCTGAGGCCGTTGTGATCGAGAAGGCGACGCCGGTCAGGTCGGCGGAATCGCCGGTGAACGTGCCGATCAGCAACGCCGAGCGGATCATCTATCCCGAGAGCCAGATCACCAAGGGCCAACTCGCAGACTATTACGCAGCCGTCTCGCCGATCATGCTGGCCTGGATCGCGTCCCGTCCGATCAGCCTCGTCCGATGCCCGCAAGGCCGGGCCAAGAAATGCTTCTTCCAAAAACATGACGCCGGCAGCTTCGGCGAGGCGGTCCGTCATGTGGCGATCGAGGAGAAGGACGGCGAGGAGGAACCTTACCTCTATATCGACACGGCCGAAGGGCTGATGACCTGCGTGCAGATGGGCACGATCGAATTCCACGGCTGGGGCGCGCGCATCGAGGACGTCGAGAAGGCGGACCGACTGGTCTTCGACCTTGACCCGGACGTAGGTCTCGATTTCGAGGCCGTGCGCTCCGCCGCCTTCCGTTTCAGAGACATTCTGAAGACGATCGGGCTTGAGACCTTCCCCATGGTGACGGGCGGAAAGGGCGTTCACGTCATTGCGCCGCTGACGCCGCGGGCCGAATGGCCCGAAGTGAAGGATTTCGCCCGGCGGCTTGCCATCGCAGTCGCTCAGACTGAGCCGACCAAGTTCACAGCCGCCCTGCCGAAGGCCCAGCGGAAGGGACGCATCTTCGTCGACTATCTGCGCAATCAGCGCGGCGCGACCGCCGTCATGCCTTACAGCGCTCGCGCTCGCGAAGGCGCGCCCGTCGCCGCGCCGATCACCTGGAAGGAGATGGAGACGATCGAAGGCCCGGCTCGCTTCCATGTCGGCGATCAGGCCGAACTGCTTAAGCGCGCCGGTCTGAAGACGCTGTCGTCCTGGGGACGCGCTGATCAGGCGCTGCCCGACCTGTGAAGATCGCAACCTACAACGTGAATGGGGTCAACGGCCGCCTCCCTGTCCTTGTTCGGTGGCTGGAATTGGCTCAACCGGACATCGTCTGCTTGCAGGAACTGAAAGCCCCCCAGGAAAAATTCCCGGAAAGCGCCATCCGCGATCTTGGTTATGACGTGATTTGGCACGGTCAGAGCCGATGGAACGGCGTCGCGCTGTTGAGCCGGGTTGGTGAGATTCACGAGACGCGACGCGGCTTGCCAGGCGACCCCGACGACGTACAGAGCCGATACATCGAGGCGGCCGTGAACGGCGTGCTTATCGCCGGCCTCTATCTGCCGAACGGCAACCCCCGACCGGGTCCGAAGTTCGATTTCAAGCTGCGCTGGTTCGATCGTCTGCATGCCCACCTGGCGAGTCTGGTTGGTCTTGACGCGCCCGTCATCGTCGCTGGCGATTTCAACGTCATGCCGACGGATAAGGACGTCTATGCCCCCGAGCGCTGGCGCGACGACGCCCTTTTCGCCCCCGAGGTGAAGGCCGCCTACCAGAGATTGCTTGACCAAGGGTGGACGGACGCCGTCCGCCGCCTGCACCCCGACGACGTCATCTACACCTTCTGGAAATACTGGCGCGGCGCGTTCGAACGGAACGCGGGGCTGAGGATCGATCACCTATTGCTGAACCCCGCCGCTGCCGCGCGGCTTGTGGCGGCCGAAGTCGATACCCGCCCGCGCGGCTGGGAGAAGACGAGCGATCATGCGCCGGTGTGGATTGAGATTCGCGAGCCGAAAGGCAGGCGGCGGACGCCTCCCGCTCCGAAGAGGAAATGATGAAGACCGAACAGTTCATTCTTCATGAGAACGATTGGTTGCCGAACAACGAACGGCGCCCGGTCCTCCTCTATCGCGGAGTCGTCAATGCCGAGGGGAAAAAGGCCGCGGAACGCTTCGAACGGATGTTCGCCGATCACGGCTGGCCGCCGCAATGGCGCGACACGATCTTCGACTATGACCACTACCATTCAACGGCCCACGAAGCGCTCGGCGTGGCGACAGGCTATGGCACGCGGCTGCTCGGCGGGCCCGGCGGCCGCGAGGTCGAGGTCCGCGCCGGCGACGCGCTCATTCTCCCTGTGGGCGTCGGCCATCGCCGGGTCGAGGTCAGCGACGATTTCATGGTCGTTGGGGCGTATCCGAGGGATCACGATTGGGACATATGCCGAGAGGCGCCCAATGACGAGACGCGCCGGCGAATGCGGACGCTCGCGATCCCTGATGAAGATCCAGTCGCCGGGCGCAGCGGACCGCTTCGCGAGCGCTGGCAGGCGAACAGGTGAGGCCTCCACGAAGGCGACCTCTGACTTCAACCTTCAAGTCGGATCGTATCTTCGACCTCGGGAGTTCGACAGGGCGGGGCGCTTGAGAAACGAGAGGCCTAGGCCATGTCCATTCATAAGATGATCCAGCTTCACCCGGATGTCGGCGACGATTTCAACGAACTGCTCGCCGACGCCGCCCGCCACGCGATGTTCTGCAGCCTGATGTGCACGTCGTGCGCCGACGCCTGTTCCGCCGAGACGATGGATATGCGGCAGTGCATCCGGTCCTGCCTGGATTGCGCAGACGTTTGCGATGCGACCGCCCGACTTGCGGTCCGCCGCACGGGTCAGAATATCGAAGCTCTACGCGCCATGCTCGAGACCTGTGCGAACGTCTGTGATCTTTGTGCAGAGGAGTGCGAGCGTCACGACCACGACCATTGCCGTCTTTGCGCAGAGATGTGTCGCGAGTGCGCGGATGACTGTCGCAAAGCGGTCCCGACGGTCCAGTAGGATTGTTTCAGGGAGTCATTCCCGATGTGTAACGAGTACGCCCGCGAGATCGCATTGGCCAAGTTTCGCGAGGAACTCGCTAAAGCCAAGCAGATGCCCTTCGAGTGGCAGGATGGGCGGATTCCTAACGACCTCGGCCCGAAGCCCAGCTTGAAGATTCAAGACCTTGGTTTGGTGGTGCGCCTCAAAGGAGACCACCTCGTCGGCTCAATGTTGCCTTGGGCCTGGCGCGCGCCGAACGGCAAACCTGTCTTCAACTTCAGGAGCGAGGGCCGGGACTTTTCGGGCAGCGACCGGGTATTGATCCTCGCAACTGGCTTCTACGAACACAGCGCGCCACGAAAGCCGGGCGTGAAACGGATGGACCGGTTCTTCTTCACGATGCGAGATCACCCTTGGCATTGGATTCCCGGCATTGTGAAAGACGGCTGCTTCTCGATACTCACGACCGAGCCCGGACCAGATATCGCGCCATTCCACAAACGCAGCGTCGTCCCGCTGGCTCCGACCGATGGGGTGGAGTGGCTGACGCTTTCCAGGGATGAGGCGGAAATATTTGCGCCTCTCCCGGAAAACACGCTCGAGGTGCGTGTGATCCGAAGAGACGGCATTCAACGGGCAGCCGATCCGGCCAAGCCCGTGCCTGCTGACGAAGGTGGATTACTCCCGGGGCTGTGATGCTCGTTTCGGCAGAGTTGTGGTCTGGACCGTCTTTTCGGCCTAATGCGCGGCGCAAATGCAGAAACGCAAACACCTCGTGCGCCATTGAGCTTACGGGGTTTTTGGCGCCTATATCGGTATAACCAGAGCGGCTATACGAACAGTGGTTGCGGGAGCCGGATCGGGACGATGCCTCACACCTGCGATCCGCTTCATGACGTGACTACGTCAGCGACATTCAACGCCCACATCGCTTCAGAAGCAGTCATTGCGTCAGAGTGAGAAGGCGACTCTAGTTCGGCTCGCAAGCCACCACATAATCGGCGCCGCATCGTAGGCCGTTGCGCTCGGCACAGAGCGCGAGGCCTTCTTCGCGAAGAGTTTCAACCCGCGAGGCAAGGCTCCGGGCCAGCCCTTGATCTGCGACCCGGGGCAAGCGCCGCACAGCCATATCCAGTTGACCGTTCACCCATTTGGCCTTGTAGCGATTGGGAAAGCGACGGGCCGAGAGCACCCTGAAGCCGGCGCTGGCGAGCGCGTTCAACGTCCACTCCGCCGGATACTCCCGATAGGGCGTCTCGTCCGCCAGGAGCAGGACCGCGTCGCGCAGCCTGCCGATCTCACGCACCATCCGGGCCTCGTCTGTATCGGCCGGTCCGACGATGTAGGGATCCAGGCCGACGACATAGAGGCGACGCCCGGTCATGGGCCTCAACCGGCGCAGAAGGGTTTGCTGAAAATAGGGCGCGAAGCCCTCGACGGCGCCGATGAGATAATCGGCCAGCACCGTGTCGAAGACCTCGCCTTCCAGCAGGGTCGCGTCGGTCCAGTTGCCGAGCAACAGCCGGTCGTGCGGCCGAATACGCTCCCCGACCGAGGCGCGCACCTGATCCGCATGACCGGCCGCAGCCGTCACCCCCGTCCAGGCCTCCGTGGCCAGACCCGTGCTCCACAGACTGGAGTTGACCCCTGTCCCGGCGTCCAGAAAACGACCCCACGGAAGGTCGCCCTGCAGCGCCTCCACGTGATCGAACAGGCTCATTGCGCCTCGGCCCGGGCAGCGCGAAACGTCGCTCGGCGGACCAGCCGCACTTCGAGATCATGACCCATGGCGTCGGCCAGGCGCACCGCCGCCTTCAAGGTCATGCGCTCCCGATCCCTCAGCCACAGGCAGACCTGTCCCCGCGGGACGCCGAGCCTTCTCGCCAGATCGGACTGACTGAGACCGTTGGCCCGACACGTCTCGAAGACCCGCCCGATCATTCGCCAGACCTCGACCTGCACCCGCTCGGCCTCCGCCAAAGCCCCCTCGCCGCTCATTTCAATCTCCCTCATGCTCGCTTGATGAATGTTACGATATAACATAATAGCGACTCTCTTCATGAACGGGGAGCGTCATGCACTCAAGATCGATCCTGCTCGCGGCGGCGAGTTTCTCAGCCATTTCGACGACGGCCTGGGCCGACGCCCTGCCCCAGTCCGGTCCGGCCGCGACCCGCTTGGAAGACGTCGTGGTGACCGCCGACGCCCTGGGCCGTTCGAGCAGGGAGGTGGTGTCCAATGTGGCGGTGCTGCGAGGCGACGAACTGGTCCAGCGCCGGCAATCGACTCTGGGCGAGACGCTGACCGGCCTGCCCGGGATCAACTCGGACACCTTCGGCGGCGGGGCCAGCCGTCCGGTTATCCGCGGCCAGACCGCGCCGCGCGTGAAAGTCCTGACCGACGGCTCGGCCCTGATGGACGCCTCGGAAGTCTCGCCCGACCACGCCGTGTCCGGCGAACCCCTGTTGCTGGACGGCGTCGAGATCCTGCGCGGCCCGTCCGCCCTGCTCTACGGCGGCGGCGCCATCGGCGGGGCGGTCAATCTGATCGACAAGAAGATCCCGACGCGCATCCCTGAGAACGGCGGCGAAGGCGTGGCCGAATTCCGCCTCGGCACGGCGGACAATGAAGAAGCCGGCGTGGTCGGCCTGACCGCCGGCGCGGGATCGTTCGCCATCCGGGTCGAGGCCGCCGGACGCCGCACCGATGACTATGAGGTCCCCGACTTCGACGAAGCCACGCTGGACGGGTCGTTCAACCGGAGCTCGACCGCGACCCTGGGCCTGTCCTGGATCGGGTCGCGCGGCTATCTGGGGGCCGCCTATACGGAGCAGCGCAGCGAATACGGCTTGCCGGGGCATACGCACGAGTATGAATCCTGCCATCCGCACGGCTCCAGCCTGCACTGCGGCGGTCACGACCACGGCGACGACGACCATGACCACGATCATGATCACGACCACGATCATGACCATGTCCCGATCGTCGACCTGATCAGCAAGCGGGTGGACGTGCGCGGCGAGATCGAGGATCCGTTCGCCGGGATCGAACGCATCCGCTTCCGCGGCGGCTTCACCGACTATCGCCACGACGAGATCGACGACGGCGAGATCGCCACCACCTTCACCAATGAAGGCTATGACGCCCGCGTCGAGGTGCAGCACGCCGCCATCGGCGGGGTGCGCGGCGTGGTCGGCGCCCAGACCTCGCGCAGCGATTTCGCCGCCGTCGGCGCCGAATCCTTCATTCCCGAAAGCCGCACCGAGAACCACGCCCTGTTCCTGGTAGAGGAATACGTCGCCGGCGACTGGCGCTTCGAAGGCGCCCTGCGCCAGGAGTGGCAGGACGCCCGCGCCCTGGGGCGCGCCGATACGAGCCACTCGCCCTTCTCCCTTTCCGGCGGCGCCCGCTGGACCTTCACGCCCGGCTACGTCGCCAGCGTGACCCTGGCCCGATCACAGCGCGCGCCGACGGCGCAGGAGCTGTATGCGCGCGGCGTCCATCTGGCGACCAACACCTATGAGATCGGCGACGCCGATCTGGACGTCGAGACGGCCAATTCGATCGAACTGGGCCTGAAGAAGATCGAGGGCGCCACGACCTTCGCCGCCAGCCTCTATCACTACGACTATGACGGCTACATCTTCGCCGACACCCTCGACCAGTTCGAGGACTTCCGCCTGATCCGCTACACCCAGGCCGACGCCCGCTTCACCGGGATCGAAGGCCAGGTCACCCACGCGTTCAGGCCGGGCCTGTCGGCCACGGCCTTCGGCGACTACGTCCGCGCCGAGCTGAAGGGCGACGGCGGCGACCTGCCCCGCATTCCGGCCGGCCGCCTGGGCGCCCGCAGCGACTTCTACCAGGGCGCCTGGTCGGGCAATCTGGAGTACGTCCACGTCTTCGAGCAGGACCGCATCGCCGCCTTCGAGCGCAAGACGCCCGGCTACGACATGGTCAACGCCACCCTGGCCTATGACGTCCCGACGATCGCCGACATCAGCGGGCAGATCTTCGTGCGCGGGACCAATCTGCTGGACGAGAAGGCGCTGAACCACGCCTCCTTCATCAGCCATCTGGCGCCCCTGCGCGGCCGCAATCTCGTCCTGGGTTTCCGCGCCCGATTCTGATCCTTCCCCTCCTCCCCCCGCCTGGCCGCGGCGTCCCATGACGTCGCGGCCGACTTTCCTCTGAAAGGATCGCCATGAACGCTCGTGTCCAGACCTGGGGCGACGCCGCCGCCGTCGGCCTGTCCTGCCTGTGCATGATCCACTGCCTCGCCCTACCCTTGGTCGCAGGACTGCTGCCGGTTCTCGGCCTGATCGCCGAGGCGCCCTGGGTGCACTGGGCCTTCGCCCTGACCGCCGCGCCCATCGCCGCCTGGACACTGACGCGCCCGACGCCGGACGGTCGTCGCGCCTGGCCGCTGATCGGCCTGGGCGCGCTCGGCGTCGCCCTGCTGGTCCTGGCCGCCGCCGAATGGCCGACGCACGAGGCCGAGACGCCGATCACCGTCGCCGGCGGCCTGCTGCTCAGCGCCGCTCACCTGATGAACTGGCGGCGCAGGCCGCACGCCCACTGACGTCCTGGACATCCCACACCATGAAATCCGCTATTCCGCAGGCCTCTGCGACGGCGCTCGCCGCCGCCCTCGGCGCTGCTTTTCCCGCCATCGCCGAAGAGGCCGCGCCGCAACGCCTGCCTGACGTGGTCGTCACCGCCACATCCACCCAGCGGACGACGACCGACGCGCCCGCCAGCGTCACCGTCATCGACCGCGAAGAGCTTCTTCGGCGGCCGGTTCAAGACCTGACCGACGTCCTGCGCGACGTGCCGGGCGTGACGCTCAACGGCGCCGGACTGACCCGGCGCGGCGCCTCCATCCGCGGCATGCCCAGCGAACACACCCTCTTCCTCCTCGATGGGCGACGGGTGAACGCCGCCGCCAACGCCGTCCAGCACGCCGACTTCGACCTGGGCTGGATGCCGGCCGAAGCCATCGAACGCGTCGAGGTCGTACGCGGGCCGATGTCGTCGCTCTACGGATCCGAGGCCCTCGGCGGCGTGGTCAACGTCATCACCCGCAGCGCGTCCGACGAATGGCGCGGCAGCCTGACCGCCATGGGCGGATTACGCGAGGACGGCCGAGGGGGCGAAACCTACCAGGTCGGCGCCTATGCGGGCGGCCCGCTGGCGCAGGACCGTCTCGGTCTCAGCCTGTTCGCGGAATCCAAGGCGCGGGCCAATACGCCCCAGGCGACGAACCGTCGCCTTTCCGACCTCGAAGATCGCGAGACTGTCACCGGCTCGGCGACCTTGAGCTGGACGCCGGATGCGGCGCAGCGGATCGACCTGACCATTCTGGGCGGGCGCGACGACCGCTATCGCGACACGGCGACCACAGGCGCATCGCCCGTCTACTATCGCTTCGCCGACACGGTGCAGCGGCGCCAGTACGCCCTGTCGCATCGCGGACTCTGGGGCTGGGGCGAAACAGCCGTCCGCGCCTACCGTTCGACGCTGGATCGCGAGAATGCGGTGACGGCTGGACAGACCCCCTCGCGCCCTGTGGGGATGCAGGAAGACATCCTTGACGGCCGGGCCACCTTCGACCGCTGGGCGAGCCATCGCCTGAGCGTGGGCGGCGAATGGCGGCGCGAGCGGCTGGAAGACGCGGCCGCCTCCCGCTCCGGCCGGCTGGAAGGCGAACGCTACGCCCTGTTCATGCAGGACGAATGGACCCTGACGTCCTCGCTGTCGCTGACCGCCGGCGCGCGGTTCGATCACCACGAGCAGTACGGGTGGCAGACCAGCCCGCGCCTCTACGCCGTCTGGTCGCCGCTCGAGGGGCTGACGCTCAAGGCCGGCGGCGGCCGGGGCTTCAAGTCGCCCAGTCTGAAACAACTGTCGCCGGAGTTCGAGACCATAGCGGCCGCAGGCCGTTTCCGCGTCTACGGCAACCCCGACCTGAAGCCCGAGATCGGAACCTCCTACGAGGCCTCGGCCGAATACCGCCGGGGCGGCTGGATGGGCCGCGTCGGCGTTTTCGACAACGACATCGAGGACCTGATCGAAACTCGCTGCACCGCATTCTGCGGCGTGCGCGGCCGGGAAATCCGTCTGTATCAGAACATCGCCGAGGCTCGAATTCGCGGCGTAGAACTGGCCGGCGCCGCGCCCCTGCCGGGCGGTTTCAGTCTGAGAGCCGACTACACCTACTTGGACAGCGAAAACCGGGAGACGGGCTCTCCCTTGTCCGAACGGCCCGAGCACAGCGGCCACGCCACCCTGCGCTGGCAACCTGAGGAAACCCGCTTCGTCCAGCTTCGCGGCGAGTACGTCGGCGAGCAATGGATGGTCTCCAACTCCGTACAGCAGCCGGTTCCCGACTATGCCCTGGTCTCGCTGGAAGGCGGCTACCAGCTTCAGCCGAACCTGTGGGTGCGCGCCGGGGTTCAGAACCTGACCGACGTGCGTCTGGCCGAGGAATCCGCCTTCTTCTCCTTCGCCGAGCCCGGCCGCTTCTACCACCTCGGCTTCACGGCGAGCTTCTGAGCCGTGGCGTTCCTCCTCCGCCTCCTCCTGATCGTCGCTGTCTGCCTGGCCCCGGCCCTGCGGGTCGCCGCCCAGGACGCGCCGGGCCCGCGCGTGCAGGTGATCGGCAGCGATTTCATCCTGCCCGCCAAGTTCGTGCGGTTGCAGGCCATGGCTGGGGCGGAGGACGTCGCCTTGCGCGGAGCATCCCTCTCCACGCTTGACGATCAACCGGACTGGGCGCGGGCCGACTTCATCCTGCTCGACACGCCGCGTCCCTCCGATGTCGAAGCGGTGCAGGCCGTGATCGGCGACAGGCTCGAGATCGGCGACCGGCCCTGGGTTCGCATCGGCGGCGGCGCGCCGGCCTTCGGCAACCTGTCGCCCGAGGCGGCGCGGCGCATCGCCGGCTACTATGCGGCGGGCGGACAGGAGAATTTCACCCTCCTGTTCCGATATCTGAAGCTCCACGCCATGGGCGGCGACGCCGCCGCGCTTCCGCCGCCGCGCCCGCTGGAGCAGGTCGGCTATCATCACCCGAGCCTGGAGGCGCACGACGCCGACGCTCTCGACGCCTGGCTTGCCGAGCGGCCGGCGCGCGCCCGCGCGGCGATCTTGATGTCGAGTTCACAGGTCGCGGATGGCGACACCGCCGTGATCGACGCCCTGATCGCGGCGCTCGACGCCAGGGGCCTGGAGGGCGTCGGCGTGTGGTTCGACCAACGTCGTCCGCAGGGCCTGACCGAGGCGCTCGCGCCGCTCGCCCCCGATCTGCTCCTCAACACCCAGCATATCGTCGCCGGCGACCCGATCCGCGACCAACTCATCGCGCTCGACATCCCCGCCCTGATGACCTTCTCCTACCGGGAAGGCGGCGTCGAGGCCTGGCGCGCGGCCGATACCGGCCTGCCCAGCCGGTCCGCCGCCGCCCTGATGGCGCCCGCCGAGGCCTGGGGCATGAGCGATCCCATGGTGATTTCGGCTTTCGAGAACGGCGCTCTCGCCCCGATTCCCGAACAGGTCGAAGCCGTCGCCGCCCGCGCCGCCCGCCTCGTCGCCCTTCGCCGCAGGCCCAACGCCGACAAGCGGCTGGCCCTGATGTTCTGGAACCATCCCGGCGGCGAGGCGAACGTCTCGGCCTCGAACCTGAATGTTCCGCGCAGCCTGGAGGCGTTGAGCCTGGATCTGAACGCAGCGGGCTATGCGATTCCGCCGCTTTCCGAAGCCCGCTGGATCGACGCGGCGCGCGCCATGCTGGGCGCCTTCTACCGGCATGAGGAACTGGACGGTCTGCGGGAGCGGGAATTGGCCGTGACCCTGCCCGTCGCCCGCTATCGCGCCTGGCTTGACGCCCTGCCCGCCGTCCGGCGTGACGCCGTCCAGGCCCGCTGGGGCGACCCGGCGCGGCATTGGTCGGTGCGGACCATCGACGGCGAGACGGTTTTCGTCATCCCCGCCTTCCGCGACGGCGCCCTGACCGTCCTGCCACAACCGCCCCGGGCCGCCCGCGTGGGCGAGGCCTATCACGACACCGCCGCACCGCCCGACCATCTGTATCTGGCCGCCTATCTGTGGGTGCGCGACGTTCTGGACGCCGACGCCCTCATCCATCTGGGCACCCATGGGACGCAGGAGTTCCTGCCCGGCAAGGACCGGGGACTGTCGGCGCACGATGACGCCTTCGTCGTGCTGGGCGGCCTGCCGGTCGTCTATCCCTACATCCAGGACAACATCGGCGAGGCCATGCAGGCGAAGCGGCGCGGCCGCGCCGTCACCGTCAGCCATCAGACCCCGCCCTTTTCTCCCGCCGGTCTGAATGACGAGCTCAAAACCCTCCACGACCTGATCCATCAGCACCAGCAGCTGGAAGAGGGCGCGGTGCAGGACGCTGTGCGGGAGCAGATTCTCGACCTCGCGGCGCAACGAAGCGTGGACGCCGACATGGGCTGGACGCGATCGACCGCGCGCATCGACTTCGCGGCCTTCCTGAACCAGTTGCACGACTATCTGCATCAGGTCGGCGGCGCGCCCACGCCGCTCGGACTGCACGTGTTCGGTCGTCCGGCCTCGCCGGATCACCGGCTGACCACCGTCATGCAGCAACTGGGCGGGCCCTATTTCGAAGCGCTTGGCCTGGACGAGCAGGAGGTGCTCGCCAAGGATCAGGCCGCCCTGCACGCCGATCCGGCCTTCCAGACGCTGCAACGTCACCTTCGCGACGGCCTTCCTTCCAGTTCCATCGTCGATCCCCTTCTGCGCGCCCAGATCGAATGCGCTGAAATCCTCGACCGGCGCCTGGCGGAAACCGGAGAGACAGACGCCCTGCTCAGGGCCCTGTCCGGCCGTTTCGTCCTGCCCGGCGAAGGCGGCGATCCGGTGCGTAATCCCGAAGCCGTCGGCGGCCGAAATCTCTACGCCTTCGCGCCCGACAAAATCCCCGCCCAGGCCGCCTATGACGCCGCCGCCGAGGCCCTGGACAGCCTGCGTCAGGCCTATACCGAAGAGCACGATGGACGCCCGCTGACCAAGATGGCCGTCAGCCTGTGGTCGTCCGAGTCCGTCCGCACCCTCGGCCTTCCTGAGGGACAGATTCTACGCGCCCTGGGATTACGGCCCCGCTGGGACGCGGGAGGACGCATCGTGGCGCTCGACATCGTACCGGCCGGCGAACTGGGGCGGCCGCGCATCGACGTGGTGGTGCACGCCACCGGCGTCTATCGTGATCAGTTCGACGGCTTCCTGCGCCTGCTGGCCGACGCTGTCGAACGCATCGCCGAACAGAACGAGCCCGGCGATCCCGTCGCGGAGAACAGCCGCGCCGCCGCCGCTCGCCTGGTCGCCGAAGGCCTCTCGACCGATGAGGCCGAGGCCCTGGGCCGCGCCCGCATCTTCAGCAATGCGCCCGGCGACTACGGCAGCGGCGTGCCCGACGCCGTGCGCGACGCCGACAGCTGGAATGACGCCGAGGATCTGGCCGATCCCTTCCTGGATCGCCTAGGCTATGTCTATGGCGCGGGACGCTGGGGCCGGAAAGCGGAGGGCGGCGTCTTCGCAGCCCAGCTCGCCGGGGTCCAGGCCGCCGCCCTGTCGCGATCCAGCAACCTGCACGGCGTCCTGTCGACCGATCACCCTTTCGAATACCTGGGCGGCCTGTCGCTGGCGATCCGGCGGGCCGGCGGCGAGGCGCCCTCTCTCTACATCACCGACGCGCGGGCCGGGTCGCCGAGGACGGTCGCCGCTCGCGACTTTCTGGCTGCGGAAATGCGCAGCCGCTACACCAACCGCACCTGGATCCAGGCCATGCAGGCCGAAGGCTATGCCGGGACGCTGGCTGTTGTGGATCTGGCCGACAATCTGTTCGGCTGGCAAGCCACCGCGCCCGGCATGGTCCGACAGGATCAGTGGCAGGCGCTTCACGACGTCTATGTCCGCGACGAGCGCGGCCTGGGCGTGCGGGAATGGTTCGAAGCCCACAACCCCACGGCCGAACGACAGATGATCCAGCGCCTGCGCAACGCCATCGCCAAGGGCTACTGGTCACCCGACGCGGCGACGCGGCAAGCGCTTGAGGGGCGCCTGACGCAGATCGACAGTCCTTCGTCCCCCGGAGCGACGGCGCATCCCGGCTTCGGCCAGGGAGCGGCTCGCTCAACGGCCGCCTCGGTCCCGGAGCCTGCCCCGGCGGGCACGCCCTCCGACGTCGTGCGGGGCCAGGTCCTTGAGCCGATCCCGCCGCCCGCCCCTGCCCCGTCCCTTCCCCCGCCGTGGGGCGGCCTGCTGTTTCTCCTCGCCTTCCTGGCGGGCGGCGTCAGCCGTCTCGCCTCCCTCCCTCGAAAGTTCCCTCATGCCCCAGCTTGAAGCCGGCCTCTATCAGGTCTCCAGCCTTTTCCTCGCGCCGGCGCTGATCCTCATCCTGGCCGCGATGGCCTATGCCCTGTTCGCCCTCGGCGCCTTCCTGGTGGAAGCCGGCCAGCGCCGACGCGCCGACTGGCGCAGTCCCCTATGGCGCCGCTGGCGAGCGACCAACGCCGCCAGCGACGATCTGGAACTGATGATCCTCAAGGACCTCGAGGGCCTGCGCATCGTCTCGCGCAGCGCCCCCATGCTGGGCCTTGTCGCCACCATGATCCCCATGGGCCCCGCCCTGCTGGCGCTGGGCCGTGGCGACGCCTCGGGCGTAGGCGAAAACATGGTGGTGGCCTTTTCGGGCGTCACCCTGGCGCTGATCGCCGCCAGCATCGCCCACTATGTGCTGACCGTGCGCCGGCGCTGGCTGCTTCAGGATCTGCGCGCCATCGAACGCGCGCGGGAGGCCGGTTGATGCGCTTCCTCGACGAAGAAGACGACGATCCCATCACCGCCGTTGTCAATCTGATCGACCTGTTCGTGGTGATCATCGCCGTCCTGCTCGTGGTTCTGGTGCAGAACCCGCTCAACCCCTTCAACGCGCGCGACCTGATGGTGATCGAGAACCCTGGCAAGGCCGACATGCGCATCACCGTGAAGGAGGGCGACGAACTGACCCGCTACGAATCCCAGGGCCGGATCGGCGAAGGCCAGGGCGTCAAGGCGGGCTCAGCCTATCGCCTCCCCGACGGTAGGATGATCTATGTGCCGGAATAGAAGATCGGATCATAATCCCAGTCCAAAGCCGGCGCTCCATAGGAAAGGCTTCCAGTGCTTGATCTGAACCGCAGCCAAGGGAGGAAAGGGGTATGAATAAATCGAAGTCACTGTATCCCTGCTTTCGAGTTGCGCCAATCTGGGTCTTCTGGCGGCTCCGTAAGGCGCGCCTCCCGTCCGACACACAGCGACTGCTGGGTAGCAGGGTGGTGACGAAATCGTCCTTGGCGCCCGTGCTATAGCTGCCCCTCGGACGACCCCGCTCCTCCCAAAGGACCTCATGGCGCGACAACCCAGGATCTCGACCAGGCTTTCCGCAGCCAACCTCGTCCATCTCGGGGCGCCCCGTCTGGCGGACCTGCTGATCGAGGCCGGCGCCGGGAACGCCAATCTCAAGCGCCGTCTTCGTCTGGAACTGGCGGCCGAGGCCGGCCCCGACCTCCTCGCCCTTGAGATCGACAAGCGCATCACCGCCGTCTCCGTCGCCCGCACACGTGTGTCCTGGCGCAAGCGCGGCGAACTGATCGACGACCTGAACACGCACCGCGACATGATCTTGGAGCGTCTGGCGCCCGAGGTCCCCGGCGAGGCGCTCGCCCTCCTCATTCGCTGGTTCGACCTCTATCCTGGCTTGGCCGCCCGCGTGAAGGACACCAAGGGGGAACTGCCCGCCGCCTTCGAGGCCGCCGCTCCAGATCTCTTCACCCTCGCCGAAACCGCAGGAGACGAGGCGTTGCGCGACCTGATCGACGCTCTGCGCCGACGTCCGCAGGATTACGCGCGCTGGATCTCCGCCGCCGGCGAGGCCCTCGGCCCGCTCACGGCGCGCCGACTTCTGGACGGCCTGGACGTATCGACCCGCAAAACTCCGGCCGGCCGCAACCTGCTGCGTCGCCTCGCGGATCGGGCCGGCGACCTCGATCTATGGCTGTCCCTCGTCACGCCTGAACAGGCCGGATCGCCCGACGTCGCCGCCGACATCGCCCGCCGGCTCATGGAGGTCGGCCGCACTGCAGAAGCCCGCGCCGCCCTGGAAGCCGCCCTTAGCCCCTCCCCGCTTAACCGTCGCTGGACCTATGGGCGCGACCCGACCGACGGCGCGCCCCGACTGACCCCGGCTTGGGAGGCCGCATCCATCGAGGTGATGGACGCCGAGGGCCATCGCCAGGAAGCCCAGGACCTTCGCTGGCGCCTGTTCGAGCGCGACCTGTCGGCGCCCGTCCTTCGCGACTACCTCTCGCGCCTGGCCGACTTCGACGATGTCGAAGCGCTCGACCAGGCCTTCGTTCACGCCTCGACCCACCCGGACTTCGAAGCGGCCATGCGCCTGCTGATGGACTGGCCCGCCCATCGCGAGGCGGCCGCCCTCGTCCTGGCGCGCCCCCGCGAAGCCCGGCAGGTGCGCCCCGCATCGGCGGACTGGGCCTCGCGCCTGGCCCAGCGCTACCCTGAAGCCGCCGAAATCCTGACGGGTTAGGCCCGCCTGTCAGGCCAAGGTCCTGAAGGTGACGGAGTAGCGCAGCGCCGTCATCGGCGAGATGGAATGCTCCCAGTCGCTCCGCGCCTCGCCGGAAAGGCGATAGACGGAGCCCGGCCCCAGCGCCGCTCCGGCGCGACGCCACTTCGACCCCGCCTTGCGACGAAGGCGCATGACGCAGGGCGCAAGGAAGGAGACGCCCAGGATCTTCCCATAGACGGGACGGTCGCGGTGCCAGCCGATCCCGGCGCCGGGCGCATATTCATTGACGAGGGCCTGCACGAACGCCCCCTCATCAAGACTGAGCGGTCCAGCCAGGCGATCCAGAAGCGCTTTAAGGAAATCCGGCCAAGGTTCGGCCGTCTCCAGTCGACGTCGCTCAAGGTCGTAGCGGCGTCCAAAAGCTGCGATCCGTCTGAAGCCCTGATAGCCCATATGCTCATAGGGCCTGAAGCTCAGCTTCTGCAGGTGAGCGACCACCGCCGCCTGTTCGGCCGCCGTGAGGACGTCCGGCCGATAGTCGAAACCCGCTGGCGCGGCCGGCCGCGGGATGTGTCCGAACAGATCGCTCTGGAGCATGGCCGTCACAGCGCCAGTTCGCCCCCCGGCGTCCATGACGGGATTCCAGGCGAAGCCTTCTCCAGATTGGACAGGGTCACGCCGACAAGCCGCACGCCCCTGGTCGGCGGATAGAGGGAGCGCACCAGCAGGCGGGCGATCTCACGCAACCGCGCCTTCGAGGCGACCGGCTCTTTGAAGGACCGACTGCGGGTCGACTGTTGGAAGTTCGTCCATTTGACCTTCACCGTCACGGTCCGGCCGAGCGCCTCCGCCTTTTCGCACCAGGCCCAGACCTCGTCGGCCATCCGATCCACGCCCGCCTCGATCGCTGCGGGATCGACCAGGTCGCTGGCGAAGGTGGTCTCCGAGCCGCTGGACCTGCGCTCGCGGTTCGGATTGACGGGGCGCGGATCCTCCCCGCGCGCCACGCCGTAGTACCAGGCGCCGGATTTGCCGAAATGATGCTGAAGGAAGGCCAGGGACTGACGCTTGAGGTCTGCGCCGGTCTCGATACCCAGGCGGTTCATCTTCTCAGCCGTCACCGGCCCGACGCCGTGGAAACGCTTCACCGGCATGACCTCGACAAAGGCCTCTCCTCGCCCGGGCGGGACCACGAACTGGCCGTTCGGCTTGCGCTGGTCCGAGGCCAACTTGGCCAGGAGCTTATTGTAGGAAATCCCGGCCGAGGCCGTCAGACCAGTCTCCTCGAGGATGCGCGCGCGTATCTCCTCCGCCGTCGCCGACGCCGTCGGTAAGCCCCGGATATTTGCGGTGACGTCGAGGTAAGCCTCGTCGAGGGACAGGGGTTCGATCAGGTTCGTATAGTCGGCGAAGATGGCGTGGATCTGCGCCGAGACGGCGCGATAGACCTCGAACCGGGGCGGCGTGAAGATCAGTTCCGGGCACTTCCGCAAGGCCGTGCTCGACGGCATGGCCGACCGCACGCCGAACTTGCGCGCCTCATAGCTAGCGGCGGCGACCACGCCGCGCGAAGCGGCGTGGCCTACGGCGACGGGACGACCGCGCAAGGCGCGATCGTCCCTCTGCTCCACCGAGGCGAAGAAGGCGTCCATGTCCACGTGGATGATCTTGCGGGTAGGGACAACGTCCATGGACAACGCCTAGCAAGACTCGAACAAAATGAGAACATTCTTCCGGTAGCATGACGGCTCCAGCCTGAAGTGCGCCGTATCGGAAGCGGAACGCGAAAGGGTCGGACCTGTTCTGCAAATTCGCTTGCCCACCCCCGCTGGCGTTCGCGATCAGCTAAGCGTTGGAGAGCTCCATGACGGACTTCACCCTCTATTATTGGCCGGTTCCCTTCCGGGGCCAATTCGTTCGCGCCCTTCTCGCCCATGCTGGCAGGACCTGGGCGGAGACGAACGAAGCGGCGATCAGCGCGCTCATGCAGGAGCCGCCAAGGGAGATGCCCGTGCCTTTCATGGGGCCGCCCGTACTGGTCGATCACGCTTCCGGAGCGGCGATCTCCCAGATGCCCGCGATCCTTCTGTATCTGGGAGAGACGCTTGAACTGCTGCCTTCCACGCCAGAGCTGCGCGCCTTGACGATGAAGGTGGTCAATGACGCCAACGACGTAATTGATGAGATCACTCTGGATGGCGGCCGACAGATGTGGACCGAGGCGCGCTGGTCGGGCTTCGCGCCCCGTCTGGGAAAATGGATGGCGTTGTGGGAGGACCTGGGCCGACGCCATGGCCTGACGGCGCATTCCGGCTTCTTGCTGGGTGGAGAAAAACCGGGCGTGGCCGACATCGTCACCGCGACCCTCTGGTCCGCCCTGACCGAGCGCTTCCGCCCTATCGAATTAATGCTTGAAGAAACCGCCCCCATCACCGCTGGCCTTGCACGGCGCCTCTCAGGGACGCCAGCCCTGGCCCGCTTGGCGGAGTGGTCGCGCCGCGAATACGGCGACGCCTATTGCGGCGGCGACATCGAGCAATCCCTGCGTAGAGTTCTGAACGTCTGAGGCGCTCGAACGCGAGAGCCTCGGGGAAACCGGTGGGCGCCTGGACCCGCGCAGGCCGACCCGGCACGTGGCGCCCTTTGCCGGTTGAGGCGTTAATCAGCCTCACCGGAGGCGATCTTGATCGACAGGCCTGGAGCGAAATCAGCGATCGACAGCTTGCGCCAGAGAGCGGAAGCGGCCCTGCGGCGCGCAGGTGACGGCCGCGACGCCATTTGCGCCTATGTGGTCGCTCGGGACCCCCTATGGCTCGCCGTTCGTCGTCCCGGCCGGCCGGAGTTCATCGCGGCGGCGATCACCTTCGCCCTCGTCGCCGCCTTTCTCTTGTTCCTCGTTCTGTTCGACTGGAACTGGGTGCGCGGCCCTATCGGTCGCGCCGCCTCCGCCTCGACCGGCCGGGAGGTGGCTCTGAAAGGGGACCTGGATGTCAGGCTGTTCAGTTGGACGCCCTCGGCGACGGTGCGCGGTCTCACCGTCGGCGGGCCCACATGGGCGTCCGGGCGCAATACCGCCGAGATCGAACGGCTCGACGTCTCGATACGATTGCGACGTCTGTTTCTGGGCCAGATCGAAGTGGCTTCGCTGACCCTCACCCGCCCGCGGGTCCACCTAGTCGTCGACAGCCAGGGCCGGCGCAGCTGGGACCTGGAGCCGGACCGACCCGATGACGGGCGGGGCGCCAGGCTGCCCGTCATACAGCAGCTGGTCATTCACGACGGCCGGCTTACGCTGAACGAGCAGCGACGCGGGATGACGCTCGACGCCGTGGTCACGGCGCGTGAGGCGCGCTCGCCCCGGGATGGAGAGAGCGGCTTCGTGCTCGACGGCAAGGGGACCATGAACGGCGAGCCCCTGACGCTTCGCGTGACGGGCGGTCCCTTCATCAACATACGCCGCGACCGGCCCTACGCCTTTACAGCTGAATTGGCCGGAGCGAGCTCCAGGCTGAGCGCCGCCGGAGCCGTCACCCGGCCCTTCGACCTGGGTCGTTTCAACGCCAGGCTCGAGCTGCAAGGTCGTGATCTGGCCGACCTCTACCTTCTGACCGGGATTACGACGCCCAACACGCCGCCTTATCGGCTGAGAGGAAGCCTGACTCGCGACGGAGCCCGGTTCCGCTTCGCGGACTTCAGCGGGCAGGTCGGTTCGTCGGACCTGTCGGGGACCCTGGAGGTGAACAGGGTCGGAGGGCGCCGCCGCGTCGATGCCGAGCTCGCGTCCCGCGCCCTGGACATTGACGACCTGGCGGCCGTGTTGGGCGCGCGCCCGCAGGTCACGACTGCGGGCACGGTCGCGACCTCGGGCCAGCCCGGCAAACTGCTGCCCGACGCGCCCTTGCGAACAGAACGTCTGCGCGTGATGGACGGAACCCTCGCCTATCGCGCCGCTTCGGTGAAAGCCAACGCCTTCGACATTCGGCAGGTCCGGCTCGGCGCGGATCTGAAGGACGGCGTACTAAAGCTCGATCCGGTCTCCTTCGCTTTCAACCGCGGCGAACTGAACGGAACCGCACGGATCGACGCCACGAAGGACACGCCTTACAGCGCCGTCGACTTCCGTCTCAGCGGCTATCCGCTGGAGTCCATCATACCCGCACGGGACGGTGCGCCGACGGTGACGGGCCGCGCCCTTGGCCGGGCGAAGCTGGAAGGGCCCGGCGCGTCCATTCATGAACTGGCGGCCCGTTCGAAGGGAAGCCTTAGCCTCGTCGTTCCCCAAGGGCGGATGCGTTCGGCCTTCGCCGAACTGCTGGGGATCAACGTCGGCGCCGGCCTTCGCAAGCTGCTTTCGGGCGATCAGTCCGCTTCGGCCATCCGCTGCGCCGTCGCCGATTTCAAGGTCTCAGACGGCGTCGCTACAGCCCGCACCCTGGTGATCGACACGGACGTGGTCCTGGCCCAGGGATCGGGAACCATCGACCTGGGGGCCGAGAAGCTGAATCTGAAGATCGACGGCGAAACCAAGAAGCCTCGTCTTCTGCGGGTCTGGGCGCCGATCACCATCACCGGCCCCCTCGCCTCTCCGGATCTCGGCGTCGATGTCTCGGCCGTCGCCACACAGGGCGGCGTCGTCGGCGCCCTGGCCACGCTCGTCAGCCCCATCGCAGCGCTGCTCGGGTTTATCGATCCCGGCCTGGCGGAAGACGCGGACTGCGGCTCGCTAATCGCCAGCGCGCGATAGCCCTATGGTCCGGAAACGCCCTCGCGCGATCCGGCCGCGTGGGGCGGCGGGCGGGAGGCGCTGCGCACGCCCAGGGCCGTCAGAGGCCGTAACAGGTTCAAGCGCCTAGCTTTGCCGCTATCCCGCGCTCAGGCGGACCTGCATCCGCTCTTGAAGGGGATTGTCACTGCCGCACGACATTCAAATTATAGGCGCTTTCTCCGGCTTCGTTGCGAACGACTTCCTGATGAAGACGCCAACCAACATAGGAAAAAACCACCCACGCATGACGAAGATCGTTTTGTATAGTGGATTATTGTTTCATTTTTCTCACAAAATGATTCTTTCTATTTCTCATTGAGCCTTCGGCTCACATTTCGAAGATGGCGCAGTTTTTCGACGTCGGCGTGAATTTCATTCCGCTCCACGAACAATAACCGAAACTCCTGCTCCCGCCTCAGTGCTAGCGATTCAGGAGTCGGCTAAGCGCTGACAGACGCTTGCAGGGGCCGCGGCCCCCGATCTTGGGAGGGATTGAGGCTTGCGGACCACGACAGGGGTGAAGGCTGCCTTCAGGCGGGCGCGCGCGGTCTGCGCCGCTGCTGACGGGCGCGTCGATCCAGCTGACGACGCAGGCCAGGCGGGACTCACGAACGCTACGCTCGATCCGCCCCGTCGCGGCGCGTCAGGATGGAGAACCATCGCCGCGATGGGTCTTCGGGCGCAATTTCAAATCAAAAAACGAGGGGTGATCCGATGAGACTGTCTGCGTACCTGAAGACCGGGACGATAATCGCCGGTCTGGCCGTCACAGCCGCCGCCCAGCCGGCCTGGGCTCAATCCGAAGCGCCGGCCGCCGAGCCGGAAGCCAGCGCCGTCGCCGATATCGTGGTGACCGGCTCGCGTATCCGACGCCCGAACGTCGAGGCCTCGACTCCGGTCAACGTCGTCGACGCCCAGGAGATCGAGAACATCGGCGTCACCAACCTGATCGACGCCATGGCGCGCCAGCCGCAGGTCGGCCTCGGCGCATCGGCCTCCAGCACCACCAATACGGTGGCCGGACAGGGGCTGGCGACGCTGAACCTGCGCAACCTGGGCGCCAGCCGCACCCTGGTGCTGGTGAACGGACGACGCCATGTGGCGGGGTCGAGCGGCACCAGCGCGGTGGACGTCAACACCATCTCCAAGACTACGATCGCGCGCGTCGATACGGTGACGGGCGGGTCGTCGGCTGTCTATGGCGCCGACGCCGTGGCCGGGGTGGTCAACTTCATCACCAAGCAGGATTTCGACGGCATCGCCGCCCAGGCCCAGTACGGCTCGGCCGACGGCCCGAACACCTACTACGGCTCGGTGGCCGTCGGACGGAACTTCAACGACGGTCGCACCAACGTCATGGCCGCCGCCACCTATGACAAGACAGAGGGACTGTACCGGCACGAGCGCGACTACGCCATGAGCGGCCTGGCCTATATCCCGAACCCGGACAAGAAGAGCCCGGACGACGGCCTGCCGTCCTTCATCACGGCGCGGGACGTCTACACCAACATCACCAACGACTCCTTCACCCCGGTGATCGTCACGCCCATCGGCTCGAACGCGGCCTACAGCCTGACCTTCACCGAGGACGGCCGGCTGGTTCCCTTCGATCGCGGCCAGATCGTCGTCGACGGCGCCGGGCGGCCGCAGAAGGTCTCCATCGGCGGCGACGGCTTCAAGTTCCGCGAAGACGCCCTGCGCACTCCAGTCGAGCGCTATGGCGGCGAGCTGCAGCTGCGCCATCAGTTCCAGCCCTCCGGCGACTTCATCACCGAACTGAACCTGTTCGCCGAGGGCAAGTATTTCCATACCGAGGCGAACAGCCAGCGCGAGAACGGCACTTTCGCAGGCGACGTCGCGGGCACGGCCACTGGCAACGCCTACCGCATCCAGGCGGACAACGCCTTCCTGCCGGCGGACCTGCGCGCGATGCTGACGGCCGCGGGTGTGGAGGAATTCGACATCACCCGGAACGACCGGGATTTCGGCATCCGCACCTATGAGAGCGTCTATGACACCACCCGTTTCGTGGCCGGGTTCGACGGCGCCTTCAGCAACGGCTGGCGGTTCGAGACCTACGTCGACTACGGCCAGACCGAGTCCCAGTTCACCAACTTCGACCGACTGCAGAGGGAGTTTTACGAGTCGATCGACGCCATCGAAATGAACGGGCAGATCGTCTGCGCTGACGCGGACGCGCGGGCCCGAGGCTGTAAGCCGCTGAACCTGTTCGGAGCGGGCATCGCCTCCCAGGAAGCGATCGATTACTCCTACATCTACACCGTCCGGGACGACGTGACCCGTCAGTGGAACGCCGTGGCCAGCGTCAACGGCGAACTGTTCTCCTATCCGTCTCTGTTCAGCGGAACCAGCCTGCCGGTCGCCTTCGCCGCGGGCGTGGAATGGCGCAAGGAATACGCCCGTTCGGTGCCGGACAAGCGTTCACAGGATGCGTTGATCTTCCAGAACTCGCAGCAGATCACCGAGGGCCGCTATGAATCCAAGGAGATCTTCGGCGAAATCAATGTGCCGCTGCTGGCCGATGTCCCGTTCGTGCAATACCTGGATCTGACGGCGGCCTATCGCTATCAGGACTACACCACCACGGGCGGCGACAGCAGCTACGGCGTCGGCCTGGAATGGACGGTCGACCGCAACATCCGCTTCCGCGGCAACTTCGCCAAGGCGGTGCGGGCGCCCAATATCAACGAACTGTTCGGCGGCGGCAGCGAGGGCTACAGCCAGATCGAGGACCCGTGCGACGCCACGCGGGTGAACCTGGGCAACTTCTCCTCCAACCGCCGGGCGAACTGCGCGGCCCTGGGCCTGTCGCCCGACTTCGTCCAGTCCACCGCCACGCGGCCAGTGGTCAGCCAGGGCAATCCCGACCTGGCGCCTGAAGAGGGCGAGACCCTGACCCTGGGCGTCGTCCTGACGCCGTCCTTCCTGCCAGGGCTGGCGGTGACCATCGACCACTACGACATCAAGATGAGCGACGTGATCGCCTCGCTCGGATGGCGGAACATCATCAACAACTGCGTCGACAGCCCTGACCTGAACAACCCCTTCTGCACCAGCGTATCGCGCGGCTCGGACGGCAACATCACCCGCGTGCTGAACCAGGTGCTGAACGTGGCCGAATACACCAACTCGGGTTGGGACGTGACGGCCTCCTACCGGACGGATCTGGCCAAGCTGGGTCTGCCGGATTACGGCTCCCTGTCCTTCAACACGGCCGCCGGCTTCCTGGAGGACCTGACCTATGACCCGGTTCCGGGCGACGCCAGCGTGCGCGACGAGCAGGCGGGCGAACTGCCCAATCCCAAGCGCCGGATGAACTTCCGCGTGACCTGGGACTATGACCGCGTGTCGGTGTCCTACGCCAACCAGTATCTGAGCAGCATGGTCCGCAGTAATCAGGACCAGCCGGGAACCTATGAGCCCTACAAGTCCCCGTCATGGCTCACCCACGACATCCGCGCCGAGTATCGCTTCGACAGGTTCTCCGTCTTCGCCGGCGTGAACAACTTCACCAATGAGGAGCCGCCGCAGACGCCCTTCACCTGGACGGGTACGTCGCTCAATACCGGCTTCAACGCCAGCATCTACAATAATCTGGGCCGCTACGCCTACATCGGCGTGAACGCCAAATTCTAATCGAACAGGTTTGAGGCCGCCTGCGAGGGGCGGCCTCTTTCATGACGGGCGTCCGGTCGGCGCCCAGAAAATCCAGGGGGAGAAGAAAGATGAAGACCGTGATCGCTCACAGCGCCATCGCCGTCGCACTCGGCGTTCTGGCGATTGGCGGCAGCGCAGCGCCGACGCCGGCCCTGGCGCAGACCCAGGCCGACGCCGCGCCTGCCGCCGCGCGCCAGGCTCCGCCGCCGCTGACAGATCTTGACCGGCAGTTCCGCGCCATCGCCGATGAAGAATGGGCGTGGCGTCAGCGTGAATTGCCCTCGCGCCTCTCCAAGCCGATGAATCTGCCGGATGTGAGTGCTGCGACCCAGGAGCGCCGTCTCGCCTACTGGGTGGATGTGCAGCGACGTCTGAATGCGATTTCCCCGGATCAGCTGTCGCCGTCCGAGCGCACCAACTACGCCGTCTACAAGAACCAGATCGACAACTTCGTGGATGACGGACGCTTCCGCCTTTACGAGATGCCGTTCAACGCGGACAGCTCATTCTGGTCGAGCATCGCCGGCATGGCCAACGGAACCTTTGGCTCCGTAGCTGACTACGAACGCTACCTCTCACAGCTGGGCGATACGCCGCGATACTTCGACCAGCAGATCGCCAATATGCGCGCCGGCGTCGCGCGCGGCTTCGTCCAGCCGCGAGAAGCCCTTTCAGGACGCGATGTTTCGATCACGGCTGTGACGGATCCGACCGACCCGCTCAAGAACCCCTTCTATGCGCCCTTTATCGACATGACGGGCGTCTCGGACGCTGACAAGCAAAGGTTGCGGAGGGCCGCGATCGAGGTCATCCAGCAGAAAGTCGTGCCTGCGCACCGAACTCTGCTGACCTTCTATCGGAACGAATACCTGCCAGCGGCCCGCGACACCCTGGGGGCCAACGAGCTGCCGGATGGAGAGGCCTTCTATCAGAGCCAGATCCGCCAATACACAAGCATCAACCTGACGCCGGACGAGATACACCGGATCGGCCAGGCCGAGGTCGCCCGTATTCGCGCGGAGATGGAAACCGTGATGCGCAGCACAGGCTGGACCGGCACGTTCAACGAGTTCACCCGCTTCCTGAAGACCGACCCTCAATTCGTCTACGACAAGCCCGAGCACCTGCTGTGGCACGGCGCCTGGGTGGTCAAGAAGGTCGACGGAAAGATGAGCCAGTTTTTCGGCCTTCAACCGCGTGACACCTTCAGCGTCTCGGCGGTCCCGGCCAATATCGCCCCCTTCTACACTGCGGGGCGCGGCAACTGCTCGCTCAACACCTACGACCTGCCGTCGCGCCCGCGCTACAATATCCCGGCCCTGACGGTGCACGAGTGCAATCCGGGCCATGCTTGGCACGGAAAGATGCGCAAGGAGTTTCCGGGCATTCCCGAATGGCGTCTGCAGGCCAATATTTCGGCCTTCGGTGAAGGTTGGGGGCTCTACACCGAAAAGCTTGGCGTGGAGATGGGCGTGTACGAGGACGCCTATGAAGACTTCGGCCGCCTGAATTATGAAATGTGGCGCGCCGCTCGCCTGGTGATCGATACGGGTCTTCACTCCAAGGGATGGACCCGCGCTCAGGCTATCGCCTTCCTGAGCGACAATACGGCTCTGTCAGACCACGAGATCCAGACGGAGATCGATCGCTACATCACCTGGCCGGGCCAGGCCCTCGCCTACAAGTTGGGCGAGATCGAGATCGTTCGCCTGCGACGCAAGGCGGAAACGGAGCTGGGCGCCGATTTCGATATCAGGGCCTTCCACGACAAGCTGATCAGTCTGCTTGTCGCCACGATCCCGGCGATGACGGCCGAGATGGAAGACTTCATCAGCCAGAGCAAGGCGGCCTCGAACGCGGCGCGCGCCGAGTAGGCCATCCGGCCGATCCACGGCTGGCGGTTTTCTCCCAGATCGCCGGCCTCCGCCGCCTGTTGATCCGTTTGCGGATCAGCAGGCGGTTTGTCATCGTTCGGAGTAGCCAGGATGCGTAAGGGGGAGCCGCGTATGAGCGCGGCGGGATACAAGCTGGACGAGGCCGACCGCCGCATCCTGCAGGTGCTCCAGCAGGACGGGCGGATCACCAACCAGGATCTGGCCGCCGCCTGCACCATGTCGGCGTCGTCCTGTTTCGAGCGGGTGCGCCGCCTGCGCGAGCGCGGCGTCATCGCCGGCTATAGGGCCCTGATCGACCCGAAGTTCGTTGAGCGCGAGCTGCTGATCTTCATCGAAGTGCTGCTGGACCGCACGACCTCGGACATCTTCGACCAGTTCGCCGAGCGCATCCGCCGCTCGCCCGAGGTGCTGGAGTGCCACATGGTGGCGGGGCGCTTCGATTATCTGGTCAAGGTGCGCATGAGGGACATGGCCGCCTACCGCGCCTTCCTGGCCGGCGCGCTGAGCGTCATGCCAGGGGTGCGCGAGACCCGCACCTATGCGGTGATGGAAGAGGTCAAGGACACCTCGGTCCTCGCACTGTAGACAATCGACGTCATGGCGCCTCGCAGATTTCCCCGCCAGCTAGATGGCGGAAGACCGACGCGACGCGCAAGGGCAGACGATCCGCAGCTCGCGTGAGACACGCCTCGAGCGCTGGCCAAGGCGCTGAAGCTGCTCGAAACCACAGGTCGCGTCGAATCCATCTATCGCCCGGGAGCGGCGCCTGCGGGAGCGACGCGCCAAACCGTGTTGGACAGGTCGTCGGCCACCAGCAGAATCCGGCGCTGAAGATCGAACCAGACGCCCACGGGACGGCCGCGAGCTTCGCCCTTGTCCGTCAGAAAACCGGTCAGGAAGTCGACGGGCGGGCCGGCCGGCCGGCCGCCGGAGAACGGAACCCAGGCCACCTTGTAGCCCGCCAGATCCTGGCGATTCCAGCTCCCGTGCTGTCCGATGAAGGCCCCTTCGGCGAAGGCGCCGCCGAAGCCGCCGTCGCGGGCGAACGAGAGACCGAGGGCCGCCACATGGGCTCCCAGGGCGTAATCCGGCTTCACGGCCGTGGCCACCAGTTCCGGCTTCTGGGGCCGCACGCGCGGGTCGAGATTCTGTCCCCAGTAGCTGTATGGCCAGCCGTAGAAGGCGCCGTCGCGGACCGAGGTCAGATAATCCGGAACGAGCTGGGGTCCGATTTCATCTCTTTCGTTCACTACGGCCCAGAGAGCGGCGCTCGACGGCTCGATCGCCAGGGCGGTGGGATTGCGGATGCCGCGGGCGATGGTCCGGCGCGCGCCCGTGGCCCGATCGACGGCCCAGACGACCGCCCGCTCCTCCTCCACGGCCATACCCCGCTCGCCCGCATTGCTGTTGGAGCCGATGCCGACGTAGAGGGTCGATCCATCGGCGCTGGCGGTCAGGGCCTTGGTCCAGTGATGATTGAGGGCGGACGGCAGGCGCGTCACCTCTTCAGCGGAGGCCGAAATCCGGGTCTGCCCTTCGACATAGGGGAAGCTGACCAGGGCGTCCTGCTCGGCCACATAGATGCGGCCGTCGACATAGGCCAGGCCATAAGGCGCGTTGAGACCGTCGATGAAGACTGAGCGGACTTCGGCGCGGCCGTCGTTATCGGCGTCGCGCAACAGCGTGACACGGTCCCCGCTCTCGACCTTCGTATTGCCCTGCTTCTTGATGACCCCAGCGATGACGTCCTTCGGCCTCAAGGCCGGCGCGCCGCCGCCCCGCCCCTCGGCCACAAGGATGTCGCCGTTAGGCAGGACCAGCATCTGACGCGGAATACGCAGGTCCGTAGCGAGGGCCGTCACCACGAAGCCTTCGGGGGCGCGCGGCGTCTCATCTCCCCATCCTACGGGCCGAGCGATACGCATCGGCGGCAGTAGGGTTTCCCTGATCTCCGGCAAGTCAGGCGCCGGCCCGACTTCGTTGATCCCTTTTTCGCTTCGACCGCAGGCGGCCAAAGCCACGACCCCGCCCAAGGCTCCGTACAGAAGAAGGTTGCTGCGGATCATCGGCCAGCCTCCTCGTCCAGCATCCCGGAATAGCGCAGCCAGCCCGCAATCAGCGCCAGACCGCAGCACAGGGCGGACAGGGTGACGCCGAGCGCCCCCACGGAGCTCCATCCGTCCTGACTATGCTTGAATGCGTTCGCAAGGCCGACAAGGCACAAGGCCCCGAGGACGCCGCTGTACAGAAGACGCAAGACCCCGCGACGCCCCCAGGCCAGGTCGATCAGGCTCCATACGAAAGCCGCCCCGCCGAAGACCAGACCGCCGACGATCGCCCAGGAAGAGAAGTTGCTCCACTGCATCTGCGCGGTCCGGAGATAGACCGCGTCCGTCGCGGTCCCGAGGCTGAACAGGGCCACCGGAACGCTCAGGATCAGCCCCTGCAAGGCCCGCCCCGGACCTGCCGTCGCGGTCATGGCCGGCTCTCGGCCAGTTCGACGCGACGAACCGCGCGGGCGCCGCGCGCCTTCATCCGCCGTCTCAGTTGCTCGCGGATGCTCCAGCCTTCCAGATGCATCAGATCGCTGATCGTATAGCCTTCCCGGGAAAGCGCTTCGCGCACGTCGCTGACTTTAAGGCAGGCGTGGTCTCGCTCGGCGATTTCAAAAGCGCGTTCGATGACATGGGTCTGGTTCATGGCTCCTCCTTCGCCTGACCCAATCGGCCCCAAGCCATGCGGTTCCGAGCCCGAACGATATGACGCAGGCTGGCGATGGTCCTGCAGGAGATTCCGCCCGCTTTCGAGTGCCAGACGCCCGGCGTGACGGCTCGCGCTCCGCTGCCGCCCGGCGAGAACAGGATTTCGATGTGCGCAGGATATGGCGTCTCAGGCTGAGAAGGACGTCGGTCTTCCCTTCGTCCCGACGGCCAGGTCGGCGTCAGTTCGTCGAATTGTTCGGCTGATGCGTGAATCCCCTGACGCCTGTCAGCGCCCGCGCGTCGCGTCCGATTTCCACCTCGCTCTGGGCGTAAGCGATCAGGAGGCGAGCCAGATCGACCAGAGCGCTCTGATGGATGCGTTCGTAGCCATGGCTGGCGTCCACGCCAAACGTCACCAGGGCCGTGCGGATGTCGGCGCCGGATTCCAATGCAGAGGCGGAATCCGAACGGTAGTAACGGAACACGTCTTTCTGGTGCGGGATGTCGTGATCCCGCGCCAGTTGGACCAGCTTTCGAGAAAGGTGCCAGTCGAAGGGACCGGTCTGATCCGCCATGGCGATGGTGACGCCGAACTCGGACGAGTTCTGACCCGGCGCAGTGGTTCCGTTGTCCACCGTGACCATCGCCGCCACGTCCGGCACGAGCACGGCGGAGGCGCCCAGGCCCACCTCTTCAGCGATGGTGAACAGCCACCAGGTATCGACCGTGGGCGTGCGTTCTTCGCGCAACATGCATTCCAGAGCGGCCAGCATGACCGCGACGCCGGCCTTGTCGTCCAGATGACGTGAAACAATGAAGCCGCTGTCGGTGAACTCGGGCTGGGCGTCGATGGCGACAATGTCGCCGACATCCACGCCCAGAGCCAGGGTGTCGGCCCGCCCGTGGGTCACGGCGTCGATCCGCAGTTCGACCTGACGCCAATGGACGGGTTGATCGTCCACCTCTTCGTTGAAGGCGTGCCCGGAGGCCTTCAGGGGAAGGATCGTTCCGCGATAGCTTCCGCCTTCCGCGAAGACGGTGCAGCGCGCGCCCTCGGCGAAGCGTGACGACCAGTGGCCGATCGGCACAAGCTCCAGCCTGCCGTTGTCCTTCACCGCCTTCACCTGGGCGCCGAGCGTATCGACGTGCGCCACGATGGCCCGCGCCGGAATAGCTTCGAGACCCGGCAGGCGCACCCGGATCGCGCCGCGTCGGGTCAGTTCATAATCCAGGCCCAGACGCTCCAGCTCTCGGCACAGGGCCCAGACGGCTTCGTCCGTGTAGCCCGTCGGACTGGGCAGGTTCAGGAGTTCCCCCAGGCGGGCGTTCAGGTATTCCAGGTCGATCTTCGGGGAGGTCAAGGTCGCTCCTGACATAGTCTCAGGCGTCGGGGCGCGCCGACAGCGGGAACAGCAGATCGATGAACCGTTCTGCCGTGGGGCGGGGTTCGTGATTGGCCAGGCCAGGGCGCTCATTGGCCTCGATGAAGGCGTAATCCGGCTGATCCGGCGCACGCACCATGAGGTCGATCCCCGTCACCGGGATGTCGATGGCCCGCGCCGCCGCCACGGCCGCTTCGACCAGAACCGGATGCACCTCGTCCGTCACGTCATGGATGGTGCCGCCGAGATGCAGGTTGGCCGCCTTGCGGACGAGGATCTCCTCGCCCTCCCCTGCGACGTCATCCAGGCCATAACCGGCCTCCGCCAGGGTGCGCTCCGTTTCCGTATCGATGGGAATGCTGGATTCGCCCCCGGTGGCGGCGGCGCGCCGACGGCTCTGATGCTCGATAAGGGCCCGCAAGGTCGAGCGTCCGTCGCCGATGACGCGCGGCGGACGCCGCACGGCGCAGGCCACGACCTCATAGTCGATCACGACCAGGCGCAGATCCTCGCCTTCCACCTGCTCCTCGACAAGGACTTCCGGACAGATACGCCGAGCGCGCAGCAGAGCCGCCTGGACGTCGGCCATGGACTTCAACCCCACGGCCACGCCCTTGCCCTGTTCCCCTCGCGCAGGCTTGACCACCAGCTGACCATAGGTCTCCAGCGCTTCGTCGATCGCGCCGAGATCCTGCGGATCGATGCGGCGCGGCACGCGCACCCCGGCGGCTTCCACGATCCTGCGGGTCACCCGCTTGTCGTCGCAGATGCTGAGAGCCACGGCCGAGGTCAGCTCCGAAAGGCTTTCGCGGCAGCGGACGGAGCGTCCGCCCCAGGAAAGGCGAAACAGCCCTCCTTCCGAGTCGATGATATCGGTCTGGATGCCCCGTCGCCGCGCTTCGTCCACGATGCTCCGGGCATAGGGATTGAGCGCATGATCATCCGAGGGCCCGACGAACAAGGCTTCGTTGATCGGGTTCTTGCGCTTCACGCCGAAGAAATGGACGCGCCGGAAACCCAGCTTCTCATAGAGGGCGATCGCTCGGGCGTTATCGTGCATGACCGACAGGTCCATGTGGGCCAGGCCGTGCGTCCTGAAGTGCTCCGCCAGACGGCGGACCAGAGCCTCGCCGATCCCCGGCTGTGTCGCCTGGGGATCGACCGCCAGGCACCAGAGGGATGCGCCGTTCTCCGGATCATCGAAGGCGCGAGCGTGGTTCACACCCGTCACCGTGCCGATCACCGCTCCGGTCGTCAGGTCCTCCGCGACGAAATAGGAGAGAGTCCGGTCGTCGCGATGCGACCAGAGGAAATCCGGCGGCGCCTGCACCATGCGACGCTTGGCGTAGATATCATTGACCGTCTGGGCGTCCGCTTCCGACATCAGACGGCGAACGGTGAAGCCCCGCGGCTGACGGCGGCTGGACCGATAGGTCGCCAGGTCCAGCCGATAGGTATGGGACGGATCGAGGAACAGCTCCTGCGGCGCCGAGGCCAGCAGGACGTGGGGATTGCGGACGTAGAAGGCGATGTCGCGGCGATCCGGCCCCTCCGCGCGCAGAGCCTCGACCAGAGGCGCGGCGGTCTCGAAGGTCTGGGCGAACAGAAGGCGGCCCCAGCCGCAGTCAAGGACGGCATCGCGCACGGACTCACGTCCCGAGAGCACGGGCGGTTTGAGGCCTTCATGACGCATGCGTTTCAGCCGGTGCGCCTTGGGACGCGCGAGACGAAGATCAGACGCCATGTTGCTGCATCCACATCTCGAGGACGGCGACCTGCCACAGCTCCGAACCACGCAAAGGGGTGATATGGCCTGTCGGGTCGTTGAACAGCCGATCCAGGTAGGCCCTGTCGAACAGCCCGCGGTCGCGCGCCGCCTGATTGGTCAGGGTCTCGCGCACCATGTCGAGATAGGGACCCTGGATGTATTTGAGCGCGGGCACCGGGAAGTAGCCCTTCTTGCGATCGATCACCTCTGATGGGACGACAAGGCGCGCCGCCGCCTTGAGCACGCCTTTGCCGCCCTGGGCCAGCTTGTGTTCCGGCGGGATACGGCCGGCCAGCTCGACCAGTTCATGATCCAGGAAGGGCACGCGCGCCTCCAGTCCCCAGGCCATGGTCATGTTATCAACCCGCTTCACCGGATCATCGACCAGCATCACCTGGCTATCCAGCCGCAGCGCCTTGTCGACAGAGGTCTCCGCCCCGGCTTGCGCGAAATGCGCCTCGACCAGAGCCCGGCTGACATCGACATCCGTCATATAGGCGCCGTTCAACTGGGTTTTCAGGGTTTCGTGGCTGCGGTCGAAAAAGGCGCCGGCGTAGGCTTCGACAGGGTCGGCGGCCCCGACCATCGGAGGATACCAATGGTAGCCGCCGAACACCTCGTCAGCCCCTTGCCCGGACTGGACGACCTTGATGTGTTTCGAGACTTCCTGGCTCAGCAGGTAGAAGCCGACATTGTCATAGCTGACCATCGGCTCGGACATGGCGCCGATCGTGCCCGGCAGAGCCTCCATCAGCCGCTGGTGCGGCACGAAGATCTGATGGTGCTTCGTCCCATAGTGTCTGGCGATCAGGTCGGAATAGACGAACTCGTCTCCCTTCTCGCCGTTGGCCTCCTCGAAGCCGACCGAAAAGGTCATCAGGTCCTTCTGACCCAGTTCGGCCAACAGGCCGACGATCAGGCTGGAATCCACTCCGCCCGACAGCAGCACGCCGACGGGCACATCGGCGACCATGCGGCGCTTCACCGCCATGCGCAGGCCGTCCAGCACCTGGTCGCGCCAGTCCTCGGCTGTCAGGGCTGCGTCCCCGGCGTGGCGCGTCATGTCCGGGCGCCAGTAGACCCGTTCGCGCGACGCGCCGTCCGGCTCGATCACCCGTATCGTCGCCGGCGGAAACTTCTTCACCCCCTTCAGAATGGTGTGGGGCGGCGGCACCACCGCATGAAAGGTCATATAATGGTGCAGACCCACCGGATCGATTGTCCTGTCGACGTCGCCCGCCGCCAGAAGCGCCGGGAGGGTCGAGGCGAAACGCAGCCGCCTGCCTCGTTCGGCCAGATACAGCGGCTTGATGCCGAAACGGTCGCGCGCGATTACGATCCGACCGCTGTCGCGTTCGTGCAGGACGAAGGCGAACATCCCCTTGAACCGCTCGACGCAGGCCTCGCCCCAGGCCTTCCAGGCCTTGATGATCACCTCCGTGTCGCCGTGCGAGAAGAAGCGGAAACCCAGGCCCTGAAGCTCCTCGCGCAATTCCGGATAGTTGTAGATGCAGCCGTTGAAGGCCAGAGTGACGCCCAAATCGGCGTCCACCATCGGTTGCTGCGCCTTCTCCGACAGGTCGATGATCATGAGGCGCCGATGTCCCAATCCCACTGGCCCACGCATCACCATGCCGGACCCGTCCGGTCCCCGGGGCGAGAGGGCGTCCGTCATCCGCTGTACCGCGTCGGCGTCGGCGGGGCGCCCGTCGAAGTTGATCTCGCCGCTAAGACCGCACATGGGTCCTCCTTGAAATATGGATGCAGCGCGTACAAATGGTTAGTTCACGAATGAGTTCAACCCAATGAGCGAAATTCCCCTGCCGTCAGCCGCCGACGCCACGGCGTCATTGGTGCGCTCGGTCCGCCGCATCGCCCAGGCGATCGACGTCCGCTCGCGCGAGATCGCCCGGCTGACAGGCCTGACGCTGCCGCAGCTTCTGGTGCTGCAATCCATCCGTCGTCTCGGCGAGGTCAGCACCCGCGCCATTTCTCAGGACGTCTCCATGTCGCCGCCGACCGTGGTGGCGGTGCTCGACCGACTGGAGGCGCGCGGCCTCATCGTCCGGTACAGATCGATCACGGATCGTCGCATCGTCCACGCGCGCCTGACCGAACCGGGGCACAAGGCTCTGGCCGAGGCGCCGGACCTACTTCATGCGGATGTGCTGGCGAGGCTCGCGCTGTTGTCGCCGAACAAGCGACGCCAGATCGCCGGCGCCGTCGCCGCTCTCGCCGATCTCATGGCGCCTTCCGACTTGGGTACGGAGACACATCGAAGCGCCTGAACAGGTCGACGCGTCGTTGCCAGCGCCTCTGCGACGTCGTTCTCGCCGTCACCGTTCATGTCACCGGCTATCCCTGCCGCAATTCGCGTGGATGGGCATAGGCGAGGAGAACACCGGCTAGACAGTCATGACACCAAGTTCTGGAACGCGTCCTCGCCCATCAACTTCTCTCCTGAGCAAAAGAGGAGAGAGCCATGACCGAGACACCCCGTGATCCGCCTGAACACCTCAACAACGAGGACGGCGACCTGACGCCGGTCAAAGCCGACACGGTATCGAGGGGCGATCCAGCGGAACGGCTTCGCAGCGTCGGCCAGGAGAACATCTCCGCCCGTCCGGCCAGGCCGAGATCATCGGACCCGCCCCCTGCCCCGCCGGAGTTGGACGACGACGCGACACAGATGAAGAAGATCGAGGACGCCGCCGGTACGGAGCCTTCACCGCCTGGCGTCGCCGAGCCGGAAGGCGCACGCGAACTGCCCAGGCCGCCGCTTGCGGATCCGACCTGATGGCTCCGCGGCTCAAGCTGTTCGAGTGGTCGGACGGCTTCCACACCTTCACCGTGGCGGCCAGCTCGCGACCGAAGGCGTTAGCCGCTTGGGGCAGCGGCCAGGATCTCTTCGCCACCGGCTTGGCCAAGGAAGTCGACGACAACCCCGACGCTGACGCCGCCAAGGCTTCGCCCGGCACGGTGATTGAGCGCAGGCTCGACGTGAAGCTGCCGGCGAGCGCTCCGAAGAAGAACGCGGCGAAGGAGACGAAGCAGCCCAGCGCCGCCGATCGGAAACGGGTGGAGGAGGCCCAACTCGCTCTGGACGACCTCGACACCATGCACGGTCAGACCGCACGGCGGCTGGATGAAGAGCTGCAAGCCCTTAGAGCGCGCAGGGAAGAGGAACGGGCGGCCTATGAAGCGCAGCGCGATAAACTACAGGCTCGCCTGGAGAAGGCGCGCGCTAAGCTCTAGCCCTCATCGTCTTCTTCGTCCTCGGCCTCGAAATCCGCGAACACGAGCTGCATCTCGACCCTCACCTCGTCCATGGTCTGCTGGACCCAGGCGTGAAGGGCGCGGACGGTCTTCTCCGCCGATACGGCGTCCGGCGAGAACAGGCGCTCCATGACGTCCGTCAGAGCCTGGTTCCTGCCCATGAGCACGCCAGCCCGATAGATGGGGTCGTCTGAAGGGTCGATG
>Ga0308157_10001058_pt1 | contig 65613 bp, 61 predicted proteins | sample PhyBR1_FD_201035 | JGI IMG/M metagenome (GOLD analysis project Ga0308157, IMG submission 201035) | Phyllosphere microbial communities from UC Gill Tract Community Farm, Albany, California, United States - DLSLB.R1 | ecosystem: Host-associated > Plants > Phyllosphere > Unclassified | place: USA... | reverse complement strand
CGGTGTCCTTCGGGTCGGAGCGGCCGGGGATGCGCGGTTCGCTCTGCTGCAGGCGGACGATCGCGGTGACCTCGCCGGACGGGGGAGCGGGCACGTGGTCGGGGGCGTCCTGGGCGTTGCCGGTCGGGACCCAGCCGCGGTCAACGATGAAGGCGCGGCCCTCGGACGTGACCAGCGGCGTCAGGACCTCGAACCCGGGCTGCCCGTTGTGCACGCGGTTGCGCACGAGCAGCTGCGAGTCGACGTCGTAGCGGCCGGTCACGGCGACCCGGAGCCACTCCTGCTCGTCCTGCCAGCTCGAGGCCTTCGGCAGCGCCCGGTCGAGGGGGACGGGGGTGTGGTCGTAGTTCTGCGCGACCTGCTCGTTCTGCCGGACGGCCTCGTTGCGGCGGTCCCACTGCCACATGCCGAACAGTGCGCACACGATGGCGAAGGCGACCGCGATCGCGAAGTAGCCGAGCCAGCGGCGGCTCCGGACGAAGCGCCAGCCGACGAACGGTTCGTGGGGGTCCCGACCGGACGGGCCCGACCTGCCGTCGTCGGTCGAGCGGGACTCCGCGGCGGCGCGCTGCAGCTTGGCGGCGTGCTTGCGGCCGTAGCGGGACTGCGGGTCGAAGCCGTCGGTCATCGCGAGGTGCCGGTGGAGCGCACCCCGACGTCGTTCTTCGGCGCCGCGGTCGCCTCGCGCTCGTCGTCGAGGTGGTCGACGTCCTCGTGCATGCCGGTGACGCGCACCGGGAACGAGCGGGACCGCAGGTAGTCGGCGAGGAAGTCGCGGTGTTCTTCGCAGGCGGCCCAGATCTTCACGCGGTCGATCGCGTGGATCCGGGGGTTGCGCCAGTTCACGCGCCACCCGGCCGTCGAGGTGCAACCAGCTCGCGAGCACACCGGGGTGGATCCGGGTTCGGTCTGCAGGTCGAACGTCGCACCCATCAGCGGGGTCCCCACATCTTCGATCGGTCGCCGTTGCGCTGCCACTCGTCCTGCGCGTGCTGCGCCTGCTGGCGGAGGCGGTCCTGCTCGTCGCGGTAGGCCTGGGCCCGGGCGTCCTCCTGCTGTTCGCGGAGGCGCGGGTCGACGGCGTCGTAGAGCTCGATGGACCCGGCGGGGGAGATCATGTCGCTCTCGGTCCGGCTGCCGGCGTTCGCGATGACGACGGCGACCCAGGGGATCACCGCGGCGAGGACGATCGGGATGACCGCGAGCCACGAGTGCCAGATCGAGTACACGAGCACGGCGGAGATGAAGAGGACCACTCGGATGGCCATCTGCCAGACGTAGCGGGACAGGCGGTGCGCCCGGTCCTGCTCCGGTGTGTCCGGCAGCGACGTGATGCTCGTGTGCGTGCTCTTCATACAGATGGTCTCCGTCTACCCGTGGTCAAGCCTAATCCCGCCGGACCGATCGTGGGTGCGCCGCGCGCGAACCGGCGGGGTGGTCCGCTCCGGTACGCTCGTCCGGGCGTGTCCGCCGGGTCCCCGGCACCGCGTGCCGAGCAGATCCCACCGAACGGAGCGACCATGAGCACCCCCCGTACCGTCCTCATCACCGGCGGCAACCGCGGCATCGGCCACGCGCTGGCCGAGCGGTTCGTCGCAGCCGGCCACCGGGTCGCCGTGACGTCGCGCAGCGGTCAGGGTGGTCCCGAGGGTGCGCTGACGGTGCAGGCCGACATCACCGACACGGCCTCCGTCGACGCCGCGTTCACGCAGGTCGAGGCCGAGCTCGGTCCGATCGAGGTCCTGGTCGCGAACGCCGGCATCACGAACGACCAGCTGCTCCTCCGCATGTCCGAGGACGACTTCACCAGCGTCGTCGACACGAACCTCACGGGCACCTTCCGCGTCGTCAAGCGCGCCACGAAGGGCATGATGAAGGCCAAGTTCGGCCGCATCGTGCTCATGTCGAGCGTCGTGGGCGCCTACGGTCAGATCGGTCAGGTCAACTACGCGTCCTCGAAGGCCGCCCTGGTCGGCATGGCCCGGTCGATCACGCGTGAGCTCGGCTCGCGCGGCATCACCGCCAACGTCGTGGCGCCCGGCTTCATCCAGACGGACATGACCGCCGCGCTCTCCGACGAGCTGCAGGCCGAGTTCAAGAAGGCGATCCCGGCGGCACGCTACGGCACGGTCGACGACGTCGCCGACGCCACGCTGTTCCTGGCGAGCGACGGCGCCGGGTACGTCTCCGGTGCGATCATCCCGGTCGACGGCGGCCTCGGGATGGGCCACTAGCCCCCGGACCGATCAGCCGCGCAGCCCGAGCGTCGCGAGCACGGCGGACAGGTCACGGTCGACGACCGCGACGTCCGCCTGCTCCCGCACGCGCGGCTTCGCGTCGAACGCCACCGAGAGCGCGGCGACGCGCATCATCTCGAGGTCGTTCGCGCCGTCACCGATCGCGATGGTCCGTGCCGGGTCGACCCCGTCGGCGTCCGCCCACTCGCGGAGCGCGACGGCCTTGGCGTGCGCGTCGACCACGTCGCCGAGCACGCGGCCGGTGAGCGCCCCGTTGGTGACCTCCAGCCGGTTCGCTCGGCAGTGGTCGAGGCCCAGCTGCTCGGCGAACGGGTCGAGCACCTCGTGGAACCCGCCGGACACCACGCCGACGGTGCCGCCTGCGGCGTGCACCCCACGGACCAGCTGGTCGGCGCCCCGCGTCACACGGACCGCCTGCTGCGCGCGGACGAAGACGTCTGCCTGGAGGCCCGCCAGGGTCGCGACACGCTCCCGGAGGCTCTCGGCGAAGTCGAGCTCCCCGCGCATGGCGCGCTCCGTGATCGCCGCCACCTGTGGCCGGGTCCCGGCGCTGTCGGCGAGCAGTTCGATCACCTCGTCCTCGAGGAGCGTGGAATCGGCATCGAGGACGACGAGGAAGCGGGGCACGTACCAACGGTACCGATTGACGGAGGCACGGCCGCGTCCGTGACGCGAGCCGTGCCTCCAGGCCGTCCGTCCGGGGCTGCGCCCCGGGTGTCTGCTTGCCTACGCGTCGTGCCTATGCGTCGACGCGGACGCCCTTGCCGACGCATGGGCGGAGCCCGGACTCGATGACGGATCAGGCGTCGACGCGGACGCCCTTGCCGACCACGGTGATGCCGGACTCGGTGACGGTGAAGCCGCGTGCCTCGTCGGCCTCGCGGTCGACGCCGACCTGCGCGCCCGGTGCGATGACGACGTCCTTGTCGAGGATGGCGCGGTTGACGACCGCGCCGGCGCCGATGGTGGCGCGCTCGAACACGATCGAGTCGAGGACCTTCGCGCCGGAGTCGATCGAGCACCAGGGCCCGATCATGCTGCGCTCGACCTGCGCACCCGACACCAGGCAACCGAGGGACACGAGCGAGTCCACCGTGGACCCGGTGTTGCCGTTCGCGTCGCGGACGAACTTCGCCGGCGGCAGGTTCGTCTGCTGGTTGAAGATCGGCCAGTCCTGGTTGTACAGGTTGAAGACCGGGACCGGGGCGATGAGGTCCATGTGGGCGTCGAAGAACGAGTCGATCGTGCCCACGTCGCGCCAGTAGTACTTGTCGCGGTCGGTGGACCCGGGGACCTCGTTGCGCTGCAGGTCGTACACGCCGGCGTCGCCGCGGTTGACGAAGTCGGGGACGATGTCGCCGCCCATGTCGTGCGCGGACGTCTCGAGCTGGCCGTCGCGCAGGACCGCGTCGACGAGGGCGTCCGCGTTGAAGACGTAGTTGCCCATCGAGGCCAGGATCTCGCCGGGGGAGTCGGCCAGACCGATCGCGTCCTTCGGCTTCTCGAGGAACGCCTCGATCTTCGTGGGGTCGTCGTCGGCCACCTGGATGACGCCGAACTGGTCGGCGAGCCCGATCGGCTGACGGATCGCCGCCACCGTGGCACTGCGGCCGGACGCGATGTGCGCCTCGACCATCTGGTGGAAGTCCATCCGGTACACGTGGTCCGCACCGACGACGACCACGATGTCGGGGCGTTCGTCGCGCAGCAGGTTGAGCGACTGCAGGATCGCGTCTGCCGAGCCGGCGAACCAGCGCTTGCCGAGCCGCTGCTGCGCGGGGACGGACGCGACGTAGGAGCCGAGCAGCCCCTCCATGCGCCACGTCTCCGCGACGTGCCGGTCGAGACTGTGCGACTTGTACTGCGTCAGGACGACGATCTTCTGCAGACCGGAGTTGACCAGGTTCGACAGTGCGAAGTCGATGAGACGGAAGTTGCCGCCGAACGGGACGGCGGGCTTCGCGCGATCGGCCGTGAGCGGCATGAGTCGTTTGCCCTCGCCGCCGGCGAGCACGATGCCGAAGACCTTCTTTGGTGCCATGCCGCTCACAGTAGGCGTCAGCACTGGGAACCGGTTACGTTGAACCAGTGCGAGTCGATCTGCTGACCAGGGAGTATCCGCCGGAGGTCTACGGCGGAGCGGGTGTCCACGTGTCCGAACTCACCGCCGCGTTGCGGTCGGGGACGGACACGGAAGTCCGTGTCCGGGCCTTCGGGGCCTTCCGTGACGAACCCGACGTGTGGGGCTACCGGACCCCGGACGGCCTCGGCCAGGCGAACGGCGCGCTGCAGGCCCTCGGGACCGACGTGGCCATCGCGGCCGACGTCGAGGGCGCCGACCTCGTGCACTCGCACACCTGGTACGCGAACTCCGCGGGCCGGATCGCGCAGCTGACCTACGGCATCCCCCACATCGTGACCGCCCACAGCCTCGAGCCCCTCCGCCCGTGGAAGGCCGAGCAGCTCGGCGGCGGCTACCGCCTGTCCAGCTGGATGGAGCGCGAGGCGTTCGAACACGCCGACGGCGTCATCGCGGTCTCGAAGGCCATGCGTGCGGACATCCTGCGCTCGTACCCGTCGATCGACCCGGCGAAGGTCCACGTCGTCTACAACGGCATCGACATCGACGCGTGGAAGCCGACCGTCGACGAGGACGCCGTGCGCGCCCTCGGCATCGACCCGACGCGCCCGAGCGTCGTGTTCGTCGGACGCATCACCCGCCAGAAGGGCCTGCCGTACCTGCTCCGCGCCGTGGCGTCGCTGCCGTCCGACGTGCAGATCGTGCTGTGCGCCGGCGCGCCGGACACCCCCGAGATCCTGGCCGAGGTCACCGAGCTCGTCGAGGGTCTCCGCGCGGAACGTGAAGGCGTCGTCTGGATCGACCGGATGCTCGCGCACCAGGAGATCGTGAACGTGCTGTCCTCGGGCACCGTGTTCGTCTGCCCGTCGGTCTACGAGCCGCTCGGCATCGTGAACCTCGAGGCCATGGCGTGCGGCATCCCCGTCGTCGGCACGGGCACCGGGGGCATCCCCGAGGTCGTCGCCGACGGGCTCACCGGCCGCATCGTCCCGATCGACCAGGTGCAGGACGGCACCGGCACCCCGACCGACCCCGACCGCTTCGTGGCCGACCTCGCCGCGACCCTCACCGAGGTGCTCGCCGACGAGGGGCTGGCGAAGCTCATGGGACGCGCCGGACGGCTCCGTGTCGAGACCGAGTTCACCTGGGACGCGATCGCCACCAGGACACGGCAGGTCTACGACCGGGTGCTCGGCCAGAACCCGTAGGCTGGTCGCATGCCCTCGGTCGTGCGCTTGTCAGACGTCTCCGTGGTCCGCAACGGGGCCACCATCCTCGACGCGATCTCGTGGGAGGTGCAGGACGACGAACGCTGGGTCGTGCTCGGCGCGAACGGCGCCGGCAAGACGACGCTGCTGCAGGTCGCCGGTGCCCAGACGTTCCCGACATCGGGTGACGTCGAGGTGCTCGGGACCGAACTCGGCGGTGCCGACCTGTTCGAGCTCCGCCCGCGCATCGGCTTCGCGTCGACCGCGTTGGCCCGTCGCATCCCGGTGACCGAGAAGGTCATCGACGTCGTGCTCACCGCGGCGTACTCGGTGACGGGCCGCTGGAACGAGGAGTACGAGGAGCTCGACGTCCGCCGTGCGCAGCGCGTGCTCGAGGAGTGGGGCCTGGGGTCCTTCACCGACCGCACGTTCGGCGACCTGAGCGACGGCGAGCAGAAGCGCGTGCAGATCGCCCGTGCCGTGATGACCGACCCGGAGATCCTGTTCCTCGACGAACCGGCCGCGTCGCTCGACCTCGGTGCCCGTGAGAGCCTCGTCCGCACCCTCGGCGGCTACGCCCAGAGCGCGGACTCGCCAGCCATCGTCATCGTGACCCACCACGTCGAGGAGATCCCGGCCGGGTTCACCCACGCGCTCGTCCTCGCTGACGGCCACGTACAGGCCGCCGGCCCCATCGACGAGGTCCTGACGGACCAGACCCTGACCGAGGCGTTCGGCATCGACCTCTCGGTCACCAAGGACGCCGGTCGCTACACGGCACGCGCCGCGTAGCGCTGCGATCCCGCCGTCTCTCTGGTATCGTGGACGGCTGGCGCAAGCCGACGACTTCCCGCGCAGTTCGCGCAATCCCATCACCGCTATCGAGGAATCTCCATGAAGACCGACACCCACCCCGAGTACCGCGCCATCGTCTTCCGCGACCTGGCCTCCGGTGAGACGTTCCTGACGCGTTCGACCGCGAACAGCGACAAGACCATCGAGCTCGACGGTGCGACCTACCCGGTCATCGACGTCGAGATCTCGTCCGCTTCGCACCCGTTCTACACGGGCAAGCAGCGCATCCTCGACTCGGCCGGTCGCGTCGAGAAGTTCAACCAGCGCTTCAAGGGCTTCAGCAAGTAAGCAGCCCCCACGCAACGCCCACGGGCGGTCCTCCTCCGGGAGGGCCGCCCGTTCGCGTTGTGCGGTGTCCACTGTTGCCGCTGACCCAGGGACGCGGGACACCGGTGTTCACGCGTCACACCGCGGTCTGCGGGTGTTCGGCGCGCGAACACCGGTGCTTTGCGAGGGGCAGGGCGAGGTCAAGCGCCGTTGCGGTGGGGCCAGCGGCCGTCGGCGGTGAACGTCGGGTCGCGCTTCTTGCGCATGTAGTCCTGGAACGAGGTGGCCTGCTCGGCGCACCAGCCGACCTGCTTGCGGTGGAGTTCCTCGGCGGAGATGCCGAGCTCGTCCGGGTACTTGCCGGCGATCGCCTGGGCGACACGCCCGGCAGCGATCGCGTCGGCTCCTGCGTCGTGCGCGTCGTCGAGGGTGACGCCGTAGAGCTCGGACGCGGCCTCGAGCGTGCGCTTGCCCTTGCGGAAGGTGTCGAGCGCCTTGTCGATCACCAGCGGGTCGACGACGTTGCCGATGACGGGGGAGGCGAACCCGTGCCGCTTCGCCTCGCGGTCGAGCACGGTGAGGTCGTACGGGGCGTTGTAGATCACCAGGGGGATGCCCCGGGCGAACACGGCCTCGATCGCGGCGATGATCTCGGCGACGACCTCGGCCGCGGGACGCCCCTCGGCCTGGGCACGCTCGGTGGTGTAGCCGTGCACGGCGGCGGCACCCTCGGGGATCGGCACGCCGGGGTCGGCGATCCAGGCACCCTCGACGATGGAGGCCCCCGTCATGTCGATGAGCCCGACGTGGGCGGTGACGATGCGGGCCGTCTCGACGTCGACCCCGGTGGTCTCGAGGTCGAAGACGCCCAGCGCGTGCCACCAGGGCCGACCCGTGAGGTCCTGGGACGGAGCGGGCGCGTCGAGCTGTGCTGTGGGGAACGTCACGCGGTCAGGCTAACGGGACGCACCGACACCCCCGACTACCGGGTCGGCGCGCCGACGTGCAGCCAGTAGAACGACTGCGTGCCCATGGTGAGCGTGACGGTGCCGTCCTCGTCGAACGACGGGAACGAGCTGCCGCCGAACAGGTCGTAGAGCGGGCGACCCGCGAACTCCGGCGCCGAGATCGTGACCGAGGTCGGGTTCGTCGCGAACGAGAACACGCACAGGACGTCCTCGGCGGACGGCCCGAACTGCTGCCCGGAGCCCTCCCACGAACGGACGAAGGCCAGCACCGAGTCGTTGGAGGTCTCCTGCACGTTCAGGGAGCCGAGACCAAACACCGGGTGGGCCTTGCGGGTGTGGATGACGTTGCGGACCCAGTGCAGCAGCGACCGCGACTGGGCGAGCTGCGCCTCGACGTTGACCTGCGCGTAGTTGTACACGAGCGACTGGACGACGGGCAGGTAGAGCTTGCCCGGGTCGGCGGTGGAGAAGCCGGCGTTGCGGTCCGGCGTCCACTGCATCGGCGTGCGCGAGGAGTCACGGTCCGGCAGCCAGATGTTGTCGCCCATCCCGATCTCGTCGCCGTAGTACAGGAACGGCGAACCGGGCAGCGAGAACAGCAGCGCGTGGATGAGCTCGAGCTCGGCGCGCGAGTTGTCGAGCAGGGGAGCGAGACGTCGGCGGATACCGATGTTCGAGCGCATCCGCGGGTCGTAGCCGTACCAGCCGTACATCGCCTGCCGGTACTCCTCGCTGACCATCTCGAGCGTGAGCTCGTCGTGGTTGCGGAGGAAGACGCCCCACGCCGCGCTGGCCGGCACGTCGAGCGTCTCGGACAGGATCGCCTTGAGTTCGGCGGCGTGCTGTGCCCGGAGCGAGTAGAAGATGCGCGGCATCACCGGGAAGTCGAACGCCATGTGGCACTCGGGCTCCTCGTCGGTGCCGAAGAACGCCGCCGTCTCGCGCGGCCACTGGTTGGCTTCGGCCAGGAGCACGCGCCCGGGGTACTCGTCGTCGACCATCGCCCGGAGCTTCTTGATGAACTCGTGGGTCTCCGGCTCGCCCTCGCCGTTGCCCTCTTCCGACTCGAACAGGTACGGGATCGCGTCGAGCCGGAGCCCGTCGACGCCCATGTCGAGCCAGTGCCGGACGACGTCGTAGATCGCCTCGATGACCGCGGGGTTCTCGAAGTTCAGGTCCGGCTGGTGCGAGAAGAAGCGGTGGAAGAAGAACTGGCGTCGGACCGGGTCGAAGGTCCAGTTGGACTCCTCGGTGTCGACGAAGATGATGCGGATGTTCGAGTAGTCCTCGTCCGTGTCCCGCCAGACGTAGAAGTCGCCGTAGGGGCCGTCCGGGTCCTCGCGGGACTGCTGGAACCACTCGTGCTGGTCGCTGGTGTGGTTGATCACCATGTCGATCACGATGCGCATGTTCCGCTCGTGCGACTTCGTGACGAGCTCGCGGAAGTCGTCGAGCGTGCCGAACTCCGGCAGGATCGCCCGGTAGTCGGCGATGTCGTACCCGCCGTCGCGCATCGGCGACTGGAAGAACGGCGGCAGCCACAGGGCGTCCACGCCGAGCCACTGCAGGTAGTCGAGCTTGCCGATCACGCCCTGGATGTCGCCGATGCCGTCTCCGTTGGAGTCGACGAACGACCGGATCATGCACTCGTAGAAGACCGAGCGCTTGTACCACTGCGGGTCGAGCGTCAGGCCGGGCAGCTGGATCGGGGCTGTGAAGGTCACCGTGCTCCTCGTCGTCATCGACGGACCGGTCGACGGCCCGCCCCGGACACGATAGGCGCGAGATGCTGCGGGTGTCCGGGGTTTCGTGCGGTTCGCTCCCTAGACTGGCGCGGATGCAACCGCCCGTGCTCTCCCCGTACCAGTCGTTGATGGCCGCCACCCCGGTCGTGCACCGGGCCGTCCAGGTCGACGGCCGGACCACGCACTACTGGGCCTACGGGCCCGAGGATGCGGATCGCACCGTGCTCGCCGTGCACGGGTTCCGCGGGGACCACCACGGGCTCGAGACCATCGCCGCGCACCTCGAAGGTGTCCGTGTGATCGTGCCGGACCTGCCCGGCTTCGGCGTGTCCGATCCGCTGCCGGTGTCGGACATCGACGCGTACGTGGCCTGGCTGACCGGGTTCCACGCCGCGCTCGGGCTCGGCCGCGACACGGTCGTGCTCGGGCACTCGTTCGGGTCGATCGTGGTGTCGGCCACCGTCGCCGCCGGGCTCGACACCCGACTGCTCGTGCTCGTGAACCCCATCGCCGCCCCGGCCCTGCAGGGACCGCGTGCCGTCGGGACCGCGATCGCGATCGGGTACTACCGCGCCGGCGCGGTCCTGCCGAAGCCGATCGGGCTCGGGATCCTGCGGAACGGCGCGATCGTCCGGGCGATGAGCATCGCGATGCTGAAGTCGCACGACCCCGCCGTCCGTCGATGGGTGCACGACCAGCACGACCGGTACTTCTCGGCCTTCGCGAACCGCACGAGCGTGCTCGAGGCGTTCCGCACCTCGGTCACCCACGACGTCTCCGAGTACGCGGACCGGATCACGGTGCCCGTGCTGCTCGTCGCGGCCGAGCACGACGACATCACCGCCGTCCCCGAACAGCGCGCACTCGCCGAGCGGCTGCGTGACGCCGAGCTCGTCGTGATCCCGGGTGTCGGCCACCTGGTGCACTACGAGACGCCGGCTCCGGCCGCGGCGGCGGTGCTCCGCCGGATGGCGGACACGACAGGACGCGCCGGACGACAGGGACGCCCTGGACGCGGCGCGGCCGCGGCGGACAGCCGACCGTCGGGGTCGGGGCGGGCCTCCCGGACGGCGGACGCGTCGTGACGCGCCTGCGCATCGGCATCGACTGCCGGTACGTGCGGATCGGTCGGCACGACGGCATCAGCCGGTTCACCGCCGGGGTCGTCGCGCACCTGCCGGACCGGCACGACTACGTGCTGCTCGTCAGCGACGAGCGCCAGCTCGAGTCGCTGCCGAGGGACCTGCCGTGGGAGCTGCTGCCCGCGCCGACGGACGCGGGGGAGCCGCTCGTCGCCCGGCGCGTCAACCGGCTCGGGCTCGACGCGGTGTTCTCGCCCATGCAGACGATGGGGTCGCGGGGGCGCCGGTACGCGCTCGTCCTGACGCTGCACGACCTGATCTACTACCGCAATCGCACGCCCCCGCGGGAGTTCTCGTGGCCGCTGCGGCTCGGCTGGCGGGCGTTCCACCTGTCCTGGGCGCCGCAGCGGTTCCTGCTGAACGGCGCCGACGGGGTGGTGACGGTGTCGGAGACGACCGCCGGGCTGATCGCCGAGCACCGGCTGACGAAGCGACCCGTGACGGTCGCCCACAACGCGGCCGACCCGGCGACACCGCGGGTGGCCGGAGCGCCACGTGGACGCTCGCTCGTCTACATGGGCTCGTTCATGCCGTACAAGAACGTCGAGACCCTGGCGGCGGCGCTGCCGCTCCTGGGGGCGGACTGGACGCTGCACTGCATGTCGCGGGTGTCCGACGCCGACCGTGCACGGCTCGAGGCGCTGGCTCCCACGGGGACGATCGTGTTCCACGACGGCGCCACGGACGAGGAGTACCTGTCCGTGCTCCGTTCGGCCACCGCGCTGGCGACCGCGTCGTACGACGAGGGGTTCGGCATCCCGCTCGTCGAGGCGATGGGCGTCGGGACCCCGGCCGTCGTCAGCGACATCCCGATCTTCCGGGAGATCGGCGGCTCCGCGGCGGAGTACTTCGACCCGGCATCGCCGTCCGCCCTCGCCGCGGCCGTCCGGCGGGTGGAGGAGCGGTGGGACGAGGCCTCGCGGCAGTCGATCGAGCGTGCCGGTCGGTTCCGGTGGCAGGACTCGGCGGAGCAGGTCGTCCGGGCCGTCGAGCGGGCCGTGGGGGACCGGCGGGGCTGAGGGGCGGTGCGGGTGCGGGTGCGGGTGCGGGGCGGGGGCTCGGGCTCGCCTTCGTGACGATGCGGAACGACGATGTCGATGTCGTACGACGTCGACAGTGTCGTTCCACGTCGGACGCGCCACCACCACGCCACACCACGTCACTCCGGCGCGATGACCTGCACGTCCGCCCCGGGGAACACCTTCTGCGTCTCCTCGGTCACCCGCGACACGATCGGCGGCACCGCTGCACCCCGACCCGGGGTCCGCACGACGATCGACTGGTCGCGTGCGGCGTCGGACGGATCCCCGCCGCGCTCCCACGAGCAACGGACCTCCGTCACACCGCCGATGTGGTCGAGCGTGTCCGCCAGCGCCAGGCGCTTCGCCGCGACCTCACCGGCACCGGTGACGCCGATCTGCAGGGTGCCGAGGTCGGCGACCACGACGACGCGGACACCGTTGCCGCCGGACTCGTCGGCCGCCCGGCTGACGGCGGCGACCAGGTCACGCCGGGCAGCGGGGTCGAGCGACGGGTCCGCCCGGACGGAGGCGATGGCGTCGTAGCTCGCGAACGCGGTCTTCGACGGGGCGTGGTGCCGCACGTCGGTGACGCCGGGCAGGGCACGCACTCGCGTGTCGAACCGGTCGAGCGCCACGTCGGGCCGTGGGAAGACCCCGCCGATGCCGTTCTGGACGCTCCCGATGATCGAGCCGAGCACCACCGCGATGACGGCGGCGACCGCCAGGACACTCCCGCCGATGATGAACCAGGTGCGGGCCCGGGTACGGGTGGGGACGCTCGCCGTCTCGGGACCGAACACCCGGTCGAGGTCGTCGTCCTGCTGGTCGAGGGCACGCTGACCGTGTCGGTTGGTTCCGTCGTCGGACATGTGGCTCCCCTCACCCCGGTGTGCGGGTGCGTCGGAGCCTAGTCCCCGGTCAGCCCCGGCGCTCCAAGGGGTTCTGGTACTCGAACGCGGACCCTCCGGTGGCGTCGGACACGTCGTCGATCGGGTCGTCGAACCGGACGAGTTCGGCGTGGAAGCGCTCGGGGTCCCACCGGAACGAGTGGATGGACCCGTTCCGGATCGGGGTGTTGCGGCGGTCGGCGGTGCCGGGGGCTGCGGCGTTCACGACACTGCGGATCACCGCGCCGTGGGTCGCGACCACGACGACGCCGGCATCGAACCGGACCGCGATCTCACCGAGGGTCTCGGTGACGCGGGCGAGCAGCGCGGAGCGGGACTCGCGACCGGGGATGTCGTCGTGCGGGTACCGTGCCGACACCTCGTCGTCGGTCAGCCCCTCGGCTTCGCCGTAGGAGCGCTCGGCCAGGCCCGGGTACGTCGTCGGTGCGTCGAGGCCCAGGCGGTCGGCGATGATCGCGCCCGTCTCGGCCGCACGGGACAGCGGGGAGGCGACGACCGCGTCGAACGGCCGGCGGGTCAGGAGTTCGGCGGCCTCGGCGGCCTGCCGTCGTCCGGTGTCGTTGAGCGGGATGTCGGTCGAGCCCTGGATGCGGCGCTGCGCGTTCCAGTCGGTCTCGCCGTGCCGGACGAGGTACAGGAGGGTCGTCACCCGTCGATCTTCGCAGACGCGAACGGCAGGCCCGTCCGGGAACAGCGACCCCGCCGGCCCGTCCGGCGATCGGCGACCGCGCTAGTCGGTCGCCGCCGCCGCGCTGAGCCGCTCCGCCAGGTGCACGAGCGTCTCGGTGGTGCCGGCGTCGAGCTTCACGGCCGCACGACGGTCGCTGCGGGTCTCGCCGCGGTTCACGATGACCACCGGGTTCTTGCGGCGCGCAGCGTGGTCGACCAGCCGCACGCCCGAGTTCACGGTGAGGGACGAACCGACGACGAGCAGCGCGTCGGCGTCGGCGACGATCGACACGGCCTCGCGGAACTTCTCGGCCGGCACGAACTCGCCGAAGAAGACGACGTCGGGCTTCAGGTCGCCGCCGCACACGGTGCACGCGGGCACGACGAACCGTTCGACGTCGGTGATCTCGACGTCGCCGTCCGGCTGCAGCTGCACGGACCCGGGCTCGTCGATCCAGGGGTTCTCGCGGTCGATGGTGGCGGCGAGGTCGGAGCGGGAGAAGACCTGCCCGCAGCGCAGGCACACGGCGCGGTCCATCGAGCCGTGGATCTCGACGACGCGGCGGGACCCGGCGCGCAGGTGCAGGCCGTCGACGTTCTGCGTGATGACCCCGGCGACGATCCCGGCGTCCTCGAGTGCGGCGAGCGCCCGGTGTCCGTCGTTCGGCACGGCGGCCGCGAAGCTCCGCCAGCCCAGGTGGGATCCTGCCCAGTAGCGCTGGCGCTTCGCGGGGTCGGCCAGGAACTCCTGGAACGTCATGGGCTTGCGCACCACCCGTCCGGCACCGCGGTAGTCGGGGATGCCGGAGTCGGTGCTCAGACCGGCACCGGAGAGCACGGCGATCCGCTTGCCCGCGAGCACCTCGACGACGCGGTCCAGGTCGTCCGCGGTCACCGACCCGGCGGCCGCCCCGGTGGTCGGTCCGGTCGTCGACGCAGCATCATCCAGCACCCTGTTCACGGTACCCTCAACACCCGACCGTCCCGGTCGCTTCCCCGGCGGAGCGCATCCTCGGCGGACCCGTCCGGCGGCAGCCCGGAGCAGCCCGTCGGCAGCCCGGACCCACGCCGGCCCGGGCCGCCGGACCCGCTTCGGCCCGGCCCGCCGGACCCGCGCCGCCCCCGCACCACACCGAAACGAGCCCCGTGCACCCCGTCCGCATCGACTCCCTCGACGATCCCCGCCTCGACGACTTCGCCCGTCTGACCGACGTTGCACTCCGCCGGGTCTCGGAGCCCGAGGGCGGCCTGTACATCGCCGAGTCGAACACGGTCATCGAGCGCGCGGTCCGCGCCGGGCACGTGCCGCGCAGCATCCTGGTGCAGGAGAAGTGGCTCGACAGCGTCCTGCCCCTGGTCGCGGAGCACGACGGCCCCGTGTTCGTCGGTGCGGACGCCCTGCTCGAGGAGCTCACCGGCTTCCGGATGCACCGCGGTGCGATCGCCGCGATGCAGCGCCCCGAGCTGCCGAGCGTCGCCGACGTGGTGCGGGACGCGAAGGTCGTCGTCGTGCTCGAGGACATCGTCGACCACACGAACGTCGGCGCGGTGTTCCGCAGCGTCGCCGGCCTCGGCGCCGACGCGGTGCTCGTCAGCCCGCGGTGTGCCGACCCGCTGTACCGCCGGAGCGTCCGGGTGAGCATGGGCACGGTCCTGCAGGTGCCGTGGACCCGCATCGGCGACTGGCCCGCGGCGGGCGAGGAACTCCGCGCGCAGGGCTTCCACCTGGCCGCGATGGCGCTGACCGACGAGTCGGTCGACCTCGACGCCTTCGTGGCGGACCTGCCCGACAAGGTCGCGCTCGTGATGGGCACCGAGGGGCAGGGGCTGACGCCGGCCGCGATCGCGTCGGCCGACACGACGGTCCGGATCCCGATGGCGCACGGCGTCGACTCGCTCAACGTGGCCGCGGCGAGCGCCGTCGGTCTGTGGGCGGTCAGCCACGCCCGGCGGCTCGCCTCCTAGCGCACCACCGAGACGGTCGGGAGGCCCGGGGCGGCCTGGTCCGGCAGCATGCCCCCGGCACGGATCACCAGTGCACGATCGGTGGCCGGCCCGCCCACGAGGCAGACGCCGACGGGCGCGCCGTCCACGGTCAGCACCGGTGCGCTCACCGCGGGCAGCCCACCGACGCTCGCGAGCGCGGTCATCGCCGTGGTCGCGGTCCGGGTGCGCTCGAGCGCAGCGGTGTCCGCGTCGAGCAGCGGTGCGGGTCCGGGCACGGTCGGGAACAGCATCGTCCGACCGACGAGGGCACGGCGGATCGTCGCACGGACCTCGTCGAGGCGTGCCACGGCGTCGGCGGTCGCGTCGGGGTCGTTCGCGCGTGCCGCCCGGAACCGGTCACCGACGACGGGGCTCAGTGCGCCGGGGTGCGCGTCGATCCAGGGGCCGTGGGCGGCGAGTGCCTCGGCGGCCTGGACGAGGCGCATCTGCTCCTGCAGTGCTGCGGGGTCCGGGATGCCGAGGTCGCGCAGCCGGATGGTCGCGACGGGTTCGTCCAGCGCTTCGACGAAGGCGGTGAAGGACCGGGCGACGGCCGGTTCGACGAGTGCGACGAGTTCCTCGGGGACGACGAGCACGGTCGGGTCGGGCGCCCCCGCCGGCGCGGGCGGCGGCACGGTGGCGTCGAGGGCGGCGAGCAGCACCCCGGGGCTCCGTGTGAGCCACCCGACGGTGTCGAACGACGGCGCGAGCGGGAGCAGCCCGTCCCGGGACACCGTTCCGTGGGTCGTCCGGAGGCCCCAGAGTCCCTGGTACGAGGCGGGGACCCGCACCGATCCCGCGGTGTCCGTGCCGATCCCGATCTCGGCCGTCCCGAGGCCGACGGCCGACGCGGATCCGCTGGACGAGCCTCCAGGCAGTCGGGTGGGAGCCGCGCTGTTCGGCGGCGTGCCGTGGTGTGCGTTCCGGCCCGTCAGGTTGTAGGCGAACTCGTCGGTGCGTGCGATCCCGCGGATCGAGGCGCCGGCGGCGAGGAGCGCGGCGACTGCTGCGGCGGGCGCGGTCTCGACGGGTGCCTCGAGCAGGTACGTCGGGTTGCCGGCGCCGACGGGCTGGCCGGGGACGGCGTAGAGGTCCTTGACGGCGACGCTCAGGCCGTCGAGCGGTCCGGAGGCGGTGGGGGCGACGAGCGGGTCGCCGACGGCCCGCCAGACGGTGGTGTCGACGGCCTTCGGGCGGCCGGTGACGTGGGCCGCTTCGATGCGCCAGCGGGCGCCGGTGTCGCCGTCGTTGGTCTCGCGTTCGCCGGTGTCGCCGTCGCGGCGCCAGAGCTGGGTCTGGAGGCCCTGCCCGCCCGCGGCGAACCGGGACACCGACACGACGAGGGCGCGGTCCTCGGTCAGGGGGCGGACCTCGACGTGTGTCAGTGACCGGGTCGCGACCCCGCCCCGCGCCCCGCGGAACGCGCTGATCGCGTCGTGCCCGACGAGCAGGCCACGTTCGTCGCCGCGCATCGCGTCGGGGGAGTCGACGAAGGCGGCGTCGAGGGCGCCGAGGTCGTTCGTCAGCAGTGCGGTCTCGTAGGCGTCGAGTGCCTCGAGCAGGCCTTCGGGCGCGGCGTCGGGCGCGGGCGATGCCGGGGGCGTGGTCATCGGGCGGGCTCCTCGAAGTCGGCCTTGCGGATGCGGGCGTGGACACCGGTGACCAGGTCCACCACCTGCGAGATGTTGAAGTCGGTCGCTGCGGACAGGTACGCGTACGCCAGGTGGCGTTCCATGCCCCAGCGCGCGCCGAGGATCGCGACGGCGTGCCGGACGCACTGCCGGACGGCCTCGTCGAGATCGGGGTCCATGCCGGTCGGCACGAGGAACTCCTGTGTCTCGGCGACGGGCCAGACCAGGTCCCCGAAGCGCGCGGCGGCCTCGGCGGCCGGGGTCAGGTCGAAGCGGATCGTCGCGCGGAGCGAGGCCTCCATCGCGGTGAGCGCCACCTCGCCGTCGCCCTGTGCGAAGTGCGGGTCACCGACGTGGGCGAGCGCGCCGGGGACGAGCACCGGCAGGTGCAGCTGTGATCCGGCCTGCAGCAGGTTGACGTCGATGTTGCCGCCGTGGCGACCGGGCGGGACGGAGTGCAGCCGCTCCCCGGGGGTGGCGACGCCCATGATCCCGAGGAACGGGGCGAGGGGGAAGTGCGCGAAGCGGTCGCCGGCGGCGGTGAGCGGGATGCGGCCCCGCCGGCCCTGGTCGGTGTCGACGACGTCGGCGAAGACGCTCACCGTCGTGCCGTCGACCGGGAACTCACCGTGCAGGGCACCGCGGCCGTGCCGGTTCGACACGACGCCGTAGTGCACCCGGGGCAGGGTCTCGAGGACCGTCATCGTCAGCACGTCACCGGGACGGGCACCACGCACAGCGATCGGCCCGGACACCACGTGCGGTCCGTCCGACGCGGCGTCGCGGTGACCGGAGCGGGCGATCGCGACGGCGTCGGCGAGGACGTGCTCCGGAGCGACGCCGTGGTCGCCGAACCAGGCGACGGGGTCGCTGCCCTGGTCGGGGAGGATCCCCTCGTGGCTGACGGTGTCGATGGTGACCGACTCCCCGGGGCCGATCGTCAGGGCCGGGGTGTCACCGTCGCTCGGCAGTCGGCCCCACAGGACGGTCTCCGGGTCGACGGGCAGGGAGTGGTCGCCGCGGACGGGCCCGGCGCCGGGCTGCAGGATCGGGACCGCGGGGGCGGTGGTCTCGTGTGCGGTGGTCATCGTTCCGTCCTCCGTTCGACCAGGTGGGCCACGTCGGCCAGGTGGTCGGCCATCGCCCGCGTCGCGCCCGCGACGTCGTGCTCCCGGATCCGGTCGAGGATCCGCTCGTGCCACTCGAACGACGACCGGCGCCCCTCGCTGGTGCTGTGGGAGCGGGCACGGACGTCCTGTACCCAGCCGCTGCTGAGCTCGCACAGGGACACGAGCAGGGGGTTGCCCGAGGTGCGGGCGACCTGCACGTGGAAGGCGACGTCCTGGGCGAGCGACTCCTCCGGGCTCAGGCCCGCGTGCGTGGCGGCGAGGATGCGTTCCAGGGTGAGCAGGTCGGCATCGCCCGCCCGCGCCGCCGCGAGTCCGGCGACCTGCGGCTCCACGACGGTCCGGAACTCGGCGACGTGCTCGGCCCGGTGGTCCAGGTCGTCGCGGTGGTGGTCGAGCAGGGCGGACGCTTCCTCCGGTCGCGGCAGCACGACGGTGCCACGACCAGGGGTCCGGGAGACCAGGCGACGGCGCTCGAGCTCCTGCAGCGCCTCGCGGATGGTCGTGCGGGACACGGCGAGGTCCTCGGCGAGGGTGCGTTCCGGCGGCAGCTTGTCGCCGGGCTGCAGGTCGTCGAGCACGAGCGTGCCGAGGTGGGCGGCGGTCGCCGCGCTCAGGGTCCGTCCACGGTGCATGCCCTCGACCGTAGGGCCGGTTGGTCTGCTTGGTTCATTGGTACGACCATCTTTTACACGGCCGTCACACGCGGCGTCGGAAGCCGAAACACGGCGGGCGAATGGTGGAGCACGTTCCACCCGCACCGACCGGAAGAGGGGTTCGACGTGGACCTGGTCCTCACCAACGCACGGCTGACCGACGGTCGATCCGTCGACGTCACCATCGCCGACGGCGTGATCGTCAGTGTGACCGACGCGCTTCCCGGTGCCGCCGCTCCCGCTGGTTCCGCCCGCGTGGTCGACTGCGCCGGACGTGTGCTCATCCCCGGGCTCATCGAGGCGCACCTGCACGTCGACAAGGCCCTGCTCGACCGGGAACGCCCGAACCCCGACGGCACCCTCGCCGGCGCCATCGCCGTCACGGGGGAACTCAAGCGCGGCTTCACCCACGCCACCGTCCGCGACCGCGCCCGCACCCTGCTCGACCAGGCCATCACGAACGGCACGACGCTCGTCCGCGCACACCCCGACGTCGACCCGATCGTCGGGCTCACCGGCGTCGAGGTGCTGCTCGACCTGCGCGACGAGTACCGGGACGCCCTCGACCTGCAGATCGTCGCGTTCCCCCAGGAGGGCATCGCCAAGGCACCGGGCACCCTCGCACTGCTCCGTCAGGCGCTCGCCGCGGGGGCGGACGTCATCGGGGGCTGCACGTACAACGAGCACACCCTGGCCGCGTGCCACGAGCACGTCGAGACCGTCCTCGACCTCGCCGAGGAGTTCGGGGTGCCGGCCGACCTGCACGCCGACTTCGCCGACGACACCTCCGACCCGCGGTACGCCCTCGCCGGGCACATCGCCGACCGCGTGACCGCCCGCAGGCTGCAGGGGCGGGTGGCGCTCGGGCACGTGACCTCGGTCGCGAGCCTGCCCCGCGGCGAGCGCCGGGTGCTGTTCGACCGTCTGGCCGCCGCCGGGGTCGCCGTCGTGCCGCTGCCCGCGACCGACCTGCACCTCGGCGGCCGGTCCGACGACCACGACGTGCGGCGCGGGGTCGTGCCGGTCCGCGAACTCTGGGACGCCGGGGTCACGAGCGCGTACGCGTCGAACAACGTCCGGAACGCCTTCACCCCGTTCGGCAACGCCGACCTGCTCGACGTCGGGCTGCTCCTGGCGCAGACCGGGCACCTGTCCGGCCCGGACGACCTGCGACGGGTGCTCGCCATGGCCACCACGGGGGCGGCCGAGGTCGTCGGCGTCGCGGACACCCACGGCATCCGGCCCGGCGCCGCCGCCGACCTCGTCGTGCTCTCCACCACGGACCCGGACGGCGTCCTGCTCGACCGGCCGGACCGCGCCCTGGTCGTCAAGCGCGGCCGGGTCGTCGCCGAGACCACCCGGACCACCCGCCTCACCACCAGCCGCACCACGAACCGATCGAAGGAACTCAGCCATGCGTGAACGGATCCCGCACGAGATCGTCGCCTCCGTCCTGGCCGGTGCCACGGCGTTCATCGGGGGCAACGCCCTGCACCTGCCGACCTGGGCGATCTTCATCAGCTGGGCGGGGATGTTCCTGCTCGGCAGCAAGCCGACGCTGCGGAACGCCACGCGCCTGTGGGCCGCGATGCCGATCGGCTCGGCGTTCGGCCTGGTCATCGTCCTGCTCGACCAGCGGTTCGGCACGCTGTTCGGCGAGGGGCAGGCTGCGCAGAACACCGTCCTGGCGCTGCTCATCCTCGTCGTGAACTGCGCCCTGATGTACACCGGTCGCACGAAGCTGTTCGGGCTCGTCCCCGGGATGTTCCTCGGGTTCGCCTCGTTCTTCGCGACGTGTTTCGGCGGCTTCGGGTTCGACCCGGGGAACGCCTGGGCCGCCTGGGTGTCGGTCGTGCTGATGAACGCGCTCGGGCCGGTGTTCGCCTACCTGTCCCGACGCCTGACCTTCGCCCGAGCCGAGACGACGGGCTCGGCCGGCTCGTCCGACCCGGCCGCTTCGGCCGACCCGGTCGCCGCGACCGACGCCGGCGGCGCAGCGGCCCCGGCTCCTGCTCCGGAACGCCAGCCCGACCAGCCCGTCGCAGCCTCGGCCTAGGAGCGGACCGGTACGCTCGGGTCCCGTGTCACGAGTCGTCCGCCGCCCCCGCTCCGCCGTCCGGAGGCCGGTCACGATCTCGGTGGTCGCCGTCCTGCTCCTGGTGGCCGGGTACCTCGTCGCCGCGGCCGTCGTGCCGTTCGGCCCGGCGAGCGCCAGCACCACGACGTACTCGGCCCCGAAGACGACCGTCCCGGCGCTGAGCTTCCCCGGGTACGGCGCGACGGCGGTCGAAGCGACGGACTTCCCGGAGAGCCTGCGCACCAGCGGCGACACGAAGCCCCGGTCGATCGCGAGCATCACGAAGGTCGTCACGGCGCTCGTGGTGCTCGACGAGAAGCCGATGGCCGCGGGGGAGTCCGGCCCGTCCATCCGCTTCACGAAGCAGATGGAGGGCCTGTACGCCAAGTACGCCGCGCAGAACGGCGAGGTCGCACCGATGCCCGCCGGGCTGAAGCTCACCGAGCACCAGACGTTCCAGGTGATGCTGATGAAGTCGGCGAACAACTACGCCGGCGCACTCGCCATCTGGGCCTTCGGGTCGATCGCCGCCTACGAGCACGCGGCGAACGACTGGCTCGACGAACACGGCCTGGACGACACCACGATCCACGAGCCGACCGGCCTCGACCCGGACAACACCTCGACCGCCACGGACCTGGTCGAGCTCGGGCAGCTCGCGCTGGCGAACCCGGTCGTGAAGGACATCGTCGGCACCCAGGACGTCACGATCCCGACGGTCGGCGAGATCGAGAACTCGAACAAGCTCCTCGGGCTCGACGGCATCGAGGGGATCAAGACCGGCACCCTCGACGAAGCCGGCGCCTGTCTGCTGTTCGCGGCGACGTACGAGCGCGGTGGCAGGGACGTCACCGTCGTCGGCGTGATGCTCGGCGGTGTCGACCACGACTCCCTCGACGTCGACGTGCAGCGGCTGCTGCGGTCCGTGGCGGACAACTTCCAGGTGGTCACCCTCACCCACCAGGGCCAGACCTTCGGCACCTTCTCGACCCCGTGGCAGGACGAGGCCGACGCGGTCACGACGAAGGCCGCCGAGGTGCTCGTGTGGGGCAAGACGACCGTCACCGCGAAGGCGAAGCTCGAGCAGGTGACCTTCGGCACGAAGGGGGAGCGGGTCGGGCAGGTGCGGTTCCGCATCTCCGACCACGACCCGGTCACGGTGCCGCTCGTGCTCGAACGCACGATCGACGACCCCGGCGTCTGGTGGCGCTGGACGAACCCGTTCCAGGGGGCGTGACGCCCGTCGTCCGCCGACCGTAGAGTCGGTCGGGTGACGACGATGACGACGTTCCCCCGGACCACCCCTGCCGCCCTCGGCATCGATCCCGGCGGCGTGACCGCCCTGCTCGACGCCCTCGAGTCCACGCCCGGCGTGGAGCCGCACAGCATCATGTTGCTGCGGCACGGCCAGGTCGCGGTCGAGGGCTGGTGGCAGCCCTACGCCGCGGACCGCGTACACCTGCTCTACTCGCTGAGCAAGAGCTTCACCGCCGCCGGGGTCGGCATCGCCGTCCGAGCGGGCCTGATCGACCTGGACGCGACCGTGCTGTCGTACTTCCCGGAGCTCGACGCCGACGTCACCGACGAACGCAGCCGCCGCATCCGCGTCCGGCACCTGCTCGCGATGGCGAGCGGCCACCGCGAGGAGACGATCGACCGCGCCCAGGCCCTCGACCCGACGAACACGGTGCGCGGGTTCCTGCTGCTCCCGCCGGATGAGGAACCCGGCACGGTCTTCGCCTACAACCAGCCGTGCACGTACACGCTCGCCGAGATCGTCCGGCGGGTGACGGGCGGGTCCCTCGTCGCGTGGCTCCGCCCACAGCTGCTCGACCCGCTCGGCATCGACGACCTCGCCTGGCGCCGCGACGACACCGGCGCGGAGCTCGGGTACAGCGGGTGCTACGCGCCGACCGACGCGGTCGCCAAGCTCGGCCAGCTGTACCTGCAGGGCGGCGTCTGGGACGGCGAGCGGATCCTCGACGCCGACTGGGTCGAGCAGGCCACGAGCACGCAGGTCGCCAACCCGGACGAGGCCAACCCCGACTGGTCCCAGGGTTACGGCTTCCAGTTCTGGATGGCCCGCCACGGCTTCCGCGGCGACGGCGCATACGGCCAGTTCTGCGTCGTCCTGCCGGAGCAGGACGTCGTCCTCGCGATGACCGGTCAGAGCCTCGACATGCAGGCCGTCCTCGACGCGGTCTGGGAGCACCTGCTGCCCGCCGTCGACCGCGCGTCCGACCCGGGATCGGCATCCGCCCTGGAGGCCCGGCTCGCCTCCCTGGGACTGCCCGCCGTCGACGGTGGGCCGCTGCAGGGCCTCGCTGACGTCGGTCCGCTGGCCCGCGACGGCGACGGGTGGCGGCTCACGCTCGACGTCGACGGCGGCTCCCTGTCGGTGCCGGTCGGGCAGGGCGAGTGGGCCGTGGAGGGCCCGCTCGCCGCGAGCGGTGCCGTCGCGGACGACGGGACGGTCCGTGTCGACGTGCGGTTCGTCGAGACCCCGCACCTGGCGCACGTCCGGATCGATCCCGCCACGGAATCGACGACGACGAGCTGGCAGACCGAGCCGCTGCACGACGGACCGCTCACGCTGCGGCGCCCAGCGGATTGAGGGCCCGCGGCTCCGCGGCCTCTCGTCCCTCGGCCCCGCGCCGCGTCTACGGGGTGTCGGAGGGGTGCTCGGTGACGATCTGCAGCTCGGGTCGCTTCGCCGACACCCCGTCGCCGGACGAGGTGTGCTTGATGCGCCGGACCACCCACGGCACCAGGTACTCCCTGGCCCAGCCGAGGTCCTCGGCGCGGGCCTCGCGCCACGGCCGCGCCTCGAGCGGGTCCGGGTTGAACGGTTCGAGCCCGTGCGGCACACCGAGGGTGTCGAGCACCGCCGCGGCGATCGTCGAGTGGCCCATCGGGGAGTGGTGCAGCCGGTCCGGAGCCCACATCCGCGGGTCCCGGAGCACGCGCAGTGCCCACATGTTCGCCACCAGGGCGCCGTGCTTCAGGGCGATGGCGTGCAGGTTCTCGTTGTAGATCGCCGTCTTGCCACGGACCATGCCGAGCACGGGGGTCATCCCGACGTCCGGGCCGGTGAACAGGACGACGGTGGCTCCGTCGCGGCGCAGGTCGGCGACGAGCCGGTCCACGCGCTCGGCGAGCTCGTCCGGGTCCGAGCCGGGGCGGATGATGTCGTTGCCGCCGGCGGAGACCGTGATGAGGTCCGGGTGCAGGGCGACGGCGGCCTCGGCCTGCTCGTCGATGATCTGCTGCAGCAACCGCCCGCGGATCGCGAGGTTCGCGTAGGCGAAGTCGTCGGTCTGGTGTGCGAGCACCTCGGCGACGCGGTCCGCCCAGCCGCGGTTGCCGCCCGGGACGGTGGGGTCGGGGTCCCCGATGCCCTCGGTGAACGAGTCACCGATCGCGACGTACCTGGTCCAAGGATGACGATCTGACACGTCCCGGACCCTAGTCTCGTGGCATGACGAAGGCCAACACGGACGCCGTCGGCTGGTCGGCGCCGGACGAGCTGCTCAGCCGCATCGCCGAGCGCGCCCCCGGCTACGACGCCGCGAACGCGTTCTGCACCGAGGACCTCGACGAGCTGCGCGCCGCTGGCTACCTGCGGATCGGCGTGCCCGTCGAGCAGGGCGGTGCGGGCCTCGGCCTCCGCGCCACCGCGCGGGTGCAGCGCGCCCTCGCCCAGGCCGCACCGGCGACGGCACTCGGCCTCGGCATGCACCAGGTGTGGGTGCAGGCGGCCCGCGCCGTCCGTGCGCGAGGCGAGTCGTTCCTCCAGGCCGTCACCGACCACGCTGCGGACGACCACCTGCTCGCCTTCGGGGTGAGCGAACCCGGCAACGACGCCGTGCTGTTCGACTCGTCGACGACTGCGGAGCCGGACGGCGACGGCGGCTACCGGTTCACCGGGACGAAGGTCTTCACCTCCCTCGCGCCGGCGTGGGACGTCATGAGCGTCTTCGGCAAGGACACCTCGGGGCCGGAGCCACGGCTCGTGCACGGGTTCGTCCTGCGTTCCGACGGCGACGTCGAGCACCTGGACGACTGGGACACGCTCGGGATGCGCGCGACGCAGAGCCGCACCACGAAGCTGCACGGCGTGCACGTCCCCGCCGACCGCATCGTCCGGTCGCTGCCGGTCGGGCCGAACCAGGACCCGCTCGTGTTCGGGATCTTCGCCTCGTTCGAGCTCCTCATCGCCTCGGTGTACGTGGGGGTCGCGGAGCGAGCGATCGCGCTCGCGGCGACCGCCGTGGCCGGTCGCACCGCGGCCGACGGCACCCGGCGGTCGCAGGACCCCGACGTGCGCCGGGTGATCGCCGACCTGCGCGGTTCGGTCGACGCGATCACGCTGCAGGTCGACTCGCTGGCGCGGTCGGTCGACGAGCTCGACGACCTCGGAGGCCGCTGGTTCCCGCTGCTCGTCGGCACGAAGGCCCGGGCGGTCGACACGGCGCAGCACGTCGTGGACGAGGCCATGCGCGTCGTCGGCGGCTCGGCGTTCCGGTCGTCGAGCGAGCTCGCACGGCTGGCGCGTGACGTCCGGGCGGGGCAGTACCACCCGTCGTCGCGGGACTCCGCGGCGCGGACGATCGCCGCGTCGGTGCTCGGCCCGCTCGGCTGAGCGCTGCGCTCGCACGGTGCGAGCCCGGCGCGGCGGCGCACGGTGCTGTGTCCGTCGGCCGGTGCGAGCTTGCTCGCTCGGTGCAGCCCTGTGGCGCCGCACCGTGCAACCAACCCGGCACCGAGTCGCGAAGGGCGCACCGTGCGCTGGGCGCGACAGCGTCGTGGCGTGGCGGTGCACGGTGCCTGGTTCGTCGGCCGGTGCGAGCTTGCTCGCTCGGTGCTGCCTTGTGGTGCCGCACGGGGCCACCAACCCGGCACCGAGTCGCGAAGGGCTCACCGTGCGCTGGGCGCGACAGCGTCGTGGCGTGGCGGCGCACGGTGCCTGGTTCGTCGGCCGGTGCGAGCTTGCGCGCTCGGTGCTGCCTTCTGGCGCCGCACGGTGCAACCAACTCGGCACCGAGTCGCGAAGGGCGCACGGTGCGACGGTGGGCGAGCAACCCCGCACGACGGGACGAACCTCGCACCGAGCGGCCGTGAGCCGGCCCCGCACGGCGATGTCGGCGGCGCCTGGCATCATCTCGGTGTGAGCAAGCAGGACGGACGGAACCGCCTCGTCTCCGACGCACCGGTGGACGACGTCTCGGCGACCGTGCTGCACGTCGACATGGATGCCTTCTTCGCCTCCGTCGAACTGCTCGACCGTCCCGACCTGGTGGGGCTGCCGGTCATCGTCGGACACGACTCCGACCGCTCCGTCGTCACCGCCGCCACCTACGAAGCCCGTCGCTACGGGGTCAACTCCGCGATGCCGATGGCCGTCGCCAAGCGCCGCTGCCCGAACGCCGTCATCGTCGAGCCGCACTTCGAGAAGTACCGGGCGAAGTCCGCCGCGGTGATGGCGATCTTCGACCGGTTCACCCCGCGGGTCGAGCGCCTCGGCATCGACGAGGCGTTCCTCGACGTCGCCGGCGCCCTCCGCCTGTACGGCACCCCGTGGCAGATCGGCCAGGCGATCCGCCGCACGGTCTTCGCCGAGACCGGCCTGCACTGCTCCGTCGGTGCGGCATCGACGAAGTTCGTCGCGAAGCTCGCGTCCAGCCGGTCGAAGCCGGACGGCCTGCTCGTGGTGCCCGCCGCCGACACCGTGGCGTTCCTCCACCCGCAGCCCGTGTCCGCGCTCTGGGGCGTCGGCGGCAAGACGCAGGAGACGCTCGAACGCCGGGGCATCCGCACGGTCGGCGACCTGGCGAACACCCCGCTCGGGTCGCTGGTGTCGGCACTCGGCCCGGCCGGCGGGCAGCGGCTGCACGACCTGTCCTGGGGCCGCGACCCGCGCGTGGTCGACACCGGGGTCGGCGAGAAGTCGATCGGGCACGAGGTCACGTTCGGCCGCGACCTGACCGAGCGCGACGACGTCGCCCGCGAACTCCTGCGCCTGGCCGACAAGGTCGCCGTCCGGCTGCGCCAGGCCGACGTGCAGGCCCGGACCGTGGCGCTCAAGGTCCGGTACACCGACTTCACCACCCTCACCCGGTCGCGCACCCTGGCGGAGCCCACCGACGTCGCGAAGCGCCTGCACCGCGAAGCCGTCGAGCTGTACGACGTACTGCACCGACCGGGCAACCAGATCCGGCTGATCGGGGTGCGCGGCGAGAACCTCGTGCCCGCGGCCGCGAGCAACGCCCTGTGGGACGACGACGCGCCGTGGCGCGACACCGAGACCACGGTCGACGCGGTCGCCGCACGCTTCGGCGCCGGCGTGCTGCGACCGGCATCCCTGGTCCGCCGGACCCCCGACGGCGGCGTCCCGCACGCTCGGCAGGACTGACGGTGGCGGTAGAATCGGGTTCAGTGAGCGCAGCGGAGTACGAAGACCAGCAGCCCGCCACGCTGTGGGCGGAGTCGGGTGACGACCAGTCCGGCGCAGGCGGATCGTCGCCGACGCACCAAACCCAGGCGCACCAAACCCAGGCGTACCAGACGGCGCAGGCGCAGGGTGACGCCGCCCGTGACGAAGCCGACGCCGCGGCCCTGGCCGAAGCGGCCGGCAACTCGGCCGTCCAGCACCTGTCGCCGGCGTTCCCGGACCGGGCCGCCTGGGGCACGGCCTCGAAGCTCCGCGCCTGGCAGATCGAAGCGCTCACGAAGTACTTCGAGAAGGAACCCCGCGACTTCCTCACGGCCGCGACCCCCGGCGCCGGCAAGACCACCTTCGCGCTGCGTCTGGCGACCGAGCTCCTCGCCCGCGGCACCGTCGACCGCATCGTCGTCGTGGCCCCGACCGAGCACCTGAAGCGCCAGTGGGCCGACTCCGCCGACCGTGTGGGCATCCGGATCGACCCGATGTTCAAGAACGGCGACGGCATGTTCGGCCGGCACTACCAGGGCGTCGCGATCACCTACGCTCAGGTCGGCATGAACCCCGAGGTGCACAAGCGCATCACCGAGGGCGGCCGCACCCTGGTCGTCCTCGACGAGGTCCACCACGGTGGCGACGCCCTGACGTGGGGCGACGGCATCCGAGAGGCGTTCTCCGGCGCCACCCGCCGGCTCTCGCTGTCGGGGACCCCGTTCCGGTCCGACACCGCACCGATCCCGTTCGTGCAGTACGCCCCCGACGAGCAGGGCATCCGCACGTCGATCTCCGACTACAACTACGGCTACGGCCGAGCGCTGAAGGACGGCGTCGTCCGCCCGGTGCTGTTCATGGCCTACGCGGGCCAGATGCGCTGGAAGACCCGGATGGGCGACGAGATGTCGGCGTCCCTGGGTGAGCAGGTCACGAAGGACATCACGGCCCAGGCCTGGCGCACCGCGCTGTCACCCGAGGGCGAGTGGATGCCGGCCGTGCTCTCCGCGGCCGACAAGCGCCTGACCGAGGTTCGTCGTGGTGTGCCCGACGCCGGCGGTCTGGTCATCGCCACCGACACCACCACGGCACGCGCCTACGCCCGGATCCTGCAGCAGATCACGGGGGAGCGCCCCACCGTGGTGCTGTCCGACGAAGCCGCCGGGTCGAGCCGCATCAGCGCGTTCGCCGAGGACACCTCGCGCTGGATGGTCGCCGTCCGCATGGTCTCCGAGGGCGTCGACGTCCCACGGCTCTGCGTCGGGGTCTACGCCACGAGCGCGAGTACGCCACTGTTCTTCGCCCAGGTGATCGGCCGCTTCGTGCGTGCCCGTCGCCGCGGTGAGACCGCGAGTGTCTTCCTGCCGAGCGTCCCCGGCCTGATGGCCCTCGCCGCCACCCTCGAGCTCGAGCGCGACCACGCCCTCGACCGCCCGAAGGACGCCGACGACGGCATGTACAACCCCGAAGACGCGATGGTCGCCGAGGCCAACAAGGAAGACCGCGCGTCCGAGAGCCTGCTCGAGGTCCAGCCGTTCGAGGCACTCGACTCGCAGGCGTCCTTCGACCGCGTCCTCTACGACGGCGGTGAGTTCGGCACCGGCGGCGAGGTCGGTTCCCTCGAGGAGCTCGACTTCATCGGCATCCCCGGGCTCCTCGAACCCGACCAGGTTCGCGACCTCCTGCGCGCGCGACAGGCGACCCAGGCCAAGCGCTCCAAGGGCCGCACGGCCAAGGACGGCATGCCGAAGCCGCCCGAGCCGGACCGCCCGATGTACATGACGATCAAGGAGCAGCGCACCGAGCTCGCCCGGCTCGTGTCGATCTGGTCCCGCCACTCGAACGAACCGCACGGATCGATCCACGCCGAACTCCGACGGATCAGCGGTGGCCCGGCCGTGGCGCAGGCGAGCATCGAGCAGATCCAGAAGCGCATCGACATCCTGCGCTCCCGCATCGGCGGACGACGGTGACCGCGGCGTGATCGAGCCGGTCGACGACCGCACCTGGTACGTCAAGCGCGACCCTGAGGCGTCACCCGAGGCGATCATCGACCGCTTCGGCGGGGGCTACCGACTGCGCCGCTTCTCGCTCACCGAGTCCCGCCGCACCCCGCACGGGGTGTTCACGGGGCCCGAACTGGCCGAGACCGCGTGGTGGCGGCTCCGCGACAGGCCGCGGAACTCATGACGCGCCAAGCCAAAGTCCGGTAGACCGGAGGAATGGCAGACTCGATCCCTCACGTCCTCGTCCTCGGCGGCGGCTCCGCTGGCTACACCACGGTCAAGCAGCTCCAGAAGCACGCGGCCACGGTGCCCATGCGCATCACGCTCGTGGACCAGAACACCTACTACACGTACCTGCCGTTCCTGCCCGAGGTCGCCGGTGGCCACATCGCGCCGAAGGACGTCACCGTCGAGCTGCGCCGTGCACTGCGCAAGACCCGGGTGATCCAGGGCAAGGTCACCGCGATCTCCTCGGCCGACAAGACCGTCTCGATCGCGACCGCCGGCGGCGACGACCGCACCCTCGGCTACGACCACCTGGTCGTCGCCCTCGGTTCCGTCACCCGCACCTTCCCGACCCCCGGGCTCGAGGAGTACGGCGTCGGCTTCAAGAGCGTCGAAGAGGCCGCCTACGTGCGCGCCAAGCTCCTCGACAACATCGCGAAGGCCGCCGCCACCCGTGACGAGGACGAGCGTCGCCGTCTGCTGACCAGCGTCTTCGTCGGCGGTGGCTACACCGGCGTCGAGGCGATCGGCGAGCTGTTCGACGTGTCGCAGGCTGCCATCAAGACCTACCCGTCGCTCGCCGGCGAGCAGCCCCGCTGGGTGCTCATCGACGCCCTCGACCGCGTCGCGCCCGAGGTCGGCCCAGAGCTGTCCAAGTGGACGCTCGAGTCGCTCCGCGCCCGCGGCATCGACGTCCGCCTGAAGACCACCATGCCGAGCGCCGAGGGCGGTGTCGTGAAGTTCTCCGACGGCGACGAGTTCGCCACCGGCCTGCTCGTCTGGACCGCGGGCGTCAAGCCGAACCCGCTCCTCGACGCCTCCGACCTGCCGCGCGGGCCGAAGGGCCACCTCGCCGCGAACGCGAAGCTCCAGGTCGAGGCCGAGGACACCCACCAGGTCGTCGAGGGCGTCTGGGGCCTGGGTGACGTCGCACAGGTGCCCGACCTGACCGCCGACAAGCAGCCGGCGTTCTACCCGCCGAACGCGCAGAACGCCGTGCGCCAGGCCGTGGTCGCCGCCGACAACATCGTCGCGACCATCACCGGCAAGCCGCTCGAGGAGTACCGCCACCCCTCCATCGGCACCGTCGCGTCGTACGGTGTCGGCAAGGGCGCCGCGAACATCAAGGGCATCAAGATGACCAACCTGCTCGCGTGGCTCGCGCACCGCGCGTACCACGTGTACGCGATGCCGACCCTGAACCGGAAGGCCCGCATCATCATCGGCTGGATCACCGGTGCCGTGTCGGGTCGCGACGCGACCTCCCTGATCAAGGAAACGGACCCGCGACGCAACTTCGTCGAGGCGTCGAAGAGCTAGACGCGTCCACGGACGGACGGACGGACGGACGGACGGGAGGCGCGGTGTCAGCTGGCACCGCGCCTCCCGTCCGTCCGTCACGTGCGTTCGCACCCACCTGCCGCTCTCCGGCATACTGACTCCCTCGGCGCCCACGGCGACGAGGTCCCGGAAGTCGACCGACACGTGCGCCCCACCACCACCTCCTCCGTCCGATCGTGCCTCCGATGCGGCGCCGAGCGTCACGACAGCACCGTCCACCGGTGCCCCGGTCCGGCCGACCCGCTCCGCGCCTTCGGCCTCGACGCCGGAGCCCGAACGGTGCTCGAGGTCCTGGGCGGGATCGGGCAGCCCTCCCTGGTCGGCGGAGCAGTCCGCGACGTGCTGCTCCGGGAAGCCGGGCGCGGACCGACCACCACCGGTGACGTCGACGTCGAGGTGCACGGCACCAGGACCGATGTGGTCGTCGGAGCGTTGCGTGCGGCCGGCGCGATCGTCGTCGAGGCCGGTGCGGGGTTCCCGGTCCTCAAGGTGGTGCTCGACGGATCCCGCGTCGACGTCGCAGTGACGGCGGAGTCCGGTCCGCTCGATCCGGTCACGGTGTCCGCCCTCGGTCGGGACTTCACGGTGAACGCCGTCGCCTGGGACCCTCGCACGAACGTGTTCCTCGACGCGGTCGGTGGGATCGACGATGCCGTCATCGGCGTGCTGCGGCACGCTTCCGAACGCTGCAGTGAGGACCCGCTCCGGGTCTTGCGTGCCGTGCAGCTCGTCGCCCGGTTCGACTTCGCCGTGCACCCCGCGACGCTGCGTCTGGCGCGGTCGATCGCGGCACGGTTCGAGTCGATCGCCACCGGGCGGATCTGGCCCGAGATCCGCAAGCTGGCACTCGGCGACCACGTGTCGGCTGCCCTCCGAACGCTGCACGACAGCGGCTGGGAGCGACACCTGCCCGAGCTCGCCGCGGTCCGAGACGTGCCGCAGGACCCCCGGTGGCACCCGGAGGGTCCCGTGCACGTCCACCTCGGAGCGGCGGGGGACGCTGCCGCCCGCGCCTGCACCGCGGACGGGATCCGGGGTGACGACCGGGTCGTCATCGTGCTCGCCGCCGTGCTGCACGACCTGGGGAAGGCCGGCTCCGGCACGCAGGTCCTCGCCGACGACGCAGGTGCGGTCCGCATCCGCAGCCTGGGCCACGAGGTGTCCGGCGCTGCGGCAGCAGCAGTGCTGCTCGGTCGCCTCGGCGCGCCACGCCACATCGTCGAGCGGGTCGTCCCGCTCGTTCGCGAGCACATGGTCCCGCACTCGTCCAACGGCGCGCCGCCGTCCGTTCCTGCTGCTCGGCGGCTGTTCCGACGGCTCGGATCCTCCCTGCCCGCGATGGAGTCGTGGGCCCGGGTGTGCGAAGCCGACTCGCAGGGGCGTGGTCCGGGGGCGAGCCGGTCCTCGGCGTGGTCGTGGTTCGACGTCACGCTCCGGGACCAGGTCGCGCGTCGGCCCGTGCGGCTGCTGTCCGGCCGCGACCTCGTCGACGCGGGACTCACCCCGGGGCCGGTGTTCCGCGAACTCCTCGTGGCGTCCGCGGCGGCGCAGGACGACGGCGTCTTCGATGACGTCGCCGGAGCCCGCGCGTGGCTGCGCCGAGCGGTCGACGCACGCCGGTGACGGACGGGAGGCGCGGTGCCAGCTGGCACCGCGCCTCCCGTCCGTCCGTGAGGACGCCCACCGCTTGTCCGCGATCTGCGGTCCTGGGTCCGTTCCAACGTGGCGCGCGCCAGCGTGGACGCGACGAACGAGAGGAGCGTCCATGCGCGCCATGACGTACCGCGGCCCGTACCAGGTCCGCGTCGAGGAGAAGCCGGATCCCCGGATCGAGCACCCGAACGACGCGATCGTCCGGGTGGAGCGGGCCGCGATCTGCGGGTCGGACCTGCACCTGTACCACGGCATGATGCCGGACACCCGGGTCGGGCACACGTTCGGCCACGAGTTCATCGGGGTGGTCGAGCAGATCGGCTCGTCCGTCGAGACCCTGTCGGTCGGGGACCGCGTGATGGTCCCGTTCAACATCTTCTGCGGGACGTGCTGGTTCTGCGCCCGCGGACTCTTCGCGAACTGCCACAACGTGAACCCGAACGCGACCGCGGTCGGCGGGATCTACGGGTACTCGCACACCACCGGCGGGTACGACGGCGGGCAGGCGGAGCGCGTGCGGGTGCCGTTCGCCGACGTCGGACCGCAGGTGATCCCGGACTGGCTCGACGACGACGACGCCCTCCTCATGACGGACGCACTGAGCACCGGGTACTTCGGGGCGCAGCTGGCGTCGATCCGTGAGGGCGACACCGTCGTGGTGCTCGGTGCCGGGCCGGTCGGACTGTTCTCCGCGGCGTCGGCGTGGTTCATGGGAGCCGGTCGGGTGATCGTCGTCGACCAGCTCGAGTACCGGCTCGAGAAGGCCCGGAGCTTCGCGCACGCCGAGACGATCAACTTCGCCGAGGTCGACGACGTCGTGCTCGAGATGAAGAAGCAGACCGACTTCCTGGGTGCGGACAGCGTGATCGACGCCGTCGGAGCCGAGGCGGACGGCAACTTCACCCAGCAGGTCACCGCCTCGAAGCTGAAGCTGCAGGGCGGGTCCCCGACGGCGCTCAACTGGGCGATCGACGGCGTCCGCAAGGGCGGCACGGTCTCGGCGGTCGGCGCGTACGGGCCGATCCCGAGCGCGGTGAAGTTCGGGGACGCGATGAACAAGGGCGTCACGATCCACACGAACCAGGCGCACGTGAAGCGCCAGTGGCCGCGGTTGCTCGAGCACATCCAGGCCGGGCACTTCAAGCCGAGCGACATCATCACGCACCGCATCCCCCTCGAGCACATCGCCGAGGGCTACCACCTGTTCTCGTCCAAGCTCGACGGTTGCATCAAGACCGTCGTCGTGCCGTGAGGAGGCCCGACATGTCCGACCACATCCCGTACATCGCCGATCCACCCCGACAGGTGCCGTCGGCCGAGGAACTCCGTGCCCGCATCCCGGGGTGGGGGAGCGACCTCGACCCGGCGGACCGGCCGTCCGTTCCGAAGCTCTCACGCGAAGCCGGTTCGGCCACCGGAGCCCACTGGGACCGCCCGCCGCAGCAGGACGGTGCGCACGGCCGGGAACGCTCGATCGAGCACGCCCACGTGACGCCGGTGTTCGGCACCGCGCAGCCCCTGAACGGCGTCGCCGGGATCGTCCGGCGGTACGCCTACCGGCGGTTCAGCGAGGGCCGCCTGGCGCACTGGATGCTGCTCGTCGTCGGGGACCGCCTGGACGTCGCGACGCACCGGGTGACCGATGCGCTGCGGGGTCGCCCGGACCGGGTGATCAGCGAGACCGGCGTCGCGGCGGAGCGTGGGAACCGCCCCGTTGCGTCGCGCCTGGGGTCGAATCGGTCGGACTGGCGGCACCAGGTGCTCGACCCGGTGGTCGCGAACTGGGGCTGGCTGGCGGCGCTCGGCGCCGTGGTGCTGGTGGTGCGGCGGGTGCGCCGCTCGCGCTGACCGCGCGCGCCGCCTGGCCTGCACCATGGTGCGGCGTTGCCCACTCGGTGCGACCTTGTTCCGTCACACGGAGTGCGCAACGTCGCACCAGCCCGCGACGCGCGCACGTTCCGGCCTGGAGGCGCGCTGCGGCCCCGCCCCGCGCCTCCAGTCCGAGGCGTGCGCGCGTCCACAGCCCGCCCTCCTGCCCCGCCCCCGACCGCCCGGAGCGAAGCAAGCCGGCGGCGTCAATGCCCTGAGCGCAGCGAAGTGGCACGTGGTCGCCCTGAGCGCAGCGAAGTGGCGCCCCAGAGGCGGTGACGCCCTGAGCGCAGCGATGGCGGCACTCGCCGGGAAGACACAACAGAAAATGCCCCCCGACCGAAAGGTCAGGGGGCACGCATTTCTGTGTCCGAGAGGGGACTTGAACCCCTACGCCCTAATACGGGCACTAGCACCTCAAGCTAGCGCGTCTACCAATTCCGCCACCCGGACAGGGTGTCTGGTGTCTGTTTCCCGGGTTGAACCCGGCGTTCCTGCCGAGAGAAGACACTAGCACGGGTCTGAACGCGCGATGAACACGGTCGCGCATCCCGGGCGAGTCCTGCGCGCGCTGTCCCGGCGACGGGGTCGGTGCCGACCGATACCGTGGAGCCATGACGAACCCGGAGCCCTCCGAGCCGCAGTCCGTGCCCGAGCTCGAGGCCACCGCGGCGATCGCCCGCGACCTCATCCGCATCGACACGACGAACTGGGGCGAGGGGAAGTCCCGTGGTGAGACGGAGGCAGCCCACTACGTCGAGGACAAGCTCCGCGCGCTGGGCCTCGAGCCGCAGTTGTTCGAGTCGGAGCCGGACCGGGTGAGCGTCGTGGCGCGGGTGCCCGGTCGGAACCGTGACAAGCCGGCGCTCGTGGTGCACGGGCACCTCGACGTCGTGCCGGCCGACCCGGCGAACTGGTCGGTCGACCCGTTCGGTGGCGTTGTCAAGGACGGGTCGCTGTGGGGTCGGGGCGCCGTCGACATGAAGAACATGGACGCGATGATGCTCACGTCGCTGGCGGACGTCATCGAACAGCACGGTGCGCCGGAGCGTGACCTGGTGATCGCGTACTTCGCCGACGAAGAGGCCGGGGGAGTCCTGGGGTCCCACCACGTGGTCGACCAGCACCCGGAGGTCTTCGCGGGGGCGTCGGCGGCGATCAGCGAGGTCGGCGGGTACTCGATCACGCTCGGTGACCGTCGCGCCTACCTGCTGCAGACCGGCGAGAAGGCGCTCATGTGGGTGAAGCTGATCGCGCGCGGCACCGCTGCCCACGGCTCGCACGTGATCCGCGACAACGCCGTCACGAAGCTCGCGGCGGCGGTCGCCCGGATCGGCAGCGAGGAGTGGCCCGTCCGGCTCTCGGCCTCGACGGACGCGATGGTGGCCGAGGTGGCGCGGTTCCTCGGGGTCGACCCGACGGTGACCGGCCCGGACGAGGTCGCGCTGGCCACCGGCTCGGCGTCGCGGTTCATCCACGCCGCGCTGCACACCACGTCGAACCCGACGGTGTTGACGGCCGGCTACAAGCACAACGTCATCCCGGACACCGCCGAGGCCCTGGTGGACATCCGCTGCCTGCCGGGTGACGAGGAGACCGTGCTCGAACGGGTGCGGGAGCTCGCCGGACCCGACGTCGAGGTGGTCATGTCGTTCCGCGACATCGGCCTCGAGCAGGACTTCGGCGGCCCGCTGGTCGACGCCGTCCGCGACGTCCTCGGCCGGCACGACCCGGGCGCACCGGTCCTGCCGTACCTGCTGTCCGGCGGCACCGACAACAAGGCGCTCTCGACGCTCGGCATCGCGGGGTACGGGTTCGTGCCGCTGCAGCTGCCGGCCGGTGTCGACTTCCCCGCGATGTTCCACGGCGTCGACGAGCGGGTGCCGCTCGACTCGCTGGCGTTCGGTCGGCGGGTGCTGGGCGACCTGCTCGCCACGTACTGATATTGTTCATGGTCGCCGTCGTGGCGGTGCCCTGACCGACCTCCCCCTGAAAGGCCCGTGCGATGCACATCCTCGAGGCGATCTTCCTCGGCTTCGTCCAGGGGCTCACCGAGTTCCTGCCGGTGTCCTCCAGCGCGCACCTGCGCATCGTGGGGCTCTTCCTGCCCGACGCGAAGGACCCCGGTGCGGCCTTCACCGCCGTGACGCAGCTCGGCACCGAGACCGCGGTGCTCATCTACTTCTGGAAGGACATCACCCGGATCATCGGGCGGTGGTTCCGGTCGGTGGTCAAGCGTGACGTGCCGAAGGGCGACCCCGACGTCCGGCTCGGCTGGCTGGTGATCCTCGGCACGATCCCGATCGGGGTCGCCGGGCTCCTGCTCAAGGACTCGATCGAGACCACGTTCCGGTCCCTCTGGATCGTCGCGATCGTCCTCATCGTGTTCGGTGTCGTGCTCGGGGTGCTCGACAGGGTGGGCCGCAAGGAGCGCCGGATCGAGCAGATGACGTTCCGTGGTGGTCTGCTCATCGGCCTGGCGCAGATGCTCGCCTTGGTGCCCGGTGTGTCCCGTTCCGGTGCGACGGTGTCGATGGGTCTCGCCCTCGGGTACACCCGCCCGGCGGCCGCGCGCTTCGCGTTCCTGCTCGCGATCCCGGCGGTGTTCCTGTCCGGGTTCTACGAGGCCGCGACAAGCCTCGGCGACCACGGCTCGCCGTTCGGACTCGCCGACACGCTCATCGCCACCGTCGTCGCGTTCGTGGTCGGGTTCGTCGTGATCGCGGCGTTCATGAACTACATCAGCAAGCGCAGCTTCATGCCCTTCGTCGTCTACCGGATCGCACTCGGTATCGTGCTCATCGTGTTGTTGTCGCTCGGAGTGATCCAGCCGTGAGGGCCTGGCAGGCCCCATCCGTCCCCGACGTCCCCGGCGCCGCGCCCCGACCGGTCGTCCACGACACCGCAACGGGCAAGCCGGTGGACCCCGCCCGCGACGAGGACCGTGCCGCGCTGTACGTCTGTGGCATCACGCCGTACGACGCCACGCACCTCGGCCACGCGGCGACCTACCTGGCGTTCGACACGCTCGGCCGTGCCTGGCGTGACGCGGGGCTCGACGTCGAGTACGCGCAGAACGTCACCGACGTGGACGACCCGCTGCTCGAGCGTGCCGCCCGCGACGGCGTCGACTGGCGTGCCCTGGCGGCTGAGCAGGTCGACCTGTTCCGCCGCGACATGGAGTCGCTGCGGATCCTGCCGCCGGACGACTTCGTGGCCGTCACCGACGAGGTCGAGCGCGTCGCCGAGGCGGTCTCGTTCCTGCAGGAGTCCGGCTACGCGTACGAGGTCCCGACCGACGGCGCCGAGGGCGACGACCTGTACTTCGACGTGAACCGCCCCACCGACGCGTGGACCCTCGGTGACGAGAGTGGCCTGGACCGCGAGACGATGCTCGCCCTCGCAGCCGAACGCGGCGGCGACCCGGATCGCCCGGGCAAGCGCGACCCGCTCGACCCGCTGCTGTGGCGCGCCGCGCGTGACGGCGAGCCGGCCTGGGACACCGAGATCGGCCCCGGTCGCCCCGGCTGGCACATCGAGTGCAGCGTCATCGCCGGTGACCGCCTCGGGCTGCCGATCAGCGTGCAGGGCGGCGGGAGCGACCTCGTCTTCCCGCACCACGAGATGAGCGCCGGGCACGCTGCTGCCCTCGCGCACCAGCCCCTCGCGAACGCGTTCGTGCACACCGGGATGATCGCTTACCAGGGCACGAAGATCTCGAAGTCGCTCGGCAACCTCGTCACCGTGCGCGGGCTGCTCGACGACGGCGCCGACCCCCGTGCCATCCGGCTCGCACTGCTGTCGCACAAGTACTCCGACGACTGGGAGTGGTTCGACACCGAGCTGACGAGCGCCCAGACGCGGCTCGCCGGCTGGGACGCCTGGGCCTCGGGAGCCTCCGCCGGGCACGCCGACGACGCAGCGGACGTCGCGGCACGCATCCGCGCGCGGGTCTCCGACGACCTGGACACCCCCGGTGCCGTCGCTGCGGTCGACACGGCGATCGCCGGTGGCACGGCGTGCACGCCGGAGCTCCTCGACCTGATCGACGCGCTGCTCGGCATCCGGCTGGCCTGACCTGCGCGGACGCGACGCGTCGCGTGCGTGCCGCCGAGGGGTCGGGAACTGTCGCCCGGGCGGGCCGCAGCCGACAGTTTGCGACCACTCGCCGGAGGTGAGCGGGGTGTCGTGACCGTTCGCGGCCGCCGGACGGGAGGCTCGTGGCGGGGCCGACCCGTGCCTCCCGTCCGCCGTGTGGTCGCGACCCGTCGCGTGCGTGCCGCCGAGGGGTCAGGAACCGTCGCCGAGGCGGGCCGCAGCCGACAGTTTGCGACCACTCGCCGGACGTGAGCGGGGTGTCGTGACCGTTCGCGGCCGCCGGACGGGAGGCCCGTGGCAGGGCCGACCCGTGCCTCCCGTCCGCCGTGTGGTCGCGACCCGTCGCGTGCGTGCCGCCGAGGGGTCGGGAACTGTCGCCGAGGCGGGCCGCAGCCGACAGTTCGTGGCCCCTCGCCGGAGGTGAGCGGGGTGTCGTGACCGTTCGCGGCCGCCGGACGGGAGGCCCGTGGCCGGGCCGCCCCGTGCCTCCCGTCCGCCGTGTGGTCGCGACCCGTCGCGTGCGTGCCGCCGAGGGGTCAGGAACTGTCGCCCGGGCGGGCCGCAGCCGACAGTTCGTGGCCCCTCGCCGGAGGTGAGCGGGGTGTCGTGACCGCACGCCGCACGCCGCACGCACCCGACGGACAGGAGGCACGGTGCCAGCCGGCACCGTGCCTCCTGTCCGTCAGCGGGTGACGGCTACTGCTGGGGCCGCCACGGGCCCTCGCCACCGGCGGTGCCGCCGTCCTTGCCGTCCTTGCGCTCACGGCGACGGAGGTACTGCTCGAACTCCTGCGCGATGGCGTCGCCCGAGGCCTCGGGGGAGTCGACGGTGTCGCGCGCCTGCTCGAGCTGCCCGATGTAGGACGCCATGTCCTCGTCGTCGGCGGCGAGGGCGTCGATGCCCTCTTCCCACTCGGTGGCGTCGTCGAGCAGCGAGCCGCGGGGCACCGTGACGTCCGTGAGCTCCTCGATCTTGTCGAGCAGCGAGAGCGTGGCCTTCGGCGAGGGCGAGTTGTGCACGTAGTGCGGCACCGACGCCCACAGGGACAGCGTGGTCAGGCCCGCCTTGTCCATCGCGTCGGCGAGGACCCCGAGGATGCCCGTCGGGCCCTCGTACGAGGACTTGTCGACGTCGAAGGCGGCACGGACCCCGGCGTTCTCGCTCGACACGAAGACCGAGATCGGCCGGGTGTGCGGGACGTCGGCGAGCATCGCACCGACGAAGACGACGGCGTCGATCGAGTAGACGTCCGCCAGGTCGATGATCTCCGAGCAGAAGCCCCGCCAGGTGCGCGAGGGTTCCGGTCCGACGAGGACGAAGACGTCACGGTCGGTGGGGGAGCCGGTGGCGCCGATGACCGGACGCCCCTCGGCACCGGGGCCGTGCAGTACGATCCGGGGCCACTGCACGCCGCGGTCGCCGTTGTCGTCGGTGCCGACGGTGGGCCGGTTGAACTGGTAGTCGACGTACCGCTCGCCGTCGAGTTCGCGCAGCTCGTCGAGCCCGAGCGACTCGACGATGCGACGCGCCAGACCGCTCGCGGCCTCGCCGGCGTCGTTCCAGCCCTCGAAGGCGACGACGAGCAAGCGACCGTCGCTGAAGGGGGAGTGCTGTGGCACGGAGCGGACCTCCTGGTGGTGGAGCGGAGCGGGGCGGGAGCGATGCCCCCGGCCGGACACGATTCAGGCATCCACTGTAGGCCCAGGGGGTGTCGGCGCACGCGCGCGTCCGCGCCCAGCGGAACGGCCCCGGTAGACTCGTCGCCCGTGACCGCGCATCCTCCTGCCCTCGTCCCGCCCGCAGCCGTGCTGTGGGACATGGACGGCACGATCATCGACACCGAGCCGATCTGGCAGCGGTCCCAGGTCGACCTGACGAACCGCTACGGCGCCGAGTGGACCCACGAGGACGGCCTGTCCCTGGTCGGGTCCGGCCTCGAGCGCTCCGGCGAGCTCCTGCGCGCCAAGGGCGTCGACATGGAGGTCGAGGAGATCATCCAGTGGATGACCGACTACGTGATGGAGCACCTGCGCGCCGGTGAACTGCCCTGGCGGCCGGGTGCCCGTGAGCTCGTCGAGGAGCTCCACGCCCGCGGCATCCCGACCGCCCTGGTCACGATGTCCCGTCGCAAGATGGCGCTCGTCGCCGCCGAGGCCCTGGGCGAGCGCGGCTTCCGCGTCGTCGTGGCCGGCGACGACGTCGACCGCCCGAAGCCGTTCCCGGACGCGTACCTGTCCGCCGCCGCGCAGCTCGGCGTCGAGCCCACCGCGTGCGTCGCGATCGAGGACTCCGCCACCGGCGTCGCGTCGGCCGTCGCCTCCGGCGCCGTCACGGTCGCCGTCGAGCACATCGTCCCGCTGTCCGAGATCGCCGGCGGCGACGTGCACCTGACCACCCTGGCGGGCGTCGATGTCGACCGGCTGGTCGAGTTGACGACGCCGGCACTGGCCGCACGGGCTGCGCACTCTGGAGGCGCGGTGCCGGGCCCGGCGCACGCTGCGGACACCGAAGGGGTCACCCGATGAGCCACACCGACGACGCACGCGACGAGGCGGACGCGAGCCGCGCCTCCAGTCCGACCGCGGACCCGACCGCAGCCCTCCCGCACACCGCGGGCGGTGCACCGCACACACCGCCGCGCGGCCCGTTCCGGGCCGGCGACCGTGTGCAGCTGACCGGTCCGAAGGGCAAGCTCACGACGCTGTCGCTCGAGACCGCCGGCGAGTACCACACGCACCGCGGGGTGCTCCGGCACGACGACGTCATCGGCCAACCCGACGGCTCGGTCATCCGTGCGAGCACCGGTGACGAGTACCTCGCGCTCCGTCCGCTGCTCAACGACTACGTGATGTCGATGCCGCGTGGCGCCGCGATCGTCTACCCGAAGGACGCGGCGCAGATCGTGGCCTTCGCGGACGTCTTCCCCGGGGCCCGCGTGGTCGAGGCCGGCGTCGGCTCGGGGGCGCTGTCGCTGTTCCTGCTCCGCGCGATCGGCCCGACCGGGCAGCTGCAGTCGTTCGAGCGCCGCGAGGAGTTCGCGGCGATCGCGAAGGGCAACGTCGGCACCTTCCTCGGCGCAGTCCCGGACAACTGGTCCGTCACCGTCGGTGACCTGGTCGAGTCGCTGCCCGACGCAACCGAGCCGCAGAGCATCGACCGGGTCGTGCTCGACATGCTCGCGCCGTGGGAGTGCGTGGACGCCGCAGCCGACGCCCTCGTGCCCGGCGGACTCATCGTCTGCTACGTCGCGACCGTCACGCAGCTGTCCCGCACGGCCGAGGCCCTGCGCGACACCGGGCGCTTCACCGACCCGATGCCGAGCGAGACCCTGGTGCGCACCTGGCACGTCGAGGGCCTCGCCGTCCGCCCGGACCACCGCATGGTCGGGCACACCGGGTTCCTCATCACGGCACGACGCCTGGCCGACGGGACGGTGCTGCCGAACCTGAAGCGCCGCGCGGGCAAGGCGGAGTTCTCGGACGAGGACATCGAGGCCTGGACCCCCGGCGCCGTGGGCGAGCGGGCGACGAGCGACAAGAAGCTCCGCAAGGTCGCCCGGCAGTCGGCGGCGCAGGCGCGCAAGGTCGCGGCGGCCGAGGCGTCGTCGGCGGTGGACGGTGCTGTGGCTCCGTCCGAGGGCGCTGTGGCTTCGTCGGATGCCGCTGCGGCTCCGTCCGGGGCCGTCGAGGACGAACGGTAGGCTGACGGCGTGCCCGTCCTGCATCGAACGGAAAGAGGGTCCGTGCGCACCATCCCCGCACTCCTGGTCACCATCGGTCTCGCGGTGTCCCTCACCGCCTGCGCCTCGAACGGTGCCGGCACCACGCCCTCGAGCTGTGCCGCTCCCGGCGCCGCGTCCGAAGCGGTGACCGCCACCGGCAAGTTCGGCTCGGAGCCGAAGGTCAACGTGCCGAAGGGCCTGACCACCAAGGGCACCCAGGTGTCCGTGCTGCAGCAGGGTTCCGGTCGCACGATCGACGACGGCACCCCCGTCCTGGTCGAGTACACCCTGGTCGACGGCTCCACCGGGCAGGTCGCCCAGACGAGCGGCTACTCGGGCCAGACGGCACCGATCACCGCCGGTGCGAGCAACTACGGGGCCCTCGGTGCCTCGCTCCAGTGCGCCCGCGTCGGTGACCGCCTGGCGGTGGCCCTGCCGAAGAGCGCCCTGAGCAGCACCGGCGGCACCGCAGGCAGCTCCTCGTCGAAGAAGACCGAGGACGCCGTCATCGCCGTCATCGACGTCAAGCGCGCGTTCGACGCCCGTGCCACCGGCACCCCGCAGCTCGCAGGCGACAAGATGCCGGCCGTGGTGCTCGCGCCCTCCGGCGCCCCCGGCATCACGATCCCGTCGTGGAGCGCGCCGAAGTCGAACGAGACGCACCTGCTCCGCAAGGGCGACGGTCGCGAGCTCACCGCGAAGGACACCGCGGTCATCAAGTACACCGCCGTCACCTGGGGTGCCGACCCGTCCGTCGCCGGCTCCAGCTGGACCGACGGTTCCGGCGCGCAGGCCATCCCGCTCACCAAGGGCCAGGTCGACGAGGGTGTCCGGTCCGCCATCGTCGGGCACCACGTCGGCGACCAGGTCCTGGCCATCGTCAACCAGCAGGGGACCGCGTACGCGTACGTGATCGACGTCCTCGGGGCGATCTCGAACTGACCCGGTCCGACCGTCCACGGACCGCGGCGCGGGTGCACTCCGGTGCACCCGCGCTGCCGTAGGATCGGCTCGTGCCAGCGACCCGTGTGCCCCGTGTGCCCGCCGAGGAGCGGCTGTTCAGCCTCGTGCTCGCGCTGCTCTCGACGGAGTCCGGGCTGACCAAGGCCGAGATCCTGGCCAACGTGCAGGGGTACCGGCAGCGGTTCTCGACCGGTGGCGACAACGCCTCGCTCGAGCGCCAGTTCGAACGCGACAAGGACGACGTGCGCGAGCTCGGCATCCCCCTCGAGACCATCGAGACCCCGGGTGCCGCGGGCAACAACCAGACGCTCCGGTACCGGATCCCGAAGGGTGAGTACGACCTGCCCGTCGACGTCCGATTCACCCCGGACGAGTCCGCGTTGCTCTCCCTGGCCGCGATGGCCTGGCGTGAAGGCGCACTGTCCGCCGACTCCCGCCGTGGCCTGCTGAAGGTCCGCTCGGCCGGCGCCGAGGACGACGACGGTGCCCTGCAGCTCGGAGTCGACGCGTACGCCCCGCGGCTCCGCGCCCGTGATGCGTCGTTCGAGCCGCTCCGCTCCGCGCTCGACCGCGGTGCAGCCGTGCGCTTCGACTACATCACGCCCGGGCAGCACGACGCCCGTCGTCGCGAAGTGGCTCCGCTCGCCCTGGTGCAGCACGGCGGCCGGTGGATGCTCGCCGCCCACGAGTTCGCGACGGACTCGGACAAGAACTACCTGTTGGCCCGCATCGTCGGACCGGTCACCCAGTACGAGGTCGGGCAGCACACCGCTCCCGTCGGCGCGGGGGAGCGCACCCTCGCCGAGCTCGAGCGGATCTGGGCCGAGCGCACTGCGCGCATCGCCGTGACGCCGGGTTCCGACGCCGAACGCCGACTCACCCGTCGCCGCGACACCGAGACCGACGCCGACGGCGCGCTCGTGCTGCACCACGTCGACCCGCAGATCCTCGCCGAGGAACTCGCCGCCTTCGGGCCCGAGGTCCGGGTGCTCGAGCCCGACGACCTGCGGGCACGGGTCGACGAGCGCCTCCGTGCACTCGTGCGCGACCACACCGACGACGACCCTGCCGCAGCCCCCGGAGAGGACCCCGTTCGTGGCTGACGCCCAACCCCTGCAGGCGCAGGACAAGCTCGCGTTCCTGCTCGCCCTGGTGCCGTACCTGATCGACCGCGAGCGGGTCTCGGTCGCCGAGGCCGCTCGGCACTTCGGTGTGCCCGAGGCCCGCATCCGGCGTGCCGTCGAACTCATCGCGGTGTCCGGGGTGCCCGGCGAGACGATGCAGTACCAGCACGGCGACCTGTTCGACATCGCCTGGGACGACTTCGACCAGAACGACATGATCGTGCTGACCAACCTGGTGGCGATCGACGACTCACCGCGTCTCTCGGCTCGTGAGGCATCGGCGCTCATCGCCGGCCTGCAGTACCTGTCCGCGCTGCCCGAGGCCGCCGACCGTGACGCCATCCGCGCGCTCATGGCCAAGCTGTCCCGCGGTGCCGGGGGAGCGGCGTCGACCGTCGCCGTCGGGCAGGACCTGCACGACGTCGCCCTCGCCACCATCCGGCGGGCGATGTCCGACGGCCGCGGCCTGGTCTTCGAGTACGCCGGACCGCGCACCCAGGGTGGCACCCGACGGGTCGACCCGCTCCGGGTCGAGTCCATCGACACCGACTGGTACCTGCGCGCGTGGGACCTCGACCGGCAGGCGCTCCGGACGTTCCGGCTCGACCGGATGTCCGAGGCCCGGGTCGACGACCGCCCGGCCGAGAAGACGATCGACCAGGTCGTCATCCCGGACACGCTGTTCCAGCAGGCCGCCGACGACGTCATCGTCACGGTGGAACTCGACTCGACGTCGCTGCCCCTGGTCGCCGACTTCCTGTCCGACACGGCCGACGCGCCCGACTCCGACGGCCGTGTCCGCATCCGGCTCGCGGCGTCGCACGGGTTCGACGGCGTGGTCCGGCTCGTCGCGGGGTTGCCCGGTCGTGCCGTGGTGCTCGACCCGCCCGCCGCTCGTGACGCCGTGCGCGACTTCGCGGCCGCGGCCCTCGCCGCGGGCTGACGTCTGCCGCTGCGGCCGGTCCGATCGCTGCACGTTCCGACCGGGTACGCCCGATCTCGCCAGGCATGCCTGATCTCGCCAGGTACGCCCGATCGCGCACGGTGGACCTCGGGTACCTGGTTGTTCCGGGCGTACCTGGTGTGATCTTCCGACCCGGTATGCCCGTTCCCGCCAGGTATGCCCGTTCCCGCCAGGCATGCCCGTTCCCGCCAGGTATGCCCGAACTCGCCAGGTAAGCCCGATGTCGCACGGTGAAGCTCGGGTACCTGGTCGTTCCGGGCGTTCCTGGTGTGTTGATCCGACCCGGTACGCCCGATCTCGGCAGGTATGCCCGATCGCGCACGGTGTGCCCGATCTCGCCGGTACGCCCGATCTCGCACGGTGGACGTCGGGTGCCTGCGCCGCTCGCCACCCGCTCGCCACTCGCCACCCGCCACCCACCCACCCGCCACGCGGCCGCGCCGACCCCCGGCGGACTGTCGGTCCCGACCCCGTAAGATCGAGCACATGGCTTCGACGACCGCGCGCGGGCGAGCGAAGCGGCAGGGGCGCCAGAAGACCGACGCCGAAGGCCGCATGTCGCTCGGGCAGCACCTCATCGAGCTGCGCAACCGTCTCTTCCGCGCAGTCGTGGCGATCGTCGTCGGTGCGATCGGCGGCTGGTTCCTCACCCCGTGGGTGCTCGACGCGCTCCGGGCACCGGTGACCGAGCTCGCCAAGGTCGGCGGTCACACGGCCGAGCTGAACTTCCCGATGATCACCGGGGCGTTCGACCTCAAGCTGCAGATCGCGATCACCATCGGCGTCGTCATCGCGAGCCCGGTCTGGCTGTACCAGATCTGGGCGTTCATCGTGCCCGCGCTCGTCCGACGTGAGCGGCAGTACGTCTGGGGCTTCCTCGGCACCGCGATCCCGCTGTTCTTCGCCGGGTGCTACTTCGGGTGGTACATCCTGCCGCACGTGGTCGGCATCCTCGGCAGCTTCGTGTCGAGCCAGGACACCTCGATCGTCGATGCCAAGGCGTACTACGACTTCGTCATCAAGCTCATCGTGGCGGTGGGCATCGCCTTCGTGCTGCCGGTGTTCATCGTGCTGCTGAACTTCGTCGGGGTGCTGTCGGCCTCCGCGATCATCAAGAGCTGGCGCGTCGCGATCCTCTGCATCCTGGTGTTCTGCGCCATCGTCACCCCGAGTGCCGACGTCATCTCGATGTTCCTGCTGGCCATCCCGATGACCGTGCTGTACGTCGCGGCCTGCTTCATCGCGTGGATCCACGACCGCCGTCTGGCCAAGCGTCAGGCGAAGCTCGACGAGGAGTACGACCTGTGAGTGGCACGAGTGCGGCCGAGCGGTTCGCCGCGGCCAAGGTGCGCAACCGGTCGCGCAACCTCGAGCTGTTCCGGACGGACCTGCGGTTCGATCTCGACCCGTTCCAGTTCGCCGCCTGCGACTCGCTCGACCAGGGCCGCAGCGTCCTGGTCGCCGCCCCGACCGGAGCCGGCAAGACGATCGTGGCCGAGTTCGCCATCTGGCTCGCCATGCGCCAGCCGACGGCGAAGGTCTTCTACACGACGCCGATGAAGGCACTGAGCAACCAGAAGTACGCCGAGCTCGTCGACGTCTACGGCGAGTCGGAGGTCGGGCTGCTCACCGGCGACACGAACGTGAACCCCCGCGCCCGCGTCGTCGTGATGACGACCGAGGTGCTCCGGAACATGATCTACGCCGACTCGGACCTGCTCGACGACCTCGCCTGGGTGGTCCTCGACGAGGTGCACTACCTCGCCGACCGGTTCCGCGGTGCCGTGTGGGAAGAGGTCATCCTGCACCTCCCGACCGAGGTCCGCCTGGTCTCGCTCAGCGCCACGGTGTCCAACGCCGAGGAGTTCGGCGACTGGCTGCAGACCGTCCGCGGCGACACCGACGTCATCGTCTCGGAAGACCGTCCGGTGCCGCTGGAGCAGCACGTCCTGGTCGGTTCGAAGATGGTCGACCTGTTCGACTCGAGCGGTGCCGCGGCGACGAACCGCGTGAACCCGGAACTGCTCCGCATGGTCGGCGGCGGTTCGCGGAGCGAGCGGAACGGCGGCGGCCACCGCGGTCGGCGCGGTCGTGGTGGCTACCCCGAGCGTCGCGGGCCCCGCACCGAGAAGGTGCACCGCGAACAGATCGCGCACATGCTCGACGAGCGGATGCTCCTGCCCGCGATCTTCTTCGTGTTCAGCCGCAACGGCTGCGACCAGGGCGTCCGCAACGTCCTGCGCTCGGGCCTGTCCCTGACGACGGTGCAGGAGCGCAACGAGATCCGCGAGACGGCGGAGTACCACTGCCGCACCCTGCTCGACGAAGACCTGGCCGTCCTCGGCTACTGGGAGTGGCTCGAAGGGCTCGAGCGCGGGGTCGCGGCGCACCACGCCGGCCTGCTCCCCGCGTTCAAGGAGGTCGTCGAGAACCTCTTCCAGCGCAAGCTCCTGAAGGTCGTGTTCGCCACCGAGACCCTGGCGCTCGGCGTGAACATGCCGGCGCGCACCGTCGTGCTCGAGAAGCTCGAGAAGTTCAACGGCGAAGCCCGTGTGCCGATCACCCCGGGGGAGTACACGCAGCTCACCGGTCGTGCCGGTCGTCGTGGCATCGACGTCGAGGGGCACTCGGTCATCCAGTGGACCGACGGACTCGACCCGCAGGCCGTCGCGTCGCTGGCCAGCCGCCGCACGTACCCGCTCAACTCGTCGTTCAAGCCGACCTACAACATGGCCGTCAACCTGATCGACCAGTTCGGCCGGCAGCGCACGCGCGAGGTCCTCGAGACGTCGTTCGCCCAGTTCCAGGCCGACCGGTCGGTGGTCGACCTCGCCCGCAAGGTCCGCTCGCAGCAGGAATCCCTCGACGGCTACCGCGAGGCGATGCAGTGCCACCTCGGCGACTTCACCGAGTACTCGGCGCTCCGCCGAGAGCTCTCCGACCTCGAGCGCACGAACGTGCCCGGCGGTCGCGAGGCGTCGCACGGCGCCCGCCAGGAACGCCAGGCCGCGATCACAGCGGTCCGCCGCCAGCTGCAGCGCCACCCCTGCCACGCCTGCCCGGAACGCGAGGCACACGCCCGCTGGTCCGAGCGCTGGTGGAAGCTCAAGCGTGCCAACGACAAGCTCGTCCAGCAGATCCGGTCCCGCACGGGCGCCGTCGCCACGACGTTCGACCGTGTCACCGAGGTCCTGCTCGAGCTCGGCTACCTGGTGGACGCCGGCAACGGCGAAGCCACGGTGGCCGCGGGCGGCCGTCGCCTGCAGCGCATCTACGGCGACCGCGACCTGCTCGTCGCCGAGTGCCTCGAGGCGGGGGTCTGGAAGGACCTCACCCCCGCGCAACTCGCCGCCATGGCCGCGACGATCATCTACCAGCCCCGCCGCGAGGACGCGCCCGGCACCGAGCACGCCCTGCCCCGCGGTGCGTTCCGCCCCGCGCTCGACGAGACTCTGACCATCTGGTCACGCCTCGACGACATCGAGCGTGCGGCGCGCCTGGCCGGTTCGCAGCCCCCGACCCCCGCGATGGCCGTCGGCATGTTCCGCTGGGCCTCGGGTTCGGCCCTCGACGACGTCCTCCGCACCCTCGACCTGCCGGCCGGCGACTTCGTGCGCTGGTCGAAGCAGGTCATCGACCTGCTCGACCAGATCCGGAACGCCGGCGACGACGAACTCGCCCAGACCGCCCGACGGGCGACGGACGCGGTTCGCCGCGGCATCGTCGCCTACGCGGCGGTCTGACGGGAGGCCCGGTGCGGGTTCCGGAGACCAGTGTGCGCGGGCTGCCTGCTCCCGTCGGCCGCGGGGCGGTCGCGACCGGCCCGTTCGCTGCGTTGCCGCTGGGCACCGCGGTGCCGTTGGCCGTCATCGGCGGGATCCTCTTCGCCCTCGCGTTCCCGTCGCCCGGATGGTGGTTCCTCGCCTACCCGGCACTCGCCTGCATGCTGCTCGCGGTGATGGGGCAGCGGGCGCGGCGTGCGGCGTGGATCGGCTACCTCGCCGGCGCGGCGTTCTGGATCCCGGCCATCTCGTGGGCCGGTCGCTACCTGGGCCCGGTCCCGTGGTTCGCACTCGCCCTGCTCGAAGCCGCGTTCTTCGCACTCGGCAGCGTCGCCATCGCACTCGCGTACCGCTGGGTCGCACGCGTGCTGCCCTCGACCGCCGGACGCGTGTGGGGCCTCCCGGCCGTCGTCGCCGCACTCTGGACCGGACGCGAGTGGTTCTCGGGGAGCTGGCCGTACGGTGGTTTCGCCTGGGGGCGGGTGGGCCTGTCGCAGTCGCAGGGGCCGTTCACGCACCTGGCCGCGTACGTGGGCGTCCTCGGGCTGACGTTCATCGTCGTGTACTGCGTCGCGGTCGTGGTGTCGCTCGCGCTCGTGGCACCCCGCGTGCCAGGCGGCACGCTCCGGCTGCCGGTGCGGGTGGCGACGGCGGGTCTGCTCGTCGCGGCGGTCCTTGCCGTGCCGGCGTGGCCGACCGCGACGAGCGGCACGATCCGGGTCGAGGCGGTGCAGGGCAACGGACCCGCGGGCTACTTCGACCGCGCGGAGCCCGGCGACGTCCTGGCCGCGCAGGTCGCGGCGACGGACGTGGACGCGAAGGGTGTGGACCTGGTCGTCTGGCCCGAGGCCGGTGCGGAGTACGACCCGCGCCAGCAGCCGGTAATCGCGTCCGCCCTCGACTCGGTGGTCGACTCGCTCGACGCCCCGATCGTCGCGGGTGCCATCACGCAGACCCCGTCGGGGGTGCTGCACAACACGTCGTTCGTGTGGACCGCCGACGGCTGGCAGTCGTCCTACGACAAGAAGCGTCCGGTGCCGTTCGGCGAGTACGTGCCCGACCGCTGGTTCTACTCCAAGCTCGCTCCGTCGCTGATCGGCCTGCTGCAGCGCGACTACACGCCGGGGACGAAGCCGAACGTGCTCTCCGTCGCGGGCATCCGTGCCGGCATCTCGATCTGCTTCGACATCGTCGACGACGGGCTGACCGCCGACATGGTGCGCGGGGGAGCGCAGGTGATCCTCGCGCAGACGAACAACGCCGACTTCTCGGGCACCGACGAGAACCTGCAGCAGCTCGAGATCGCGCGGATGCGGGCCATCGAGACCGGGCGCTCACTCGTGAACATCTCGACCGTCGGAGCGTCGCAGGTCATCGACCCGAGCGGGCGCACGATCGACCGGGTGCCGGAGTACACCGCGACGTCGATGGTGACCGACGTGCCGCTCGGCACGTCCACCACCCCGGCGTCGATCCTGTCCGGCTCGATCACGCTCCTGCTCTCCCTCGGGGGGCTCCTCGTGCTCCTCGCCTGCGCGCCCTGGGGCCGTCGCACCCGCTCCTGATCGGGCACGCCGCGCCCAGCCACTGGGAACGGACTGTGAATGCGCCGGTACGGGATTGATGGGGCGTGGGACAGTGTTGTGGAGGGCAGACGAGCGAGAGGAGCACACACATGGCTGATCGGAGTCTCCGCGGCATGCGGCTCGGGAGTCAGAGTCTCCAGAGCGAAGAGGGCGTCGAGCTCTCGGATCGCAAGCGCGCGGTCTACCAGACGGATTCGGGTGAGACGTTCGACATCGTCTTCTCGGCCGATGCGGACGTCCCCCAGACCTGGTCGGAGCCGCGCTCCGGTCGCGAGGGCCGCCTGCTCGGCGACGACGGGATCCCCGTCGAGGTCGCCGAAGAGGACGTGAAGGCACCCCGCACCCACTGGGACATGCTGCTCGAGCGCCGCTCGCGCGAGGAACTCGAGGAGCTCCTCGAAGAGCGCCTGCAGGTCCTCCGCGCACGACGCGGCGCCTGACACCACCGAACACACGACGACGCCCGCCCCGGTTCCCCGGGGCGGGCGTCGTCGTTCGTTGGTGCCGGACCGTCAGCGCCGACCGGAGCCGTCGCTGGTGCGGTGACCGGAGGCGTCGTCGCCCGGCGTGGGCGGAGTGTCCCCGACCTGCTCGGCGGTCGCGTCGTCGGCGGCCGCGAGGTGCGCGTCGACACTGCGGTTCGACTCCGCCAGGCGCGCGTCGAGGTCGGACTCGGGGACGATGTCCGCGGCGGTGGCGTCCGCACGCGGCATCGTGGTGTCCGCCGCTGCGGTGTTCGCCAGGCTCTCGTTCGCGAGCTTCGAGATCCGGGACAGGAAGTCCGTGCCACCGGCGCCGCCGGCGACCGGACCGGCGCCGCCACCACGGCTGGCGCTGAAACCCTTGGCGATGCCGGACAGCGCCTCGGTGAACTCGCTCGGGATCATCCAGAGCTTGTTCGACGTGCCCTCGGCGATCTTCGGCAGGGTCTGCAGGTACTGGTAGGACAGCAGCTTCTCGTCCGGGTCACCGGTGTGGATGGCCTCGAACACGGTCGCGATGGCCTGGGCTTCACCCTCGGCACGGAGCACCTGTGCCTTGGCGTCACCCTCGGCGGCCAGGATCGCTGCCTGTCGCTGTCCCTCGGCCTCGAGGATCTGGGACTGCTTGGTGCCCTCGGCCTGGAGGATCGCGGCACGTCGGCTGCGCTCGGCACGGAGCTGCTGTTCCATCGCGTCCTGGATGGACACGGGCGGCTCGATCGCCTTGAGCTCGACTCGGCCGACGCGGATGCCCCACTTGCCCGTGGCTTCGTCGAGGACGACGCGGAGCTGGCCGTTGATGTTGTCGCGGCTGGTCAGGGCCTCTTCGAGGTTCAGGCCACCGACGACGTTGCGGAGCGTGGTGGTGGTGAGCTGCTCGACGGCGCCGAGGTAGTTCGCGATCTCGTACGTCGCGGCGCGGGCGTCGGTCACCTGGAAGTAGACGACCGTGTCGATCGAGACCACCAGGTTGTCCTCGGTGATCACGGGCTGCGGCGGGAACGAGACGACCTGCTCACGCATGTCGAGCAGCGGCCGCAGGCGGTCGATGAACGGGACGAGAAGGTTCAAGCCCGGGTTGAGGGTCTTGTGGTACTTGCCGAGTCGTTCGACGACGCCCGCGGTGGCCTGCGGGACGATCCGGATCGCCTTCGCCAGGACGACGATCACGAAGATGACGACGACGAGGACGAGCACGAGCAGTGCGATCGTCCCCGGGGAGATGCTGGTCACGAGGTGGCCCTTTCTGCGAGGCGCACGACCGCGGTCGACCCCTCGATCGACTCGACGACCACGGGGGTCCCGAGTGGCGGTGTGCGGTCGACGGAGTCCGCGGCGAATCGCGCACTCCAGGTCTCGCCGTTGGCCAGGCGCACCTGACCAGGACTGGAGGAGGTGAAGGCGACCGCGACCGTGCCGGCGAGCCCGATGAGCCCCTCGACGTTGGTGCGGTGCGGGTCGGCACCGCGGCCGAGCGCGACGAGCAGTCGCGGGCGGACGAGCGACAGCAGCACGAGTGCGGCCACCGCGGCGACGATGGCGGACAGCCACCACGGGGCGCCGAGCAGTGCGGCGATCAATCCGCCGGCGGCACCCGCCGCGAGCATGATGAAGATGAAGTCGAGGGTGAAGATCTCGACCACGCCCAGGAGCAACACCAGGCCGATCCAGACGGTGCTCTGGATCCAATCGATTCCGTTCACGCGATCTCCCTCCCTCGGTCGCGCGCGGCGGCTCGCTGCGTCGCGACAGCCGGTACAACTCCGTTCAACATATCAGGGCCGTCCGACGATCGTGCAGGCGATTGGTAGGCTCGGTGCGCCCGACCGGCCGGAACCAGACCTGGAGAACACGACTGTGAGCAACCCCCTCGCCCCCGGATCCCTCACCGACAAGCGCGCCGTCGTCACCGGTTCGTCCCGTGGCATCGGTGCCGACACCGTCGGGTACCTCGCCGAGGCCGGGGCGAAGGTCGTCGTGAACTACCGCAACAAGGCCAAGCGCGCGGAGCAGATCGCCGAGAAGATCGTCGAGGCGGGCGGCTCTGCCCTTGCCGTCGGCGCCGACCTGACCGAGCACGACTCGGTGCAGGCCCTCGTCGACACCGTCGTCCAGGAGTGGGGCGGCATCGACCTGCTCGTGCTCAACGCCTCGGGCGGCATGGAGTCCGGCGTCGGCGAGGACTACGCGCTCCGCCTGAACCGCGACGCCCAGGTCGACATGCTGCAGACCGCCGTGCCGCACATGCCCGCCGGCTCCCGCGTGGTGTTCGTCACGAGCCACCAGGCGCACTTCGTCGAGACCGCCGAGACGATGGACGAGTACGTCCCGGTCGCCAAGAGCAAGCGTGCCGGAGAACTCGCCCTCCGTGAGCTCATCCCGCAGCTCGAGGCCGCCGGCATCGAGTTCGTCGTCGTCTCCGGCGACATGATCGAGGGCACGATCACCGCGACGCTGCTGAACCGCCTGAACCCCGGCGCGATCGAGGGTCGTCGGCAGGAGGTCGGCAAGCTCTACAGCGTGTCCGAGTTCGCGGCCGAGATCGCCCTCGCCGCCGTCGAGCCGATCCCCGCCGACCACACCAAGCTGGTCGGCGACGTCAGCGGCTTCGTCGGCTAACGTCGGGCGGGTGACCGCCAAGCCCGGCCTGCGCCGCACCTCCCGCATCCTGCTGCTCGACCCCGAGGGCCGCGTGTTCCTGATGGACACGAATTCGCCCTCGTCGGACGGCGCCCACCGCTGGATCACGCCGGGTGGTGGGGTCGACCCGGGGGAGACCCACCGCGACGCCGCGATCCGCGAGCTGCGCGAGGAGACCGGGATCGTCATCGACGAACCGGGCGAACCGGTGTGGTCCTGGGACTTCACGGTCGAGTGGGACCTCGCCGACCACGACCGCGGGCACGCCGAGTTCTACGTCGTCCGCACGCCCGGCTTCGAGCTGTCGGACGCCGAGTGGACCGACGACGAGCGCGTCGACATCCTCGCCTCGCGGTGGTGGACCGCCGACGAACTCGACGCGACCGACGAGGAGTTCGAACCCGCCGAGCTGCCGGACCTGGTGCGCCGTCACGGCGCCTGAACACCGCACCGCGGCCTGACGGCCGACCCAGGACCGGACGGGAGGCCCGTGGCGGCCCCGCCACGGGCCTCCCGTCGGTACGCTGACCCGCATGCACACCGATCCGGTCGACGACGACCCCACCGGCGCCGACGCGCACCCTGCCGACCGGCACGACCGGATCCGGGTGCGCGGTGCCCGCGCGAACAACCTGCGCGACGTCGACGTGGACCTGCCGAAGCGGCGGCTCACGGTGTTCACCGGGGTCTCCGGCTCGGGCAAGAGCTCGCTCGTGTTCGGCACCGTCGCCGCCGAGTCGCAGCGGATGATCAACGAGACCTACAGCGCGTTCGTGCAGGGGTTCATGCCCTCGCTCGCGCGCCCGGACGTCGACCTGCTCGACGGCCTGACCACCGTGATCGTCGTCGACCAGGAGCGCATCGGCGCCGACCCGCGCTCCACCGTCGGCACCGCGACGGACGCGAACGCGATGCTGCGCGTGCTGTTCAGTCGACTCGGTCAGCCGCACATCGGGGGGCCGAACGCGTTCTCGTTCAACCTCGCCACCGTGACGGCCGGGGGAGCGATCACGGTGCAGAAGGGTGCGGACGCGAAGGCCCAGAAGGTCTCGTTCACGCGGCTCGGCGGCATGTGCGCGGACTGCGAGGGCCGGGGGCTGGTGAACGACATCGACCTGACGCAGCTGTTCGACGACACGAAGTCGCTCGGGGACGGCGCGCTCACGATCCCCGGGTACGGGACCGACGGGTGGAACGTACGGCTGTACGCCGAGTCGGGCTACTTCGACCGGGACACCCCGATCCGCGACTTCACCGAGCAGGAGCGGCAGGACTTCCTGTACCGCGAGCCGACGAAGCAGAAGATCGCCGGCATCAACATGACCTACGAGGGGCTCGTGCACCGGGTCCGCCGATCGTTCCTGCAGAAGGACCGCGAGGCGATGCAGCCGCACATCCGGGCGTTCGTCGACCGTGCAGTGACCTTCACGACGTGTCCGGCCTGTGACGGGACCCGGTTGAACGACACCGCCCGCTCGTCGAAGATCGCGGGCCGCAGCATCGCCGACGTCTGCGCGATGCAGATCACCGACGCCGTCGCCTGGCTGCGGGGTCTGGACGACCCGGGGGTCGGGCCGTTGCTCGAGGGGCTCCGCGACCTGCTCGAGTCCTTCGTCGAGATCGGACTCGGGTACCTGTCGCTCGACCGTCCGACCGGCACGTTGTCCGGGGGAGAGGGGCAGCGCGTGAAGATGGTGAAGCACCTCGGCTCCTCGCTCAGTGACGTCACGTACGTCTTCGACGAGCCGAGCACGGGGCTGCACCCGCACGACATCGAGCGGATGAACGAGCTGCTCGTCCGGCTGCGCGACAAGGGCAACACCGTCCTGGTCGTCGAGCACAAGCCCGAGGTCATCGCGATCGCCGACCACGTCGTCGACCTCGGACCCGGTGCCGGTTCCGGCGGTGGGACGCTCTGCTACCAGGGGTCCGTCGACGGGCTGCGTGCCAGCGGGACCGTGACCGGTCAGCACCTGGACGACCGCGTCACCGTGAAGTCCGAGGTCCGTCGTCCGGACGGGGCGATCGCGATCCGCGGCGCCTCGGCCCACAACCTGCACGACGTCGACGTGGACGTCCCCACCGGCGTGCTCACCGTCGTGACGGGGGTCGCCGGCTCGGGCAAGAGCACGCTCATCCACGGGTCGCTGGCCCGGCGCGACGACGTGGTCGCCATCGACCAGAGCGGCATCCGGGGCTCACGGCGGAGCAACCCGGCGACGTACACCGGCCTGCTCGAGCCGATCCGCAAGGCGTTCGCGAAGGCCAACGGCGTCAAGCCCGCGCTGTTCAGCGCCAACTCGGAGGGCGCCTGCCCGGCGTGCAACGGTGCCGGTGTCGTGTACACCGACCTCGGCATGATGGCGGGCGTCGCGAGCCCCTGCGTCGAGTGCGACGGCAAGCGGTTCGACCAGTCCGTGCTCGGGTACCACCTGGGCGGGAAGGACATCAGCGAGGTGCTCGGCATGTCCGTCGCCGACGCGTTGGCGTTCTTCGCGGCGGGGGAGTCCGCACTGCCGGCCGCCCACACGATCCTCGCCCGGCTCGCCGACGTGGGGCTCGGGTACCTGACGATCGGCCAGCCGCTCACCACGTTGTCCGGGGGAGAGCGGCAGCGGCTCAAGCTCGCGACGCACCTCGGTGACCGGGGCGGCGTGGTGGTGCTCGACGAGCCCACCGCGGGCCTGCACCTGGCCGACGTCGAGCAGTTGCTCGGCCTGCTCGACCGGCTCGTCGACGCCGGCCGGACGGTCGTCGTGATCGAGCACCACCAGGCCGTGATGGCGCACGCCGACTGGATCATCGACCTCGGGCCGGGCGCCGGGCACGACGGCGGGCGGATCGTGTTCGAGGGGACACCCGCTGCACTCGTGGCGGCACGGTCGACGCTGACCGGGCAGCACCTGGCGGCGTACATCGGAGCCTGAGTCGGGGGACAGGCTCGGGCGGCGAATCTGGGCACCAGCCGTGTGTGAGGACTACCGTTCTGACTGACGCTCACGATCGGCTACCCGGCCTGGATCGGCGTCCTGACCAGAAGGAGCTCCACCATGTCCAACCCCGGCAACGCGCCCGCGCAGTCGAACACCTTCGCCATCGTCTCCCTGGTGCTCGGCATCGTCGGGACCGTCGTGGGTCTGTTCGTGCCGATCGTCGGTGTCATCGGCGGCATCGTCGGTCTCGTGCTCGGCATCTCGGCGCGCAAGCGTGGCGGCAGCCGCGGGATGATCATGGCGGGCGTCATCCTGTCGATCGTCGCCATCGTCATCGGTGTGATCGGTTTCATCATCAACGCGGTGGCGCTCTCGAACATGTGAGTGGTGCGCTTCGCATCGTGAGCAGCAATGGTCGAGTCCAGCGGATGGACTCGACCATTGCTGCTCACCAGGTGTCTTCGGCACCGAGCTTGCGGCTGTTCAGGAACGCGGGCGTACCGTCCGGCGCATGAGCTACAGCCAGCCTGACCCAGCCGAAGAGACCACCCAGAGCGAGTCGCCGGAACAGCCCGACACCGACCAGGACACCCTGGAGGAACAGGGCGGCGAGCCGGCAGCGCTCGAGATCGACGCCGACGACGTCCCGACGAAGCCCGCCGACTGACGCCGTCGTCATCCAGTGAGCAGAAGAGGTCGAGTCCGTACAGCGGACTCGACCTTTTCTGCTCACGAAGCATCTTCGCCAGGGCGCCGATAATGCATATTATGTCAACTCGAAGGTTCCCACGGGTCCGCTCGGCTGACGGGACGCTCGACATCGCTTCCCTAGCGTGGACGCGTGCACGCTCACCGAGATGACCAACGCCGCTCACGAGCTGGGACGCCCCGGGTCCTGTTCGCCGTCGCCCTGTCCGCGTTCCTCGTGCTGATCGGCACGACACCTGCATCGGCGCACGCAGCACTGACCTCGAGTGATCCGGCGGACGGCGCCACGGTGGCTGCCGATCTTCAGCGAGTGACACTCACCTTCAGCGAGGCGCCGCTGGCCGGACTCGAAGCCGGTCTGCGCATCGAGGTCCGCGACGACGGTGGTACCGACGAGTCGTCCGGAGCGGTGACGGTCGAAGGCACCTCGATGTCCAAGGCGGTGTCGCTCTCCCCCGGCCCGCACACCCTCGTCTGGCGGTACGTCTCCCCCGACGGCCATCCGATCGAGGGGCAGCTCGCGTTCTCGGTGGAACCGGTCGCATCCCCGACCGTCCCACCCACGACGACGAGCCCGACGACCGCGCCCACATCATCCTCGGAACCGACGACAGCGGCAGCGGGAGCCGCACCGAACACGGGTGCCGGAACGCACGCGCACGGCCACGGCGGCCCGGCACTCCTGTTCGGGGTCGTCGGGATCCTGGCAGTGCTCGTGATCGGCGCGGTCGTGCTCCGCATCCGCCGGGGCGCGGACGCGTGGACCGAGGGTTGACGGGACGCTCCGAGCCTCAGAACACCGCGACGGTCATGCCCGACGACGTCGCGGGTCGGTCCATCGCGACGAGCGCCTCGGGCAGGTCGTCGAAGCCGATCGTGCGGCCGATCGTCTCCTCCGGACGCAGTCGTCCGGCCACGACGGCGTCGAGCATCGCGCCGTACTCCCCGACCGCCGCGCCGTGGCTGCCGAGCAGTTCGAGTTCGTCCGCGATCACCCGCCCCATCGGGATCGCCGGAGCGGCTTCGTCGTCGAGCAGCAGCCCGACCTGCACGTGCCGGCCGCGCGGACGCAGGGACGCCACGGCGGCGACCGAGGTGGCACGGCTGCCGTAGGCGTCGAGCGAGACGTGCGCTCCGCCACCCGTGCGGGACCGCACCGTGGTGACGGCATCGGCGTCCATCAGCACGGTGTCGGCGCCCAGGGCAGCGGCGCGTTCGAGTGCAGCCGTGGAGACGTCGACGGCGACGACGTGCGCGCCGGCGGCCACGGCGACCATGACCGCGGAGAGTCCGACTCCCCCGCACCCGTAGACCACGACCCACTCCCCTGCGGTGACGCGCCCTCGGGCGTGCAGGGCGTGGAACGCGGTGCCGAATCGGCATCCGAGCGCCGCCGCCACCGCGAAGTCCACGGCGTCGGGCAGCGCGACGAGGTTCAGGTCGGCGTGCGGGACGACCAGGGAGTCCGCGTACGAGCCCTGGAGGTCGAACCCGGGCTGTTGCTGGGCGGTGCACACCTGGGTGGCGCCGTCGAGGCACTCGGCGCAGGTCCCGCAGGCGAACACGAACGGGGCCGTGACCCGGTCGCCGACGGCGAAGCGCTGCACGCCCGCCCCGATCGCCGCGACGACGCCGGCGAACTCGTGGCCGGGGACGTGCGGCAGCCGGACGGAGTCGTCGTGGCCCTTCCACGCGTGCCAGTCGCTGCGGCAGACACCGGTGGCAGCCACCCGCACGACCACACCGTGGTCCGGGGCGACCGGTTCCGGCAGGTCGACGATCGAGGGGACGGAACCGAACTGGGCGTACTGGACGGCGCGCATGCGGCCATCCTGACAGACGCTGGACGAAGGACGACTGACGCCCGACCCGGGCCAGCGCGACCGACCGCCCGACGCGACCCGCGCGCCGGGGTCCCCACGGGCCTCCAGGCCGACGGCCACCCGACCACCCGGCCACGCGATCGGTCCACCGCGCCCCGATCGGCCGTTGCGCCGCAGGCGCGTCCGCCGGTTGACTCGTCACGTGACCGATCTGCGCTTCTCCGCCGACCCCGCCGACCTCGACGTCGACCGCGTGCACCGCTGGTTGAGCGAGGAGTCGTACTGGGCCCGCGGCCGTGACCGGGCGACGCAGGAGGCGATCATCGCCGGCTCCCGGAACTTCGGCGTGTACGACGCGACGACCGGCGAGCAGCTCGGCTACGCGCGGGTGATCACCGACGGCGTGACGTTCGGGTGGCTCGCCGACGTGTTCGTGGACCCCGACGCCCGGGGCCGCGGCGTCGGGGTCGCACTCGTGCGCGGCGTGACCGAGGCGGTCGAGCCGCTCGGTCTGAAGCGCTTCGCCCTGTTCACCGCGGATGCCCACGGGCTGTACGAGCGGTTCGGGTTCCGCCCGCTGCCCGACCCGGACGGCTGGATGATGCGTCCCGGGCCGGGGTTCGGCGCCGACGTGCACGACTGACGGGGCGCGGGCGCACACGCAGCGCTGCCCCTCAGTACTCGATGCGGCCCTCGCGGTTGTGGAACTCCCCCGTCGGCCCGTCGGTGCCGATCGTCGCGAGCATGACCGTGGCGTCGGTGCCCTCGGCGATCGTCTGGTGTCCGCCGAACCCGTTGAACTCCGTCGCGGTGTAGCCCGGGTCGCTCGCGTTCACCCGGAACCCGGGCAGGTTCTTCGCGTACTGCACGGTCAACGCGATCACGGCCGCCTTCGACGCCGCGTACGGCACCGCCGGCACCCCGTACTCATCGTGCCCCGGCGTCGTCAGCCAGCGCGGGAACCCCACCCCCGACGAGACGTTCACGATGACGGGTGCCGCCGAGCGTCGCAGCAGGGGCAGCGCGGCCTGGGTCACCCGGACGATGCCGGTGACGTTGGTGTCGAGCACGGTCGCCATCGCGCTCGCGTCGAGGTCGTCGACCCCGAACGAGGTGCCGAGGATGCCGGCGTTGTTGACGAGGACGTCGAGCTCGGGGATCGTCGCGATCGCCGCGTCGATGCTGGCCTGGTCCGTGACGTCCAGCTGCACGACGTGGGCGCCGAGTGCGCGGGCGTCGTCGCCGCTGGCCGGGTCGCGCATGCCGGCGTACACGGTGTGGCCGGCCCCGAGCAGTCGGCGTGCGGTCTCGAGTCCGAGGCTGCGGTTGGCCCCGGTGATCAGTGTCGTTGTCATGTGCCCAGCCTGCCCCCGCCGGCCCGGCTCCCCCAGGCACGGTGCGACGGTGGGACCGGCAGTACCAGGACGGACTGGAGGCGCGGGGCGATGATGGTGGACATGAGCGAGTTCGCGAACGTGTTGCGTTCCTGGCGTGACCGGGTGCGTCCCGAGGCGGTCGGCCTGCCGGCTGGCCCCGGCAGACGGACCCCGGGTCTTCGCCGCGAGGAGCTCGCCGCGCTGGCGGGCGTGAGCGTCGACTACGTCGTCCGCCTCGAGCAGGGCCGGGCGACGAACCCGTCGCCGCAGCTGCTCGCGGCCCTCGCGACGGCGCTCCGGCTGTCGTCCGAGGAGCGGGACCACCTGTGCCGGGTGGCCGGCGTCGCCCCGCCGTCGCGTCAGGTCGTGCCGCGGCACATCACGCCCGGCGTGCAGCGGCTGGTCGACCGGCTCGGCGACGTGCCGCTCGCGGTGTTCACGGCGACCCACGACATCGTGCTCTGGAACGAGTTGTGGGCCGCGGTGAACGGCGACCCCTCGCGGTACGTCGGGCTCGAGCGCAACCTGGTGTGGCGGCACTTCACGCAGGAGCGCGACGGGGTGGACTGGGACGATGAGCACCAGGAGGAGTTCTCGAGCGACCTCGCCGCCGACCTGCGACAGGCGTACGGGCGCTACCCGGCGGACCGTGACCTGGCGGACCTGGTCGAACGGCTGCTGCGGGAGTCCCCCGAGTTCGCCCGCCGGTGGGAGACCGGCCGGATCGCCGAGCACCGCGCGAGCCGCAAGGTCGTGCACACGCCCGTCGGGCCGGTGGAGATCGACTGCGACGTGCTGAGCGTCCCCGGCGGTGACCTGCGGATCGTCGTCTACACGGTCGTGCCGGGCTCCGAGGACGCCGCGAAGCTCGACCTGCTCCGGGTCACCGGCCTGCAGGAGCTCACGCCGCGGTGAACACCAGCGACGCGTTCTGACCGCCGAACCCGAACGAGTTGTTCAACGCGGCACGGAGCGGCGCGGTCCGGGCGGTGCCGGAGACGACGTCGAGGTCCACCGCAGGGTCGAGCCGGTCGAGGTTCAGGGTCGGTGGCACGGTCCCGGTCTCGAGCGCCCGCAGGGTCAGGATCGCCTCGACCGCGCCGGCAGCGCCGAACATGTGCCCGATGGTGCTCTTCGGAGCGGTGACCAGCGCTCCGGTCCCCACCGCACGGCTGATGGCGGCCGCCTCGCCGACGTCGCCGACCGGGGTGCCGGTGGCGTGCGCGTTCACGTGGTCGACGTCGGCGCCGGTGAGGCCCGCCATCCGGATCGCGGCGCGCATGGCCCGCTCCTGCTCGCTGCCGTCCACCAGCGGTGCGGTGATGTGGTGCGCGTCCGAGGTGATCCCCCACCCGGCGAGCGTGCCGTGCGACCGCTGCCCCCGGGCGGTGGCGTGGTCGGCGCGCTCGAGCACGACGATGCCCGCGCCCTCGCCGAGGACGAAGCCGCGGCGGTCGGCGTCGAACGGACGGGACAGGGTCGTGGGGTCGTCGCCGTCGGGCTTCGCGAGGGCCTGCGACTGGGCGAACGACGCCATCGTCACCGGGGTGACCGCGGCCTCGGTCCCGCCGGTGATGACGACGTCGGCCTCACCGGTGGCGATGAGTCGCGCGGCGGTGGCGATGGCCTCCGCACCGGAGGCACATGCGGACACCGTCGTGTAGGCGCCGCCCCGCGCCCCGTAGGCGATGCTGATCTGCGCGGCGGCACCGTTCGCCATGAGCATCGGCACCGTGCGCGGTGAGACCCGTCGGGCACCGGACGCACCGAGCACGTCGTGGGCGTCGAGGAGCGTCTCCACTCCCCCGATCCCGGTGCCGATCACCACGGCGAGGCGGTCGCCCTCCACCGCGGGGGCACCGGCGTCGGCCCAGGCCTCGTCTGCGGCGACGAGCGCCAGCTGCTGACTGCGGTCGAGGCGATTGGCACGGACCCGCCCGAGCGCCCCCTCGGCGTCGAGTGCGGCATCGGCCCCGACCCGGATCGGCACCTGTTCCCAGAGTGCTCCGTCGCGGTGCAGGACCCGGACGCCGGAGCGACCGGCCACCAGGGCGTCCCAGAGCGGCGCGACGCCGTGGCCGAAGGGTGAGACCGCGCCGAAGCCGGTGATGACGATGTCCACGGGAACTCCTCTTGTACGTTGAACAAGTTGAGTTGTACCACGTACAATTCAGACATGGCAACCACGGTGGACGGCTCCGGCACGGCACGCGGCGCGGCGACACGGGCGAGGATCCTCGCCGCGACGGCCGGACTGCTCAGCGCGGGCGCTCGGAGCGTCACCGTCAGCGAGGTCGCCCGGTCCGCGGGTGTCTACCCGAACCAGATCACGCACCACTACGGCTCGAAGGACCGCCTGGTGCTCGACGCGGCGTTCGCGCTGTTCCTCCGCGACACCACGCGACTGCAGGCGGCCGGCCGTCGTGCCCGCTCGGCGGAGGCGTTCCGGCAGGTCCTCGCGCGTACCGCCCTCGCGATGCCGTCGACCCCGCTCGTGGTCCGTGCGCTCGGGGCCGCCGGGGACGACCCGGCGCAGCGTGAGCGCGTGCGGCTGCTGCTCGCCGTGCTGTTCCGGCAGTCCGAGCGCTACCTGGAGCGCGTCGTCGCCGACCAGGGCTGGACGAGCCCGAGCGGTGTCGCCCGGGACGCCCGCACGTTCTGGAGCGCCGTGTTCGGTGCCACCCTGCTCGCGGACGCCGGGGTCACCGGCGCCCCCTCGGACCTCGACCTGGCCGGGACGATCTCGATCCGTTGACCGGGGCGAGCACCGCCGCCGGGGTCTCCCCCGGCGGCGCCGTCACTCGCCCGGCGGCGGTGTCACTCGCCGAAGCCGGACCGGACCAGTTCCACCAGGGCGTCGACCGCGGCCTGGGCGTCCTGCCCGGTCGCGTCGATCGACACCGTCGCACCCTTCGGCAGCGCCAGGGCCATGATCGCCAGCAGGCTCTTCGCGTCCACGCCGTTGACGTGCACGCTCGCGTCGTACTTCGCCGCCGTCTTCACGAACTCCGCGGCGGGCCGGGCGTGCAGCCCGGTCTCGTTCACCAGCTCGACCGACGCGCTGACGCGGTCGGAACCGGCCGCGTCGTCGACGGGGGCAGCCCCGTCGGCCGGCCCCGTGCCTCCAGGCTGGTCACCGGACGGACGGGAGGCGCTGCTCGCGTCCGCCTCGGAACCCGCGGCCGACGCCGCAGCGGCCAGGACCGCGTCGGCGTCACCGCCCGTCTGGGCGGCGACCGCAGCGGCCACCGCTCCCTCGACCAACGGGGCCTGCGACACGTGGACGCGGGCACGGACGTCGTCGTCCAGGAAGTCGAGCGCGGTGTCGGTCGTCAGGTAGGCGGAGCCGAGGTCGCACAGCACCACGACGGCGTCCGCCTGGGCGAGTTCCTCGATGCCGGCGGTGATCGCCTCGAACGAGGTGCCGATGCCACCGTCGTCCGTGCCGCCCGCGGCGACGAGCGGCACGTCCGCAGCCATCTGCCGTGCCAGCTCGACGGTGCCGGTCGCGATCGCCGCGCTGTGCGAGACGACCAGGATGCCGACGGTCACGCTGCGTCCACCGCTGCGCGCAGGATGTACGCGGTCGACTGCGCACCGGGGTCGCGGTACCCGATCGCGCGGTCGCCCAGGTAGCTCGCGCGGCCCTTGTGGGCGACGAGCGGCTCGGTGTCCGCCGCACCCTGCGCGGCGGCGTCGGCTGCTGCGGTGAGCACGGCCTTCGGGTCGTCGCCGGCACCCGCGGCCGCTGCTGCGGCGTCGACCGCGGGGCTCCACGCGTCGACCATCGTCTTGTCGCCGACCGCGGCCTTGCCACGGGACACGACCCCGTCGCGGGCGGCGGTGAGGACGGCGACCAGGGTGTCCGCGTCGAGTTCGGCCGCGTCACCGGCGGCCTGCGCCGCCTTCAGGTAGGCGGTGCCGAAGAGCGGGCCGGCCGCCCCGCCCACGGTCGAGATGAGCTTCGTCGCGACGGTCTTGAGGACGGCACCCGGGGTGTCGAAGGACCCGGAGTCGACGGCCTCGAGCACGGCCCGGAACCCGCGGTCGAGGTTCTCGCCGTGGTCGCCGTCGCCGATCTCACGGTCGAGCGTGACGAGCTCGGCGCGGTGTTCGTCGATCGTCGCGGCGGTGCGACGGACCCAGTCGATGGCCCATGCGGTGTCGAGCGCCAATGCGGTTCCCTTCGTGTGTCGGGCCCGGTGGCCCGGTGTCGTGGTCCAGTGGTCGAGCGGCCGTGGTCGGTCGCGGTCGCAGTCGCTCTCGCAGTCGTGGTCGGTCAGCGTCCCCAGCGCAGGGCCGGGGTCTCCACCGGGGCGTCCCAGAGGGCCGTGAGTTCGTCGTCGAGCACCGTGACGGTGAGCGAGAACCCCTGCATCTCGAGGGACGTGACGTAGTCGCCGACCAAACTACGCGTGACCTGGTGGCCGCGGTCCGAGAGGACCTCGGCGGCGCGTCGGTAGGCGATGTAGAGCTCGGACAGCGGGGTGCCGCCCATGCCGTTCACGAGGAGCAGCAGCGACGACCCGGCCGGGGCGTCGAGGTCGGTCAGGATCGGTTCGAGCACGCGGTCGACCAGCTCGTCCGCCGGTGCCATCGCGATCCGCTCGCGGCCGGGCTCGCCGTGGATGCCGATGCCGAGCTCGACCTCGTCGTCGGCCAGCACGAACGACGGCTCCCCCGCGTGCGGGACGGTGCCCGATGCCAGCGCGAGCCCCATCGACCGGGTGACGTCGTTGACGTGCCGGGCCACGGCGGCGACCGCGTCCAGGTCGTCCCCGCGCTGGGCGGCGGCGCCGGCGCACTTCTCCACCACGACGGTCCCGGCGACACCGCGCCGGCCGGCGGTGAACAGGGAGTCCTGCACCGCGACGTCGTCGTCCACCACGACGGACTCGACGCGGACGTCGTCCATCGCCGCGAGCTCGGCGGCCGTCTCGAAGTTGAGCACGTCGCCGGTGTAGTTCTTCACGATGTGCAGCACGCCCGCACCACCGTCGACGGCCTTCGTCGCCGCGACGATCGGGTCGGGCGTCGGGCTCGTGAACACCGGACCGGGCACCGCGGCATCGAGCATGCCGTACCCGACGAAGCCGGCGTGCAGCGGCTCGTGGCCACTGCCGCCGCCGCTGACGATCCCGACCTTGCCGGCGACGGGCGCGTCAGCGCGGTGCAGGTGGATCGGGTCCTCGACCAGGACGACGTGTCCGGCGTGTGCCCGGGCGAAGCCCCGGACGGTCTCCTCGACCACGGCCTGCGGGTCGTTGATGAGCTTCTTCATGCGGT